>Ga0216309_1000189_pt1 | contig 11343 bp, 9 predicted proteins | sample Total_DNA_C_FD_161284 | JGI IMG/M metagenome (GOLD analysis project Ga0216309, IMG submission 161284) | Terrestrial sediment cell enrichment communities for BONCAT metagenomics from Utah, United States - Total_DNA_C | ecosystem: Environmental > Terrestrial > Deep subsurface > Rock core/Sediment ...
TGCGGCGGCGCTGGCCGGGGCTGCTGAGGCTGGGCCTCGCCTGGGGCGTGCTGCTCGCGCTGTTGGTGGCGGCCACGTGGTACGGCCCCGTCATCGCGCGACACGGCTGGACCTTCGTCGACGAGTTCTTCGTGCAGCACCATTTTGCACGCTACGTCTCGAACAAATATCACCACCCGCAGCCCTTCTACTTTTACCTGCCGGTGATGCTCGGGCTGGCGATGCCGTGGACCTTCTTCCTGCTGGGGGGCATCGCCGGGGCGGGGCAGGCCAACGCGCGCGCCGAAGATGCAGCGAGCAAGCTGCGCGTGTTCGCGCTGGCCTGGCTCGTGGTGCCCCTGCTCTTCTTCTCGGCGTCGGGATCGAAGCTGCCGGGTTACGTGCTGCCGGCGATTCCCGCCGCGGCACTGCTCGCGGGCGACTGTCTGCACAGGTACCTGCGCGGGGCCGGCGGGCTTCTGTGGATGAGGCTGACGGGCGCCCTCGCGCTCGCTGTCTGCGCCGCGGGCGTCGTCCTTCTGGTCTTCAACAAGGGGCAGTTGGGCGCGGGTTTACGTGGACTCTCGCCGTTCTACGTCGGCGCGCTGCTGCTGCCGCCGGGGCTCGCCGGCCTGACGGCGCTCCTGCTGGCGAGGAGCAGGGCGCTGTGCGCGGTCCTGCTGGTCGGGGCCACGCTTGCGACCGTGGCGTTGATCGTGGCCGGCGGTGGACTCGAACTCGCGGCACGGAAGGAGAGTCTGGGGCGCGAGCTGAATGAAGCGCGGGCGCAGGGCCTCGGCGGGCTGGCGCTGGTCAACCTGCACACGGTCGAGCGCACATCGGAGTTTTACGCCGCGGGGCGAGTCGCATACGACGCGCAGGGCGAGCCGCTCAAGCTCGAGGGCGCGGGCCAGGTCCTTGAGTTCGCACGCGGCAAGGGCGGCGCCGCGCTCGTCGTCGTCCCGCTGAAAGAGGAGCACCAGCTCCTGGACGAGCCGGCGCTGGAATCGAGGCGGCTGGCGACCAACAGCCGTTACGCCCTCGTCCACGTCAGGGCGCGGGAACAGTAGGTAGACAGTAGTCAGTAGACAGTAGTCCCGGCCAAACCTTTTTTCTACTGACTACTGTTTTTCAGCGTAACGTGCGGTCGAAGAAGTCGATGATGCGGCGGTCGTAAACCTCGTCCTGTTCGGGCGAGGAGGAGGCGCTCGTGTTGCCGGTGAGCGGGAGGTTTGTGTGCGCCTCGACGTTGGAGCGGGCGGGGAAGCAGTCGGCCAGAGTCTCGGTCGTCTGCCGCAGGGCGCCGGAGCCCTCGCCCGCGAGCAGAAGCACCTGGCGGTCGCCGACCATCTCGGCCAGCGTGCAGGCGGCGTCATTCTTGTAACGTCCGGAGAAGTAGACGCGCGTGCCGAAACGCGCCAGCGCGCGCAGCAGGCCGTTGTCTAAACCCACACGGTCCCGGACCGCGCCGGCCAGAACGTCGTCGGGGCTGTCGGGCACCGAGTCGAGCGCGAGGGCGCGCACCGAAGGCTCGCGCCCGGCCGCCGCCAGTGCGGCGTAGGCCCCCGCCTCGACGCCGAAAATCCCCAGCGTCCCGCCGACCAGCGGCCGACCCTGCGGCGACTTGAGCCCGCGCAGGTAATCGAAGGCGGCGAGCGCGTCCTCGGCCTCGGTCGTGCCGAAGGCCGAGCCGGCGGTGGGGGGATTCTCGCCATGCCCGCGCAGGTCGGGCAGCAGCACCGTGATGTTGGTCGTCTCGTTGATCTTCACGCCGAGGTTGAGGAGCCAGGAGCGGTCGGCGCCGAAGCGGTGGAGCAGGACGACGCCGGGTCTGCCCTCGGCGCCGCGCACGAGCCAGCCGCGTGCCTGTGTCCCGTCGCGGTTCTGCCAGCTCTCCTCAGTGGCCTTGAGCCCGCGGTCGCTCAGGCGCGCGAACTTCTCGGGCGTGACCAGATAGGCACGCCGGGGTGGTCGCGTGGCGCTGTAGACGAGCCACGCGGTCAGGCCAACGACGGCGAGCACCACCAGCAGGATTACGGGGAGCAGCGCCGTGAAGGCTTTCCGTCCGGTTCGGCGTCGAGGAGACATGACGGCCCCATTGTAAAGGCAAAAGTAGACAGAGGCTAGAGGCTAGGGGCCCGAGGCCCGCGGAAGACCCATCCGTTGCGCGAAGCGCCACACACGCCCGACCCGCCTAGCCCCTCGTCCGAAGACCGCGCTTCGCCTCCTCGTAGTCGGAGGGCGTGTTGATGTTGCAGAAGAAGAGACTCGAACCTCCGAGGTCGGATAGTTCTTCGAAGGCGACCCAGCGTGTGCGTACACGCCGGAGCAGCGCGCGGGGTCGCAACTCCCCTGCGCGTAGCAGCCCCTCGGCGACGCCGACGCAGGCGGCCGCGTCGTAAAGAGCGCAGAGCGGCTGGGGACGGCCGTCTGCCTGTACGGGCGCGACGGCCTCGGAATCCTCCCCCCGCAGCGAGTCGAGGCGCGCGAACAGCGCCGGGGTGACGAAGGGCAGGTCGCAGGAGACGACCGCGGCCCAGGGCGCACGGCACGCTTTGAGCGCCGCGTGCAGGCCGCCCAGGGCCCCCAGCCCCTCGTAGAGGTCGCGGACGACCGGCAGGCCGTGCGCTTCGAGGCCGGGGCGCGAACCCACGACGCTCACGCGTCCGGCGCTCGCCGCAAGTGCCGTGGCCGCCATCTCGACGAAGGTCCGTCGGCCCAGCCTTAGCTGCGATTTGTCCTCGCCCATCCGGCTCGAAAGACCCCCGGCCAGGATGAAGCCTTCCATCTCAGACATAAGCTTTTGGCGGAAGTACGAAGGCGCCCCGTGGGCGGACGTTATCACGCGGCACGGGGCGGCCGCAACGCGCAGGCGGGTCGCGGAAAAGGTTGGCGATTAAGGTTTTATCCCAAGCAACCCCCGGGGGGCCGGCCACATCCTTGTTGGGACGAGAAGTGGCTTGACCCTGCGAGAAAGGCGAAGTTATAGTCGGTTTGAGCCGGGCCGCTTTCTCGCGCCCCCTTCCCGTCCGGCGGTCCTTTGCCGCAGAGGCTTCCGGGAGCGCCCCTTCGTTCAGCCTGTTTCCGACACCCGTCCGAGGTAACTTGATGAGAAGAACCGCCGTCGTCCTGTTCGCCCTGTTCCTAGTCCTACAGGTTTCGGGCCTGGCGCAGACCTCCGCGCCGGCACCGCAGAAGGTCGAATACTACCCGCTCGAAGAGGTCCGGACGGGGCAGAAGGGCACGGCGCGCACGGTCTTCGCCGGGGCCGAGCCGCAGGAGTTCGGGCTCGAAGTGCTCGGCGTCCTGCCGGGCTTTCCCGCGCCGCGCAAGTCGGTCATCATCGTGCGCCTCTCGGGCACGGAGGTCGAGCGGACGAGCGTCTTCGCCGGGATGTCGGGCTCGCCCGTCTACATCGACGGCAAGCTGGTCGGTGCCATCGCCTACGCCTTCCCCTTCTCGAAGGAGCCTATCGCCGGCATCACGCCCATCAAGCAGATGATCGAGATGTTCGAGCAGGGTCGGCAGTCGAGCGAGGGGCGCGACAAGCTGGGCTTCCTGCGTGAGCCGCGCGCCGTCTCGTATGCACAGCTCACGGGCGCCGACTGGAAGGCGCTGCTGCCTCAGGCGCAGGCCGGCGGCGTCTCCTTCGTCGCGCCGGTCGCTACGGGCTCGCCCCTCGCCGCCCTCCTCGGGCAGCAGTTCGCCCCCATCGCCACGCCGCTCGTCTTCAACGGCTTCTCGGCGCAGGCGGTCGCGCAGTTCATGCCGCAGCTCCAGTCCAACGGGTTGCTGCCCGTGGCCGGCGTCGGCGGCGCCTCGGCCATCACACCGTTGGGTAAAGTGACCGACCGGACGCTGGCGCCCGGCACCTCCATCAGCGTCGAGCTGATCCGCGGCGACTTCACGGTCGCCGCCTCCGGCACGGTGACGCACCGCGACGGAGACCGCATCTATGCCTTCGGCCACCCGTTCCTGAGCCTCGGCTCGGCCGACATGCCGATGTCGGAGTCGAAGGTCGTCACGGTCATCCCGAACACGCTGAACTCCTTCAAGCTCTCGGTGCCGGGGCAGATGGTCGGCGCCATTTCGCAGGACCGCTCGACCGGCATCTACGGCCGGCTCGGGAACGCCCCCAGGATGGTGCCCGTCACCATCAACCTCCACACGAGCCGCGACCACGTCGAGACCTTCCGCTACGAGATGGCCAACGACGAGTTCCTGACGCCGCTCCTGCTCAACATGACCATCTACAGCACGCTCACTTCGAGCGAGCGCGCCTTGGGCGACTCGACCATCAGCGTCCGTGGCCGCATCGAGGTCAAGGGGCAGGAGCCGATCACGCTCGAACGCCGCTTCTCGATGAACGGTGCCGCCATCTCGGCCGCCGGCTCGGTCGCCGGCCCCGTCCAGGCGCTGCTCTCGAGCGGCTTCGAGGGCGTGGAGCTCGGCCCCATCACGCTCGACCTCGCCGCTACCGACACGCGCCGCGTGGCATCGCTCGACCGCATCGCGCTCGACCGCAACGAGGTGCGCAGCGGCGAGACCATCGAGGTGCAAGCCTTCGTCCGCACCGAGTCGGGCAAGCAGTTCGTCCAGCGCATCCCGGTCCAGATACCGGCCGACGTGCCCCCGGGGCAGCTCGTCCTCTTCGTGGGCGACGGCGGCACGCTCCAGCAGGCCTCGGGCGCGCAGAGCTTCGTCCCCAAGGACCTGGGGCAGCTCGTCGGCGCCATCAACAAGATCAAGAAGAACGACCGGCTCTACGTGAAGCTCTTCCGCATCACGACGGGCGCCGTCATCGGCACCGACGAGATGCCGAACCTCCCGCCCTCCTTCGTGGCGACGCTCAACAGCGACCGCACGTCCGGCGGCTACACACCGACCGTGCTCTCGCCCGTCGGTGAGAAGGAGCTGCCGCCGGCCGACTACGTCATCAACGGCCAGCAGCTCATCAGCATCACGGTCGTCCGCTGAAGATTTTCCGGACGTTAAAAAAAGGAGAGGCGCGACTCACCGCGAGTCGCGCCTCTCCTTTTTTGACTTGCGTGGCGGCCGAATTTACCCTGCCGCCACGCCGCGTCTCAGCACGAAGAGATAACGCCTCTGCGACCCGGGCACGTGCACGGTCTCGAAGGCCAGCCCCTCAAGCTCAAGCTTCTCGCGCAGCCCCTCGCCGCCGAAGAGCAGGAGGGTGGACACGTTCGTAGCCCAGGCGAGGAGCGCCGGCAGGATTTCGGTGAGGCGCTCGATGGCGCGGCACGAGAGGCAGTTGGCTGCGGGGGGCTCCAGCCCCTCGAACCTTTCGGCGACGACGCGCGCCGACCCACGCAGGCCGAGCCTTGAAATGGCCTCGCGGAGAAAGACAGCCTTTTTCTGTGAGGACTCGACGAGCACGGCCTTCAGGTCGCTTCGCGCGAGCAGGCAGGGCAGGGCGGGGAGCCCCGCGCCCGAGCCCACGTCGAGCAGGGTCGCCCCCTCCGGGAGAAAGGGGAGCGCGAGGAGCGATTCGAGCACGTGGCGCGTGGCGAACTCCGCGGGCGTGCAGGGGGCGACCAGGTGCAGGCGCGCGTTCCAGTCCCCGACCAGCTCGAAATAGTCGCAGAGCCGCGCGCGCAGTGGCCCGTCCGGTGCGACGCCGTAGCGCGCGGCGCTCGCCGCCAGCGCTTTGTCAAACTCGTCGCGTGATGATAGTTTTCGTTGCGTCATCTCCCCGAACCAACCGGAAGCTTAGCGGATGTCCGAAGCAAAAAACAGCCCCGTCCCCGACGTCGAATCCCTCGCCGCCGCGCACGAGCGCCTGGGGCGTGCCGCGGTCGAGCTCATCGCCGCATACGCGCGCTCGCTCGACTCGGCGCCCGTCTGCTCGACCGCCTCGCCCGCCGACCTCGAAGCGCTCTTCGACGAGCCTCTGCCGCAGGAGGGCTTGAGCGGCGAGGAGATTTTCGCGCAGCTCCGGCGCGACCTCATCCCGCACGCCATGAACATCCCGAGCCCGCGCTACTTCGGGCTCTTCAACCCGACGCCCCTGCCCGTCGCGGTCTGGGCCGACGCCGTCGCCTCGGCGCTCAACCAGAACGGCGCGGCGTGGCGCAACTCGCCCTCGGTCTCGGTCGTCGAGGCGTTGGTCCTGCGCTGGCTCTGCCGGCTCGTCGGCTACGGCGCGGGCGCTTTCGGGACGCTGACGAGCGGCGGCTCGGAGGCGAACCTCATCGGGCTCAAGTGCGCGCGCGACCGCGCCGTCGAGGGCGCGCGCGACCGCGGCCTGCGCGCCCCGGGCGCGACGGGCCGGCTCGTCGTCTACGCTTCCGAGCAGTGCCATTACTCCTTCGTCAAAAGCGTCGACATCCTCGGCCTCGGTCGCGAGAACCTGCGCAAGGTGGAGACCGACTCGCGCTTCCACATCCGCACGGACCTCCTGCGCGAGGCCGTCAGGCGCGACCTCGCCGAGGGGCACACGCCCGTCTGCGTCGCGGGCGCGGCCGGCGCGACCTCGACTGGCGTGGTCGACCCTTTGGACGAGCTGGCCGACATCGCGCGCGAGTTCGGTCTCTGGTTCCACGTGGACGCGGCCTATGGCGGCGCGCTCGCCTTCTCGGAGCGGCTTCGCGACCGCCTGCGTGGCATCGAGCGCGCCGACTCCGTCGCCTTCGACCCGCACAAGTGGATGTTCGTCCCCTTCGAGTGCGGTGCGCTCTTGGTGCGCGGCGGCGGGGGCGTGCTGCGCGAAGCCTTCGACATCACGCCCGAGTACCTGAGCGAGGAGCGCGGCGGTGCGGACGTCGAATACGATTTCTTCCGCTACGGCCAGCTGGGGTCACGCCGCGCCATGGCGCTCAAGGTCTGGGCGGCGCTCAAGTCGCTCGGCGTGCGCGGCTACGCCGAGGTGATCGAGCGGCAGGTCGCGTTGGCCGAGCATCTCGCCTCACGCTTCGAAGGGCTGGAGGAGTTCGAGCGCGTGGGAGAGGTCGAGACGGCGCTCTGCTGCGTGCGCTATCTGCCGCGCGCCGCGCGGGAGTGGCCGGCCCCGGCGCAGGACGAGCTCCAGCGCGCCCTACAGCAGCGCGTCGAGCGTTCGGGCGGCGCCTGGCTGGCGACGACCGTCCTCAAGGGGCGGCGCGCTCTGCGCATCAACGTCAACAGCTTCCTGACCGAACGCCGCCACGTCGACTATCTGGTAGAATTGCTCCGGCGCGAAGGCGCGAAGTTGATGGAGGAAGGGCAGTCGCAATGAATTTCTCGAACCCACGCACGCCGGTACTCTGTCTCGTCGGACTCTTTCTCCTGCTCGCCCCGGCCGCAGCCGGCGGCCAGGCCGCGCGGAGGAAGGCCGCGCCCGCGGCGAAGAAGACAGCTTCGTCCCCGGCTCCGGCTGCGGCTACTGCCGTGGATTCGGTGCGCTCGCTGCCGGCGCTGCGCTCGCGGGCGGAGTTCGACCGCCTCGCACGCGTCTACACCGACCAGCCCTACGCGCTGCCGCACGTCATCTTCGTCATCGACCGCAAGGACTCGAACCGCATCTACTACGTCAACTCGCGGCGCTTCCGCTTCCACAAGGATTTCATCAACGGCACCTATCTCTCGCTCGAGCGCGGCGAAGAGTTCTTCCGGAAGAACTATCTGAACCCCAACCGCCGCTTTATCCTCGGCACGCTAGCCTGGCAGGCGCCGGTCAAGCGCTATACCTTCGAGTACTGGGAGGGCGACCTGGCCCCGGCCGAGCTGATCGCGCTCACGGCCGACGTCATCAAAAAGAGCTTCTTCGACCCGGTCGCCTACAAGCCGAACTCCATGCGGCAGGAGCAGGAGTCGGCACAGATTCCCGGCCTCCAGCGTGTGACGCAGAGCGACATCGCGCGCGAGCAGGACTACCAGGCGCTCAACGTCGCCAAGGGCATCGGCCGCATCCACGTCATCGACAAGCTGGACGAGCACGTCGAGATCGGCTTCAACGAGATTCTCGTCCTCAACGAGGTGCCGCTCTCGCTGCCGCCCGTGGCGGGCGTCATCATCTCGAAGCCCTCGACGCCGCTCTCGCACATCAACCTGCTCGTCAAGGGCTGGGGCGTGCCGAACGCCTACATCAAGAATGCCAACGAGCTGATGAAGCAGTACGACGGCTGGTGGGTCTCCTTCGAGACGCTGCCCGACCGTTACACCATCAAGCGCGCCGACATCAACCAGCTCAAGGAGTACCAGGACCGGCTCGCCGCCATCAAGAAGGTGATGACGCCGCGCTTCAACCTCGAAGAGCGCCGCCTGCTCGACCTCGCGCGGCAGACCGCGCGGATGGCCCCCGCCTACGGCTCGAAGTCGGCGAACCTCGGCGAGGTGGCGCGCTCGCGCCTGGCCGGCGTCGTCGTGCCCCCGGGCTTCGGCATCCCCATCTACTACTACGACCGCTTCGTCAAGGAGAACGGCCTCGAAGAGGCCGTCTTCGAGATGATGAACGACCAGCGCTTCGTCCACGACCCGCCCTACCGGCGCGAGCGGCTGGCGGCGATGCGCGAGCGCTTCCGCGCCGGCAAGCTGAGCGCCGAGCTGCGCGAGGCGCTCCTGAAGAAGGTGCGTGCCGAGTACGCCGGCAAGGGACTCTTCGTGCGCAGCTCCTCGAACGTCGAGGACCTGCCGAACTTCAACGGCGCGGGACTCTACGACACGGTGCCGAACGTCAAAGAGGAGGAGAAGCTGGTCGAGGCCGTCAAGACGGTCTGGGCTTCGCTCTGGAATTTTGAGGCCTACGAGGCGCGCGAGCGCGCCAACGTCGACCACTCGAAGGCTTACATGGGCGTGCTCGTGCAGGAGGGCGTCAACGCCGACAGCGCTGGCGTGATGATTACGACCGACCCGTTCGACGCGGACAACCGCGGCGCCATCTACATCAGCGCCAAGCGGGGACTCGGCATCAAGGTGGTCGAGGGTAAGCGGATACCGGAGCAGGTCCTCTTCCTGCCGCGCGCCAACTCCGTGAAGGTGCTGACGCGCTCTGAGGAGGAGAGCCTGCTCACCTTCGACGAGGGCGGCGGAGTCAAGGAGGTGCCCATCTCGGGCGAGCGTGCGGTGCTGACCGACGAGGTGGTGCGGAAGCTGGCGCGCGCCGCCTCGCTCATCAAAGGCGTCTTCCGTGGGCGCGAGCAGGACATCGAATGGGTCTACATGGGCGGCCGCATCTACATCGTGCAGTCGCGCCCGTTCGTGCAGGGGGGCTAGGACATATGGAGACGTACAAGACCCTTCGGCACGCAGTGTCCGCCTCGGCCCTCACGCTCCTCCTCGGCTTCACGCCGGGGCTGGCCGGCTGCGGCGGGGGCGCGAAGAAATCCGACGGCAACGCGGCGCAGGCCGGCACCACGCAGCCGGGCGCGTCGGGCGGCGGCGCGGCCGTCCAGGACGCGGCGGGGCTCGACGCGGAGATCGGACGGCTGGAGCGGCAGGCCGAGCGCAATCCGGCCGACGACGAGACGCGCGACGAGCTGGCGCGTGCCTACGTGCGGCGAGGCAACTCACTGCGCGGCGCAGGACAGGTGCGTGAGGCGCTCGCCGACTACCAGCGCGCACTCCGCCTCGACCCGGACAACGACGAGGCGCAGAACAACGCCTTCGCCACCACGCAGCAGCTCGGCGGCGAGCAGCAGGGCGAGAACGGCGAGCCGGCACCGCCCGCCATCACCCCGAACGTCGCCGACGAGGCCGAGCGCCCGGCGCCGGCACCGAAAAAGCAGTGACGTGTGATGAATTGGGAACGATGAACGGAAGAATGTCTTTGGGCTCTCGGCTCATCGGTTCGCTCCCAACGCACGTCATTTTTAATGATGCTAATCATTCCGGCGATTGACCTGAGGGACGGGAAGTGCGTGCGCCTGACGCAGGGGCGGCGGGAGGACGTGAAGGTCTATGACGGGGAGGCCGTCGAGATCGCGAAGGGTTTCGAGGAGGCGGGGGCACGCATGCTCCACGTCGTCGACCTCGACGGTGCCTTCGCCGACCGCAACTCGAAGAACCGGAGGGTGGTGCGCCGCATCATCCGCTCCGTGGGGATTCCAGTCCAGTTCGGAGGCGGCCTGCGCACGGTCACTGACGTGCAGCAGATGATCGAGTTCGGGGCGGCGCAGGTCGTCATCGGCACGCTCGCCGCCGAATCGCCCGAGACGCTGGAGAAGTTCGTCCAGCTCTTCGGACTCCGCGTCTGCGTCGGCATCGACGCGCGCGCCGGGCAGGTGCTCACGCACGGCTGGGAGAAGGCGGGGAGCCTGACGGCCTCGGCGCTCGCGCGCCGCGTGGCCGACGCGGGCGTCGACCGCATCGTCTACACGGACGTGGCACGCGACGGGATGCTCGCCGGTCCGAACCTCGAACAGACCTGCGCCATCGCGCGCGAGTCGGGGCTGCGCGTGACGGCCTCGGGCGGCGTCTCGTCGCTCGAAGACCTGAAGAGCTTGAGGACCATCACCGGGTGCGGCGTCGACAGTTGTATCGTGGGCAAGGCGCTCTACGAAGGTCGTTTCACCCTACAGGAGGCGCTGAGGGCCGCATGAGCGAGACCGCGCAGAACGTCTTCCGCGACGGCGTGCTTGAGGGGCGCGTCGCCTTCGTCACCGGCGGCGGCACAGGCATCACGGGCGGGGTGGCGCGCGCACTGGCCGCGGCGGGCGCGCGCGTCGTGCTCGTCAGCCGGCGGATGGAGCACCTCGAACCCGCGGCGGCGAGGATAGTGGATGAGGGCGGCGAGGCTCTGGCCGCGGCGGCCGATGTGCGCGACTACGCGCAGGTCGAGCGCGCGGTCGCGGCCACGCTGGAACGCTTCGGGCGCATCGACATCGTCGTCAACGGCGCCGCCGGAAACTTCCTCTGCCGCGCCGAAGAGCTTTCACCCAACGGCTTCGGGACCGTGGTCGACATCGACCTCAAGGGCACCTTCAACGTCTGCCGCGCGGCCTTCGAGGAGCTGAAGCGGCGGCGCGGCCAGATTCTCAACATCAGCGCCACGCTCCACTACCTGGGGACGCCGATGCAGCTGCACGTCTCGGCGGCGAAGGCGGGCGTCGACGCTCTGACGCGTAACCTCGCCGTCGAGTGGGGCGCGCACGGCATACGCACGAACGCCATCGCGCCCGGCCCCATCGAGGATACGGAGGGGATGAGCCGCCTCGTCCCCGAACAGGTCAAGGAGCGACTGCGCCGCAACATTCCCCTGGGACGCTTCGGCCGCATCCGCGACATCGAGCAGTGCGCCGTCTTCCTCTGCTCCGACGCGGCAGCTTTCATCAACGGCGCCGTCATCGTCATCGACGGCGGCCACTGGCTCGGCAGTAACAAGATGGTCGGCCTGTGACGGGTGACGGGTGAGGCGCGCCGGGCGAGGGC
>Ga0216309_1000190_pt1 | contig 11305 bp, 5 predicted proteins | sample Total_DNA_C_FD_161284 | JGI IMG/M metagenome (GOLD analysis project Ga0216309, IMG submission 161284) | Terrestrial sediment cell enrichment communities for BONCAT metagenomics from Utah, United States - Total_DNA_C | ecosystem: Environmental > Terrestrial > Deep subsurface > Rock core/Sediment ...
ATTCATCGCGGTAGAGCATAATTACTAAATCTGCGTCTTGCTCGATCGATCCGCTTTCGCGTAAATCAGACATCATCGGCCGCTTGTTTGTCCTCGCTTCCACACCCCGACTCAACTGAGATAAGGCAATAATCGGCACGTTGAGTTCGCGGGCTAAACCTTTAAGACTTCTGGTAATTCGAGATAGTTCTTGCACGCGGTTGTCGCTGCTGCCTTCCATTAATTGCAGGTAATCTAGCAAGATTAATCCTAGGGCTCGGCCTTGTTCTGCTTGGAGGCGGCGGGCTTTCGATCGTATTTCTGTGACGGTAATATTTGGAGTATCGTCAATAAACAGCGGCAGTTCTGATAAGTTGCCAATGGCTGTACTGATTGGTTCCCATTCGTTTTGACTGATTCTACCCGATCGCAACCGGTTACTTTCTATTTTGGCTTCGCCCGACAGGATACGCTGCACTAGCTGTTCTTTCGACATTTCTAAGCTGAAAACGGCAACCGGCAATTTCTGCTGTCCGGCGGCGATGTGGTGGGCGATGTTGGTACAGAAAGCCGTTTTGCCCATCGCCGGTCTCCCCGCAACGATGATTAAATCCGATCGCTGAAAGCCTCCTGTCTGGGCATCTAAGTCATAAAAACCGCACGGAATACCGGGAAGTATGAGGCCTTCATTGCGATTTTCTAGGTCTTGAAATGTTTGGTTTAATATTTCGCCGATCGACACTAAATCCTGTTGCGGGCGTTCTTGAGTTATGCTGAAAATTTCTTGTTCGGCACGGTCTAAGACTGTTTCTAGTGGTGTTGCCGTCTCGTAACCTAATTGTACTATGTTATTGCCAGCTTCGATTAATTTGCGGCGCTGATATTTGTCTTCAACTAAAACTGCATATTGGTCGATGTTGACTGCTGAAACTGTGCGATCGACTAATTGTGCTAATTTAGTTAGTCCTCCTACTTGCTCTAACTGGTTGCGGTCGGTTAGCCAAGTTGTTACCGTCATTAAATCGGTAGGCTGACCCTGGAAAAATAGGCCTAATGCCGATCGATAAATGACTTGATGAGCGGTGATGGCAAAAAACTCCGGCCGCAGAAGTTCGGCAATGCGGGAAATAGCTTCGGGGTCAATTAAAATCCCGCCCAAAATTGCTTCTTCTGCCTCTATATTTGTCGGCATCAAATCGCTCATTAGTCAATAGTCCTCAGTCATTAGTCCGCAGTCATTAGTTATTAGTTGCCAGTGATTAGTCATCAGTTTTTAATCCTTAGTTAGCAGTTCTCAGTCCTTAGTTAGCGGTACTCAGTTCTTAGCTAATGACTAATGACTAACAACTAATGACTGATGACTAATGACTAACAACTAATGACTGATAACTCTTAATTACATCGGAACAACTTGAATATCAACTTCGGCGGTAACTTCTGCGTGAAGTTTGATTTCAGCTTTGTATGTACCAGTTTGGCGAATTTCGGGTAGGGTGATGCCACGCCGATCGACTTCTTGACTCGTAGAGTTAAAAATCAGTTCTGCTACTTCTTGGTTGGTAACTGTACCAAAAATCGCGTCTGCTTCGCCAACTTGCTTGGAGATGATGAAAGGCCCAGCCGATTGGAGGGCGGTTTTGCGGACTTCAGCTTGCTGCTTGAGCTCTAGCTGACGCACTCTTTCTTCTTCACGGCGGCGCTCTGCTTGCTTGAGAATGCCCGGAGTGGCTCTAAATCCCATTCCTTGGGGTACTAGGTAGTTGCGGGCGTAGCCCGGGGCTACTTCTACTACGTCGCCAGCTTTGCCTAGTTTGCTGACATCTTTATTTAAAACTAATTGGACGCGCTTGGCCATGATCGTTGCTGGTGGGGTTTTAACTGCAACTTTTTATAATAGCGAAGTTTGAGGGGCGATCGCAAGGAAGTTCGGCAACGGATTTTGTAACGGATGTAACGGATGTAACGGATTTAACGGATGGATGTTGATATTGGAGGTTCGAGATTCCAGGTTCGAGAGAAGAAACAGGGATAATATTTTTAACGGGCAAATTCAGTTTGAAATTACGCAAAACGGGGGTGCTGTAATGAGCCAAATCAACTACAGTGCAATGTCTTACCGAGCACTCAGGCTTTATTTTCAAGGCGCTGGGCGACGATCGATCGCGCTACAGTAGCAACTAACTGGGTCGGATCGATCGGCTTGGCTAAGTGTTTTTGAAATCCTGCTTGCAAAACTTGGCGCTCGTTGGCTTCTCCAGCATAGGCCGTTAAGGCGATCGCCAACAACTGCCGATACTCAGGCGCAAGCTGAGTGCGGATGCGATTTATCAACATATATCCGTCCATCTGGGGCATTCCGATATCGCTGACGAGCAAATCTGGTGCAGTTTGTTCGATAGACTGTAGCGCCTCAGCAGCAGATGACAGCGAAATCACCTCTGCACCCGCTTCCTCAAGCACGAAAGCGACAAAATCTCGCGAGTCGAGTTCATCATCTACCACCAAAATTCTCAATCCAGCTAGCGGCCTGGATGAGATATCGGGACAAGCAGCCCCATGACGTTCTTCCTCCTCCTGCCTTCTAGAATCATCATTTAATAGCGGTAATCTCACCGTAAACGTCGCTCCTTGACCAACTCCTGCGCTTTCTGCAAACACCGTTCCGCCGTGAAGTTCGATCAGTTGGCGGACGATCGCCAATCCCAATCCCAAGCCGCCAAATTTGCGAGTTGTGGCGCCATCTTCTTGTCGGAAATGGTCAAAAACATAAGGCAAGAAATCGGGAATAATGCCTTTACCAGTGTCTATGACTTGAATTTGAGCTTGGTGTTCGAGTTGCCCTAATCGAACTTCAACTCGACCGCCTTCGGGCGTGAATTTCACCGCGTTTGACAGCAAATTCCAGACAATTTGCTGCAAGCGACTTGTATCGCCGACAACTTGCCCGACATCGTGACTTAAAATTGTTTGAATTTGAATTTTTTTTGCTTGGGCTGCTAATTGCACGGTTTCCACGGCAGACGGGATAATAGTTGCCAGATTCACCGGAGCGACATTCAATCTGAGTTTCCCTTGCAGAATCCGAGATACGTCAAGCAAGTCTTCGATTAATTGAGATTGCAGTCTGGCGTTGCGCTCGATCGTCTCAAAAGCCTTGGCAGTTTGAGTCCTGTTCAGCTTGCCGCCGACGAGCAGTTGCGACCAGCCTAAAATCGGATTCAGGGGCGATCGCAACTCATGAGAAAGCACCGCCAGAAACTCGTCTTTAATGCGGTTAGCTCGCTCGGCTTCCGCGCGGGCAGTTTGTTCTAATTGGAGAACCATATCGCGCTCGGTTTCGACTTGTTTGCGCTCTGTAATGTCGATAACAGAGCCGATATAACCCTCAAATTGTCCGTTTTCGGTAAATCTGGGAGCAGCCACATCGAGCGCCCAAGAATATCCGCCATCCTTGCGCCGCACGCGAAATTCTACGCGGTACGGTTCCTGGCGTTCGTTGGCAGTCAAAAATGCGTTCTTGACTTGTTCTCGGTCTTCTGGATGCGCCACGTTTACCCAACCCAATCCCAAACCTGTTTCCTCAGTTTGACCTGTGAAGTCATACCAGCTTTCGCTCAAGAAAGTGCAATAGCCTGTGGAGTCTGTTACCCATACCATAAATGGAGCGTTGTTAGCCATATTGCGGAATCGTTCTTCGCTTTCTTGCATCGCTGCTTCTGCTTGTTTGCGTTCTGTGATATCCCGACAGACAATGACTCCGCCTTTGATTTCGCTGCTAGTATCAACTACCGGATAACCGCTGATACTGATCCAACGTTCTTCGGAATCTTCGCGGCGGACAAATACCTCTACATCATTGACATATTCACCTTTGATTGCTCTGGCTAGAGGTAGTTCAGCGTCGGGGAAGAAAGTTTTTTTGTCTGCCCTAAAAAGTCCGTAGGTGCTCGACCATTCCTCACAAGATTTTTCATTGGATAGCTGACCGAAGATCCCTACGGCGGCTCGGTTAAACAACACAAACTCCCCTTGTTGGTTTGCCAAAATTAAAGCATCACCAATGCTGTCAATGATGACTTGCAGTAACTTAGTTTGTTCTTGTAGGGCGACTTCTGCTCGTTTGCGATTTGTGATGTCGCTGGAGATGCCAATCAAGCCGATAACTTCTCCCGCCTGATTGCGGTAGGGAGCTTTCATTACCAGAAATGTCCGAATGCCATCGTGAGATTCTTCGAGGACTTCTGTTTGGCCCGATTCCATAATGCGCCGATCGTTTTCCGTGACTGTGACGGCAAGTTCTGTTACTGGGTATAAATCCAGATCGCGACCACCAATTACTTCAGAAGCAGATTTGCCCATTATTTCCAGCGTGGCTGGATTTGCATAAATAATCTGTCCTTCTCGATTTTTGACAAAAATTGGCGTGGGCGCTGACTCATTAATCACGTTCAAAATCGCATTCTTTTGTCGCAGTTCTTCTTCAGTGCGTTTGCGATCGCTAATATCGCTCCAATAAGCCGTAAGTCCTTCGGCCGCTGGATAGGCGCTCACTTCTATATACATCTGGAGCGACGGCGAGAACTCTTCAAACTTGACAGAAACTTGTTCGGAAACAACTCGATGAAATTCTTGATATGTCGTTGAATGGGATTCTCGCTCGGCGGGGAATACCTCCCAGATCGATCGACCTAACAAGTCCGCTCTCGATCGAGAAAGCAGTTTTTCTGCTGTGGCATTAACGTAGGTATAGCGCCATTGTGAATCGAGCGCCATAAAGGCATCGGTAATACTTTCTATAATATTGCTGACTTGCTGGGAGGCCGCAGAGAGCGCGAGTTCAGCGTTTTTGCGCTCGGTGATGATTTCGCAAAAAATCATGATGCCCCCAATCTCATTGGTGTTGGTTCGCCAAGGGTGAATTTCCCAGCGCACCCAGTCGATGGAGCCATCAGGGCGGGGAACCCGATCTTCAGGGCAGATTTCAACTGATCCCGCCAGACAGCGCTGGTGGATTTGTTTGAAACGATCGGGCAAATCCGGAAAGATGTCGTAGTGCGATCGGCCCACAATGTTTTGAGTGCCGAGTCCGTAACTTGCCAGCCAGCGGTCGCTCACCAGCATATACCGCATCTGGCGGTCAAACATCGCCACCCCCGCAGGCGAATGTTTTACGAACAGCCGCAGTTGCTCTTCCTGTTGCCGCAGGAGATTCTCCGATTGTTTGCGATCGGTGATTTCTTTGAAAAGTATGGCGACTTTTCGGCTCTGCGGCTCAGGAGTGCGGAACGCCAAAACCTCGAACCAGCGGTTCATGACTTCCGAGCCGTACTCGAAGCGCAAGGACTCCCCCGTCAGCGCGACTTTGCCGTACATCTCAAACCAATAATCTTCGAGATCCGGAAGCAGTTGTCGCGCCGTTTTACCCGCAGCTTGTTCGAGTCCGGTTTGTTTCAAGAAGGCCGGATTGACTTCCAAAAAGCGGTAATCGATCGGCTTTTCGTTTTCGTCAAACAGCATTTCGATGATGCAAAAGCCTTCGTCTAGGCAATCAAACAAAGTGCGATAGCGTTCCTCAGAGCGGTGCAAAGCAGCAAGAGCTTGTTTGCGATCGCTAATATCCATAAACGCTGCCACACAGCCGCGAACTGCGCCTTGTTCGTCAAATAACGGCACCGCATTCACCAAGCAATCAAAGGCTACCCCGTCCGATCGCACCATTTGAATTTCCACATCTCGCACTTCGACGCCGTTCGCCACCGCCAGTTGCATTGGCAGTTGTTCTCCCGGAATTTCCTGTCCGTTGCGGAATCGTCTAAACGGAAGGGCCCAGGCTTGCTCTCCGGTTCCAGAAACATTGGTATCGGGCGGCACTATCAACATCGACTGGGCAAATCGGTTAGCGCGAATTACTTTACACTGTGGGTCGTCGGCGATCGTAATGCCAACGGGTACAGCATCAAGTATCGATTGCAGTTCATTAACTCGTCGCTCTAGTTCTTGGTTGAGCCGTTGAATTTCTTTTTGGGTAGCTTTGCGATCGGTAATTTCATGCACCGTCACATTCACGCCCAGCACGCGATCGTCCTCGGCCCTCAGCGGATAGAGACTCAAGAGCCAATCCTGTTCGACTCCCGGCTGTGCTGAGTTCGTCCCGCGAACTTCGAGCTGTTGGAGGGGAACTTTAGTTTCAATAACTTGTTGGTAAAGAGGCTCTAAATCATCTGCTTGTTCTGGTAAGATTTCGCGCAATGTTTTGCCGATGTGGGCGGCGGCTGGAACTCCGTTAATTTCTGCTAGCCGATCGTTGATGCGGACAAACCGCAACTCGGTATCGATAAAGCAAAGTCCAATCGGCGCACTAGCATAAATCGCCTCGATTTCTGCTAGTTGTTGGTGTGCCGTTTGCGCCTGTTTAATAGAAGCAGCCCGAGCCACTTTCTCCTCGGTGACATCTTGAAAATAAACGGCCAGTCCCGATGGGATCGGATAGGCTCGTACCGCATACCAAGCATTGAGCGGCGGATAAAAAGATTCAAAACTAACTGTAACTTGGAAGGTCGCAGCGTGGCGATATTCCTGTTCAAACAAACTGCCCACTGATTCGGGAAACTCTTCCCAAATGCTGTTGCCAATCAAATCTTTCGAGGGACGATTCAGCCACCGCGCCGCTTGCAAATTGACGTAGGTAAATCGCCAGTCTCGATCCAAAGCAAAGAACCCGTCCGAAATACTTTCGAGGGTGTCTGAGAGTTGTGGCGCGGGCGCGTTACAAACTGGTTCGGGTTTTTGTTGAGCGAGCTCCGTGAAGGTTGTTACTACCGCATAGGGAGTCGATCGATCTCCCTGAAATAAAGGTTGAGAATTGAGCGTCAACCAAATCAAATTTCCCTGTGGCTGATAAAAGCCCATGATGACATTTAAGCATGGTTGCCCGGTTTGCAGCGCCACCATCGCCGGATGCGTCTCGCCGGGAAAATCTGAGCCATCTTCATGCACAGTATGCCGCAGACTATTTATTGAAGTGCAGCCCTGCATCTGTTCTGCTGTCATCCCCAACAGCTCCTGGGCGTGAGAATTGCACCCCTGAATGCTACCATCTGCTAATTGCAGAAGCATCCCTACATCTGTTGGCAAAGGCGCGCCTGGGTAGAGCGGTTTGTGAGAATCCGTTGAAACAGAGGGGTCGATTTTCGGTTGGAGTTCAGTATTACGTGGATTTTGCATCGGTTTCTAACAACGCTCGTTTTACTTTTGGCCAAGCCAATCGCGCTCATCAATAATAGGGAAATAACCCGAGGAACTTTTGATTTAATCAGGGTGACAATTCAAACCTAAGAGCGATGTGGATCGTCCTGCTGGAATATCTAGGTCTAGACCATTTATTTTAGAGTAGAATCCCACGTCTTAACCACTTGCGAGATTCAGCACAGGCGACGGGCAATTTTCGGGCTGTTTCAAATGCGAGCAACTATGGAACAACCACGATACTGAAGATATTTGACACTCCTGGGCTATCAGGCGTGAGGATTCTTCGTTCATAGACTCAACTTGCCCAGACAAGATTACTCCAGCCTGAGTAGAGGTCGAATCTCCCGAAGCGTTCGGATTTAAAATCCAGGTTCCTAGGTGACCCGTAGTACCCAAGGCTAAATTCAGAATATTGATAGCTGCGTTCCAATCTCTATCTAACTCAAATCCACACTTGCAACTGTGCGTTCTTGTAGATAGAGATTTTTTCACAACCGTACCACAGTTAGAGCAATTTTGAGAAGTATAGGCGGGATTAACGGCTACTGTTATTCTGCCAAATTTAACTCCAAAATACTCTAACCACTTCCTGAATAGATACCAACCTGAATCATTAATCGACTTGGCAAGACAATGATTTTTAACTAAGTTTTTAATCCTCAAATCGACCTAGACCACCAAATCGTTAGATTGGATGACGCAACGCGCTATTCTAGACGCGTGTTGCAAGACGATTGCCTACTTATTTTGAAGTGTACTCGCCCTAGCCGATTAACGGCTTTCTTTCGATGGGTAGAGCCTTTCTTTTTGCGAGAAACACGGCGCTGTCGAAACTTTAACCGCTTCTCACCTTTTCGATAAAATCTCGGGTTAGGTTCGCTATATCCATTACTGTCGGTATATAATTCTTTTAGTCCCACATCTAAACCGATTGTTTTACCAGTTGGCTTTACGTCTACTTGGTGTTCAATTTTTATTACAAATTGAACGTAATAACCGTCAGGGCGACGAACCAACCTCACCCGCTTGATCGGCTCGATTTGATAGAACTTTAAATCCCAAGTCCCTTTCAGTTTTAATTTGCCAATGCCTTTTTTATCTGTAATAATGATTTCTTTTCCTGTTTCAGAAAGCGACCACCCAGAAGTTTTATATTCAACTGAACGACAGTTTTTCTTAAACTTTGGATACCCTTTTTGACCGGGAACTTGTCGTTGGCAATTGTCGTAAAACCGAGCAATTGAACTATAAGCCCACTCAACTGAGACTTGACAGGCAGGGGAGTTTAAAGCTTTGACAAACGGAAATTCAGCACGCCAGTGCTGTGTTATAGCGATAAAGCTTTTTCTGCCCTACACCTCGGTTATGCATCCAGTAACGGATACACTTGTTGCGGACAAACTGAGCCGTCTTAATCGCCTCATCTATTGCAGCATATTGGCTTGTTTTTCCTTTGGCTTTAAATTCCAGAACAATCATTTGACGTGGAAAAACCCTACGGCAATGTCATAGCATAAATAAAGTCGCCCGCTTATGGGGGAGGCTTGAAACCCAAATTTTTCGGTCAAAATCGGTCTTTCATGCCGCGCAATCGAGCGAAGGTTTGCACTGGATCGCGGGTGTTGGTGGCTGATTGGAGGTTGGGACAATCCCAGCGCAAAAATGGGTTTGTGCTTTTTTCGATGCCGATCGATGATGGTATTGTAGGTTGCGATCGACTGCGCGCTTCCTTGACGGATTCCCAGCGCTGCTGCAGATCGGGATTGTCGCCATCTACGCTGATGGCAAATTGCAAGTTTTTCAGCGTGTATTCGTGGGCGCACCAAACTCTTGTATTGTCGGGCAAGTTTCGCAGTTGCCCGAGGGAGGCTAACATTTGAGTTGGAGTGCCTTCAAATAGTCTGCCGCAGCCTCCAGCAAATAAAGTGTCGCCGCAGAACAATTCGCCGGTTTCCCCTGGGTTGCTGGGGGGGAAATAGTAGGCGATGTGAGCTTTTGTGTGGCCGGGTACGAAGAAGATGGAGGCGCTTCTGCCAGCAAATTCAACTCGATCGCCCGCTTGTAAAAACACTTGCTGTCCGGGTATTCTGCCTCGGTCTTCTGCGCCCCCGTAAACTTTAATTTGGGGAAAGCGATCGATCAGTTGCTGGTTGCCGCCTACGTGGTCGCTGTGGTGGTGCGTATTGAAAATTGCTGTTAATTCGGCTCCGAGCGAGATCAGTTGCTGCAAGACTGGCTCTGAAGCGGCTGGATCGACGACGGCTGCTGTGCGGCGATCGGGGTCGTGCAGCAAGAAAATGTAATTGTCCGACAGTACCGGAAGCCGATAAACCTGCATAGAAAACTGCCTCTCTAGGAAAAATATTATATAATTAGATTAGTCTGAACGCTATCCCAAGAGTGAATGCCGAATCATCAAGTCCGCACATCTATCTTTGGAAGTAAAACTCTGATACGTTATTTCTGCTGTTGAGCAAATTGATTTGCAGTCGGGTACGCATCATTATTTTTGGGTCAAGAACGGCAATCCGCTTTAGCTATTGTGACATAAAAGCGATCGAATAAATGCGAACCTCTCACAACAAATCGAACTTAACAATTTCTCAAATGGTCGATCGGATTGTAGCGTCTGGCAAGATCACTCGCCGGGATCATTTATTTTTGACTTCGGCTCTCCTCTCAGATGATAAAATTTCAGAAGAGGATCGACATCAAATCAATCGGATATTTGATTATATCCAAATTGGTCGCCTCAAGTTTATCGATTGAACAGAAAGACTTGCTCCCTCAGCATCTGTCTGGAGTGTAAAAAGCGTTTTTTAGGAGTGCGAGCGTCCCGTCGGGCACAGCAAAGCCTATATATTGCGCTTGAATTCTCCGGCTCACGCGGAGTGTGAAAGCGTCAGATGTGTTCGTCTCAAATTAACAAGGCTCTTGGCAATCCCAGCTACAAAAACAGGCAGAAGAAAATGAGTGCAGACAAACCAACTATTTTGGTGACGGGCGGAGCTGGATATATTGGCTCTCACGCGGTATTAGCCCTGAAAAACGCCGGTTACGGTGTGGTGATTTTGGATAATTTAGTTTACGGTCACCGAGATATAGTAGATCAGGCTTTGCAGGTCGAGTTGGTAGTTGGCGATACGAGCGATCGCACTCTTCTCGATAACCTATTTGCTAACCACAAAATTGATGCGGTAATGCACTTTTCTGCATACGCTTACGTGGGCGAATCTGTTACCGACCCAGCTAAATATTACCGCAACAATGTCATCGGTACTATTACCCTTTTGGAAGCAATGATTGGTGCTGGGGTGAATAAATTGGTGTTTTCTTCTACTTGCGCGACTTACGGCGTACCGCAGAAAATCCCGCTCACAGAAGACCACCCACAAAACCCGATCAATCCCTACGGTGCTACTAAGTTAATGGTAGAACGGATTTTGTCGGATTTTGACGCTGCGTACAATTTCAAGTCTGTTTGTTTCCGCTATTTTAACGCGGCTGGGGCAGATCCGAACGGATTGTTAGGAGAGGATCATAATCCAGAAACTCACCTAATCCCGCTGGTGTTGTTCGCTGCTTTGGGGAAACGAGATTCGATCGCGATTTTTGGCACCGATTACGATACTCCTGACGGTACTTGCATTCGGGATTACATTCACGTTAACGATTTGGCATCTGCTCACATTTTAGGATTAGAATATTTGCTCAATGGTGGCAAATCTGATTTATTTAATTTGGGCAACGGCGGCGGGTTTTCGGTGAAAGAGGTGATAGAAGCGGCTCGCCAAGTGACGGGAAAAGAGATTAAAGCTGTTGAGCGTGAACGGCGTCCGGGAGACCCGCCTTCTTTGGTTGGCAGCAGCGCGAAAGCCATCAAAACCTTGGGTTGGTCTCCAGAATATCCCGACCTTAAGAACATTATCTCCCATGCTTGGCAGTGGCACCAAAAACGCCACAACTCTTAGTATGTAGGGTGGGCATTGCCCACCTTACCATTACAGCAAAGTTTGATTGAATTCTTGTGGGGTGGGCGTCCCGCCCGCCCCAAAAATACAATATGCTAATAATATCT
>Ga0216309_1000191_pt1 | contig 11300 bp, 10 predicted proteins | sample Total_DNA_C_FD_161284 | JGI IMG/M metagenome (GOLD analysis project Ga0216309, IMG submission 161284) | Terrestrial sediment cell enrichment communities for BONCAT metagenomics from Utah, United States - Total_DNA_C | ecosystem: Environmental > Terrestrial > Deep subsurface > Rock core/Sediment ...
CTTCACGGGCGAGGGGACGCTGCCTCCCGGCGCCACGCACGTACTGACACAGACGGCGCCCTACGACCATTGCAATTTCACCGTCGGCCCGGAGGCGCCGTCCCGGCTCGTGTCGCGCTTCCGAGAGCTTCTGCTGGGGATGTCCTACGACGATCCGGAGGTGCGCCCGCTCCTCGATCTGGAAGGGCTCAAGGCGTGGCGCGAGGGTCGGCTCGAAGGGTACCAGGCGCTCGAACGCGCCGTGGACGAGGTGGGGTTTTATGACGCCGAAGGGAAGATCAACATCGCCGGTTATAGATATTGAAGGTCTTGGCCTCGACCGCGGGGCACACCTGCTGCTCAAGCGTGCGCTGGACGACCTTCCCGCCGGGGGTGTGCTCGGCGTCAGGGGGAGCGCCCCCGACCTCGCCGTCCACCTGCGCGGGTGGTGCCGCTCCATGGGGCACGAGTTCGTACGGCCGGAGAGCGGCGCCCCGGCGTGTGAAGAGGCGGGGTCCGCCGGGGGTTCGCCGCTGGTGGCGTGGGTAGTCTGCGGCGCGACGGCCGGCGGGCGCTGGCGCGGCGCGGAGGCGGCGGGCGCTCCGGACCCACACGAGCCGGCGAGCGTTGTCGAACGCCCCCCGGCAAGGTGGGGGCTGGCCGCGCGGGGGGCCTTCGTCGAAGCCGGTGGGCCGGAGTTCCGCTTCCGGCTCGCCACGAAGGCCGAGGTGTGGGCCGACAGCGTCCCGCGCCTCTACAGGCAGGCGGCCGCCGCCCAGTGGGATCCCGCCACGGCCGTCGAATGGGACGCGCCCTTCGACCTGCCGCAGGAGGTCGAGTCGGCCGTCGTGCAGGTGATGACCTACCTCGTTGAGAACGAGACGGCGGCGCTGCTCGTGCCCGCGAAGTTCCTCGCGCAGTTGCATCCGCACTTCCGCGAGGTCATGCAGCTCCTAGCCATCCAGGTCGCGGACGAGGCGAGGCACGTCGAGGTCTTCACACGTCGGGCAATGCTGCGGCGGAAGGAGGCGCTGGGGCTCTCGACCGTGGGCGGGCAGCAGTCGCTCAAGACTCTCTTCGACGAGCACGACTTCACACTCGCCTCCTTCCTGCTCTCGGTCCTCGGCGAGGGGACTTTCCTGAACCTGCTCTGGTTCCTCGAACGACACGCGCCAGACGCCGTCACGCGGCAGGTCGCGCGGCTCGCCGCGCAGGACGAGGCGCGGCACGTGGCCTTCGGCATGGGGCACCTGCAATACGCCGTGGCGCTCGACCCTTCGCTGCGCGGGCGCCTCGCGGCGGCGGCCTCCCGGCGGCACGAAGCGCTGGCGCAGACAGCCGGGTTGAACGCGGAAGTCTTCGACGCCCTCGTCCTTTTGGCGGCGGGGGGCTGGGAGCCGGCGGCAATCGCGTGCGGGTTCGAGAAGGTACAGACCCTCAAACGAGAGATGGCGACCGACCGCACCAGCCGCCTGCTCAAGCTCGGCTTCGATCCCGTTGAAGCCCGCAACCTTTCAGAACTCCACACACAAAACTTTATGTAAATGAGGCGGAACCCGACGGCCGTGCACAAAAATTCAGTTGGCTTTTGATGTCAGAGGGGAGCCGGATGGCCGGCGTCCGATAAACCCTGTGATGTGCGCCCACCGTGTCGCGGGTCTGGTAGATGCTTTTGTCGGGCGGTGCGCCCCGAGGGCGCATTTCCGGGCCCGCGTCCACGCCCTTCTATTGCCGTTTCTTGCTCCGGGGGGTTGCCTTTGCGGCCTCTCTTTTTGTTCTCTCGGGAGTCCTTTTGCCGGACTCCTTAACGGACTTCTTGCCCTGCTTTGAACTCGCCTCATCCGCACGCCGCGAATTATTCGTACCGCCTGTGGCTGTGGTCGCGTTTCTATGACCACGCGTCGGAGACTGCTCAACCTCCTTCGTGGTCTTTTGCTCGACCCGCGATTTCTCCGGCACCCTCCGACCTTTATCGTCGCCGGGGTTAGCCACGGGCTCGGGCGCCGTCGAGGCCGGGTCGGGCGCGTGGATCATGCCTGCCTTTTCGTACTCTTCCAGGCGGGGGACCGCTTTCCGCGCGAGTATTGTGGCGGCTTCGAGGGACGACGTTGCCGCCAACAACCCGACCACCCGTACCGTGAGGATGGAATACCTGCTCAGCACGCGCAGTTCTGTGGTCTGAAAATTGACCGTCTCCTCCTTTGTCTCTGCGAAGGCATCCACCCCTATGTCTGAGACTTCCGCCAGCCTGACCAACGACTCCCCGCTCTGCGCCTTAAAGATGCGGTCCTTGAGTTCTTCATAGGATTTCGCGGCGTTCCACCTGGTTGTGGAGTTGGGGAGATGGCGCTTAACGTGCAAACTGACGAAGCCCTCCTCGCCGCCAAACATACAGGAGGAGGTTAAAGAGCCCGTCCTCCGGGACGATAGAACAGTGCCGCGCATCGGCTCATTGACCGGTCTGCCCAGAGCGGCTTCCACTTCCTCCTTCGTAAGTTGAGAACACACGTCTAGTTTGTCGGCCGGCAATGTACTCCCGTCAGTCGGGTCGCCCTCGGCGTCAACGTCACCGTTGGTGTTCGCCGGCGCCCCGGCTCCCCCAGACGTGGGGGAATCCCTTCTCAGCTTCCCGCACGCTAAAGGCGTGAGCGTGATGCATAGAAGTGCGATAAGGAAAAAAAATCTTCTCATGAAATGGCCTTACCTTTACGGATAGTGGTCTCTGCTTTCTGCCGTTAAAGGTATCCTGGAGGGAGCAACCCGGCGCACGGCCTCACCCGCGCCCCTGCGAAACTTTCATGAGAGACATGCTGTTGGGGTGTCGGGTGCATGCCTTCGTGTGGAACAGGGGGATCGGAGCCGCGGCGGAAAAAGTGTGCGGGGAGGTGTTCGTGGCTGGACCCGTTGTGAACGGACGGAAGGCCGCCCCCGACGCCATCAGGCGCGGACGCATTCGGCTAGAGGGATGCGCCAGCCATCCGAGAAGGAACCGCCTGTCTGCCGCGCGCGGGCCGGCTCGACAGGCGTTTCCCGCTAAAAAGTCCCCGGCCTGTCCTGCGCGGGCATTATGTTTTCCGCGTCCGGCTCCTTCTCGTGTTTGACGCCGGGCGCCGGGTGCTCTGTCTCCTCAGCGTGAGACTGCTCTCCCCCGTGGGGAGCCCGCTCTCCCCATGGTCCGGTCCGCTCTTCTTCCTTGCGCGACGCCGTCTCGTCCTCTCTCATCAACCTTCAGCCTCCTTAAATTTTATCTTCCGGCAAAAATTCGTCATCGGGCGCTGGTCGCGGCCGGCGTGCGTCAAGGGTAGCCGTACGGGGCCTGCAATCCGAGCGGGATACCCAACATCCAGTAGGCGAGAAGGAACAGCGTCCAGGTGATGAGGAAGGCGATGGAGTAAGGCAGCATCAGCGACACGAGTGTCCCGATGCCTGTGTTCCTGACGTAGCGCTGCCCGAAGACCACGACCAGCGGGAAGTAGGGCATGAGCGGCGTGATGATGTTCGTCGTCGAGTCGCCGACGCGGTAGGCGGCCTGAGAGAGCTCGGGCGAGATGCCGAGCTGCATCAGCATCGGCACGAAGATCGGCGCGAGCAGCGCCCACTTCGCCGACGCCGAGCCGATGAGCAGGTTGACGAGCGCCGTCAGGAAGATGATGCCGACGATGGTCACCTGGCCGGGCAGTGCCAGCGCCTTGAGCGCGCCCGCGCCTTTCAGCGCGAGCAGCGCCCCGATGTTCGACTGGCCGAAGGCCGCGATGAAGAGCGAGGCGAAGAACGCGAGCACGATGTAGTAGCCCATCGTGCTCATCGTCTTGCTCATCCCCTGGATGATGTCGCGGTGGCTCTTCACCGTCCCCGCGACGTAGCCGTAGACGATGCCCGGCAGGATGAAGAGCAGGAAGATGAGCGGGACGATGGCCTGCATGAGCGGCGCGTTCGCGGCCGTGAGCTGCGGCGCGACTGGCTCCGCGCCGCCCACGAAGGCCGCGCCGTGCGCCGCGTTGGCCTCTTCGCCCAGTCGCGCCTTCAAAGCGTCCTGGAGGGCCTTCTGGTTCGCGTGCTCGCGGTTGAGCAGGGGCTCTGCCTTCTTCAACACGTCGGCCGGCACGCCCGCCGTGCGGACGCGCTCGAAAGACTGCGACGTCAGTCGGTAGCCGGTCGGCGAGCGCATCGGGGAGTCGGCCGGGGCGGAGACCAGCGCGAGGAGGGTGACGCCGGCCGCGAGCGTCGCCAGGCCGGCGAAGAGGCCGCGCCGCTCGCCCGCCCCGAGCGCCTCCATCTTGGGCATCTCGGCCACGTCCCCGTCCACCTCCACCCCGCGCAGCCGCGGCTCGATGACGCGGTCGGTCAGGAACCAGCCGACGCCCATGATGAGCAGGCACGAGGCCCCCGTGAAGAACCAGTTGGAGAGCGGGTTGACGGTGCGCGCCGGGTCGATGACCTGTGCGGCGGATTGCGTGAGGCCGGATAGCAGGGGGTCGATGCTGGAAGGGACGAAGTTCGCGCTGAAGCCGCCGGACACCCCGGCGAAGGCGGCGGCAATCCCCGCGAGCGGGTGGCGGCCCGCAGCGTAGAAGATCACGCCCCCGAGCGGGATGACGAGCACGTAACCGGCGTCGGCCGCCGTGTGGCTGATGACGGCCACGAGGATGAGCATCGGCGTGAGCAGCACCCTCGGCGTAAAGCTCAGCAGCCCTTTGAGCGACGCGTTGATAAAGCCCGTGTGCTCCGCCACCCCGACGCCGAGCAGCGCGACGAGGACGACCCCGAGCGGGTGGAACGAGGTGAACGTCGTCACCATGTTCGAGAGGAAGGTGGCGATGGCCGTGCCCGTCAACTGGTTGTTGATCTGGAGGGGCTTGCCGCTCCGCGGGTCTATCTCGGCGAACTGCATAGGCGCGAGCAGCGCCGACAGTATCCACACGATGACGAGCAGGATCAGGAAGAGCGCCGCCGGGTCGGGAAGCTTATTCCCTACCCGCTCGACCGTCGAAAGCGCCCGATCTATCCAGCGGGAAGATTTCTCATTACCATCGTTGGCCGTCCGCCCGGCGTCAGTTTTCACCAGAAGTCCTCCTCGAAAGTCGTTTTACATGAGTTTAGTGCTGCCCACAAAAGAGGGACCGACAGAATGCCCCGAGACCTGAGCTCGTCGTACCAGCGTGCAAGATGCGCGCGGCCGTGATCGGCGCCGGCACAGTTATGTCCCGTCGAGCACAGCAGGATACCCTAAACAGCATCGACGCCGCGCAACATTAACGGCTAGACATCGTAACAGGGCCTCGCCGCCCAACGCCCGGTATCGCCCGCGCCCCCGCGCCACCTGCATGAGAGAGCTGCTGGTGGGGCGTGCATGCCGTCGTTATGCGGCGCGACTGTCAAGAACCAAGTGTCTCGCAACCGGCTCGCGCCCTTTCCAGGAAACCAGGCATTTTATGACCGGGGCCGCCTTGAATGTCTAGGTCGAAAGTTCCGTATTGATGATTAATGGCGTAGCCGTGACCAGAGACGACGTATCTGCCTTTCCTGAATCGGTATGTGTATAACGTGCCCTCAACTACATTTAAGCGCCCATAGGTAATAATAGTAGGCCATTCACCCTTGCGCTGATGAACATAAACATACTCGCCGTTAACAACGCCCAAAAGTCTGGCCGGATTTGATGCGAACATGCCCCAGGTACAATTACCTGTCGCCCCGCAGACGAGAGGAACAAAGTATTCAGATTTACGATCTCCGTTGAGGTCGAAAACAAAGGCGCGGTCTGCCCATGTCTTTACACCAGCGTAATCACCTCTCAATGCAATCTGCACCGCTCGCCTTAATCTGGCGCTGGGATACTGTGAGGAGGACGCGCAATTCCAGTCGAATTTAACCAACGTCTTTCCGCTAACCTCACGCCAAAGCCTATGTTGAGTGAAAGCATGAGAGGGCAAACTCGTCAACCCGACAAGTGCCAGGAGAAATAATGATTTTCCGATTGACTTATTCATCGCTCAAGATTCAAAGCAGCATAACGCCCGGCAACACCCATGCCCCAGCGCAAAGTGTATGACATGACCTCGCGCACGCTGAAACGCGCATTCCCATCCGAATTCTCACAAATCTCACAAGCAATCATTTCGACCCTGGCGAATATTCAACGCCCTGATTTTCTGAAGTTAGCGGTATAACTCCACCTCCAACCATGACGCTCCAGGAACTTGACACCTTCATTTTCAACAAGCGATTTGACCTTGGCAAACGGTGTGAAGTCCGGGTCCGGGAGGTGCTCGCTGATGGAAAGCGTGCCCCCGGGCTTTAAGACGCGTTGGGCTTCCCTCAGGAAAGCTCGCTGATCTGATATTTCACCCAACACGGCGACAAGATAAAGCACATCAAGGGAGTCTGATTCGAGCGGCAGCTTGCCGGCGTCCGCGAGAGTATATCCAACATTGGACAAACCTCTCGCCTCAAGTTTCCGCCGTGCCTTCTTCAGCATCTCAGGCTGTAAGTCTAAAAGCTCAAGGCGTCCTTCTGGAACCCTGCGTGCGACTTCGACACTGTAAAAGCCGGAGCCAGCACCAACTTCAAGTACGCGACTCGCGGCCGTGAGGGGGAGGCGGGCGGCCAGCTTTCGAGGCGAGAGCATAATGTTGCGCCACGGGAGATCGAGTAAAAACGACATCTCATGCGGGAACACTCCACGCATGAGGGTGTTTTTGACACTACGCACCCAACGACTTGCTCGCATAAATTTCAGGTAGCCGCCCAACGCCCGGCATCCCCCGCGCCCGCGCGCAACGTTCATGAGAGGCACGCTCCAGGGGCGTCGGGTGCATGGCGTTGTTAGATTGCGCTCGCCCTCACCGCGCCCACTCTCATTGCTTCCCATCTTCGGGACTTTTATTCGAGTCACCAGACCGCTTCTTTCTCCTCGACCTCGCCATCAGGAGGATACCCACAAGCACGAGCAAGGGAATGAATAGCCAGTAGAACCAGAGGGCCAGCCAATCAGACAGGCTCAGGTCTCCGGGATGCATATAAGCGAGAACTCGAATTGAGCCAATCATATATTCCGCAGCAATCTAACGTCCGGCATCACCCGCCGCCCCGAGCGGTTGGAAGTAGATGACAAGCAGCGTGTCGCGGGTCAGGTGCATGACGATGTTAGGCTGTGGCCGTCGGCAGAGGCTTGGGCCGCCTATTTAGCACCTGCCCCGATGACCAACTCGCATGGCCCTTCGAACCCTTCGGCGCTCTCGAACTGAATTAACCCCTGCTCGATCTCCCGCCACGTCTCCTCGCGTTCCGCCTCGCCGAGGCCCGACATCATCTGGTGCAGCGCCCCGAACGACTCCCGCTCGAAGCGCACGCACTCTGCGGCCGAAGTTAAACGCAGTGGCGCGGGGACGATGCGGGTTTCGATGTCGCGGAAGCCAGCCCTCTGGTAAGCCGCCTCGAGGACGCCTGGAGCGCCGAGGCTGAACGGCCCCGGCTGGCCGGGCAGCGGCGGCGGCAGTTGCGCGCGCTGGCGTATGATCGAGATCGGGAGCGAAAAGAAGCGATTTTTCTCGGCCGTCGAATAGACGACGGCCGCGATCCTGCCGCCCGGCCGGAGGGCGCGGCGCATCCCTGCGAGCGCCTTCTGCTGATCGGGGAAATAGATGAGCCCGACGCGCGAGATCACCGCGTCGAACGACTCCGCCTCCAGCTCGTCCAGCTTCTCCCCGTCCAGTACGCGCGTCTCGACGTTCGACAGGCCGGCGGCGCGCGCCTCCTTGGCCGCGAAGTCAAGGATGTTGGCCGAGATGTCTGTAGCCAGCACGTAGCCGGACGGGCCGACCCGGCGGGCCGCGACAATCGTCTGTTCGCCCGCGCCCGCCGCTACGTCGAGGACGCGGCTGCCGGGGCCAACGCCGGCCATGTCGAGCATAGTTTCCGTCGCCGGGCCCAGCCACGCGGCGAGGGTCGGCCCCCAACGGTGCCACGCTTCGGCAGCGACTTGCCACTGCTGCTTCGTTGTCTCTTTATATTTGACGGGGTCGAATTTCGGCGTCTCCGTTGCCATGAGGTTACCTCCTACTAATGTGTCGATTCAGGAGCGCGAGCGGCAGCCTGTCGGCTGTCCGTCGAGTCACTTCATAAATCTTCAACACGGATTCCGCGTCATCTAGTGCCCAACTTCAGGGGCGGCAGTCCTTATCGGACGCCGGCGGTGTTGAAGGGGCGAACTACAGCCGCACGGCGGACGACGCGCCGATGTTCTCGGTCACGATGCGGAAGACGCACTGACGGTCCGCCGCGTTGTGTGAAGTGAAGGGCGGGGGGCGCAACTTTTCTCCAGCTAAATTTGCGCCGGCCGCGTCGCGTGTATAATCCGCCCTCGATGATCCCCTCACTCAAAGGGCTGCTGAGTCTGGGCGGGCTCACCCCGAAAGAGCTCGCCGCGCGCGTCTGGCGCGCGATGATTAAGGATGACATCTTTAACCGGGCGGCGATCCTCGGCTTCTATTTCATGCTCGCCCTCTTCCCCCTGCTCCTCTGCCTGACGGCGCTGCTGGGGCTTTTCGCGCAGGCGGGGACCGAGCTGCGCGACAACCTCTTCTTCTACCTCGCCAGGGTCGCGCCGCGTTCAGCCTACGCCCTCATCTACGAGACGGTCAACGAGGTCACCGAAGGCGGCGGCGGTGGCAAGCTGACCGTCGGGCTGCTGGCCGCCGTCTGGGCGGCGTCGAACGGGATGCTGGCGGTCATCGACACACTCAACTCGGCCTACCGCGTACGGGAGGCGCGCCCCTGGTGGAAGGCTCGGCTGGTCGCGGCCGCGCTGACGCTCGCGCTCGCCGTGCTCATCATCTCCGGACTCACGCTGGTCTTCTACGGCGGACGGGTCGCGGAGGCCTTGTCCGGCGCTGTGGGATACGGGAACGGCTTCGCCGCCGCGTGGGGCTTACTCGGTTGGCTCTTCGTGTTCGGGTTCGTCTTCCTCGCCTTCGGCCTCATCTACTACTTCGCCCCGAACCTGCACGTGCAGAGGTTCCGCTGGGTGCTGCCGGGCATGGTCGTGGGCGTCGCGCTGTGGCTCCTGGGCTCGCTCGGCTTCCGACTCTACCTGCGCCACTTCAACACCTATAACGCCGTCTACGGCTCGCTCGGGGCGGTCATCATCCTCATGCTCTGGTTCTACCTGACGGGCACGGCCATCCTCGTCGGCGGCGAGGTCAACTCCGAGATCGAGAGGGCGGCCGCGGCCGCGGGCGAGAAGGACGCCAAGCTGCCCGGCGAGAAGAGTCCCGGAGAGAAGGCGGGGGAGGCCGGCGGCGCCCGTGCGTCGTAGATGAAAACAACCCACGCCACCTGTGTAGTCGTACCGTTGTGGCGCGCGTCCCCGACGCTTACCCTCTGCTACAGAGGTTCCGCGGCCGTTCGGGAGCGTGTAACGCACCGTGCGCGCCATCTCGAACGACGGGATCGATGGAAGGAGAACGCATGAATGATATTGTAGTAGCATCCATCCTCTTTACGGCGGTCGGCCTCGTGCTGGTCGGCTTCGGCGTCCCCCTGCTCCGCGGGCGCGTGCGGCCGAACTCCTGGTACGGGTGCCGGACGGAAAAGACACTGTCGGACGAGAAGGTCTGGTACGCGGTCAACCGCGTGACCGGGCGTGACCTCGTCGCGGGCGGTATAGCGGTCGTCGCCTCCTCGCTCCTGCTCCTCGCCTTCGGGCGGGGTGTGGACCCCGACCGGGCGGTGCTCGTGCTGCTGCTTGTGTTGCTGCTCTGCGTAGTCATAATGGCCGCTGACAGCCACCGCGCACAGGATCGTATGTGACGGGCAGCGGGCGCGGCCGGCGAGCTTTCGCACGGGTTTATCCCGTCGTCGTGTGCCCGCGTAACTTAGAGTCCGTTTAGAACAGAAGATGCCAATCGTAAAAAGAAAACTGTCGCGGACCTTCAGAAACTTCTTCGACTCTGAGAAGTCGAGCGGGATTCTGCTCATCGTCTGCACGGCCGTCTCACTGCTGTTGACGAACTCTGCGGCCGGCGAGGGCTATCTGGGACTGTGGCACGCCTACGTCGGCCCGCTCAGCCTCGAACACTGGATCAACGACGCGCTGATGGCCGTCTTCTTCCTCTTCATCGGGCTGGAGCTGGAGCGCGAGCTATACGTCGGCGAGCTGTCCGACTTCCGCAACGCGCTGCTGCCCATCGTCGCCGCGCTGGGAGGCATCTGCGCGCCCGCTCTCATCCACTACGCCCTCAACGCGGGGACGCCCACACAGGCGGGCGTCGGCATCCCGATGGCGACCGACATCGCCTTCGCCCTCGGGGTGCTCGCGCTCCTGGGAAGCCGCGTGCCGGCGTCGCTGAAGGTGTTCCTCACCGCGCTCGCCGTGATGGACGACCTCGGCGCCATCGTCGTCATCGCCCTCTTCTACACGGCCGAGCTCTCGCTCGCCTACCTTGCCGGCGCGCTCGGCGTCTTCGTGATGCTCATCGCTCTCAACCGGATGCGCGTGTTGAGCCTGCTGCCGTACCTGCTGGGCGGCGCGCTGATGTGGTTCCTGATGCTGAAGTCGGGCGTGCACGCGACGATAGCCGGCGTCCTGCTCGCCTTCGCCATCCCCTTCACGGGCAAGGAGGAGGACGCTGAGTCGCCCTCGCACCGTCTGGAGCACTTCCTGCACAGGCCCGTCGCCTTCGTCATCCTCCCCGTCTTCGCGCTGGCGAATACGGCAATCGTCGTCGGCGCGGGCGCGCTCCAGGGTCTGACGGCGAGCAACAGCCTGGGGATCATTTTAGGACTCCTGATCGGCAAGCCGGTCGGGATCACGCTGCTGAGCTTCGCGGCGGTGGCGGCCGGCGTCTGCCGCCTGCCGTTCGACCTGAGCTGGAGGCACGTCTTCGGGGCGGGGCTCCTGGGCGGCATCGGGTTCACGATGTCCATCTTCATCACGAACCTCGCCTTCGCCGGCGGGGCGGAGGTCATCAATGCCTCGAAGATGGCGATCCTGCTCGCGTCGCTGACGGCGGGGGCGGCCGGCTTCCTCTGGCTCAAACTGCTCGGGCGCCCCGTGGCCGGCGACGAAGACATGGACGCGATGGACTTTGAAGTGAGTGCGCCGGGAGAGGCGTGAACAGACGTGTGTCGAGGCCGCAGGGCTCGGGTAAGGGGCCGCGCCCCGAACATTGTCGCGCGCGCGGCCGTTAATTCACTCGGGGAGATCAGGTCCACGGTGAACGCCCGCAGGTGAGGTCAACAGATGTTCTGTCCCAAGTGCAGCCAGGCGCAGCCCGCCGAAGACTTACGCTTCTGCCCGCGCTGCGGCTTCCCCCTGGTCG
>Ga0216309_1000192_pt1 | contig 11298 bp, 5 predicted proteins | sample Total_DNA_C_FD_161284 | JGI IMG/M metagenome (GOLD analysis project Ga0216309, IMG submission 161284) | Terrestrial sediment cell enrichment communities for BONCAT metagenomics from Utah, United States - Total_DNA_C | ecosystem: Environmental > Terrestrial > Deep subsurface > Rock core/Sediment ...
GTGGCTCAAGATTGAAGGCGCGCGGATTCACACGCTCTCGGGAGTCGATTGCAAAATCCCTCTCGGCCGTCTCGTCTCCATCACGGGCGTCTCCGGCTCTGGCAAGTCGAGCTTCGTCCGAGGTGTGCTGCTGCCCGCCCTGTCGCAAGCCCTCCCCGGAAAGGTCGAAAGCGATGGGTTCGCCTGGCCGGACGGCGCGTGGGATAGCGTCACGGGCTTCAAAGGCATCCACTCCGTGTTAGCGCTGGAGCCGCGCACGCCGAGCGCACAGCGGCGCAGCACAGTCTCCACGCTACTAGGGGTGGCGGACGACATCCGTCGCATCTTCGGCAAGTCGGAGGGGGCACTCAGGGCCGGCCTGACCGCCACGGACTTCGGGCTGAACAAGGGGAACGGTCGCTGCCAGACGTGCCTCGGCCTCGGGGAGGTCGAAGACGGTGACAGGTGGGCCTCGTGCCCGCACTGCGGCGGCCGGCGCTTCGGCGAGGAAGCGCTGGGGGTGCGAGTCGAAGGGCTGAACGTCGCCGAGCTTCTGGAGCGATCGGTGGAAAAACTGCTCGACCACCCGTTCGCCGATCTGACTGAGTGGCGACCGCTGTTCGGTCAACTGGTCGCGCTGGATCTCGGTTACCTGGCGCTCGGACGGCGCGTAGACCGCCTGAGCGGCGGCGAGCACCAGCGCCTCCGGGTGGCCCGTACCCTGAGCGTGGAGCGACCGGACGGACTGATGCTCGTACTCGACGAGCCTTCGGCCGGACTCCACCCGAAGGACGTGGCCCGGCTGCTGGAGGTGCTCGACCGCGTGGTGTCGGACGGGCGTAACACGGTCGTCCTGGTGGAGCACAACCTTGACCTCATCCGCGCGAGCGACTGGGTCATCGATTTCGGGCCCGGAGGCGGCCCCGCCGGCGGCCGCATCGTCGGGCAGGGATCCCCCAACAAGATCGAAGGGCGAGACACACCGACCGGACGCGCCCTCGGCAAGAAGATTCCGCGGTCGGTGCCCCGTGGCGGCAAATCCAAAGCGCCAGACGCGAAACCCCACACGGTCAGTCCGGAGGACGGAGCGCGCAACGGGCGGCAGTGGCTCAAGCGCCTGCTGGGTGAGGAGGCGTCCGCCGAGGAATTGGATCCGGTTGATTTCGACGGCTTGGCGGTAGTGTTCGACGAAGCCTCCGCAGCGCGGCCTTACGAGATTGGGGAGTTGGACGTCGAGCTCGCGCGTCTACTGCTCGACGAGCCCGACGACTCGTCCGAGCAGGTGGAACGCTTGGCGCGACTCTGGGCCGAGAAGCCCGAGGCGGAACTGCGGATTAACCCGCTGATAGAGGAACTGCGCGTGTGGGGGGCGCAGGTCCCGTCCTCAGCCCTTGACGCGGCGGAGCGGCGGCTAAAACACGCCGGGCTGAAAAGCGAAGTTCCACTACGCAAGGGGACGAATCCGGCCTCCGTTCGTGCGACCGGCAAACGGTTTCGTCCGGCGGGAAACACATTTTACGAGCGCGTTGGCTGCGTGCGGGATGCGTTGGGGATCGGCGGGGGCTACGTCGAACTGTTGGAGCCTAAAGCCGGCGTTATTGAAACGGCCCGGACTCGTCGGCTCGACCTGGAAGTCCCGGCCGTCGCTCCCCTCTCGCCGGATTCGGCGTGCCTGGTGCGGTCGCACGCTACGGGACGCTGCCCCTGCTGCGGGGGGAGTGGTGAGGTCCCCGCCTTCGACGAGTCTCTCGTGATCGGGCACAAGGCGGCGGATCCTGCTGACGAGAGGTTCCTCCACTCCGAGGCGCTGAACGTCCTGCGCGGGGTGAGGAAGAGCGTCCTCCTACCTTTCCTGAAGCGAATGACCGCCGAGGGCCTGTGGCCCGCCGGGCGGCCGTTCACTCAGCTCAGCCCTAACGAACGCACTATCCTGCTGCACGGGTACTGGCGTCGCCCGGGTCCCGGCAGTTTCCTGAAGAGTCCGAAGGTCGACCCTGCGGAGGTGGGCTCGTGGCTGCGCTGGGACGGCCTCTTCCGCGCGGCGCTGGAGGAGGTAGACCGAAGCAAGTCGAAGGAATGGGTAAAGGCGGTTCGCGCCGCTGCGCGCCGCGTCGAGTGTCCCGTCTGCGCCGGCACGGGGCTTCAACCCCACTCCCGCGCCGTCAAGCTTGGGCCGCGGTCGTTCTTCGACTGGGTGCGGGAGGGCACCGTCGGAGAACTGGCGAAGGCACTGGACAAGCTGATGCCCGTGAGCGCGCGCTCGGAGAGGACGCGCGACCGTGTGCTCCACTGCCTCGAGCCCCTGCGTAACAGGGCTTCGAAGGCAAGCCTGCGCGAGCCGTTAAGGGATACGGAACTTGTCCGCGCCGTGTTCGAGCGCGCCGTCAGCAGCCAGACCAGGCTCGAAGTATTAGGGTGAGCACATGAGGTACGAACTATTCGGCCGCGCGGCCGACCGCTACGACTGGCACACCCCACCACAGCATTATCAGCACGACCACGCCTTTGTACTCTCGCGTCTCCCGCCTCCACCCTGCCGGGTTCTGGACGTGGGCTGCGGCACCGGCGTGTTCTTAGAGAAGGCAGTCGCCGCCGGCTTCGACGCGGCAGGGATAGACGCCTACGCCGAGATGGCCTCGCTAGCTTCGCGGCGCGTCGGCACCGAGCGAGTGCGCGTCGAACGGATGCAGGAGCTTACCGAACGCTCTGCTTACGACGCCGTCGTTTCGCTGAGCTGGTCATTCAATTACGTGAGCTCGTTCCGCGAGGCGAAGGACGTCTTGGACCGGTTCTTCAACGCCCTGCGCCCGGGGGGGCGTCTCATCCTCCAGCTCGCGCATGCCCCGAACGCGACTGGCGCGCTCAATGAGGACCGCGAGCCGGGGCCAGACGGGGTGACAGACGACGTACTGTTCCTCTACCGCTTCTATGCCACCCCGGGGCGGCGCGGCGAATTGAGGGCGCAGTACGTTTATGGGTGTAAGAGCCGCAAAGAGTTGATGTCGGAGGAGCACCGGCTGGGCGCTGCGGACGCTTACGAGGTAGCGAGCAAAGCAACCAATGCTGGTTTTTTAAATGTCGAGCTTCTTGACTCTTGGCGGGGTGAACCATTGGCTGGTTCACTCAATGCGTTCTTGCTAGCAAAACGACCTTGAGAGGCTTTGCCCAAAAAGCAAGCTACCTACCTAAAATCTTTAGATGACTTATAGATATTATGTAGTCGAATCGCCAACAATCTCTTTAAAGCGTGGATCATCACGAATTGATTCGAAATCGGGATCCTTCTTTGCATAGGGCGGGTCGAATTCGGGATCCTCCTCGGCTGCGCGTTTGATATTCACTATCGCCGCCTCTTGATTGCCGGACAGACATGCTATAGATGCAAGGTGATACCAAGCGTCCGGCGCTAATTGCTTACGTGCCTCTGCCGCACACGTATTTGCTTCGCTAGTATTCCCTAAAGCCTTATGTATACCGACCAATGAAATGAAAGTCTCAAAAGTGGTCGCCTTTCTTTTTAAAGCTTTTTCACCAATTTCTAGCGCCTCAGCATTCTTACCTTGTGAGCGAAGTAGCTTCATAAGATTACTGTATGCATGAGGATCTTCCTCGTTAAATTCAATCTCCTTTCTATAAGCTTCTTCAGCCTCATCTTTACGTTCCATATCCTCTAGTATGATTCCAAGGTCATTATGGGCACGCTTATATTGAGGATTGATTTTGATGATCTGTCGATATAAAGATTCTGCCTCCGTACTGTTTCCAGCATCCCTTGCTGCGCTTGCCTTACCACGCAAATCCAGACACTGGATATTAATGATTCGCTTGTTGGCATTCTCAGTGGCTAATTCATGTTCCTCTTGGAGTGCCTCTACAATTTTAGGCAAGAGAATTTTTGCGTAGTTGTCTGCGAAGTCCTGCATCTTATCAATGATATAATCTTGACGTTCGAGAATTGAACCAAACATCTCTCTTACACTAAACCCGGCTATTTCGCCTACCTCATTCATCATTTGGTCAAAGCCCTTAATCTGAACGATAGTGCCGCGTTTTTCTTCCAATAAAGCTTTCACAGATGGGTTAACTAACTTCAATAAATCTTCTACAGATAGATCACCTAACGAATGGCTTTGTACGCACCAATAAAGGTCATTCTTGTGGGATATGTTTCTAAGGATCTTCATTATGGACTCATCACAACCGCTATACCCAATGACGACCAAGCCATACTCGCCTAACACCTGAATTACCTGCCTTTCCATATTAGGGTCTTGGGTTTTTAATTCTTCTTGCGTATTCTTAAGCGTTGAGTATAGATAATCGCCATGCAGTTTCAATATCTTAGGTTGTTTAGCAGCAATCCGCATTTCTGAAGCGAGAAGCCCGTGGGCGTAGACAATAGGACGAATGCCTGTGTAGATAGAACAGGCACTGTAGACTAGGTCGTCAAAATTAGTTGTGATGATTGTATTAATGTATTGACTAGCTAACAGATTAGCTAGAACTGCATATCCAAAAGAAGGTTCCTTACCATCGATGATGCGCTCAATATGCCCGCGCCGACCATATTCCTTGGGCTCAAATTTTTCGAATAGTTTGCAATATTCGTCTTTACTGTCTTTGGGATACCAGGGTTGTTCCTGTAACCACTTATCCTTTTTCTCATCAGTGTCTAATTCATCTGGACAGTGTTCATCCTTAAGGCGCTTTTTAAAATCAGTAATCATTTCTCCTGCTGTGATAATACCCGATTGGCGGGAAGCCCCTGCACCAAGAAAGAAAGCAAAGCGTGGGTGTCCTTTTGTATCCTTGATCTTATAAGCTAACTGCTTAACTGTAGAGGCAAGAATGTCAGACATAGCTTTTTTTCTCAGATAAATAAATAACGCATCAATTCGCTGATGCTGATGATACTTCGTCTTACAGACCAGTTTTCATTCTTACTTGATAAATGTCCTTTGATGATTCAACGCTGCTCGCGCTTCTACTACAGGGGTTCATGGAGCCGTCCGACGAAGCACAGCCAAGCCTGCCGCCGTTGACTCTCCGGACCGTCAACCTGCTGCCTCAGACGGTCGTGCAAGCTTAAGCGATTATCGACAATCAGGAGCGCCCCCGTCGAGGCGCGCAGCACTTCGCCGACTGAATCGGCTGCCTCTTCTATCCGAGCTATGAGTTCACTTGTACGCTCGGGTACGCGGCCGAAGTGAAGCCACGCGCCTTCTTCTAGAGCGCGGCCGTAGAAGCGCAAGCCACGGTTAACTGCACCCTCATACACTCTGATAACTAGACGGAAAGGACGCCAACCGCCAGCATCGCGATAGCCAAACGGTTCTGCCCGTCTTGTGAGATCAGAGACCAGTCTCCATCCCTCAGGACTTCGACGAAGCTCGGCTAAGACGTCCGTGACAGACGCCACACGCCATGCTCCCCCATTTTGCACATCTGGATCTCCGCGCCGAATCAACGACAGGCTTAAGACAGGTCTCGCCGGGCGCGTGGAGAAATCGTTATGCCAGCCTATAGATGCGCGTCGGTCGAATGGACGCCAGTCTGGGGCGGAGGATGACGGCTGTGTGAGTATTACTGGTCGATTCGGGTTGGTGCCAGACGGGATGTATAAGTGCCCGAGCAGTTTGGCAGCAGCTAAGACGGAGACGGCGTCGCCCGCATCCGTGCAGAATCCGGGCTCATAGTAATAACCGCGCACTCGCAGGCTGTCACGAACCCGCCGAACCCACGCTGGCTGAATTGTGTTGGCTCTCGGGTGAATCATGGCGGGCTCTCAGGACGGTTCCACCCCAGCAGGTTAGGATATTTCAATTCTTGAGAAAGCTGCGTCGTGTCTTGGTGAAGAGTAAAACGCGCCTGCATACCGGCTTCCCTAGCTTCATCGATCCACTTCATGGCCTCATCGTGTGAGCGCCCCATGAGTATAAGCGCATCGAACAAGAGTTGGTATTCATGCGGTAAGGTCGTGGCGAAAGTAAGTGGGTCATCACTACCAATGCAGATCGACAGCGGGGGCACATCATCCTTAGGAACTAAGGGCCTTAACCGCCACAACGGGTGGCCGACGAAGTTACCAAGGTCACCAATCAGAACGTTTGAAGATGGATTAACCTCAATGGTTAAACACAGCCTTCCGACCTTGCGCCGCAAACCGTTCTGGAGTTCAACTAGGGCGGCCTGCTCATGCTTTATGTTGCGTAGATCAACTGTCTCGGGTACTCGGCCGCGACGCCAAGCCTTCTCGTCACCCAAATATTCCCTTAATAGCTGCTGCCCTTGCGCCTCAGGATCTTCATCTCCCTCCGTGTTTTGTTTCTTTTGTCGCCTTAAGTTACGGACTCGTAGGGTAGGATTATTGGGGAAGCCCTCAGCTCGCAGGCACTGCTCGTTGTGTAGCTTCTCGACAAAGTCCATTAAGTCCTCGGGAGCATAAGACCGACCGAAGATAAATCGAGCGAGCCTCACCATCTCAGCTCTCACATAGGCCAACCGCTCGCTGCACACGCCAATCCCGTGTCTAGCGTAACATCCCCATTCCCAGATCAAATCGAGGAGACGTTCATCGCAAGTAATGACAACCCGGCCTGCACGGTCAGACCAAGCTTGAGGATCAACACCAAGAGATAAGGCATGCCCTAATCGGTCGCCTTCTTCAAGGCGAAGATGCGTCACACTATCATCAAGTCGGCGAAGGCCCGTCAGCAGATGTACGAAATCCTCTCCCGCATGTACGCTGATGCGCGGCGGGGGGATGTTGAACTCGCCGCGACTTCTGAGATGGACAGCGGCCTGTCGCCCGGCGTCGCGGACCCACCGGATTAGAGGTGCCATGACCCAAACGGGAATCCCGGCTTCATCGGTGCAAAGGTCAAAGCCCCGAACAGTACGTAAGGTATGTGGGTACTTCTGGAATAAACTTACCAGCGCCTGCGCGTGGCGGCGCTGTTCTAGATAGAAGCGAGCGAACCTGAAGCCTGAAGGATTTCCTGCATCTTTGAGACGCTTCGATCCTGTTTTAAGTCGGACCGTCCGGGGATATGAGTGGTCTAAACCAAAAGCGTTAGGGCTGCCGCGCTCCCAACCGCCGCCACGTTTGCGGGAGAAATGAAATAAAGCGCCGACTTCAAGCCTCCTTGTCTCATTGATTTCTTCATCCGGCGCGTCGCGGTTTCGTTTATCAAGCCTATGCAAACCCAGTCTCAGGGCTTTATCGGTTGGAAATATCGCCCTTTCCACCCGGCGAATCTTCTCTAAGCAATCAGTTACACCCTCTTCCGTGCCGAGGCGGACTTCAAGTGAACGCAGTCCTGTGTCTTTTCCGCAAATCTGTGCCGCCGTACTCGTTAGCACATCCTCCGGTATGTTTTTTCGTAAGGGCTTGATGCGTGCGAAGAAACGGACGAACCATTGCAATCCAGGCGTCAAAGGCCTCTGGACTACGTGCCGGTAGACGAGGCAGCGAATGCGTATTACCTGCCAGAATAGAGTGGCAAAATCACTGTCTTTATTGTCCTGCTCAATATAGAGGAGGGCGGTCCTCACGAACAGGGTCTCAGGACTTACTGCTTCGGTAGGGTGCCAACCAACGATGCGTGCAAGTGGGTCATTTGAATAGATGTCGTAGCGGTTCTCAGGTTTGTAAAGAGTTCGTAATGCACGCCTCTCAGTCCGCATGTCGCGAAACATGTCTGGCGGTCCGACAAGACGACGGTAGAGCACACGGGCACGCGCGAAGCGTGTGACGAGATGTTGATGAGGCGAGCTCCCGAGCACGGGAAGAGCTGAGTCGTCCCACCTGCCGCGTCGGACTTCGGAGAGTAATGTGGCGAGCCGGTTGCACTCGACTATACTGAGTCGACGTCCTTCGCGGTTACAAGCGAAGTTCAGTAGGTCTTTCAAAGAAGAGGTAGAGGGCCGGCCTGCAAAGAGCCACTCCGCAAGTACGAGTCGCACAACTGCGGCATACAGAAGCCAGGAGCCGAGTTCACGCCCGTGGTCAAAGTAAGCTCCTAAGCTCTCGAAATCGGAATGCCTGCTTTCATCCTTGGTAAGGCCGTGCATTAATGCTGCCCACGCGAGGGAAAAGTCAGGTGAGGCCCCCAAATGGAGATGTGTTTCGGCGAACCCCCGATCTCGCAACACATGTTCTATAACAGGATTCAGAGGAAAGGGATCTCCATCCGCATCTACAACACCTCTCGCGACGCGAAGGAGATCGGGAGGGAGTGCACGACACATCCAACTCCATCGGAGTCTTGCCTCCGGAGCTGCGCGGCCGCGAACGTCAACCCCTGACTTGCTAACTTCTACAGGACGACCCTGTATATCTAAATAACTTCCTGCCAGCCTCCGTAGATATTGGTGTAATGGTACTGCCTTAGTAAGTTTTTGGTCTGTGTTAGGGCTGTCGAACCATATCTGATCGCGAAGGGCTACCGCCTCGTCAGGGGGAACGGAGGGAAGAGTGTTTAGTACGTATTTTTCCGCAGCCCTCCACAACTCACCCTTTCTCCCTTCGTTGGCTAGGGGTTCCAGTGAAGCTGTACTTAGGTAGAAACTCGCTTCCGAGGCGAGCGGAAATGCGGCTAACTCGGCCTCGACATGCTCAAACGGAATTGTAGCCAGACGTGGGGAACTCATAGCCTTGGGGCACTTGCATTACGCTTCTGCACCCGAGAGCATAATGTTGTGATAGTTAATAATACCTTCAATGCTTTATCAGTGGGCCCTTTATTTTTTAGGCCAGTCGTCTGTTTTGCTTAATTTTTTCAACCACTTTCTAATTAGCCACTTCTCAATTTGAGCATCTTTATCCGGGGATGCTGTTAGCTTCTTTCTAAACTTCTTGAATCGTTCCTTGTATGAGGTGCCGGTTGTCGCCTTAAAATCCTCATACCATTTATTGCTGTCCTTCGCAAAGTTTCCATATCCATCTACAAGTATTGTCCAAGCCGCCAGAGCCCAGATATCAATAATTCTGTCAATCTCTTCATTCTCAGGCTTTACTAACCACTCAAGCCCTCGGCTCCACACATGTAAAAAGCGATCTAAATCTCGAAAGGTTTTAAACTCTGGCATCGGGAAGTGTTTGAAGATTCCGTTATCGCTCCAAGCGGCCCACCCTATATCGGTAATGCTCTTATGTTGTCGAGCTAGTTCAGTAGGTGTGGACTTAAACTCATTAAGCTCTTGGCAGAGGCCCTCAACAAGATTTCCAATTACGCTTGATGGATTCCAGACCCAGGCAAGATCATGCAACAGAATGAACCATGCGGCTGGACGCGGCGGCAGCTTAGCAAAGGGATCCTTTGTAGTTTGCTCCAATCCTTCAGCCTCAGTTGCGCCAGTGCTTTTATCATCAGAATTATTGATGTACTTACTGTTCACCATCAAATCCCACGAACGGTGACCACGTACCCGCAGTTGCTCCGACTTATGAGAAATCCACGTCCGTCGAGTTGGCTGTAAGCAAAGACGATCCATTTCGAAGTTAATATCTTCAGGATAATAATGACGCGTTGGGAGAATACCCTCAAGAACCTTCTGAGCCTTTTCGTTTAGGAAGTTCTGCTCCTCTCTCACAAGGTTCACCATGTCTCTAACACGCGAAAGAAGCTCTGGTGTTTTGTCTGTATCAGAAGTTACATTGCCTTCATGCCTGAACTCCTGTGTCTTTCTTATTACCTCACGCAATTCAGAACCGAGATCCATCATCTCCCGGGGGGTAGCATCAAGAATTTGTAGCGCTGTATAGGCTGTATATGCTGAACGGAGCTTTATTATGTCCTTTTCTTCCTGAGTTTCCTCCTTGGCGTTTTCACCTTTTGCTTTCTTCTTTCTCTCCAGCTTTGCTTCCTTTGAAAGATACGTATGAGGTAAGGAGGGTGAAATAAGAAATGCTAGAAGCGACGGAGGCTCATTAGCACTTTTTTGCAATGGCTGATCTAATGTCACTTCTGCTAGTAACTCTCCGAGAATTTCAGCATCATCTGCACGAGTTTCTGGACGACGAACTTCAAAGTTCAAAGCCTCATGCCAATCCATTGCTTCAATTATTGCCCGTTGTGCTGGAGGCAGCAGCTTGCGTAAATAACGCGCTCGCAACTCTCTCGCACGCGTAAGAGCTTCATCCAAACGTTCCTCTTGCTTAGCAAATAGTTGTGTGCCAGCCACCCCCGTCCAATCCGCAAGAGACTTTTCAATAAATAGAGCTTCTACTGTATTAATGTCTCCCATGACTAGGAAGAACAAGCGTGGTATGGAAATCATTCTCAGGAGACGCAGGAGCTGAAGGGAGGCGTCGGGTTTTAAATAAAAGTCATCGACAGGAAGAACAAAGAGAGTTCCAGGCTTACAGCCGTAACATTCTTTTTCCGCAAGCTTGTTAAGAGCCCCCTTCAGACGCTCATTTATGCGAAGCCGAGCCCCTTGTGTACGAATTACTTCTGCAGAGTAAGTATCAGGATCAAGGTTACCAGCGCGAGCCTGAAGATTGCCCTCCCATGCTATTCCAATGTCGGTCGCCAATTCTTCCAGTTCTTTAACTGCGTCTTCACAGTCCTTTGAATTAACCGAACCTGACTCTTCCTCTTCAAGTTTTCGGAATAATCTCACGAGCACTGCAGCAAGCAGGTTCTCCCCTTCATCACCGGCAACCTCAAGGTCAAGCGCATCAAGCCAACGAACTCCTTGTAACTTATCATTAATATTTACTCTGACCTTTTCAGCATTGTAACCAAGTTGAAATTCTGCCCTTTCTTCTTCTCTTGAGTTGAGCATAGCTTTCAAAGTTAAGTACAGCGTACTCTTACCAGAGCCGGGCTCCCCAGAGACGAAAAATATTCGGCTAGATCGGTTGGTATCAATAGTAGGGTCTTTGACAGCCGCTTTACCTGTTCCTACGCTCTTAGCGGCAGCATTTAAAACACGTATGATGAGGTTTAGTGCCTCTTTTGCTCTCTTATGGTGTTTCCAATATGGAACTGGCCCTGCTTCGGGGCGTAACGAATAATTATCGCTATTAGACATTATTGTGCCTCCTAACGTTGAAGATTGGAAGACTGCTAGCCGAATGTAACGTGAAGTATGTATGTACTGAGGATTTCATTTAACTAACGGCGCAGGCTTCATCATTATATTTATGACTGATATCTGATGCTAGAATTTTAGCCGGTTGTTGAACTAACATCCAACGATGCAGATTCAAGATAAATGTCAGTTTCCTCAAAATATCCTTCGAAAACACCTGTGAAACTACTTCGTGTTATGCCGAGTTCTTTAATGGCCTCTACTAAGAGAGTGCCAAAG
>Ga0216309_1000193_pt1 | contig 11292 bp, 9 predicted proteins | sample Total_DNA_C_FD_161284 | JGI IMG/M metagenome (GOLD analysis project Ga0216309, IMG submission 161284) | Terrestrial sediment cell enrichment communities for BONCAT metagenomics from Utah, United States - Total_DNA_C | ecosystem: Environmental > Terrestrial > Deep subsurface > Rock core/Sediment ...
CCCACGGCTGCTCCCAAGGCCGCCGAGGCCCCCAAGGCGGAGGCTCCCAAGCCCGCCGAGAAGAAGGTCGCTCCGGAGGTGCTGGAACTGGTGAACCGGATGCAGGCCTTCTACGAGAAGACGCAGGACTTCTCGTCCGAGTTCAAGCAGGACTACAAGTACAAGGCCCTGCGGCGCACGCAGACGTCCACGGGCAAGGTCACCTACAAGAAGCCGGGCCTGATGCGCTGGGAGTACGAGAAGCCCTCCGCGCGCACCTTCGTGCTCGCCGGCGAGAAGGTGTACGCGTACGACCCGGGCGCCCAGACGCTGAGCGTGGGCCGCATCGACACCACCCAGCTCTCGGCCTCGGTGACGTTCCTCTTCGGCCAGGGCAAGCTGGCCGACGAGTTCTCCATCTCCAAGGGCGCCTGCAAGGACTGCAAGGGCACGCTGCTGGTGCTGGACCCGCTGAAGGCCGACCCGCGCTTCCGCCAGGTGCGCCTCGAGGTGGACCCGAAGACGGCCCAGGTGCTCAAGAGCACCGTGGTGGACCCGGACGGCAGCGAGAACACCATCGCCTTCCTCAACCTGAAGACGAACGTGGGTGTCGCGGCGGACAGCTTCAAGCTCAATCCGCCCGAGGGCACCCGCATCGACGACTACACCAAGCGGAAGTAGCCGGTGCGGAGCGCGCGTCTCGGGGCCCTGCTGCTGGTGCTCGCCGGCTGTCACCGGGGAGCGGGCCCCGCCGCGCCCGAGGCCCCGGGCACGCTCGCGGGCCAGACGCTACCCCTGCTGCCCTCGCCCAACCTGCGGCTCGTGGTGGAGGGCCAGTTGAACGGGCGTCTGGTGCCCGTGGTGCTGGACGTCGCCCGGGCCCTCACCGCCGTCTCCTCCGGTTGCTGGGATGAGAAGCGGCCCCGACCCCCCACCGTGGGCAGCGCCCGCGTGCCGGATGTCTATGCCGTGCCCGGGACGGTGCGGGACTGGCCCCTGATACGCGTGTCGGGCCTGCGCGTCGGAGGCGTCCTCCTGGGTGCTCGCGGCATGGGGCTCACCGACGAGCGCGCCTGTTCGGTGACGCTGGGGGCGGATGTGCTGGCCCCCTATGCCTTCACGGTGGACCCGCTGCGCCGTGAGGTGACTTTCGAGAAGTCCCGCCCGCGCGCCGAGTACCTCGCTGAAGTGGCCTCTCCCGGAGCGGACCCGGCCGAGGAGGTGCTCCAGCTCGAGCTGACCCGCGAGCCGGTGGGCGACTGGCCGCTGCTGGCGGCGCGGGTGACGCAGGGGGAGTCGGCCCTCACCGGCCCCTTCGTGCTGGGCACTCGCGAGCCCTTCTCGCGGCTCGCGCTGGGGCCCGCGGAGGCGCAGGGCCTCCAGCCGCTGGAGACGGCCGCCAATCTGCCGCCGAGGGCCTACGTGGTGGACTCGGTGGAGGTGGCCTCGGACCTCGGGGTGAAGCCGGTGGTGCTGGAGGCCGGGGTGGGGTGGCGCAATCCCATCACCCTGGGCCGGCTGGGACCGGACGTCTGGGGCCGCTTCCGCGCCACGGTGGACGTGCAGGGCAATACGCTGGTGCTGCGCCGGCCGCGCGTGCAGGTCTCCGAGGGGCGCCAGCGCTGCGCGCGTCCGGGAAGCCAGGCCCCGGAGGAGTTTCGCGAGGAGTCCTGCTTCGGGCTGCACGTGCGCCGGGGCACCGAGGGGCGCATGGCCGTCACGGGGGCGGTGTTCCGCGACCTGCCCGAGGGCGGACGGGTGCACCTGGAGCCGCTGGGCGAGGACGGCAAGCCGCTGACGCTGGACTGCCAGCTGGGGTTCTCCTTCTCTCCCACGAGCCGGGGTGCGACGACGCAGCACCTCGTGCCCTGGCCCCGGCTGGCGCAGGCCATGCCCGAGTGCAACGAGGCGTTGAAGACGGTTCGTGGGTACTCGCTGGCCCTGTTCGAGGACGGCCAGTTCCAGGAGTGCCCCAACGCGTGCATCTTCGTGCACCAGCCGAGCACCCGGCGCACCCTCTGCGAGTGTCAGCCCACGCCCCTGGGCGAGGTGGCCGTGCCCCGGCGGAGCAACACGCCCCAGCCTCCGACGAAGAAGGAGCGCGAGCGGGAACCCGAGGACCCGCGGTAAGCCTCACGACAACGGCTACCCTCAAACCGTGATGGTGTGCGTCCATCTGGGAATCCCGCTGTTCGCGAGGAAGCGAACGAGGTCGGGAGTCCCGTAGAACTTATTCCGGGAGCCCTGGCGGAAGGCCAGCGCGGACTTGTCCACCTTGAGGCCGTTGGCGCGGGCGGCGGCCGTGAGCCGCATCAGCAGGTCGGCGCGGTCACTGTCGAGGTGGCTCCTCGCATCCGCATCGAAAACGGCGAAGTCGATACCTTGGGCTCGAAGATGGGCAACACGGATCTGCATGGTCGGTTTTCTCCAGGGTAGGTTTGTCTTTCAGGGCGTATGAATGACGCGGGAAATCTTCCGGATCTGACAGAGCCTCGAAGGTGGGTGGCCTACCGATCAAGCAGCTCTCCCGGGTCTCCTAGGCGGCATGGGTCGCGAGCGCCGCAGCCTGACGCAGGTATTGGGCGACTTCCGTCATCGTCTGGATGCGCTTGCCGGGGAGCACATCCGTCATCAGCCGGACGACTTCATTGAGCAGCCGGGCGCCCTGGGAGTTGCCGACGACCACGTCTCCCTGGATGCCCATGCCCACGGTGATGGGGTACTGGCTGCCGCGGATGAGCTCGGCCAGCATCAGCCCCAGCGAGTAGATGTCACCCGTGGCGCCGCACTTGCCGGAGGCCCACTGCTCCATGCTGCAGTAGTACTCGGTCCCCATGCCGCCCCGGGTGAGGTTCTGCAGGACCTTGGACTCCTTGTGGATGAAGTACCCCAGGCCCCAGTCCGCGATGATGGGGTTGTGCTGGGCATCCAGGAGGATGTTCTCCGGCTTCAGGTCCCGGTGGATGAACCCCTGCTGGTGCGCATAGGCCAGGGCGTCCGCCATCCGGGCCACGAACCGGGCCACCTCAGGCCAGTTGAAGCCATTCGGCTGCGTGGCCAGCAGGTTCCGCAGGCTCTTGTCGTAGAGCGGCATCACGTAGAAGCGCTCGTTCGAGGTCGACAGGTTCTCCCCCTCGAAGGACACGATGGCGGGGTGGGACATCTGCCGCAGCGCCTGGATCTCCCGATCGAAGCGGGCGCGCGCGGTCGGCTCGTTCTTCCACTTGTCGTTGAGCCGCTTGCAGGCCAGACGGCTCCCCACGACATGGCGCGAGTACGAGGCGGTGATGATGATCTCATCGACCCGGCCGAGGCCACCCTCTCCGAGCTTGCGGCCCCAGTTGAAGTAGAACTGCCCCGGACTCATCGACGTCATGCACGGCTCCTTGCGAGGTACACCCAAGACGCCGCCCGAGCTAGGGATCTGACACACTCGGGCTGAATATGACCCGAGCGCCGCCATTCACCTCCGCCCCCTCGTGCGGGCCCTGGGCACCCCTGGTCCTGCTGGGGGTCTGGGGCGCCTTCGCCGCGTGGTGCGTGAGCGGCATCCCTCCCTCGGTCGATCTCCCCGCACACGCGGCCCAGATGCAGACCCTCGCCGAGCTCGTCCGGGGCAACCCGGAGGTGGCGGCCTGGTACGAGGCGCACTTCCCGCTCGGCTATGGGTTTCCCATCTGGCTCTTCCTGCCGGTGTCCCTGCTGACGAATGGTGCCTTCGCGGCCCGGCTGGCGGCCTGGACGGGGCTGATGCTCTTCCCGCTGGCGCACCTGTCATTCGCGCGCATCCTGGGGCGGCCCCTGTGGACCATGGTGCTCGGGCTCCCGCTCGCCTTCAACATCTCCTATTGGTACGGCTTCCTGCCGAGCTTCTTCGCCCTCCCGCTCGCCCTGCTCGTGCTCGCCCTCTACCTGCGCATGCTCCAGAATCCCGGGCGCGTGGTGCTCGGCGCGGTGGGGCTCGCGCTCCTGTCCACCGCCACCATGCTCTCGCACCTGGTCTCGTTCGGGGCCCTCTGCGTGGGCATGGCCGCGCTCGCGCTCACCTCGGACTCCCGGAAGCGCGCGGTGGGGCTCGCCGCCCTGGGCCTCGCGCCTCCGTTGCTCCTGTGCGCGGCGCGCGTGGTGACGCTCGTGTCGAGGGCCTTCGCGCCCGGTGACCACACGATTCCCGACTATGGGTGGGGCTCGCACTTCAACTGGCTCCTGCGCAACTACCGCCCCGAGGGCTTCCTCGCCGTCGCGTGTCCGGTGCTCATCACCGCGGTGTTCGTGGTGGCGTACCTGCGCCACCGGCGCGAGGAGCCTCGGGCCCCCTGGGTGCTCTTCCTCTCCCTGGGCGCGCTCTTCCTCGTGACGCCCAAGGCGCTCTCGGGCGCGTGGCTCATCCACGTGCGGCTGCCCGTGCTCGCGGGTGTTGTCGCCCTCGTGCTGGTGGACCCGGCGCGCATCGCCCGGCCCCTCAAGGCCCTGATGCTGCTGCTCGTGGTGGCCTCGCTCGCCGAGACGGTGCGCTTCCACTGGAGCTTCAAGCGCGAGGTGCAAGGTCTGGAGACGCTGGTGGCGAGCCCCCCGCCGCCAGGGGTGCACGGCTACGTGTCGCTCGTCGGGAGACGGTCCTGGGGCAGTCGCCTCGTCTACCTGGAGCACCTGGGGCAGTGGTGGACGGCCACCCAGGGCGGGGTAGGGCACCACTTCTTCGCCAATGGGGACCACCTGCCGGTGCGCTTCCGCCCCGGCCGCGAGCTGCCCCAGTGGATGGATCACACCTCTACCGAGCCGCAACTGGCGTCCTTCTCGGCCCTGCTGGTGTACGGGGACGGGCCGCTGCCCGAGACCCTCACCGGCTTCGAGGAGACCGCGCGCGCGGGTTCCTGGCGCCGCCTGGAGCGGCGTTAGTCACCGCGCCAAAAGAAGAAAGGCGGCCCCCCAGGGAGGAGGACCGCCTTGTGTTCATCCGTTCTCTTGAACCGTCAGCGCGCCGACGGGACCACCGGCATCGGGAAGGACTCGCGCGCCTTGTGCACGCGCTCCTTCGGGTTGGGGCGCTCCACCACCTTGCCCACCAGGTCGTAGTCGTGCGCCTCCGTCACCTCCACCGTGACGAACTCGCCCGGGTACGCCATGCCGTCGTTGATGTAGACCTGACCGTCGATCTCCGGCGCCTGGCCCTCGGTGCGGCCCACCAGCAGGTGCTCGGACTCCTCGCTCGGGCCCTCCACCAGCACTTCAATCCGCTGTCCCACCAGCTTCTTGTTCTGCTCGCGGTTGATGCGCTTCTGGATGGCCATCACCTCGCGCCACCGGCGCTCGATGGTCTGCTTCGGCACCTTGTTCTCGTACGAGAACGCCGCCGTGCCCTCCTCGTCCGAGTACTGGAACACGCCGAGCCGCTCGAAGCGCTGCTCCTTCACGAACTCCTTGAGCATCTCGAAGTCCTCCTCGGTCTCGCCGGGCATGCCGACGATCATCGAGGTGCGCATCACCAGCCCCGGCACCCGGGCGCGCAGCTTCGCCAGCAGCTCCTTGAGGAACTTCGAGTCCCGGCCCCGCTTCATCGACAGCAGCAGCTTGTCGCTCGCGTGCTGCAGCGGCATGTCCAGGTACCGGGCGATCTTCTTCTCCGTCGCCATCAGCTCGATGAGCTCGTCGGTGAAGACGCGCGGGTAGGCGTAGTGCAGGCGGATCCACCGCACGTCCACCTTCACCAGCTCGCGCAGGAGGTCGTGCAGCTTCGGCTTGCCCGGCAGGTCATGCCCGTAGGCCGTCAGGTCCTGCGCCACCAGGTTCAGCTCCTGCACACCCTGCTCGGCGAGCCGCTGCGCCTCGGCGACGATGTCCGGGATGGTGCGCGAGCGCTGGCCACCGCGCAGCGTGGGGATGATGCAGAAGGCGCACGCGTTGTCGCAGCCCTCGGAGATCTTCAGGTATGCCGTGTAGGACGGCATCGAGTTCTCACGCGGCGTCTGCGCGTCGTGGATGTAGTCCGGATCCGGAATCACCTGACGCGGGCTGGCCTCGGCGGCCAGCAGGTCGCCAATCTGGGCGTAGGCGCTGGTGCCCAGGAAGTGGTCCACCTCGGGCATCTCCTTGGACAGCTCCGCGCCATAGCGCTGCGAGAGGCACCCGGTGACGACGAGCGTGCTGCACGCCCCCGTCTTCTTGAGTTCGGCCATCTCCAGGATGGAGTCCACCGACTCCTGCTTGGCCGGGCCGATGAAGGCACAGGTGTTGACGACGATGACCTCGGCCGCGGCCGGATCCTGCACCAGCGAGTACCCGCGCTGCTTCAGGGTGCCCAGCATCACCTCGGAGTCCACCCGGTTCTTCGGGCAGCCGAGGGTCATCATGTAGAGGCTCTTGGTCTCAGGGGGATTCTGCACAGCGCTTACCGCTTTCCGAGTTCGGTCCGCTCGAAGTGGTCTCCACTCCAAGCAAAGTTGATGGTCGGGCCGTTCGAGTAACCGATGCTCAACGCGCCCTCTTCATCGAGCACCACCGAGGTGGCTCGGCCCAGCGCACAGGTAGCCGCCGGCCATTCGAGCGCCAGTTGAGCCGTCTTCCCCTTCGCGAGGTAGAGGCCCAGGCGCAGTTCCTTGTCCGAGTCGCACTTACCGTCCGAGGTGTACGGCGACTCGCCAGACAACACCGCGACCAGGGGGCGTCCATCCGGCAGGGACACCGTTTCCGGCACATTCACGTTGGCCGCCCCGGCGTCCACGGCGTTGGACGTCACCAGCGTCCTGAGCAGGGCGGGCGTCAGGCGCGCGTCCGCCTCCACCCAGGACGGGTAGTGGAGCACGCCATAGCCCAGCCAGCCGCCCGTCCTCCCCTGGAGCGCGATCAGGCCCGCTGGCGGCTTCAGCTTGAGACCCTTGCGGAACTCATCCGGGAGCTTGAGGGCCTCGCCCACCATGCCGCCGTCCTTGCAGTTGGTCGCGCCGCTGGCGGTGACACACAGGTCCAGCACGAGCGGCCCCTCGGCGGGGAAGCGCGGGAAGGCGCGCGCGGGGATGGCCACCTCGAACGTCTGGGTGGGGTCCTTGCGCCGCATGCCCGCCTTCACCAGCTCCTGGGCGGACACGGGGGTACCGCTCTCGGCCGGCGAGGCGCGCTGGCCCTCGGCGGTGAAGTGGAACACGTGGCCGGTGGCGACCGGGCCCGCGTCGGGGAAGAAGACGCTCAGGGTGAGCTCGTCGTCCGCCTGGGCACCCGTGGCCTCCACCGCCACGTAGAGCGTGTCCTTGTGCCAGCCGACGCGGCCGGTGAAGGAGGCCCCAATGGAGGTTCCGGAGATCGGTTTCAGCGTGAGCGTGGCGGGGAAGTCCTTGAGCTGCCCGTCGGCCTTTGGCGCGCGGGAGAGCGGGGGGACGGCCTTGGTGGGACGCTCCACCGCGGAGGCGAGCGCCGGGGCGAGCGTCGCGAGGACGGCGGTGACGACGAGTGGGCGCACGGCTAGTCCCGGAAGTTGGTGAACTGCATGTCGAGCTTCAGCCGCTCCTGCTCCTTGCGGAACAGGGCGATGGCGGCCTGGAGGTCATCCCGGTTCTTGCCCGTCACCCGGAGCTGGTCTCCCTGGATGGAGGCCTGCACCTTCATCTTCGCTTCCTTGACGAGCTTCACCAGCTCCTTGGACTTCTCCACCGGGATGCCCTGCTGGAGCTTGATGAGCTGCTTCACGTTGGACAGGCCCGTCTTCTCGATGGGCTCGTACTCCAGCGCCAGCAGCGAGAGGCCACGCTTGGCCATCTTGGGCAGCAGGACTTCCTTGGCCGCCTGGACCCGGTCCTCGCTGTTGGCCTTGATCGTGATGGAGGTCTTGTCCGGGGCGAGGACGATGTCCGCCTGGGCGCCCTGGAAGTCGTAGCGGGTCGAAATCTCCTTCTTGGTCTGGTTGATCGCGTTGTCGAGCTCGGCAAGGTCGATTTTGGAGACGACGTCGAAGGATGGCATGGCGTCCGCGCCCTTATCACACCTTGAGGATCATCGGCACCACGACTGGGCGTTTGGCGGTGTACTGCCGGAAGGCCCGACGCACGGAGCGTGCGAGCTCCTCCCGGGCCATGGCGTCATCCCCCCTCAATTGGGGGGACATCTGGAGGAAGAAGGTCCGGGCGTCGTTGGCTACCCGGGGCAGCAGCACCTGCTCGTCCAGGCTCAGCCCCTGCCCGGTGAGCTGCGGCCCCGCCATGACGGACAGGTTGTCCCGGTTGATGACGAGCGCGGCCAGGATGAGGCCCGTCTCGGCCAGCCGGGTGCGCTCCTGGAGGATGTCCGGCGTCACCACCCCCGAGCCGAACCGGTCCCGGTAGATGCGGCCCGTGGGCACGCTCCCGGCGAAGCGGCCCCGGCCCTCCTCGAAGACGAGCAGATCTCCGTCCTTGGCCAGCAGCAGGTGCTCGGGGGCGAGCCCGGACTCCTTCGCGGTGGCCAGGTGTCGGTGCAGGTGGTGGAGCTCCCCATGGATGGGGACGAAGTTCTTGGGGCGGACGATGTCCAGCACCCGCCGCTGCTGGGGCTGGCTGGCATGGCCGGACACGTGCACCCCCGGCTCCAGGTCCGGGTAGATGACGCGGGCACCCCGCCACAGCAGCTGGTCGATGAGGCCGGACACAGCGCGCTCGTTGCCGGGGATGGCTCGGGAGCTGAGGACGACGAGGTCCCCCGGGCCCAGGCGGATGGGGCCGTCTCCGGAGGCGAGCTGCGAGAGCCCGGCACGGGGCTCGGCCTGGGAGCCGGTGGCGAGCACCAGCAGGCGGTTGGCGGGGAGGGGGGCCGCGTCGTCGAGCGGGACGAAGAGCGCGTCGGTGACCCCGGGCAGGAAGCCGAGCTGGCGGGCCATGTCGATGTTGCGCGCCATGCTGCGGCCCAGGGTGACGACCTTGCGCCCCAGCTTCTCGGCGAGCCCCAGCACGTGCTGGATGCGGTGCACCTGCGAGGCGAACATGCCCACCACGATGCGGCCCGTGACGTCGCTGAAGAGCCGCTCGAAGGTCTGCTCCACCAGCCGCTCGCTGCCCGTCTCGTGGGTGCGCTCGGAGTTGGTGGAGTCGGACAGGAGGCACAGCACGCCCTCGTCCCCGAGCTCGCCCCAGCGCTCCAGGTCCGTGCGCTGGCCGTCGATGGGGTCCGGATCCAACTTGAAGTCCCCGGTGTGGATGACGGGGCCCTCGGGGGTGCGGACGATGTAGCCCACCGCGTCCGGCACCGTGTGGGTGACGCGGCTGGCCTCGACGGTGAAGTGGGCGCCCACGGGGAAGGGGTGGCGCGGTTCTATCTCCCGCAGGTCCGCCTCCACCCCCAGCTCCTCGAGCCGGTTGCGCACCATGGCCAGGGTGAAGCGCGTGCCGTAGACGGGCACGGGCACCTCGTTGAGCAGGAAGGGCAGGGCGCCCACATGGTCCTCGTGCCCGTGGGTGAGGACGATGCCCTTGAGGAGCGCGGCGTTCTGCCGCAGATAGCTGAAGTCCGGCACGACGATGTCCACGCCCAGGGTGCCGGCGGGGGGGAACATCAGGCCGCAGTCGATGAGGAGCATCTCCCCACGGCAGGCGATGACCATGGCGTTGAGGCCGATCTCGCCCAGTCCTCCGAGGGGAATCACATGGAGCATGCGCCTACATATATGGGCATGGACGGCCAGGTGACCTCAGGAATCGCATGCCCCCTCCCTTGGCCCGCGTGCACAGGCCGCGTGCCGGGCCCTGCACAGGTGCGATTGGCTCCCACCCAGGGCGTGAGGGGCCTTTCGGGACTGGGCGCCCCGGCCCGGCTCGTGCAAGGCTTGTCCGCTGATGAACACAGCGGGACTCATTCACACCGGGACGGCGCTGGCCATGCTGGCGCTGGTGCTTCTGGAGCTGCGCCACCCGCAGTTCCGCGCGGACAGCTTCGAGGCGGGGCCTCGGCGGCGGCGCAACTGGGCCTTCTTCGTCACCAGCTTCATCCCCACGCTGGTGGTGCAGTCGGCGGCCACGTGGTTCCAGTCGCACCTCACGCCGGTGATGAGGCCCGGGACGCTGCCGCCCGTGCTGGACTTCCTCGCGTGCCTGCTGGTGGCCGAGCTCGTCACCTGGACGAGCCACTGGGTGAAGCACCAGCACCCCTTCCTGTGGCGCTTCCACTTCCAGCACCACCGCGAGGAGCACTTCAGCGTGTGGATGGTGACGCACACGCATGCGCTGGAGGTGATGCTGTCGGGCTCGATGATGGTGGCGCTGCTGGCGTGGCTGGGCTTCGCGCCCGAGTCGGTGCAGCTCTACTTCGCGGTGTACTCGGTGTTTCTGACGTACCACCACTCGGCGCTGGGCTACTCGCTGGGGTGGCTGGACTGGCTCATCATCAGCCCGGCCTACCACCGCCACCACCACCGGCGGGACGGCAAGGGCAACTACGGTGGGACGATCCCCTTCTGGGACGTCGTCTTCGGCACCGTGCACTGGCCCGAGCCGGAGACGGAAACCGCGCCCGTGGGGCTGCCCCCGCAGGCCCGTGAGCCCTTCGGCTTCCGCAAGGAGATGCTGTACTTCCTCTCGGGTGGACGCGAGCGTCGCTCGTGAGCTGGCTCGACCTCTTCGAGCGGTTGCTGGCGCACCGGTGGCGGCTGGGCCTGGGGGTGCTCGCGCTGTGCGTGGTCGCGGGACTGGGCGCCGCGCGCGTGCCGATGGACCCCTCCATCGAGCGGATGCACCCCATCGGGGACGCGATCAAGGAGGACTTCGACCGCTACCGGCGCGCCTTCCCCGGTGAGGACTCGCAGGTGGTCGTCCTCGTCGAGGGCCCTGGCGTCTTCTCCCCCGCGGGACTGGCCTCGCTGGTGGCGCTGGAGGAGGAGCTGCGGGGCCTGCCCCGCGTGCGGCACGTGGTGGGGCCCGCCTCGGCGCTGACGGCGCAGGGGCCCCTCTTCCCGGAGGAGTCACGAGGGGACGCGGAGGCGCTCCGGCGGGCGCTGGCGAGGGCCCGGACGGACGCGCTGGCCCGTCTGCTGGTACACCCCACGCGGGAGCTGGCGATGGTGCAGGTGTCGCTCGCCTCGGGGGCGGGCGTCGAGCGCATCCTCGCCGAGCGCGCCTTCTCGCTCCAGGCCGCGGAGGTGCTGGCCCGCCACGCGAGCGCGGAGCGGAAGCTGACGCTCTCGGGGGCTCCGGCGGTGCGCGCCACGCTGGCCCGCATGGTGGAGGAGGACATGGGGCTGCTGCTGCCCCTGGCGCTGCTCGTCATCCTCGGGCTGGTGGCGTTCGCCTACCGGGACCTCTGGTCCGTGCTGGCCACGGCCGCGACGCTGGTGGTGGCGTGGATGTGGATGGTGGGGGC
>Ga0216309_1000194_pt1 | contig 11291 bp, 20 predicted proteins | sample Total_DNA_C_FD_161284 | JGI IMG/M metagenome (GOLD analysis project Ga0216309, IMG submission 161284) | Terrestrial sediment cell enrichment communities for BONCAT metagenomics from Utah, United States - Total_DNA_C | ecosystem: Environmental > Terrestrial > Deep subsurface > Rock core/Sediment ...
GATTTGAAGAAGGTGTCGGAGATCGAACTCTCCGACGAGATTTTCGGCGCCGAGCCGAACGCGAACCTGTTTTACGAGGTCGCGAAGATGCAGCAGATCAACCGGCGCCGGGGTACGGTGGCGGTGAAGAACAGCTCGCTGGTGCGTGGCGGCGGCAAGAAGCCCTGGAAGCAGAAGGGTACCGGCCGCGCCCGCCAGGGCTCCATCCGCGCTTCCCACTGGGTGGGCGGCGGCAAGGCGATGGGTCCCAAGCAGCGGGACTACTTCTACCGTCCCCCCAAGAAGGTCCGTCGCGGTGCGCTCAAGGCGGTGCTGTCGCTGCGCGCCCGTGAGAAGACGCTCATCATCGTGGACGGCTTCAACCTGTCCGCGCCGAAGAGCAAGCAGGCCTTCGAGGCGTTGACCAAGCGGCTGAAGCTCGCCGAGGCGCTGGTCATCGACGCCAAGGACAACACCAACCTGCACCGCAGCGTGCGCAACCTGGCGAAGTTCGACGTGCTCGCGCCCGAGGGTCTCAACCTCGAGTCCGTGCTCCGCCACAAGCACCTGGTGCTCACTTCCGCGGCCGCGAAGGCCATCGAGGGGGCCCTCTCGTGAACATCAACGACGTCATCAAGGGACCGCTCATCACCGAGAAGCTGGACGCGGCCCGCGAGAAGTTCCGTCAGTACTCCTTCATCGTGGACAAGAAGGCCACCAAGTACGACGTGGCCCGCGCCGTCGAGTCGCTCTTCAAGGTGAGCGTCGAGGGTGTGCGCACCAACATCGTCCGCGGCAAGACCAAGCGCGTGGGCAAGTCGATTGGCCAGCGCCCCAACTTCAAGAAGGCGGTCGTCACCCTCAAGGAGGGAGACAAGATCGAGCTCTTCGAGGGAGGCGCGGTCTAGCGCACTGCGCTGACCCGTTCGAGGAACCACCATGGGGATCAAGAAGTACAAGCCGACCTCCGCCGCCCGCCGTCTGATGACCGCGTCTGACTTCGCGGACATCACGAAGGGCAAGCCGGAGAAGAAGCTCACCGAGTCGCTCAACAAGTCCGGTGGTCGCAACGTCCACGGCCACATCACCCGTCGTCACCAGGGTGGTGGTCACAAGCGTCGCTACCGCATCATCGACTTCAAGCGCCTGGACAAGGACGGCGTGCCGGCCAAGGTCGCGGCGGTCGAGTACGACCCGAACCGCTCCGCCAACATCGCCCTCCTGCACTACGCGGACGGCGAGAAGCGCTACATCCTCGCCCCGGTTGGCCTGTCCGCTGGCGACACGGTCATGTCGGGCGAGGGCGCCGACATCCGCCCGGGCAACAGCCTCCCGCTGATCAACATCCCGGTCGGTACCATCATCCACAACGTGGAGCTGAAGCCGGGCCGCGGCGGGCAGATCATCCGCTCCGCCGGTTCCTCCGGTCAGCTGATGGCGAAGGAGGGTCGCTACGCCCAGGTGCGTCTGCCCTCCGGCGCCGTGCGCATGGTACTCATCGAGTGCCGCGCCACCGTGGGCCAGGTGGGCAACCTGGAGCACGAGATCATCCGCATCGGCAAGGCCGGTCGCAACCGCTGGCTGGGCATCCGTCCCACCGTCCGCGGTCTGGCCATGAACCCCGTCGACCACCCGCACGGTGGTGGTGAGGGTAAGTCCGGTCAGGGTAACCCCCACCCGGTGTCTCCGTGGGGCAAGAAGACCAAGGGTCTCAGCACGCGCAAGAACAAGCGCACTGACAAGTTCATCGTGAGCGTCCGCCGCCCGGGCGCGCGCAGCCAGTAGTCGAGGGTTCAAACAATGGCGCGTTCGATCAAGAAGGGTCCGTTCGTCGATGGTTTCCTCGTGAAGAAGATCGAGGACATGATCAAGACGAACAAGAAGAGTGTTGTGAAGACGTGGTCCCGGCGCTCCACCATCCTGCCGGAGTTCGTTGGCCACACCTTCGCGGTGCACAACGGCCGCAAGTTCATCCCCGTCTTCGTGACCGAGAACATGGTGGGCCACAAGCTCGGCGAGTTCGCCCCGACGCGTACGTTCGGCGGTCACTCGGCGGAGAAGAAGGTCGCCAAGGGCAAGTAGCCGGCCCCGCTTATAGGCGGCGTCCGCCAGAGGAGATGACATGGAGTCGAAGGCACATCTGAGGTTCCTGCGCATGTCGCCCCGTAAGGTTTCTACGGTGGCGGCACTCGTCCGGGGCAAGCCGGTGGGGCAGGCGCTGAACATCCTGCGTTTCACCAGCCGCGCCGCGGCGGTCCCCGTGGCCAAGCTCATCAAGAGCGCCGTGGCCAACGCGACCGATCTGTCCAAGGGACAGGTCGACGTGGACAAGCTCGTCGTCAAGACGATCTCGGTGGATCAGGGTCCGACCCAGCGCCGGTATATGCCGCGCGCCATGGGCCGCGCCTCGCGCATCAACAAGAAGACCAGTCACATTCACGTGGTGCTGGAAGAGGCGGCCAAGAAGTAAGGCCGCCCGCCAGGCGCCCCACGCCAACCGATCCGAAGGAGAAGCACGTTGGGCCAGAAAGTCCATCCCATTGGGTTCCGCCTCGGGGTCATCAAGACCTGGGACTCCAAGTGGTTCGAGCACAAGAACTACGCGCAGTGGCTGCATGAAGACATCCGCATCCGCGAGTTCGTGAAGAAGTCGCTCGCCCACGCGGGTGTCTCCAAGGTGGAGATCGAGCGCGCGGCGAACAAGGTCAAGGTCAACGTGCACACGGCGCGCCCCGGTATCGTCATCGGCAAGCGCGGCGCGGGCATCGAGACGGTGAAGAAGGACCTGCAGCAGTTCACCAAGAACGAGGTCTTCCTCAACATCGTCGAGGTCCGTAAGGCCGAGACCGACGCGCAGCTGGTGGCCGAGAACATCGCCACCCAGCTCGAGCGCCGTATCGCTTTCCGCCGCGCCATGAAGAAGGCGCTGCAGACGGCGATGAAGTTTGGCGCCAAGGGCATCCGCGTGTCGTGCTCCGGTCGTCTCGGTGGCGCGGAGATGGCCCGCTACGAGTGGTACCGCGAGGGCCGCGTGCCCCTGCACACCCTCCGCGCGGACATCGACTACGGCTTCGCCGAGGCCAAGACCACCTACGGCAAGATCGGTTGCAAGGTCTGGATCTGCCGCGGCGAGGTGCTGCCCACCAAGGGTGGCGCGGGCGCCGCGCCGGCCGCCAACCGCTAACCCCCGGAGCCGCCCCTCACGGTGCGGCTCGCTCGGGATTGAAGGACACCGACGATGCTTCAGCCTGCTCGTACGAAGTTCCGCAAGATGCACAAGGGCCGGACCCCCGGCATGGCCCACCGCGGCAGCGATCTGACCTACGGTGAGTTCGGCCTGATGTCCCTGCAGCCGGGGTGGATCACCTCGCGGCAGATCGAGGCGGCCCGTATCGCGATGACGCGCCACATCAAGCGTGGCGGCAAGATCTGGATCCGCGTGTTCCCGGACAAGCCGATCACGAAGAAGCCCGCCGAGACCCGAATGGGTACCGGTAAGGGTGGCGTGGAGTACTACGTGGCGGTGGTCAAGCCCGGCCGCATCCTCTACGAGATGGAGGGTATGACCGCGGACGTGGCCACGGCCGCCCTGAAGCTGGCCCAGGCGAAGCTGCCCGTGCTGACGAAGATCGTCAGCCGCAGCGAGATGGGGCTCTAGTTCCGCCTCGGGCGGCCCCCTGATAAGAGGGCCGCCCGTTGGCTCTGAGGAGATTTGAAGATGGCGACTGCGAAGGAACTCAAGGAGCTCTCGGCGGACGACCTGAAGCGGCGCGCGGCCGAGCTGCGCGACACGCTCTTCCAGGACCAGCTCAAGCGGGCCACCGGCTCGCTCGACAACCCGTCCGAGCGCACCCAGCACAAGCGCGACCTGGCGCGCATCCTGACCGTCCTGGGGGAGAAGACCCGGACGGAGAAGAAGGCTTAGGAGCTTTTCCCATGGCTGAAGCGACTCAATCCACCTCCGCCAAGACCTCCACCCGCGGCCGTCCCAAGACCCGCGTGGGGATCGTGACCTCCAACAAGATGCAGAAGACGGTCGTCGTCACCGTCTCCCGCCGCGCTGCTCACCCCAAGTACGGGAAGATCATGAGCATGCGTGAGAAGTACAAGGCTCACGTCGAGGACCACAACTACCCGACCAAGGTCACCATCAACGAGGGTGACCGCGTGCGCATCGCCGAGACCCGTCCCGGCTCGAAGGACAAGCGCTGGCGCGTGGTCGAGGTCATCGAGAAGAGCAAGAACGTCTGAGCCATCCGCGCTCGTTGAAAGAGGGAATACCAGATGATTCAGATGACGAGCGTGCTCGACGTTGCCGACAACTCGGGCGCCAAGAAGGTGTTCTGCATCAAGGTGCTCGGCGGCTCGAAGCGCAAGTACGCGTCCATCGGCGATGTGATCGTCGTGTCGGTGCGTGAGGCGCTGCCGAACTCCAAGGTGAAGAAGGGTGACGTGGCCAAGGCCGTCATCGTGCGCACCGCGCGCGAGGTGGGCCGGGCCGACGGCAGCTACATCAAGTTCGATGGCAACTCCGCCGTCCTCATCAACAAGGACATGGAGCCCATCGGGACGCGCATCTTCGGGCCGGTCGCCCGCGAGCTCCGCGCCCGCAAGTTCATGAAGATCATCTCGCTCGCTCCCGAGGTCCTCTAGTAGGGCGTCAGGCGGTCCGCGAGGAGGGAGAGGAACCATGGAGAAGCTCAAGGTTGGAGACACCGTCCAGGTCATCGCCGGCGCCGAGCGCTCGGAGAAGACCCCGGCGACCAAGCGTGGCAAGGTCCTGAAGATCGACCGCGAGGCCCAGCGCGTGACCGTGGAGGGTCTGCGCCTGGTCAAGCGCCACCTCCGCAAGACGCCCCAGCAGCCCGAGGGCGGCATCGTGGAGAAGCCGGGCACCATCCAGCTGTCGGACGTTCAGCTGGTCTGCGCCAAGTGCGACAAGCCGACCCGCGTGGGCATCCGCGCTGATGGCGAGAAGAAGAAGCGGTTCTGCAAGAACTGCGACGCCCTGATTGACTAGGGGTAGCGGTTCGGGCATGTATGCGCGCCCTTTGTCCTACCCGAGCGAGGGGAGGGCGGGCGAGCATACCCGGAGCCCTGGAGGATTCGAGGGGGCTCCGGTGTTTCCAGTTTCCACGCTGCACTGATCGGCGCGCTGGGTCCACGACGGCGTTCCGAAGCAGAGGACAAGACGATGGCTGAAGAGAAGAAGGAAGCGGCGCCGAAGAAGGAGAAGAAGGGCCGCAAGAAGGAAGACGTCAAGAAGGCCGGATTCGCGGCGAACATCGAGGAGGGCCTGAAGGTCGGGCCGGCGCGTCTCAAGCTGCGCTTCCGCAAGGAGGGCGTGCCCGCGCTGATGAAGGAGCTGGGGCTCAAGAACCCCATGCAGGTGCCCCGCCTCGAGAAGATCGTCGTCAACATGGGTCTGGGCGAGGCGCTCGCCAACAACAAGATCCTCGAGTCCGCCGTGGACCAGCTGGGCGCCATCACCGGCCAGAAGCCCGTGGTGACCCGCGCTCGCAAGTCCATCGCGAACTTCAAGCTGCGCCAGGGCCAGGCCATCGGCTGCGCCGTGACGCTGCGCGGCGACCGCATGTTCGAGTTCCTCGACCGCCTCATCACCGTGGCGTTGCCGCGCGTGCGTGACTTCAAGGGCGTGTCCCCCAAGGCCTTCGATGGCCAGGGCAACTACACCCTGGGCGTGCGCGAGCAGATCATCTTCCCGGAAATCAACTACGACCAGATCGAGAAGGTGAAGGGGCTGAACATCAGCTTCGTCACCACGGCGCAGAATGACGAGCAGGGGCTGGCGCTGATGCGTCACTTCGGCATGCCGTTCCGCCAGTAACGAGGATTCGCATTCATGGCCAAGCTCTCGAAGATCGCCCAGGCGAAGCGCAAGCCGAAGTTCTCCGTCCGCGCCTACAACCGGTGCCCGCTGTGTGGCCGGCCCCGCGCGTTCCTGCGGAAGTTCAACATGTGCCGTATCTGCTTCCGGCATCGCGCGCTCCGCGGCGAGATCACCGGCGTCACCAAGTCGTCCTGGTAGTCGGACGCGGGCGTCCCTGCCTCCCGAAAAGGGGCAGGGGAGCCTGGTCCGCCCGCGAGCGGGTGGACCGAATGCAGCAAATGCATGGCAACCGTGGCGAACCCCCGGGATGGGCCCGGCAGGCGCGGCGGTTGCGAGCGTGGTGGCGACTCTTCGCCCCACACGGAAGGTAGCCATTCATGTCGGTCGTCAACGATCCCATCGGCGACATGCTGACCCGCCTGCGCAACGGCTCGCGCGCGCGTCATGACAAGGTCGTTCTCCCCCACTCGAACCTCAAGGTCGAGATCCTCAAGGTCCTCAAGTCCGAGGGCTTCATCGGGGACTACACCATCCACGAGCGCGCTCCGCAGAACGAGATCAGCATTCAGCTGAAGTACGGCCCGGATCGCGCGCCCGCCATCACTGGCATCCGCCGCATCTCCAAGCCGGGTCTGCGCCGCTACACCAACTCGCGTGAGATCCCCCAGGTGCTCGGTGGTCTGGGTATCTCCATCCTGTCCACCTCGCGCGGAGTGATGGTGGACTCCGAGGCTCGCAAGCAGAAGGTTGGCGGCGAGCTGCTCTGCACCGTCTACTAGCCAGCGACCCGGGTGCCGCGGCTCACGCCGCGACCTGGACTCACTGTACGAGGGAATCATGAGTCGGATTGGAAAGCTTCCGGTCAAGCTGGCGGACAAGACGAAGGCCACGGTTTCGGGCCGCCAGGTCAGTTTCGAGGGCCCCAAGGGCAAGATGGTCGTTCAGCTTCCCGCCAAGGGCGTGAAGGTGACGATCGCGGGCAACGAGGTTCGGGTGGAGCGCGAGGATGAGTCGCGCGAGTCCCGCAGCCTGCACGGCCTGACGCGCACGCTGCTGGCCAACGCGGCCAAGGGTGTGTCGACGGGCTTCGAGCGTCGCCTGGACATCCGCGGCGTCGGTTTCCGCGCCGAGGTGAAGGGCAAGACGGTCAACATGTCCCTGGGCTATTCGCACCCGGTGGTGTTCACCCTGCCCGAGGGCGTGACGGCCGAGGTCGACAAGGCCGCCCGCACCGAGGACGGCCTGCCCACGCTGGGTCTGACCCTGCGCTCGGCGGACAAGGAGGCCCTTGGGGCCGCCGCGGTGAAGATCCGCGCGCTGCGCCCGCCCGAGCCGTACAAGGGCAAGGGCATCAAGTACGCCACCGAGAAGATCCGCCGTAAGGAAGGCAAGACCGGCACCACCTAGTCGGAGTGAACACCCAACCGCGCGGTCTCCTTCGAGGCCGCGCAATCATCCGGCGGTGGAAGTCCCCATCACCGCCGGACGGAGAAGGAATCATCCATGTCGAACAAGCTCGATTCGCGCCTCAAGAGGAAGAACCGCATCCGCAAGAAGCTCTCGGGTACCACCGAGCGCCCGCGGCTCACGGTCTACAAGAGCCTCAAGCACATCTACGCCCAGGTGGTGGACGACTCCACGGGCCGCACGCTGGCCTTCGCCTCGTCGCTCTCCAAGGAGCTCAAGGGCAAGGACGAGGGTGACAAGAAGGCCGAGGCCAAGCGGGTGGGTACGCTCATCGCCGAGAAGTGCAAGGCGGCCAACGTGAACGCGGTGGTGTTCGACCGCAACGGCTTCCCCTATCACGGTCGTATCGCCGCCGTGGCTGATGCCGCGCGTGAGGGCGGTCTGAAGTTCTAGAACCTTTTCGAATAAGGAAGTCCTCAAGTGGCAACTCCGATCAATCCGAACGATCTCGACCTCACCGACCGGGTGGTGAATATCAACCGCGTCGCCAAGGTGGTGAAGGGCGGCCGGCGGTTCTCGTTCGCCGCCCTGGTGGTGGTGGGCGACGGCGCTGGTCACGTCGGCGTGGGCCTGGGCAAGGCCAACGAAGTCCCCGAAGCCATCCGCAAGGGTGGCGAGAACGCGAAGAAGAACCTGTTCCGCGTCCCCCTGCAGGGTCACACCATCCCCCACGAGGTGCTCGGGCACTTCGGCGCGGGCTGGGTGCTCCTCAAGCCGGCCGGTGAGGGTACGGGCGTCATCGCCGGTGGTGCGGTGCGCGCGGTCCTCGAGGCGGCGGGCATCCGCAACATCCTGACCAAGAGCCAGGGCTCGCGGAATCCCCACAACGTGCTCAAGGCCACCGTGGCCGGCCTGAAGAACCTCCGTTCGCCGGAGCAGGTGTCCCGCCTGCGCGGCAAGGACGTGGGTCCCCAGAAGTCCGATGAGGCGAGGGGCTAGTCATGGCGCTGAAGGTCAAGCTGACGAAGAGCTTCGCGGGTGCTTCCGAGGACATGGTCGCGACGATTGCGAGCCTTGGACTGAAGAAGTTCGGCGATGAGCGTCTCCTCCAGGATACGCCCGCCATCCGCGGCATGGTGAACAAGGTCCGTCACCTGGTGACGGCCGAGACGGTGCAGGGCGAGGCTCCGAAGACCGCCCGCCGCAAGCCTCGGAAGATCCGGGTCCGGGACGCCGCGCGCGCCAAGGCCCAGTAGAGCAAGAGGATCCAGACAATGACGACGCTCAACAAGCTGAAGCGCCCCGAGGGTTCGTGGCACCGCAAGAAGCGGGTGGGCCGCGGCCAGGGTAGCGGTCTGGGCAAGACGGCCGGCCGCGGTGGCAAGGGCCAGAAGGCTCGTTCCGGCAACATGCGGTTCGAGGGCTTCGAGGGTGGCCAGAGCCCCCTGCAGCGCCGGCTGCCGAAGTTCGGCTTCAACTCCCCCAACCGCACCGTGTACGCGGTGGTGAACCTGTCGGACCTTGAGGGGTTCGACGCGGGCGCCACGGTGGACGTGGCGGCGCTGGAGAGCCGTGGCCTGGTGAAGGGTCGCTACGACGGCGTGAAGCTGCTCGGCAACGGCTCGCTCACCAAGAAGCTGACCATCCGGGTCAACAAGGCCTCGGGTACGGCTCGTGAGGCCATCGAGAAGGTGGGCGGTTCCGTGGAGGAGCTCCCCCTGGTGGCCCACAAGCCCGAGTCCGCCGCCAAGGCTCACTCCGGCAAGGGCGTGAAGCAGGCCAAGTCGTGAGGGTAGGGCGACGCACACTCGTAGTGGTGCGCGCCTTTCCATCCGTGTAGTATTCCGCGCCCCTTTCCGAATTCGGACAGGGGCGCTGCTGTTCTGGCAGAAACCTTTTTGGGGGATGGATCCCACGTGGCTCTGAACGCCTTCGCCAACGTCTTCCGCATCGCGGAGCTGCGCAGCCGGCTCATCTACACGCTGGCGCTGCTCGCCGTGTACCGCATCGGCATCTTCATCAATACGCCTGGCGTGGACCGGGCGGCGATGAACGCGTTCATGGACGCCCAGAAGCAGTCGGGCGGTCTGGTGTCGCTGTTCAATCTCTTCTCCGGTGGCGCACTGGAGCAGATGTCCATCTTCGGTCTGGGCATCATGCCGTACGTGTCCGCCTCCATCATCATGCAGCTGCTGGCGGTGGTCGTGCCCAGCCTGGAGCGCCTCCAGAAGGAGGGCGCCGGTGGACGGCAGAAGATCAACCAGTACACCCGCTACGGCACCATCGTCCTGTCCATCGTCCAGGGCATCGGCATCTCGCGCTGGCTGGCCTCGCTGGGCCGCAGCGACGCGGGGCAGAGCGGCTTCAACCAGGTCGTGGTCCCGGACGACAGCGCCTGGTTCACCTTCATGACGGTGATCAGCCTGACGGCGGGCACTGCGTTCATCATGTGGCTGGGTGAGCGTATCACCGAGCGTGGCATCGGCAACGGCATCTCGCTCATCATCTTCGCGGGCATCGTGGCCGGCCTGCTTCCGAGCGGCAAGACGCTGCTGGACATGGTCCAGCAGGAGATCGTCAGCATGGCGGCCGTGGCGGCCCTGCTGGTCTTCATGGTGCTCGTCGTCGGGGTGGTCTGCTACGTCGAGCGTGGCATGCGGCGCATCCCGGTGCAGTACGCCAAGCGAATGGCCGGCCGGCGCATGTTCGCCGGGCAGGCGACCTACTTCCCCATGAAGGTCAACACCGCGGGCGTGATTCCTCCGATCTTCGCCGGCGCGTTGCTCTCCTTCCCGGCCACGCTGGGCACCTGGTTCCCGTTCCTCCAGGGCGTGCAGCGCGGCATCGAGGGCAGCCCCTGGGTCTACAACGGCATCTTCGTCCTGCTCATCATCTTCTTCGCCTTCTTCTACACGGCCCTGACCTTCCGGCCGGATGACGTGGCGGACAACATCAAGAAGCAGGGCGGCTACATCCCGGGCATCCGTCCGGGTCGGCAGACGGCGGACTTCATCGAGGGCGTGCTCAACCGCATCACCTTCGGCGGCGCGCTCTACCTGGCGGCCATCTGCGTGATTCCTTCCATCATCACCTCCGTGCTGGGCGTGCGCTTCTCCTTCGGCGGCACCGCTCTCCTCATCGTGGTGGGCGTGGCGCTGGACACGGTGCAGCAGATCGAGGGTCACCTCATCAGCCGCAACTACGAGGGCTTCGCTGGTCCTCGTGGTCCTCGCATCCGCGGCCGCGTTCGCGTGGCGGCCTAGCTGGCGTAATGGTTTCGCAGGCGCTCCTCCCCCCCGCCCCGGGGAGGGGCGCCTCGTCGTTCCAGGGGTGTTTGAGCGGCGGGGGACAGGGGTCACCGTGGTCCTCCACTCGCTCCTTCCTGACGAGCTGAGAGGAACACATGAACCTCATCCTGTTGGGCCCGCCGAACGCGGGAAAGGGTACCCAGGCGAAGAAGCTGTACGCGGATTTCAAGATTCCGCAGATCTCCACGGGTGACATCCTCCGCAAGGCGGTTCGCGAGGGGACCGAGCTGGGCAAGCTGGCGGGGCCGTTGATGGCCGCCGGCGCCTACGTGCCAGACGAGATCGTCATCGGCATCGTCGAGGATCGTCTGAAGGAGCCTGACTGCGCCAATGGCTTCGTCCTGGATGGCTTCCCACGCACCACTCCCCAGGCCGAGGCGCTCGAGCGCATGCTGGCCAAGCTGGGCAAGAAGCTCGACGGGGTGGTGTCCCTCGAGGTGCCGCACGCCAAGCTCATCGAGCGCGGCTCCGGGCGCCGTTCGTGCCCCACCTGTGGGTCCATCTACCACGTCTACCAGAGCCCCCCGAAGCAGGCCGGCTTCTGCGACAAGGACGGCACCGGCCTCGTGCAGCGCGACGACGACAAGGCAGAGGTCATCGAGAAGCGTCTCCAGAAGTACGACGCGGAGACCTCGCCCTTGAAGCAGTTCTACGCGAAGCGCGGCCAGCTCAAGAGCATCGATGGGGTAGGCTCCCCCGAGGGCATCTACGAGGAGCTCAAGAAGGCGCTGGGCAAGGCCTGAGGG
>Ga0216309_1000195_pt1 | contig 11287 bp, 9 predicted proteins | sample Total_DNA_C_FD_161284 | JGI IMG/M metagenome (GOLD analysis project Ga0216309, IMG submission 161284) | Terrestrial sediment cell enrichment communities for BONCAT metagenomics from Utah, United States - Total_DNA_C | ecosystem: Environmental > Terrestrial > Deep subsurface > Rock core/Sediment ...
CGCCTGCACCGCGTGCATCTTCAGGAACTCGCCCTTCGCCTTGTACTCCTCGCTCAGCTCGCGGATGCCCTGCCCCGCCGTCACCACGAACATGGCCACGTTGTCCGAGGGCTGTCCGTTCTCCAGCGGCCTCACGAGGTCCGCCAGGCACAGCCCGCCCGGCCTGTCCTGGCGCGGGAACTCGAACACCACGCCCGGCTGGCCCGTCTGTCCGTCGAAGAGGTGGAGGCGGTTGCCGTCACTGCCCGCCTTGAAGAACTGGAACACGGCCTTGGCCTGCATCCGCCCGCCACGCAGCGAGCCCTTGATGACCTCCACCTGCTCCTTGAGCGCGAGCGCCTTGCGGCCCTCCTCCGTCTTGGCCAGCTCCGCCTCGGCCGGCGTGCCCAGCGCGCGCGAGGCCGTGCGCAGGCCCAGGTGCCGCCCGTACAGCATCACCGGGTTGATGAAGCGCCAGAGGGTGTCCAGAGGCGTGTTCGTCAGCACGTGCCGCAAGTAGTCCGGCGCCGGAGGCACCTGCTCCAGAATGGGGATGTCCTTGCTGCGCACCGCCGCCACCGGGGCGCTCGGCTTCGGCCGCTCCTTGTCCTGCTGCGACAGCTTCGTGCGGCGCTCGGCCAGCTCGCCCTTGAGCTTCTCGTGCCCGGCCGGGTCGACGAGCTGCTTGGCCAGCTCCAGGCCGCTCATGGCGTCCTGCGCGTACGCCACGGTGCCTCCGCCGTAGGCCGGCGCGATGTTGCGGTCCACGAAGTTGCGGCTCAGCGCCGCGCCGCCCACCAGGATGGGCACGTCCACGCCCTGGCGCTTGAGGTCCTCCGCCGTGGCCACCATCTGGTGCGCGCTCTTCACCAGGAGGCCGCTCAACCCGAGGATGTCCGGCTGGTGCTCGCGCACCGCCTTCACGAGTTGCTCGGGCAGCACCTTGATGCCCAGGTTCACCACGTGGAAGCCGTTGTTGGCGAGGATGATCTCCACCAGGTTCTTCCCGATGTCGTGCACGTCGCCCTTCACCGTGGCGAGCACCACCTTGCCGCGCGCCGCCGCCTGCGCCTTGCTCATCCTCGGCTCCAGGTAGCTCACCGCCGCCTTCATCGACTCGGCGCTCTGGAGCACCTCGGCGACGATGAGCTCGTTGGCCCCGAAGAGCCGGCCCACCTCGTCCATGCCCTTCATCAGCGGGCCGTTGATGATCTCCAGCGGCGCGTACTTCTCCAGCGCGAGCTCCAGGTCCGCATGGAGGCCGTCGCGGCTGCCCTCGATGATGTAGCGCTGGAGCCGCTCCTCCAGCGGCAGGGTGCTGGCGTCCGCCTTCTTCGGCTTGCGCTCGCGGAAGTGCGCGGCGAAGGGCGTCACGGGGTCCGTGCCCCGGTTGTAGAGCAGGTCCTCGGAGAGCTGGCGCTCCTCGGCGGGCAGCGACGGGTAGCGCTCCAGCTTCTCCGAGTTGACGAGCGCCATGTCCAGGCCCGCCTGGACGCAGTGGTAGAGGAACACCGAGTTGAGCACCTCGCGGCCCGCGGTGGGCAGGCCGAAGGACACGTTGGAGATGCCCAGCACCGTCTTGCACTGAGGGAAGCGCTGCTTGATGAGGCGCACGCCCTCGATGGTCTCCACCGCGCTGCCGGTGTACTGCGCATCCCCCGAGGCGCACGGGAACACGAGCGGATCGAAGTACAGATCCTCCGCCTTCATCCCGTACTTGCCGGTGAGCAACGCGAAGGAGCGCTCGGCCACCTCCAGCTTGCGCTGGCGGGTGACGGCCATGCCCACCTCGTCGATGCAGCCCACCACCAGCGCCGCGCCGAACTGGCGCGCCAGCGGCACCACCTTCTCGAAGCGCTCCTCGCCGTCCTCCAGGTTCACCGAGTTGATGATGGCCTTGCCCTGCGAGTACGTGAGCGCCATCTCGATGACGCGCTCGTCCGTGGAGTCGATCATCAAGGGCACGCGCACCTTCTTGACGACCACGTCCAGGAAGCGGCGCATGTCCTCGAGCTCGTCCCGGTCCGGGTTGGCGAGGCAGATGTCGATGACCTGCGCACCGCGCTTCACCTGGGCCCGGGCGATCTCCGAGGCGTCCTCGACCTGGCCCGCGACGATGAGCTCCTTGAACTTCTTGCTGCCGATGACGTTGGTGCGCTCGCCGACGATGACGGGGCGCTCCTCGTTGCGAATCTCCAGGAAGTCCACGCCGGACAGCGTCGAGCGCGAGGGCGGCAACTGGCGGCGGGGCGTGAGGCCCTTCACCGCCTCGGCGATGGCGCGCACGTGGCCGGTGTGCGTGCCACAACAGCCGCCCACCACGTTGAGCCAGCCCTGCTCACAGAAGCGGCGCAGCGAGCGCGCCAGCATCTCCGGCGACTCCAGGTAGTGCCCGTTCTCGTCCGGCAGGCCCGCGTTGGGCACGCACGACACCGGGAAGGGGCTCATGGCCGCCAGCGAGCGGATGTGGTCCGACATGAACTCGGGACCCGTGGCGCAGTTGAGGCCCAGGTAGAGCAGCTCCACGTGCTCCAGCGACGCCGCCAGCGCCTCCACCGACTGGCCCGCCAGCATGGTGCCCATGGGCTCGATGGTGCCCGACACCGCCACCGGCAGCTTCCAGCCCAGCTTGCGGAAGGCCCGGTCGATGCCCAGCAGCGCCGCCTTCACGTTGCGCGTGTCCTGGCACGTCTCCACCAGCAGGTAGTCCGAGCCGCCCACCGCGAGCCCCTCGGCCTGCGCGGCGAAGTTGTCCACCAGCTCCTCGAAGGTGACGCCGCCCGTCACGCTGATGGCCTTGGTGGTGGGGCCGATGGAGCCCGCCACCCAGCGCATCCGCCCGTCCTTCGCCTCGGCGGCCGCGGCGGCGTTGCGCGCCAGCTTCGAGGCCGCGATGTTGATCTCCATCGCCTTGTGCGCCAGGTCGAACTCGGCCAGCACCAACGGCGTGCCGCCGAAGCTGTCCGTCTCCGTCACGTCCGCGCCCGAGGCGAAGTAGGCCTCGTGGATGCCCTGGATGAGCTCCGGGCGCGTGAGGACGAGGTACTCGTTGCAGCCCTCGTACTCGGGCCCGCCGAAGTCCGCGGCCTTCAGGTGCTTGTCCTGGAGCTGTGTGCCCATGGCACCATCGAGCACCAGCACGCGCTCGCGCAGGGCGGCCCGCAGGGCCTCCACGCGGCGACCGTTCTCACCCGGGGGCGGAGGAAGGGGGGCGGGAAGATGGCTGCTCATCGTGGTTTGACTCCGGTGAGGAGAAAGACGCGGAAGGGGCTCGCCCCCTCGCGTGCATGCGTTTCGCGCGTGAGCGAGCCGAAGCCCACCTCGCGCATGGAGTTCTCGAGCGACTCCGGCGCGAAGCCGAGGTGCCGGTGGCCCAGGCGCTCCAGCACCCACCGCTCGTCATGGGGCATCAGCTCCAGCAGCACCACCTTGCCCCCGGGCTTGAGGATGCGGGCGGCCTCGGCCAGCACCGCCGGCGGGGACTCCACGTGGTGGAGGCTCTGGGAGATGACGACCAGGTCCCGCTCGCCCGTCGGCAGCGACAGCCGGTGCAGGTCCTCGCGCAGGAAGGAGATGTTGCCCAGGCCCTCGCGGGCGGAGCGCTCGCGGGCCTGCACCAGCGCGGCCTCGCTCTGGTCGATGGCCCACACCCGTGAGGCCCACCGGGCCATGGATACCGACAGGACGCCCGTGCCGCACCCGAAGTCCGCCACGTCCAGCGCCGGCAGCAGCGAGGACAGGGCCCCCGCCCAGAGGAACCAGGACTGGCCCGGCTCCAGCAGCCGCTCGTTGAGGGCCTGCCGGTCCGCGCGCATGCGCAGCAGGTCCTCCAGCCGGGCCAGGTCTCCCCCCTCGTCCGTCGCCTCGCGGGCCAGGCGGATGAGCGGCCAGCGCGAGTCGGTCGGCTCCAGGGCGAGCGAGTAATAGGTGAAGCCCGCCTGCCGCTCCTCGCGGATGAGGCCCAGCCCCTTGAGCTTGCCCAGGTGGTGGGACACGGAGGACTGCGCCACTCCCACCAGGGACACCAGCTCCGACACGTTCAGCGGGGCCCGGGCCACCAGGCGCAGGATGCGCAGCCGTGTCGGGTCACCGAGGGCCCGAAAGGATTGGGAAAGCTCCTCCATATCGTCGAATCTACATATGTCGATGCAGCCGGGAAGGCCAGGAAAGAAGAGAGGGCGACGCGGCGCGTTGCCATGTGGGGAACGGTGGTCTAGAGACGGTCCATGCCCGCTCCCTCCCTGCACCAGTTCCTCGAAGGCAAACGCTTCGGACTCGTCCTTTCCGCTGGGTACTTTGGCTTCTATGGACACGCCGGCTTCCTCAAGGGGCTGGCGGGTACGGGGCTGAAGCCCTCGGCGTACGCCGGCACGAGCGCGGGAGGGCTGGTGGCCGCCTACGCCGCGGCGGGGGCGAGCGTGCACGCCATCGAGGAGCTGGTGCTCAAGCAGACGCGGGAGAACTTCTGGGATCCGGACCCGATTGGCGCGCTGCTCGAGGGCTTTCCGCGCGAGGGCCATGGGGCCACGGGCCTGCTCAAGGGCGAGCGCTTCCGCAAGCTGCTGGAGAAGACGCTGCCGGTGCAGGGCTTCGAGGAGCTGCCGCACCCGCTGCTGCTGGTGAGCGCCAACCTCACCCAGGGCACGCACGAGGTGTTCACCAAGGGCGAGCTGGCACCGCGGGTGCACGCCACGTGTGCCTACCCGGGCCTGTTCCGCGCGGTGCGGGTGGGGAGGGACCTGTACTGGGACGGAGGGCTGGTGGACAAGGCGCCCGCGCTGGCGATGAGGGAGAGCGCCTTCGGCAAGGAGCTGGACGCCATCCTCGTGCACTACCTGCCGAGCCGCACGCGCCAGATGCTGGGCGGGCCCATGGCGTACGCGCAGGGCATCGCCGCGGGCTCGGCGGCGCTGAGGCACGACCATTTCCGGCTCCAGCTCTCGCTGCTCAAGGAGCGCGGCTTCCCCGTCTACGTGGTGGTGTCCAACCTGCCGCCGGTCTCGCCCTCGCAGATGGAGCGCGGCTTCGATGCGCTGCACCAGGCGAAGCTGAGCGCCGAGCGCGCCCTGGCGAGGCCTCCCGTGCCCTTCGAGGAGGCGTGAGCGGAACTCGCCGAGGGAGCGGCAGCTCCGTCCGAGAATCAACAAGGTAGGCCCTGCCAACAGGTCCCGGCTGTCTCGGATGGCATCATGGAGAGCAGGGCGAAAACCACATTCGCCCTTTCTTGGGAGGCAACAATGAAGCCATCCCTCTTCGTGCTCGTCTGCCTGATGGCCGCGGCCCTCGCCTGTGGAACGCTCTCATCAGCGGAGTGCAATGCAACGGACAGCACCGCGAGCTGCTGTGTCAAGCAGCACCCGGGGCAATATGAACGATGCGGCGTCGAAGCCCCGCCCACCAACAACACCAGGATGTTGGGGGAGCGAGGCACTCGGCTCGACAGCAAGACGCTGTGGCAGAGAGGAAAGGCCCGGTTGGATGTTGAGAATCCAGCCCCCGGACAGCGCCCGGGGCAGATTCATTACCAGGAAGGTAATGAGACCTATCTGTATGAGCCTGTGAAGAAGGAGTTCATCGGTGCGCCTCGACGAATCAACGACCTCCTGCGGGAAGATCCGAAGTTCGCCGCGGCCGTCGAGAAGGCCCTTCGCTATCTCGGAGAGTAGCCCATGCGAATGAACTCCAGGATGCGGGCACTCCTGGCCGATGACCAACTCCGGGCACAGGCTGCACGCAACGGCCTGCCCCCCAGCTTCCAGTCACTTCTGGATGCAGGCATCTACGTCCACGAAGGCATCTGGGGCTTCCGCGCAATGGAACGACGCCGGACGAACATCACACCGGCGATGTTTCCCGATGCCACTGGCTACGAGTGCCTTCTCAACAAGCTCCACATCGAGGACTACCTGGACACTTTCGAGGAGCAACCTCCCGTCGAATCACAGCTCGCGCATGGCCTCCGTTTCATCCAGTTGCTCCAGCAGCAATTGCCGAGAGAGGAGCAGTTCACCCTCGTCCTCTCCTGTGACGACGAGCGGTGTGTCATGCGGTTCCACAAGACCCGCCCGGGAGAGAAGTGGCTCGCGGAAGACCTGGAGGCCTACCCAGAGGAGGCCATCTTCGAAGTGAGCAACCAGGAACCCTTCCTGCTCGAATTGTAGCTTCGATGCGCTGCACCAGACGAAGCTGAGCGCCGAGCGCGCCCTGGCGCGGCCTCCCGTGCCCTTCGAGGAGGCCTGAGCGTTCAGCGGCCGTAGCGGCGGTGGTCCACCATCAGGCAGCGGCTCTGCACCACCTTGATGCCGGCCCTGGCGAACTTCTCCGCCGCCGCGTCGTTGCGGATGCCGGACTGGAACCACACCGCCTTGGGCTTCTTGGCGAGGATGTCCTCCACATGCTGGTCGATGTCCTGGGGCCGCCGGAACACGTCCACCAGGTCGATGTCCCCGGGGATGTCCACCAGCCGCCGGAACACCGGCTTGCCGAGGATGTGCGTCACGTCCGGGTAGTAGACGGGCACCGGCACCACGTCCACGCCCGCCTGCGCGAGGTACTCCGGCACATAGAAGGCCGGCTGGTCCGACTGCTGCTCCGTCTTGATGCCCAGCACCGCCACGCGCTTGCTGGCCTGAACCACCGCGCGGATGCCCGCCTCGTCCTGGATGAGGTTGTCCTCGTGAGCCATCACCGCTCCTCCTCGGGCGCTTGCAGGGACTCCAGCGCCGACCGCGTCGTCCACGTCCACGTCTCTCCGCCCACCGTCGCCCGGAGGGTGAGCCCGCGCCGCACCGGCAGGAAGCGCCCCTTGCCGAGCAACTGTTCTCCCTCGCACTGAACCCCGGGAGTCAGTGGGGGATACTCCTCCCGCCACAACATCTGGCGGACCTCCGCCGTCATCTTCTCCACGGGCGCGTCCAGGCAGCGCAGCGTGAGCACCACGACCTCACCGAACTCGGTGAGCAGCGTCCCGGTGAAGGTGCGCTCCAGCACGAACGACACCTCCTGCCCGCCCAGCGGCACCGAGCCCACCACGTAGGTGCTCCGCCCGGGTGAGAGGCCCTGCCCATAGAGGTTGCCGTAGCGCATTTCCCACTCGTCGCGCGTGCGCGCCTCCAGCGACTCCGGGGAGAAGAAGCGCTCCAGCGCCAACAGTTCCTGGCCCTCGGGGGCCACCGCCGCGAGTGCGGTCCGGGCGGCCTCCGGGTCCACCACCTGCACGTAGGTGCCATCGGCCGAGAGCCGCACGCGCAGGGGGAAGCGCGTGAGGACATCGTCCACCCGCGTCTCCACCGGGGCTCCGTCGCGCGAGTAGCGCGCCTGGGTGACGCGCTGGGTGAGGAGCCAGCCGCCCTGGTCGGGGGTGAAGCGCGTGACGGTGGTCATCTCCGCCTCCTGCGAGCCTGGAGCGCCGTCACGCCGCATGGAGCTCTTCACCGTCTCGGTGAGGACCGCGTCCGCGGGCGGCAGGAACTCGAGCCGCAAGGGAGGCGAAGCCCTCGGCTCGAGCGTCAGCGAGGGGATGTCGCGGCGACACGCGGCGGTGGAGACCACCAGGAGCAGCAGGAAGCAGAAGCGGTGGGTACGCATGACGTGCGCGTACGCTGGCAGAAAGCGCCGGGAGTCGCGAGCGCTTCCCTTCTCCGCCTCTGGGAGTCAATCGAGGAAGCGGCGCTCCCAACGGTGGATATCCTCCACGAAGGAGGCAGGGCGGAGGATGCGCTCCTCACGATAGAGACAGGGCTCCAAGACGCGCGCCAGCTCCCTGTAGGCCGGAAGCATCTGGCCCTGCTCTGTGTCGCCCGCTTCTGGCCACTTGCCCAGGGTGATGACGGCCCGCTCCCCCTCCATCTCCTGGACAGTGCTCCCCGGCGAAGCGAGCTGAGCGCGAAGCTCGTCCACGCCCCCCAACTGGCCCAGCACCGGCTGCCCCAGGAACGTCAACCAGGAGGGCCCGCGAACCCTCGTCCCCAGCTCACAGGACAGGTGTTCCAACTTGGGAATGTCCAGGCCCGGGTGGCGGAAGCACAGCGCGCGAGCCTCCCCGGACATGCTCAACGGCTCGGTCTCACCGTTGAAGGAAAGGCCAGCGTGGCCGGAACAGAAGGGCAACGGTGCCGCCAGTTCCAGCGCCAGTTCACGCACTCGCCCCGGGCCGTGCTCCTCCAGGTATTCGGTGGGAAGCCAGAAGGACATCGCGCAAACCCTGCCCGGCCTGTCTCCCCAGGAGGGGTCTTCGAGAGCCCTGCCGTAGTACTCGAACCGATACCGGTACTCGCCATTCAACGCATCGTGCAGCGTCATGAGCGTCTTGTCGCGGTGGAGCAGCCTGTGCCGGATGAATTCCCAGCCAGCATCATCGAGGAATCGCCACTCTCCTGCGTCGTTCGCGTACCGACCGATTGCACCCAGTCCCACCGCGCTCAGATACACCTCCAGCGAGGACTTCACCGCTTGCGCCACCTCCGCATGAGAGTGGCGCATGTAGAAGTTGATACTCATTCCCTCGCGCATCAGGAGATGACCATGCGCGGTGTGGAGGCGAATTCTCGGGTAATGCTCGCTCATGGAAGAATTCCCCACCGAGGAACGACGCGCCACGCCTGTGCTCTCAATGCTTCCTCGTACATCGCTTTTTGTGAAAAGCCTTCATGAGGATGTCCCTCGGGATACCTGCTCCAAGGCGTAGGGTCCTCATTGCTCACGCAGGGAAACTTGAAATCATACACGACCTCGACCCGCAGCGGATTGCCCAGGTGAATGACCACATCGGGCCTGAGCGTGCCTTTCAGCTCATCACCACGCCATTGCCGCAGAAGAGCTTGTGCCTCCTGCTCGCTGATGAGGGTCGTCTTGCCCGTCTTCCTGTCGTAGCGGTATCTCGGCTCGAAGCTGAACCCGCCCGGGTGTAATCGGACAAGCCGCTCCTCGGCACATTTGAAGGCGGCCTTGTGCATCTCCTCACCCAGGAATACGGCCAGGGTCACGTCCCTGCCAGGAGCAGGCTTGTGGCAATCCTCCGCCCTGGGAGACCTTCCTCCCCACTGGTCGATGAGGACTTGCGAGCGTGCGTCATCGGCACATTCCGTGAGTGCCTTTTCGATTCTGACCCTCAACTCCGAGTCCAGCGCCATCGCGACCGCGGCGACCGAGATCCCGGCTTCGGCGATCCTTTGCGCGGCCTGTGGCACCACCACTTCCTCTCCAGCCATTCGCGCGCAGAGCGCGGGGTTCTGCCGGCAGGAACTCGTCGCCGAATCAAGGGAGCCATACTGGGTGCGCACGTCGCGCACTGGCACTCCCGCACACGCGCCCAGGAGAACGGAGGCGGCAAGCCCCCACAGCCGTGACCGGAACACGTGCTTGAACCGCATGTGACCTCCATCGGAGTCCTCGGGTCAGGTCCACCTTACGCCGCTCACGGAGGACCCCAATGCAGACGGAAAGGGGAGGTCATGCACGTGACACCCGCATCACGTTGAAAGACGTGCGCGCACGCTGGCGGAAAGCGCCGGGAATCGCGAACGCTTCGGATGCACTCGCCTGGGAGAGCGCCTGGGACGAAAGAGGGGCATGGGTTCGAGTCCCGCAGGATGCCACGAGAAGGCCACCCCATCCAAGAGGTAAGTTCGGACAGGATGACGGGAAAAGTGGCTTCATGCTTGCCGCCAGCAGAGTTCCTCCCTACCCTGGCCGCCCGTTCGTGGAGGACTCGCGTGCGTCCCGTTCCCTGGTTCCTCCTGCCCTGGCTTCTGCTCTCCCTCCCCGCCTCCGCGGAAGGCACTGGCGGGCAGGTGCTCCAGCGGCGGACCCTCGTGGCTCCCGCCCGACCCGGCGAGGTGCCTCCCCTGGAGCTGCACGTGGCCACGGGCGTGGCCACCCTCGTCCAGCTCGGAGCACCGTTGAAGCGTGGGGCCTTGAAGCTCCCGGAGGGGACGGAGCACATACAACACGGCCCGATGGGCGAGGACGCGCTGGTCCTCCTCCCCACCAGGAACCTGTCCGACGCAGAGCGGGTGCCGCTCACCGTGGACGCCGAACCCGGTGCCAAGCCCCTCCGCTTCGTGCTCGTCACCCGGCGCGGTGTGGCGGACGTCCAGGTGCGCGTGGTGCCCACTCCATCCGCTCCGGACGAGGACGGCGCGGAGCTCATGGCCCGGAGCCTCCTGGAGACACCGGATGCGCGCCCCACGCTCGTCCTTCCTCGAGAGTTGGTGAAGCGCGCTCCTCGAGACTCGCTTGGGCAGGTCGAATCCGTGCTCTGGATGGGCCGACGTTTCTTCGCCCCCCTGTCCGTGCGAAGCCGCAAGGAGGGTGCTCCACCCTGGAGGCTGGTGCAGGCGCGGATGCGGGCAACGCTCGCGGACGGCGCCCTGCTGGAATGGCCCGCGCGCCTGTTCTCGGGAGCGGCAGGCCCCTTCCGTCAGCGCCACATCCTGACCGGCCTGCTGCCGGAGGGGGCCTCTCGGCTGGAGCTCGCACTGGACGCGGAAGACTCGCCCGGCGACTTCCGACCGCTGGCCCTGGAAGAGGAGGCACCGCGCCCATGAGCCCACCGCTGCACCCCAACCAACTGCGCGCAGGAGACCGGCTGAGAGACTTCCGCGTCGTGCGCCGACTGGGGGTCGGAGGCTACGCCTTCGTCTTCCTGGTGGAGCGCGAGGGCATGCCCTTCACGATGAAGGTGGCGGCCCAGCCCCATTCGGAAGCGGACGAGGATCGGGTGGATGACTGGATGCGCCGCGAGGTGGCCTCGCTGGAGTACCTGGCGCACCCCCATGTGCTGCCGGTGCTCGAGTGGGGCCGGTGGCCTGATTCGGAAAAGGGCTATGGCTATTTCGTCACGCCCTACGTCCCCGGGAGCACCTTCCACACCTGGCGCTGGCGCGAGCGGACCTCCCTTCAGCGCTCGGTGGGCGTGCTCCGTGACATGCTGAAGACGCTGGAGGCGATGCACGAGCGAGGCATGTACCACCGGGACATCAAGGCGGAGAACCTCCTGGTCCGACAGGGCGATGACAAGCCCTTCCTCATCGACTTCGGCGCGGTGCATCTGCCGTGGGCCCGCACGCTGACGGAAGGGCTCGCACCGGGCACGATCCACTGCCAGCCTCCCGAGGCCATCACCTTCGTGTTGTGCGAGGCCGCGTGCCCGGGCTCCCGTCTGGAGGCCCGTCCCGCCGCGGACCTCTACGCCGTGGGTGTGCTGCTCTACGAGACGCTCACCAACTGCCGCCCCTTCAGCACCCGCCTGAAGCTGGAGCAACTGCTGATCGCCATCGCCATCCAGACGCCCCTGGAGCCTGGGCGG
>Ga0216309_1000196_pt1 | contig 11227 bp, 9 predicted proteins | sample Total_DNA_C_FD_161284 | JGI IMG/M metagenome (GOLD analysis project Ga0216309, IMG submission 161284) | Terrestrial sediment cell enrichment communities for BONCAT metagenomics from Utah, United States - Total_DNA_C | ecosystem: Environmental > Terrestrial > Deep subsurface > Rock core/Sediment ...
AAGTAGGAGATTAGATATTAAATAGATTGAGCAACACTTAAGATTGATTTATCAATTTAACCGCAAGTCTAGCCAAAGCTTGCACCATTGGGCGACCAGAAACATCCTCTTCGCGTGTCAGATGGTGAACGCTACCGGCTAGTAACGGAAAATCAAGATTAGCTTCATCAAGAAATCCTTCCCAATCTTTGTGGGTACTAATTTCATCCTCTAGAGCCTCATATTTACTATGAATTTCAGCAACCACTTTCAGATTTAAACGCTCACAAAATTGTCTCCATTCAGAGATTTTGCTTTCCTGCCCCGATAAAATAACCGCGTGAGTTGCTTCTCCCATAATCTGTTCGTTCTCAGGAGACATTTTTCCGCCCACATCAATAATATTAAGCGGTTGGTTAGCACTTTTTACCCCGCCAGCAAATTGCTTGGCAACTTCAGGCGTAAAATCACCTTGATTAGTTAACTTGATGTTTTTTGTAGATTTTTCATCATTTTCGCAAGCTGCCTTGTGCCAAGACCCTTCACCCTCAGGACAAGCAGTAATCACATAAGGATAAGGTGCGCCAAGCCTCCCTAGAATTGCCTTCTTCAACCCGTCTCGCAAACAAGATTTTCCTGAATGAGGAGGGCCACAAAGCACTAATTTAATAATAGTGCGTTCTGCTTGCGGATCGGGAGTTTCTATCAAATCACCCACCTCATACTTTGATGAACCGTGAGTTATTGTAACAATGTAAGTCTTGTGTCCCTTCTTGCCAATCTTAGGGTCTAAAATGGCAATGGCTTCGTATAAGTGAGACAATCTATGACCAAGGGCGTAGGCTACAGGCACAGATTGAGGCCCGTCAATCATCAACACACCACCACCGGAGAGTTGTCCAGAGTCAATCATCTGACTTAATTGTTCCACCGCATCCCGGACAATGCGATCGCCCTTAGCCGGTAAAACGCGGTTAAATCCAACCTTTAAAACATCGCCTTCCAATTTCATTTGATAACTATACATAATGTCCACTCTGTGCATTGACAACTTGAATTATGGTATGAACCTGGAAGAGGAGGCTTCCATCCACTGTTAACCTAGTATAGTTACCCAAAAATAAAGATTTATGCGCCCCCAATTTGCCTACGCCCCCACCGTTGGATTTTTACAGGTGCTTGCACTAGGTTCTTTGAAACAAAACTTACCCAAAGCTGTGCGGTTATGGGTAATATTGCGATCGCTCTATGGTAGCGATAGTGATGAAGTGAGGCTGAATTTGGGAGAACACTTTACTTATGAAGAATGGCGCAATCAGTTCTTTACTCAAGCCAACTCATTAAATCGACAAAACTTTTCGGAGCCAGTCTATCACAAACGCGATGAAATCCCTCCCTTGCACGATCCAAACTGTCGCTGTGCCAAAACCCTCACCGACTGGTTATTTGCGGGCGATTCAAACCTAACCATCTCCCAAGAAATTTGGCAGCAGTCTTTCTTACAAGTTTATCCAACTACACTGTCACAGTTAAAACTATTTTTAGCTTCCGCTAATTTTCCTAAAGAGCCAGGAAGTATCAATAAACAGAAAGGTAAAGACAGCTCTACAAAACCCCAGAAATCTTATATACAGCCATTTCCCGACGGTCGTTTATTCGCAGTTACTGGCAAAAATCTGAAATATGACTTTGAAACATTGGTTAAAATGGGTTGGTTGAAAACCAGCCCACTTAAAGGTAATCCGAAACAGACATACGTAAAAGTACAAAAATTTCCCGACATCGATAGTTTAAATATTAATAGCACTCCGGGTAATTTTATCACCCAGACCGATTTTACAGAAATTGCCGAGAACTACTGTCAACCGATTAACGGCGTTCAGCGATTTTTCATGCACGTTGAGTACATTGTATCAAAAGAAGCAATAGATAGAATTGGAATTTGGCAGGAAAAGTTAAAAGAAATTTGGGAACAAACGCCAGTCCCTCCTATTAGCATTCAATACGATAGTGCTAGTTTGGCGCGAGAAGCACAACGAATTGTTTATCCAGTTTGTATTTATTACTTCCACCGTGCACCGTACCTGTGTGCTTTTGGGCAAAAACTGAAAAGTAAACATGATATCGGTTGGCATAACTATCGCTTAGACCGGATTCAATCCATAGAAGCTTTAGATTGGAACAAGGGGAATATTCCTGAAGGATTAAAAAAGTTACTTATCAAACAGCTACCTTTGCCGGAAGTAATTCACAAGCAATTAGCAAAAGCTTGGGGATTTGATTTTTATCAACCGAGCCGGAAAATGCTGTTGCGCTTCGAGCAAGATTTTTATGGCCGCTACATAATCAACAGTTTTCGCCACGAAACTTTTACATTTATTAATGGCAAGGCAGATTTTAAAAATTTTATTCGAGAGTACGCTCCGAATCAAACTGAAAATGAATTCTTGGTAAAAATATTAGAAAGTTTACCCAGCCACCCGGATGACGATGAATATCCTTATGCCTATTACAGTGCTGATTTTCGGATGGACGAGCTTAATTTAATAGATAATAACGTGATGATGCGCTTGAGAGCTTGGGGCCCGAAATTAGAAGTTTTGCTACCGCTTGATTTGCGATCGCGCATAGCTAAAGACATCGAAGACACTTGGAAACTTTACCAGCAATCGCCCTTGTTAGGGACTAGGGACTAGGAGGTATGGGAAGCGATCGTGTTTTTCAATCTTGGGAAAGGAACGCTTTCGGACACGAAAGGTTGGTTTCTAGTAGTAAATTCTCGCCCGAATGCTTGGCCCCTCCCGTAAATTTATGTCCTAACCACCTTGGGGCTTGTTAGAAAAGATTGTAGTTTAGCGTCCTTAGCAATTGGCCAAACCCCAACGCTTAGCTAGTTCGGATAAAGAGTTGATTGCTTTATTCGCGTCGTCAACTATTTTACTAGAATGGGGGGCGCGTCTTTCATATCCAGCATGGTCGAGAGTATTTCGCAGAATTCGTACTTTATTCCACACAGCAATTAATTGTCTTTTTTCCGGCCATTTGTGAATTATTTTCCCATAATCTGTTAATTCTCTAGGTGGTGTACTCCGACTAATCTCCCAAAGTGCTTCATTAATATCTTCACGGGTATATGGACTGTCAATATCTACATTTCCTTCTAATTTATAATTGACAGTCGCTAACAACCACTCCCTAGCCAGAGTCATTGCTTCAATAAGGCGATTGTTATTATGATACCATTGAATTAGCCGAAACTGAGCTTGTAATGCTGCCTGAGCATCCTCATCTAAATTTCCGACAAAAGAACTGAATGTTTGACTAACTTGTTGTCGTAACATTTCAAAGGGTACAACTCGGTTGGGCTGCTGTTGTTCAGCTTCCAACAAATCTTTTACTAAGGCATCTGCTTGATTACCCAACTCGAGAGGACGACAAAGTAAACTAGCCAATGATAAGTTAAACAAACTTTCTGCTGCTTTTTTATTAGCTCCTGAATTGTCGCTATGAGGATTAAGGAGTTGAGATAGCTGCCTCGCATCTCCTGTTTCCACAAATTGGTTACTGGCAGCAATCCAGTCTATCATGTAGACAAACTCTGATAAATCAATGATGGGTGCTAATCCATTATTTTCTGGTTTTAAATCAAAAGCGCCATAATAAATCGCCTCAATAATCACTTGTTTAGCTGTTTTGAGATAGGCGGCGAATAAGAAAACGAGAAAAGGGAGCGAGCGCAAACCGTGCGTGATATCAAACAATAACGCGATCGCCCGTTTTAATATGCCCTGTGATAATTGTGAAAATCTGCCACATTTGGTCAGTATCATTTCCAGTAGGGATATCAACTGCTTGAATTTTGGGATCGTTAAGTTCTTCTAGCACCGACCAATTGACAGCTTTTGCTTTTTCGGTTACGCAGACTAACATCGAGTCATAGTTGCAAAATTGTCGCAGTGCTTCTGAAAACACTTTACCATCATATTTTTTCTCCTCGCCATTTTTATCTTTAAATGCGTAGGTAGTGGTGAAGGTAGCTGGTGCCGCACCTAAAAAAGTGATGATTTTTGTGATGATTTTTGGGTTCATAATTCAGATTCGTTTCCCCAGGTAGGAGTGGTTATGTAGAGTCAAAAATCGGGTTTATTGCAATTTACTAAATCTGAAAGTCTAGATTTTTCGCAGAGAACCCCGGTTTCTTTAGGCTTATTAAGGGCAGCAGTTTAATTAATTGGCCAAACTTTTTTAAATCCAGACTTACAATTAGGAGAATTCAGCCAATTAATTAACTGCTCTGCTTCCGAACATCCCTTGTTGAAAATAGTAATCAGTTCTAAATATTTCCCGTCCTTCAAAGGATACATCCGATGCCAGAGGCGACCAATCTCGGTTGGATCGTTTGATTTATTTTTATCTTTTACTCTACCTGTCAGAGATTTACGGTAGATAACAGGGCGAGAATTTTGATTCGGAGCTTTCTGGAATGCCTCTGGCCGACTTTGGGTTTGAGATTTATTAGGCTGATTCTGATGATAACTCCCTGTTTTATTTTGCGGCTTATTTGATTGTTGAAAAGGATGTAACCAAGGGATTACTTTACTATCTTGTGCATTATTAGCAATGCGACCCCACACTTGCACGTTATCATCTCGCCACGCTTCGCGCCAGATATCTTCGCGATCGGTTCTTTTTTTCAGCTTTGGCTTCTTGGGGTCGTCCTGCTCTGGTGCAGAGGCGAGTGGAGGCGGTGGAGTCGCTGGACGCGGCTTTACCTCAACTCCTCTCTTCTCCATCCATTCTTTAGCGGTTTTTTGTATCTCCAGAATCAATGAACCTGCTCGATTTAAATTATGAACATGATTGTCGCACTCCTCCACCCAATTCCAGTGACAGCCAATCAGGTGCTTAGTATATTTCTTGTAAAATAGCCGATGGTCAGCACGCCGCCAAGATTTGCCAAAACCACCTAGTAACATGGCAAACTCTGTCAGTTGTTGCACAAGGTTTTTTAAAGTAGGCTCATATTCAGACGGGTCGATTTTTTCTCTCTCAGACTGCCTAGATGAGTCGCGCTTGTGCTTGTAGAGATCACATACTCTTTTCCAAATTAATGTTCCTGAAACTGTATAGTCAGCTTCTTTACCTTCTGCAATTTCAGGAGGATAATTAATAACATCTGCTGACGGTCCGTCTAATTGAAAAGACATTCCTAATAGCCCCTGTTTTTCTTTATTTTTGCGAATACCCCCAAATAATTCATCGACAATATTATCAGCCATTGACTGATTTAAACCCCCAAAAATTCTTAAGGCATGACCTCTCAAAGCGGCCCTAAAAATATTCGGTCGAAATTCTGCCTTTTTGTTAATGAGTTTGGATGCTCCACCCTGCCCGCGCAGTTTGACTTGGTAAAGTATCTCACCAGAAATAGTTGCTGGCTGTCCATACCCATTACTGGTACGACACCCAATGCCATAGGTTAAAGCCTTTTCCCAAATAGCCCAAATTTCATTCCAATTTGTTTCTGTTTCGGGTAATAAGCTGGAAATTCCAAACTTAATGGTAGGCTCATACAAAGAAATTAAGGCAAAAGCACTTTCATTATCCGGTCGTTTTTTTGTTTCTTGAGTTTTCACCTGCCACCCCTGCTGTGGGTGAACAATATCTACTAAATTTTGCTTCCAGTCATTCACAGGATAGCCACCGTGAAAGCGTAATAAACTAGGTTCATCACTATTTTTAGTCAAACGGTAAAGTTTTTTTTGGTCATCCGTACAAGCTTGACAAAACGCACCTTTCATGCTGCTACCAGGATAAAACGGTAAGCCAAAAGCACCAAGAGCAGGAAAAATAATCCCTTCAAATTGTCCACCATTAGTAACAAAGCGCCACTGGATTTGATAGATTTCTGTAGAGGCTTCGTCACCAAATTCCGGTGGATTGAGATAAGCTTCTTTCGTCCACTCAGAAGCCCACTTATAAGAATCCTGCTCCTGCGGTTCTTTTTCTTTATCAATGTACTGAAGTTGCGACCGCCCTTTTGCTTGCGCCTGAAACATCAATGGCACTAAATTAGCCGCATCGAGAATATTTACCATGATTCAATCTCCCAGTTATTATCATTATTCATCATCACCAGTCAAATCACCAGGCCCTTTATACCGCTGAGTCCACCAGACTATGCAATCGCATAACTGAGTCAACACAGCCAATATAATGCGCTGATCTTCAATCTTCAACTTCCATAATTCCTGCGCCATTGATTTCACAGTATCCGGTATATCAACATCAATTGAATCGTTAGGAATCACAACACCAGCTTGCTTCATAATAGCCACTAAAGCATCCCAAGTCTCTTTCCAATATTGAGATTTTTTGTCAAACTCATCTCCTGGACGATCTGATTTACTTTTTAACCGCAAATGTTCGCCCCAAAAACGCTCTAACCCATAGGCAACCGCTTCCCGCATTTTAAACGATTGATTCAGCGATTTTCTCTCGCGTTCCTTAGCGCCCAAAACCAACTTTTGGGCTATCTGATCTAAACTGTGGAACTGCTGAGCATCCGGCTCTAAACCGTTCTGCTCTAAACTGTAATATTTCCAAGCCATTAGTTGTTAACCTCTTGTTGTGTTGCTTCATTTTTTTCTGACCGATCGAGTGCTTCTCCACTTAGAGTGACTTTGCAGCGCCCAAACCCGATCGATTCCAATCCCCCAAAATATAGTTCTTGGGAATAAGGCTGACTTGGTTGCAGTTCGCCAAAGGGTTGCCAACCAACTTCTTTTGATGCTACTGGAAATACTAAAACACTGCCCACTGGCAACGCTTCCACATTAAAGAAAGCACCTGTTTTCGTGTCTACCTTCTTCATATCATCCAACATTTTTATCCGACTTTGGCGATACAAAGCCATTTCGTGCAGCATCGCAATATCATTATCATCAACCACCACTAATTGCTTTGGCTTTAAATCCGTACCCTCTTTTGGAATCCAAGCCTCCAAACTTTCGTGATGTTCTATGCCAATAAATCCCAAATTAAAGAATAAGACTTTCTCTGTTGTTCCGGGAATAACTCGTCCTTGCAAACTTGGATCTGCCGTATAACTCTTAGGTAGTTGGACATTAATGCCTGCAATTTGCTTGTAGCGTTTCAACAAAGAAGGACAGCTTACCCAAACAATGGGTTGACCCGGACAAAATACAGGCAGCCACACCAGAGACGCATACTCAAACTTGACCGCTGCTTCAGTAGTGCCGCCATCTTCTTGTCCAGCAACTGCTTCGTGTCCATACCATTTGGAAACTTCGCCATTTTGCGATCGCATATCTGCCCGAAACCGGCCCCGAATGGAACTACCGGGAATAATCCCAGTTTGCGTAAACTGATCGCGGAAAATTAAATTCAGGTTTCCCGTTTCTTCCCCCGCCGTCGCACCCACATGAAGAGGTGCTAAAGTTTCAATAATTCCGTAAGCTTTGCGATACATTTAATTGCCTCCTATTGCTGAACTTTCAGAAGTATTAGCAGTTTCTTTCTTGGGATTTTGAACAAGTGCACTTTCCAATGGCAGTGCTAGTCCGCAACCCCAGCGTTTGAATGAAACACCTTCTTTGGGAAACCAATCTTCATCCCACTTTTGCCAAGATTCCAGAGGTTCCTTTAAAACGTAAACAGTGCCAGCGGGTACGGCATAGCGCCCGCGAGAAAGTAATTTTTCCTTGCTATTTACCTTCTCGTCACTTTCCTCATTTTTCCGATTTCCCAAACGATAGCGGAAAGTAGACGGGCGTTCTGTCAGCAAAGCTTCGCAATCCCAAGCAGCAACCCACTCACTATTTTTCTGTACCATAGGTTTCCTATAAGAATGACGATTAGACCCCCAAACGGCAGGAGTAATTAGCGCAAATGCTTGTCCTACTGGTTGAGAAAGCAAATTCTTAAGTTCATCAGAAATAGCCTGACATTCAATATTCACTAAATGTCCTTCACCTCCAAAGCGATACCAACCTGGATTGAGTTCCGTATTCGATAGATAAACCAAACAGTAATCAGGATCTAGTTGTACTCCATTTTCCAAAAACAAACTGCCTCGATCTCGTTCTTTCTCCACCAAAACTCGCCGCTGATTTTCTTCCAAACGCGGATGCAGGTGTGAGACCGATTTCCAAGGAACTTTTATCGCAATTTCCCAATCCTCTTTTTGCCAGTCGTGAACTTTAACCCACCCTCCTTTTTCAAATTTTTCATTGACGTTTGGCAGCCATTGTTTTTCGACTGCATCCCAGCTAAGTTTATGTTTAATTTGACTCTTACCTTTCTCAATCAGGCAGTTGAGGGGTGTGGGAACGTAAAAATCTGGTAATTCATCGAATTTCCCCCAAAATGGTCCTGCTAATTGCAGGTTTTTGATGTCGCCTCTCAATTCGGCAGCAAATATACCCGATAACGTTGCTGCGCTGGGCGGAAAGCTGGAACCCGATCGCCCTACTAAATTTTCTGGAGAAAGAAACCGACCCGCACTGCCATAAAGTAAACCCAACGGTTGGATAGTAACTAATTGGGAAAAAGGCGGTTTTTGCTCTTGAGGCTCTGCGGGAGGAGAATTTGAGTTTATGGACATAAGTGAAATCCTACCTTGGCTAAGTTAATAAACCACTCATTAAACAGTTCTGTGGCATCTTTTTTAGCATTTTTTTCTTCATGCCCCAAAATCCCGGTTCTCAATCCATCTTTATAGCAATCTACCCACCAATTATCTCGATTAATCCAATCCTCGCACTCAGGGAAGTAAATTTTAAACAGCGCTTCAGCAATTTGAGTATTACCTTTAAAAGCGTGTCGCGATTCTAAGGTAGCAACATCATTGTAAATGTGAGTCCAGTTCGGTTGAGTTTTCTTTCCTCTTGGTAGTCGATCTAAAGTGTCACCGTCCCGATCTTGATAATATTGCAATACAGGCAAACACCACCAAGGACAAATCCATTCAATATGAGTACCACCGTTGAATAAAATGCGGATAGCCATGCGGTCTTTGCCATTGTTTTTGGCTGATGTTTCAGCGAGACGGCAATGCTGCAAAACATCGCGCTGCGGAACGTTCGGGGCCGTCCAAACAAAGCCGACGCTGACAGTGATTGGTTGGCCGTGTCGCTGCCAAATACTTGGGAATTTTGAACTAAACCAATTGACGCATTCTTGGCCTGTTAAAGGAGTATATTTTTGAGTGGATGGCGTATTTTCAGGTAAACAGTAAAAGATACCCATAAAATCATCGCCTCCAGCGTACACAGTACGACCTGATGCTTCTGCGATCGCTTTTTTGATTTCAGGTTTGAATTTATATTCGCCCCATTCCATCATTGCTTTACTAAATTTTTTGAGTTCGTCTGGTTCGGTTACGGGGTTGTGGGATAATGTTTTGAGCAAATCACCCATGCGATCGCCATCTCCTTGAAACCAACCAGTCCAGTATTCTTTCTCTCGTGGTTCTTGGGATTTGCTATCTTTGCTTTTTAAACGACTGATGTCGGTAAAGCTGTTAGGCTTAAGTTCCTCCGCAAGTTCCTTTAGCCGATGGGGGGTTTTTAAGTGTATTTCTTCTTTAAGAGTCTGGACAATTTCGTTAGCAATTGTTTCATGAGTAACCATTCGCTTGACTAATTCAGGAATGCTTAACTCTTCATCTGGGTCAACAAATGCCTCACCATATTCCTTTATCTTTTCGGCTAATTTATCCTCAGCTATGGTGAGTTTTGCTGTTTCGATAAAGGCTTCACCTAATTTGTAACTAAGGCGCCGATAAAACTTGGCAATTTCTTGCTTTTGTTTGTGGCGGTTTGTCTTTTGTGGATTGCCTATTCCCATTCCCGGCCAGGCTACGCCATCAGCACCGGAGAGGGTGGAACTTTCACCAGTCCAATTGATACCGACCCAATCGCGCGATCGCTTTGCCTCGTTAACAGCTTTCCTTGCCGCACCAATAGTCTCACCGCTTCCCCAGAAAAACTCCCAAGCATAATTACCCCAAGATTCCCAATTTCGCCCCCAATAATATTGACCGCAATCTTGCACCTTATCTTGAATCCACAGACGGCAATTTTCGGTTACTGCTAGCCACGCTTTTTTCATGGCTTTTTTAGCAATTTTTTCCTCAAAATCTCCTTTAATAATGATTTGATTCGGCGTTCCTTGAGTGACGTTAATTAAAGCTGGTGATACAACTTTGTGTTTATGTTTTTCGGCAGCCTTGCAAATTGCTTCTGCTAGGTAAGATATCAGGAAGGAACTGCCGTATAAGTCTCTAAGTTTACGCGATTTTTCGATAAATCCTTGTACGGGGGCAAAGGTAAGGGCGGTGTATTTTGCCATATTTATACTGTATGTTGATTGTACTGTATCGCAGGATTGGAAACTACGTCTTCCATTCCCATTCAACCGGACATCTGATAAATCCGAACCGACGGATGAAACTTTGTCTATTTTCGGTTTCAAGCACCGAACTATAACTATTGCAAGCTTTCTAATCGATCAACTATGCGTTCTATTTCTGACACCAAGAAGTTAGAACCGGTTTTGCGGTAAATTTCCAGCAAACTGCGATAAAACCACAAAGTGCCTGCTTTTCCACCCTTAAATTTATCCCAAACTGCTTCGCCTTCTCGATCGCGATCGGCTAAAATCGAACGGGCGTTGTGCAGTTTGTCCGCCATCGACACCCGCAGCACGGATTGGCAAGCGTGACGCATTTGCTCAATATATCGTAATTTGCGATCACGCCAAGGCGGTTTGGGTATCGTACAAGATTCCGTGCAGGCGTCAACAATACTGGCGACCCGTTCTCCAAATTCTACCAGAATTTCTTCGCGAATTGTGGCGTTGCCACTATCTTCCACAGCATCGTGTAAAAGTGCTGCAATTGCTTCATCTTCATCGCCGCCATCTTCCAATACTAAGGCTGCGACGCTCAACAGGTGACTCACGTAAGGAATATCGCTTCCTTTTCGGACTTGGTTGGCGTGGAGTTGAGTCGCGTAGACTAAAGCTTGTTCAAAGCGAGTTGAAAGTTTTGGTTTTTCTGTCATTTCTCTTTGAGATTTTAGATGTGCATTCATAGTAGCGGGGGATACAATCCAATTTTTGTGCATATCTTCAGGTCTAACAATTTTAATCTGAAAAGGCTTAAGCTGGGTACATTTATGTTCATGCCTTACGCTCAAATAATTAGTGAAGGTTGAGTTTAAAT
>Ga0216309_1000197_pt1 | contig 11217 bp, 4 predicted proteins | sample Total_DNA_C_FD_161284 | JGI IMG/M metagenome (GOLD analysis project Ga0216309, IMG submission 161284) | Terrestrial sediment cell enrichment communities for BONCAT metagenomics from Utah, United States - Total_DNA_C | ecosystem: Environmental > Terrestrial > Deep subsurface > Rock core/Sediment ...
CGGCGTGGCACGCCTCACGACTTTTCGGATTACTTCACGAGGCTGACGCGGCCGGTCAGCGGGTTGACCTTGAAGGTCAGCACGCCGGCCGTCGCGTTCGGCAGGGGGACGCCGCCGAGTGCGCTCGCCTCCTGCGTCCCGCCGCCACCCGAGTTGGAGCCCTCGCCCGCGGCGGCCGAGCCCGCGCCGCCAGACCCTCCGGCGTGGGCCGGGTCGGGCACGTGCGCGTAGACGACGGCCGTGAACTGGAACATCTCTGTGGCCGGGTTCGAGAACTTCAGACGCCGGGCCCCGCTCGCCTCGTTCGGCGCGAAGTCGGGGCCGAAGGCGGTCGAGTAGTCGAAGGCCGCGGGCGAGCCGGCGGCACCCGTCCCGCCGTTGTCGGCGTTCGAGACTCTCACCTGCCCGCTGCCCGACTGGACCGAGGTGATGACGAAGCGCAGCGGCGCGTAGAGCGTCGAGGAGGAGGCGTTGCGGAGCACCTGGTCGAACTGCGCCACGCCGCCCGAGAAGCTGACCGTGTTGTCGACGATGGCCGCCTGCACGAGCGCCGTCACGTCCTGCTCGACGCGGCGGTCGACGCGCACCGCCCGCGCCGCGCTCGCCGGCCCCGCGAGCAGCCCATACTCGACCGGGAAGAGGCCGACCGTGCGGTACTGGTAGGTGCCGTTCGTGCGCCCCGCCACGTCGTAAGCGGTCTGCGAGGCGTCGACGTCGGCGACCTTCGCCCAGGTCGCGCCGCCGTCCGTTGACTCCTCGACGCGGAGCTTGGCGGCCTGCGCGCCGGTCGTGGGGCGCGCGAACGAGAGGCGGAAGCCGCCGTCGATGTCCACGGGCGGGTTGTCGGCGACCTCGTTGCCCGAGACGTTACCCATCGTCGGCGCGGCAGCCGTGAGCGCAGGGCGCACGGCGCGGTAGTAGAAGGGCATCCGCAGGTGCTGGCCGCCGCCGGCGCGCACGGCCGTGACGTACCACTCAATCTGCGTCGGGTTGGCGACCTCCGCGCCGTCGACCGTGACGCTGACGCCGAAGCTCGCGCCGGAGCCGGCCGCGACCTCGACCGACGACTGGCTGAGGCTCACGCGCACGTTCGCGGCGTCAGCGCCCCTCACGCTGCTGACGGAAAGCTCGTAGGTGCCGGCGCCCGCGCCGTCGGCGATGTCGAAGATGTTGACGGTCTGCGTGTGCGTGGCCGCGCCCTCGACGCCCGCGATGGGCACCGCGCCGAAGCTGTGGCTGGCGAGGAAGTCGGGGTTGCCGGGCGAAGTGGAGACGAAGATGCCGTGCGTGCGGGGCGTCGGCGAGCCCGGCGCGGTGCTGATCTGACCCGTGCCCATCAGCGCCACGGCGTTGGCCGCGGCGAAGGCGTCGACGAGGCCGGCACCCTGCTGGTTGATGGTCTGCGTGCCGTCTGCGACGGACGAGCCGTCGGACTGGCGCAGGTTCGTCGCCGTGTTCATCATCGCGGCGCGAATCATCGAGGGTGTCCAGGAGGGATTCTTCTGCTTGACGAGCGCCGCGACGCCGGCCGCCATCGGCGAGCTCATCGAGGTGCCCGAGGCCGAGATGTAGCCCGAGGGCTCGAACATGTAGGCCGTGTTGGTGCCGACGCCGCCGGCACGCACCGTCGCCGAGAGCACGGCGACGCCCGGCGCGGTCACGTCGGGCTTGACCATCCCGAAGCCGCCCACCCAGCCCTTCGAGCTGAAGTCGGCCATGGCCGGCTCGAAGAGGAGCGACTTGCTCAAGCGAATCTTATTGACGGAGACCGCACCGAGACCCGTCGCGCCGATGGCGTTCTTCAGGTACTCGCCGTTGGCCTTCGAGATGCCGACGACCGGGACGGTCGACTTGCGCACGGTGGCCGAGGTCAGTTCGCCGTCCACGTTGTTGTAGATGACGACGGCAATCGCGCCCTTGGCAACGGCGAAGGCCGCCTTGTTGGAGAAGAGGCCGGTGCCGGCCGCGACGGGCGACTCGGGGGGAGTGTTCACGCTCCCGCCGCGCTCGATGAGCGCGACACGACCGCGCACGGAGTCGGGCACCTGGTCGGGCGTCTCGGCGAAGCCACAGTAGACGTAGTTGTTCGTGATGTCGGAGAGGATGGCCGCGCCGCCGTCGAGCGGGAACGCCTTCATCCCCGAACGGTTCGCGCCGCCCACCTCATCGAGCCGGTTCGGGGCCGAGCCCGGGTCGATGTTGGCACCGACGGTCAGCACGCGGCGCCCCGAGCCGGGCGAGCCGATGGTGCCCTCGCCCGAAGGGTTGGCCGCCGTCGACGCGCCGCTGTTGCCCGCCGAGGCGACGACCGTCACGCCCGCCAGCGTCGCGTTGTCGCACGCGACCGAAGTCACGTAGTTCGGGTCGTTGTTCGTCGAGCCCAAAGAGAGGTTGATGACGTGCGCCACGGGCTTCGGATACCCGGCGATGGTGAACGGCTGCACCGCGTCCTCGACGGCCATGATGATCGAGGCGGCCGTGCCCGCGCCCACCGTCGAGAGCACCTTGTAGCCCATGATTTTGGCCTGCGGGGCCACGCCGTGGATCGAGACGTCGTCGGCCGTCAGCGGCAGCCCGTCCGGGCCCGGCGCTTTGGCGAGATAGCCGGCGGCGATGCCGGCGACGTGCGAGCCGTGGCCGAAGTCGTCCGTCACCGCTCCGCCGGTGTAGTTCATGTAGTAAGGGACCTTCTGATTGTGGTTCGCGGCCGCGACCGCCGGGCCGACGCCGAAGCGCGGCGGCGTCGGGTCGCCGCCGAACATCGGGTGCGCCCAGTCGACGCCCGTGTCGACGACGGCGACGTAGACGCCCTCGCCGTGGAAGCCCTCACGCCGGAGTTCGTCGCTCATCCCGACCCTCGGCGGGTTGCCGTAGAGTGCGGGCGCGCGCGTGTACTTCACCCCGTTGTCGAGGTGTAGCTTGATCTCTTCGTTGTCATGGACGGCCTTGACACCGCTCATCGCCTCGATGGCGGGGACGGCCGCCTCCGCCACTTCGAGCGTGATGCCGTTGACGACGTAGTTGAAGCGGAACGCGATGTTCGACACCTCGCCCGCCGGCCCGTTCGGCGCATTGACGCTGGCGACCGTGAACTGGATGCCGGCGGCGCTCAGGCGGCCGAGGAACTCGTTCTGCGCGGCGACGACTTGCTGGCGGTAGGCCGCCTCGTCGAACTCGCGCCCCGAAGCCTCTGCCGCCGCCCTGGCGACGACGACGGGCTCGGCCGCCAGCTCGACGATGACCGACTTCAGACCCGAGCCGGCGCTCACTGCCGGCGGGGAAACGAGGGTATTGAAAAGTGCCGCCGCGAGCGCGAACGCGAGCACGAGGCCGAGGCTACGAAGAATGCTCTTTCCTCTCATCTTATCTCCTCTCAGGGGTTCGGCCGCGCGCTCCGTCCGGCCTCAATGGCCGGTGCGAAGGGGGAGCGCTGGCTCAACGTTTAAGACTGTGGATTAGCGGTGTCGGAATTACTTGCGAGGTAGAAGCTGCGAGGGGCGCCCGGCCTTGACCACCGGGCGCCCCTCGGGCGAATCATTCACTCGCCGAACATCAGGTTGACGAGCTTGACCATGGCGGGGACGAACTCCCCGCGCTTGACGGCGCGCGAAGGCTCGAAGCGCGGCCCGGGTACGGCGACGAACTGGCCGGGCGCGACCTGCCTGATCTCTGCCGGCAGTGCCTGCACGAGCCCCCGGTCGAGTGCGATCTGCACATAGCCGCGCAGCGCCGAAGGAATCTCCGCGTTGTCGGAGAGCGGCTTGCCGCCCGCCGTCACGTTCGTCCCTGCAAGCGCCTTCGCCTCCTTGTCGAGCCGCAGCGCACGCACCTGTGCGACGGCCTGCTCCAGCCGGCTGACCTGCGCCGCCGGGCCGAAGGTCGTCGCGCCCGCACCCATCACGCCCTCACGCCGCAGCGACTCGGCGTAGAGCGCCTCGGGGGTGCCGGCTGCGATGTCCGAGAAGCTCGCGCGGTTCGGGATGAACTGCGGGACGCGTGCGCCGAGCATCAGGGCGCGCGCCAGCTCAATCCGCGTCAGCACGTCGTCGGGGCGGAAGAGGCCGCCGTCGGCCGACATCAAGCGGTCGTAGACGAGGCGCAGCGCGCCCACGCGGGTCGCGGCGTCGAGCGCCGAAACGTCGGAGACCTCGGCCGGGTCGTAGAGGTAGTGGCGGGTCGAGACGGTGTAGGGCTGCGAGGCGACGACGCCGAGGCCGGCCACGCCCGCCGAGACGCGCACCGTGTAGGTGCCGCCCTCGGGGAATTCGAGCTTGACGCCCTCGCGCGCGCCGAAGAGGCCGCCGAGGTTGGTGCCGTTCGCCGAAGCAACCGTCCGGCCGTCCTTGATGACGGCGAGGGCCAGGTCGTTCGCGACGGCGTTCGTGTTGTCGTAGACCACCTCGCCCTCGCCCACGGACGGGCCCCAGTTGAGCTCGACGAAGGTGAAGCGCGCGTTGGCCGGGACCGTGACCTCGTGCGTGCGCGTGCTGTTCGGGGCGACGCTGCCTGACAGCGCGGGCGCGTCCTGCTGCGCGAGCGCGAGCCCCTTGCCCGTAAAGCCGAAGTTGCCGTAGGGCTTCGAGGGGTTCTGCGCGAGGTCGACGGCGGCGTGGACGTTGGTGAGGCCAGCGCCCGCCTCGAACTCGTCGTAGGTCGAGAGCGGCGTGGCCGTGCGCTCCAGGAGCGACTTCACCTCGTCGGGCAGGAGCGACGGGGCGGCTTCGAGCACGTTGGCGATGACGCCGGTCAGGTGCGGGGCGGCCATCGAGGTGCCGGAGATCTGCGTGTAGTTGGGCAGGAAGGCCGGCGGAATCTGCTCGTCGGCGTCGAGGCCGTTGGCGGCCGGGTTGACGCGCGCGCGCGCGGCGATGATGTCGCTCGTCAGGGCCGCGTCGTTGGGGACGCCGGTGCCGGGCGCGAGCAGCGTCGGGCGGATGTGCGCGTCGCCGAAGATGCCGCGCGAGGAGAAGCCGGCGAGGCGGCCGTCCTTGCGCGCCGCGCCGACGGCGACCACCCACGGCCAGACCGCCCAGCGGTTCTGCGTGTTGGGGCCGGACCCGCCGTCGTTGCCGTTGGCGAAGACGACGAGGATGTGGTTGTCGTGGAGCGCCTTCGAGGCGACGTTGACCGGGTGCTCGGCGTCGTAGTGGGCGGCCGAGTTGCCCCAGGAGTTGTTCACCGCGCGGATGTTGTAGACGAACTGGTTGGTCAGGATGTAGTCGAAGGCGGCGATCTGGCCGACGATGAAGAGGCCGGCGCCCGACCCCAGGCCCACCACCTTCGCGCCCGGAGCGACGCCCGCGTAGAGCCCGCCCGAGGCGACGCCGGTGCCGGCCGTGATGCCCGCGACGTGCGTGCCGTGGCCGCCGTGCGTGTCGGAGTTCGGCTGCCCCTCCAGGTAGGTCGAAGGCAGGATGCCCTCGACGAGGTTCCCCAGCGTGTCGCTGCGCACGAGCAGGCCGTCCTTGTCGTTCATGTTCATGATGACGTTCTGGATGGTCTTGCCCGAGGCGGGGCTCGCCGCGTTGTAGGTCAAATCCTGGTGCGTGCCGTCGACGCCCGTGTCGTTGATGGCGACGGTGACGCCCTTGCCCGAGACGGGCAGCCCGCCGTTGCGCCGCGTGAGGTCGCTGTCGTTGCGCAGGCGGTCGGTCCCGATGAGCGGGTTGCTCTGGTGGTCGTAGAGGTCGACGGGCGCGTTGAGGTAGATCGAGCGCAGGGAGTCCCAGCCGGCCATCTGCGCGACCTGCGCGGCCGTCGCGTTGACGGCGACGATGGGGAGGCTCTGCATCCGGTAGCCGCCCCCGACGCCGAGCGCGACGAGCTGCGCGACCTGCGCGTCGGTGACGCGCTCGCCCCTGAAGGTGAGGATGACGCCGAAGAGGTCGGACGCCCCGGCGCCCGACATCCTGGCCTTGAGCTGCGGGTCGAGCCTCGGCGCCGCCTGCGCGCCCTGGGCGAAGACCGCGCCGAGCGCGACCACCAGCAACAGCCGTAAGAATCTTTGCCGCTTCATACTCGCCTCTCCCTTTTCGTCCACCGTTGCGCCGCGAGGCTTCCCTTTTTCAGTTGGCGGTCCGGGGACCGGCTCCGTCCCCCGAAGGAGCCGAGCCCCGGACCGCACCCAGACCACGCGCCTTGACTGCACGGCTTGCCCTCCGCGCGTCAGGAAGCGTGGCAAGCCGCGTTACTGCATGACGAAGTCCTTGCCCGACGCCGAGTCGGAGTTCAGCAGCAGCCCTCCCGAGAGCGACGTGCCGATGAGAATCTGCGCCTTCGCCGCGGTGTTCTTCGACGTGGTGCCGACGACCGTCGAGTTCGGGTCGACCAAGGCGTTGATCTTGCTGACGGCCAGACGGATGATGATCTGGTTGCCGCTGACCTGCCCCGAGTCGGGCGTGCCCTTGCTCGCCTGACTGGTCGTCCCGCTTGGCAGCGTCTCGAACTGCCCGTACTTGTAGACCAGCGGTCCGGTCTCGCTGACGCTGGCCGAGACGAAGATGGTCTTGGCCCCGAAGCTGGAGCTGACCGTCCAGCTCGAGTTGGGCGTCCGCTCCGCGGCGTTGGCAAGCGTCAGCGTGTAGACGAGCTGGCCGGCGGCCGCGTCGTAGGCGAAGTCGACCGTGCGGATGTCCTGCGCGCCGGTGCCGAACTGGTCGTCCGAGAGGTCCACGATCTCCGGCCCGCCGTCCTCCGGAATCAGGTCGAAGGGATGCGCGACCGCCGTCAGACCCAGCGCCGCGCGCACGGCGTTGTGCGCGTCGACGTAGCCGGCCCCCACCACGCGCTCGGCGTAGGGCATCGGGTTGGCGGTCTGGCGCAGCAGCGTCACCACCTCGTCGGGAGTGAGCAGCGGGTTGGCTTCGAGCATCAGGGCGACGACGCCCGAGACGTGCGGCGCGGCGAAACTGGTCCCCTGCGAGGTCGTGTAGTAGGGCAGGTAGGCCGGCGGAATCGTCGTCAGGTCGTTGCCGATGACGGGCACGGTGCCGAGCGTGTTCGTGAGCCCCGCGCCGCGCAGCCGCGCGCTCTTGATGTCGACGCCGGGGGCCGTGATGTCGGGGCGGAGGTTGGGCGCGAGCGAGGTGTCGGCCGGCATGCCGGCCGTATCCGTGCCCGTGCCGTTGTCGACCCCGCGCGAGCTGAAGTCGGCCGGAGAGCCCAACCCCTGCTTCTCGCCCGCCGCGACCGAAACCACCCAGGGCATCGTCGAGTAGGGGTTGATCGAGGTCGCGGTGTCGGCGGCGTTGCCGGCGGCGAAGACCACCACGATGTTGCGGTCGTGCGCCGTGCGGGAGGCGACGTTGATGGGGTAGTTCGGGTCCAGCCTGGCCGCGCTCAGGCGCGAGCCCCAGGAGTTGTTGATGACGCGGATGTTGTACTGGTACTGGTTGGCGAGCAGGTAGTCGAAGGCGCCGATGAGCGCGACGAGCGGCAGACCCATCTCGTTGCCGGCGTTGACGCCGATGAGGTGCGCGCCGCGCGCGACCCCGCCGTAGAAGCCGCCCGACTGCTCGCCCGTCCCGGCGGCGACGGCCGCGCCGTGCGTGCCGTGGCCGCTCTCGAGGTCACTCATCTGCTGGTTCTCGACGTAGATGGGCGGGACGAAGCCGGTGCTGTTGAGGAGGTCTCCGACCGAGACGCCGACGCCGAGGACGAGCCCGGCGTCGGAGACGACCGTCTCGGAGAGCGGCTGGATGACGTTCTGCACGGTCTTCCGGCCGTAGGTCAGGTCCTTGTGCGTCGCGTCGATGCCGGTGTCGATGTAGCCGATGCCTATCCCGCGGCCCGAGATGGGGAAGCCGGGGTTAGCGCGGTTCGCCTTCGTGACCTGCGTGTCACCCGTCATCTGCTGGACGCCGATGAAGCGGCGGCTCGCGTTGGTGAAGGTCTGCATCAGGCTGTTGCCGTAGATCGAGACGACGCCGGGCTGGCGGCTGACGAGGGCGAGCTGCCCCGCGTTCATGTCGGCGATGACCATCGGCAGCTCGCGCGTGGCGAAGCCTTTGGTGATGCCGGCCAGGTCGAGGCGCGAGAACTCGGCCGCGCCGGGCTTCTCCCGGTAGGTGATGACCACGGGCACGGTCGCACCGGCCCCGCGCGCCGCGAAGAACTCGGTGAGCTGCGGGTCGACGCTCACCGCCGAGGAGGCCGACGTGCCCCTGTGGGCGGGCGACGCCAGGACGAGGACGAGGGCGGCCGCCGCCGTGATGATTGCTGCTCTTAAAATTGTCTTCATTCTCTTTTCCTCTTTATCTTTCGCCGTCACCCTTGGGGTCGGCCCGGGGAGTCACCCGTCTCTGCCAAGCGGGTCACCCCCCGAGCCGTTCGACTCGCCGCGCGCGCCCGTCCCGACTTCGGGCGGCGCGGCGAGAGGCCGTGGCCGTCAGTTGCCCGCCGTGAAGCGCTGGCGGAAGTTATTCAGCGCGTGCGCCATGAAGGCCCTCGTCGCCGGGTCGCCCGCCTTCACGCGCGCCTTCACGACGGGCTGGAAGTCGAGGGGTCCCTGCTCGAAGCTGAAGTAGGCCTGGAGCAGACCCTTGTCGAGCGCGATCTGCACGTAGCCGCGCAGCGCCGAAGGAATCTCCGCGTTGTCGGAGAGCGCCAGGGACAGCCCGTTGTATTTGGCCGTTACGACCGACCCGGCCTTCTGCTTCGCTTCGGCGTCGAGGCCGAGGGCGCGCACCAGAGCGACCGCCGTCTCGAGCCGCGTGGCGTAAGCCTTCGGATTGAAGTTCGTGCCGTAGCCCTCCATCATGCCGGCCGGGGCGAAGCTCCAGTCGCGCAGCGTCGAGCCCGCGGCCGTGACGGCCTCGGCAATCGGCGCCAGCTCGGGGCCAACGTCCGTGTACTTGCCCGTCCCCGAGAGGGTCTGCCTGAGCGCAGTGTTCATGAAGAGCAGGCGCGCCAGGCCGCCGCGGGTGACCGGCTCCTCGGGGCGGAAGGCGCCGTCGCCGAAGGTGTCCATCTGCCGGTTCTTGAGCACGGTCTCGATCTGCGCCTGCGACGGGTGCCCCTGGATGTCGGCGATGGGCTCGAGCGTGTAGAGCTTCTGGTAGACGGTGAAGTCGACCGGCCCCGGCGCGGCCGCGCCCGACGTCGGCAGGCTCACGTTCGGCACGGCGGCCAGGCCGCGCACGCCGCGCACTTCGAGGAGCCACGCCCCCGGCTCGGGGTTCTTCACCAGCACTTCGCGGCGCGGCGAGTCGAGGACGGGGAGCGCGATGCCCGACGAGAACTTCTGCCCGCTCGGGCTGGTCAGGAGGATGCCGATGGTGTTGCCGTCGCGCGTCTCGGCCGCGTTGTCGAACTTGGCGAGGACGAGGAGTTCGCTCATCCCCTCGGCGACGTTGATCTCGCGCGAGTTGACCGAGCCCGGACCGGGCAGCGCCGCCGGCATGTAGTTGATGCGGAAGCGCTCGGCCTCGGGGCCGCTCACCGTGTACCTGGCGTTGAAGGTGTAGTTGAAGTCGTGGCGGTAGGACTTGCCGCGGTTGAAGACCTTGTCGACCGCCGCGTAGGCGTTGACGTAGCCGGCGCCCACCTGCCACTCCTCGTAGCCGGGCATCCGCGACGCGGTGTCGACGAGAATCTGCCTGACCTCGTCGGGCGTGAGCGTCGGGTCGGCGTCGAGCATCAGCGCGACGACGCCGGCGACGTGCGGCGTCGCCATCGAGGTGCCGGAAATCTGCGTGTAGTAGGGCAGGTAGAGGGGCGCGATCTCGAGGTCGGCGTCGAGGCCGTTCGAGAACACGTTCGTCTTCGAGCGCGCCGAGACGTAGGCGTAGCTGAACTTCGAGGCGTTGGACTCGAACTCGCGGCCCGTGCCCGGCGCGGTGATGGTCGGCGCGTCGAAGTCGTTATTCGGGTCGGAGTCAGAGAGCCGGTCCTCCTTCGGGATGCCGCGCGAGGAGAAGGAGGCGAGGCCGCCCTCCTTGGTCCCGGCCGCGACCGAGATGACCCAGGGGGCCTTGCCGTAGGTGTTGTGCGTGTCGCGCCCGGGACCCGAATTGCTCGCCGAGAAGAGGACGATGATGTTGCTCTCGTAGGCCACCCTGGTGGCGATGTTGATGGGGCTGTCCGGGTTGAAGGGGCCGTCGCTGCCCCACGAGTTGGAGATGACGCGGATGCCGTAGGCGTGCTGGTTGGCGAGCGACCACTCGAAGCCGCCAAGCGCGTTCAGGATGAAGAGCACCGCGCCCGAGCCCGTGCCGATGAGCTTCGCGCCCGGCGCGACGCCCTGGTAGAGCCCGCCCGACTGCGCCCCCGTGCCGCCGATGATGCCGGCGCAGTGCGTGCCGTGGCCGACGTTGAGGTCGGTGTCGGGCAGGTTCTCGACCGTCTGGAGCGTCGTGAAGCCGGCGGCCGTGTCGGTGTCGGTCAGGATTTGAATGTTCTGGATGACGTTCTTGCCGAACTGGAGGTCGGGGTGCGTGGCGTCGATGCCGGAGTCGTTGACGACGACCGAGAAGTCGCCCTGGCCCGTGACGGGCAGCCCCGAGTTGGCCGCCATAAAGGAGCGCTCCGTGCGCAGGCGCTCGACGCCCGTCAGCGTCCGGACCTCCTTGTCGTGGTAGCTCAGCCGGTCGTTGAACCAGATGGAGCGGACCGAGGCGTTGCCGGCGAGCGCGCGGACCTGGCCGGCGGTGGCGACCGCGGCGACCATCCCGAGCCGGTCGAGCGTGGTGCCCCGGTCGATGCCGACGCCGCGCAGGACGTCGAGGTTCGCGGGCTGGAGCCCCTGCGTGGTGTTGAAGGCGATGATGACGGTGCCGACCTGAGCCTCGGGGGCCAGGCCGCTCAGCTTCGACTGGAGCGACGGGCCGAGCGTGGCCGCCGAGACGTCGGCGTTAGTAAGAAGGCTGAATAGAACGAGGATGGAAAACGCGGCAGAGATTCTTCTGAGCATTGCTTTCAAGCTTTCTCCTTGGGATTCGGGTTCGGGATTCGGGGTTCGGGATTCGGTTTCGGGCTTCAGGTCGGCCCCGAGTCGGCGGGTCCGCCACCGTCGCCCTCCGTCAGCGTGTAGAAGATAGTCAAGAGGGATTGAGCGAAACTTGAGCGCGGGGGAAAATTTTCGGGCTCCGGGCGGAATTTTTAAGCGCCGTGATTTCAACGACTTAAGGGCGCTTGAGGAAAACTTGAGGCGGGAGGCGGACCGTCCTCCGGTCAGGTGCGGGGGGACGGGCGGGTTTTCTTCAGAAGTCGAACAAAGGG
>Ga0216309_1000198_pt1 | contig 11214 bp, 9 predicted proteins | sample Total_DNA_C_FD_161284 | JGI IMG/M metagenome (GOLD analysis project Ga0216309, IMG submission 161284) | Terrestrial sediment cell enrichment communities for BONCAT metagenomics from Utah, United States - Total_DNA_C | ecosystem: Environmental > Terrestrial > Deep subsurface > Rock core/Sediment ...
CACGTGAGGCGGGGCGGCGGCGGGGCGGGACCGCGCCGGCTCTCCTTACTTCTAAGATGACAGAAGCACGCGCGACTTTGCAAGCGGGAATTTCCCGCGCGCACGCGGGCGGGGAAACTTCCGTTAATAGTCGTAACGGAAAAGACACGCGTCTTGCAAACAACCGTGCCCGCTTCGGCGTACATCAGAATGTCAGACCGGCGCGGGGCGGGCGCGACAGCAGCAGCAGCAGCAGTTGACCCCGCGGGCCGGGAAAGGAGGCGCGAGCGAGCTATGGCAACCTACCGTGATCCCGTGAGAGTCTTTGCACCGCTGGAGATCATCGAGCGCATTCTGGAGATACGCGCCGACGCCGGGCACACGCCCGCCATCTTCCTCCGCTCGGCCGACGACCTCGTGGCTTACTTCGACGCCTACGGTTTCGACGTTTACAGCTTCGACGCGCCCGAGGCCGAGTTCCGCTTCGGCGACTACCGTGCCCCGGTCGCCCCGGGCGGCGACCACGCGCACGAATCGGCGACCGCGCATTAGGGGCGTAGACCCCGGTCGGCAGGTGAAAAAATCGGGCGGCGCGTCTCGGCCTTCAAGCCGGGCGCGCCGCCCGATTTTTTTCTACCGCTTTCTACCGCCTACCCTCCACCGCCTACCGCCCAGCGTCAACTCCCCGCTCATAGCGCCTTGACGATGACGAAGGTGACGTCGTCGGTGGCGCCGCGTCCACCCGACCACTCGAAGATGTCGTTGTAGATGTAGTCGATCATCTCGCGCGCGCGCCTGTCGCGGCTGCGGCGGACGGCCTCGACGAGCCGGTCGCGCCCGTACTCCTCCCCGCCGGGGCTCTGCGCCTCGGTCGCGCCGTCGGTGTAGAGGACGAGTGTCTGCCCCGCGTCGATGGGCAGGTAGTACTCGTAGTAGCGTGTGTCCTTGAAGAGGCCGAGGGGGAGGCCGCCGCGCTCGATGAAGCGCGGGCTGCCGTCGGGGTTGAGGACGAGCAGGGGGTTGTGGCCGGCGTTGACGAAGGCCAGCGTGCGGTTCGTCGCGTCGAGCATGCCGTAGAAGGCCGTGACGAACTGGTGCGGCTCGATTGATTCCCACAAAAGGTAGTTGACCTTGGCCGCGGCGACGTTCGGCGCGTAGCCGATGTGGATGGCCGCGCGCAAGGAGGCGCGCAGGAAGGCCATCAGGAGCGAGGCCGGGACGCCCTTGCCCGAGACGTCGGCGATGACGAGGCCGAGGTGGTCCTCGTAGGGCTTGACGAAGTCGTAGTAGTCGCCCGAGACCTCCTCGGTCGAGAAGTTGTAGGCGGAGATGTCGAAGCCCTCGACCTCCGGGTCGCGCTCGGGCAGCAGCGCGAGCTGCACCTGTCGCGCCACTTCGAGCTGGGCTTCGAGCCGCTTCTTCTCGACGAGCTGCTCGTGCAGCATCGCCTTCTCGACGATGATGGCGACCTGCGAGGCGAGGAGCATGAGGAGCTGCATGTCCTCCTCGCCGTAGGCGCCCACGTCGTCGGATTCGAGGTCGAAGACGCCGATCACGGAGTCGTTCGAGATGATGGGCGCGACGACCTCCGAGCGCGTGTGCTTGCGCGCGTTGACGTAGCGCTGGTCCTCGCGCACGTCGCTGACGACGACGCCGTCGCCCGTCTGCGCCACCCAGCCGATGAGCCCCTCGCCCAGCTTGAGCCGCAGCTCCATTAGCTCCTCGATGTCGTAGCCGCGCACGGCCTCGGCGTGGAAGATGAGCGAAGAGGTCCCGCCCTCGCTCAGGTGCGGGTCGCGGCGGATGATGTAGATGCCCGCCGCATCGTAGGGGAGCAGCGAGTCGAGCGTGTCCATCACCTGCGCCAGCACCTCTTCGAGGTCGAGCGAGCGGCTGATCTTCCGCGTAATCTCCAGCAGCAGGCGCAGCTTGTCGGCCAGGGTCAGCCCCGACGCCCTCGCGCCCACCTTCGAAGTCTCTTCGGCCATCAGCGTGAGATTATAAAGTAGAGAGTAGCCACTAGTCAGCAGCCGGCATGAAAAACCGCCGCCGGGCGCAACCACCCGCCGAACGCCGCCGGCCCGCACACACACACGGCAGAGCCCGCCGTCTACCGACTGCTCACTACTGACTACTGTCTACTTCCCACCCTCTACCGCCTCCAGCGCCATCTCGGTCAACAGGTCGAGTTCGAGCCCCGCCACGGGGCACTGGCGGAAGAAGTCGTTGACGTCGGAGGGCAGCTCGACGACGGCGAGACGCAGGCCGCGCGCGGCGAACAGCTCGCGGTAGCGCGCGGCCGCGCGGCGTCCGGCTTCGTCGGGGTCGAGCGCGGCGACGACGCGGAAGCGCCCGAGCGGGGGCAGCCACTCACCGCGGAGCCCGCCCGCGCCCACGAGCCCGACGGCCGCGAAGCCGTTGGAGAGCAGCGTGAGCGTGTCCGTGAAACCTTCGACGAGGTAGACGACCGAGCCGCCCTCCAGCCCCCGCAGCGAGTCGGCGTTGTAGAGCGCGGGGACTTGGCCGCGCATGTTGTGCCAGCGCGGCTCGACGCCCGCGGCGGTCGTGCGCGCCTGGAGGTAGAGCGGGCGCCCTTCGACGTAGAAGGGGAAGAGCAGGCGGTGGTGGTAGAAGGTCAGGTGCTCCCTGCGGTTGAAGAGCCCCGCGCGGCGCAGCGTCTCGACGGGGAAGCCTTCGAGCATCCGGCGCATCACCCGCCGGTAGGCGCGGCGCGGGAAGTAGGTCACGCCGGCGCGGCGCGCGACGGCGGCGTCGATGCCGCGGCGAGCGAGGTAGGCGACGCCTTCGAGCTGCTCCTCCGCGCGGCAGATTTCGAGGAAGCTCGCGCAGACGGCCGCGGTCTGCCCGGCGTCGAGCGGCTCGGGGCTCTCGGATTCGGCCTCCAGGGGGTCGGGCGCCGCGCGCGAGGCGAGCGAGGTCGGAGGCGCGCCGTTCCGCCCATCAAGGCCCAGCTCGCGCGCCAGCTCCTTCACCGCCCGCGCGAAGGTCACGTTGTGCATTAGCTCGTAGAAGGTGATGGCGTCGCCGCCCTCGTCGCGCGAGAAGCAGTTGAAGAGCCCCTGCTGGAGGTCGATGGAGAGGCTGGGGTGCCCCTTGCCGCTGTGACCGTGGGCGGGGATGGGGCAGAGCGACTGGAGCCGCGCCCCCTTGGCGCGCGCCTCGGGGCAGTAGCGCAGGTAGAACGAGCGGTAGTCGATGCGCCGCTTGACCTCGTCGCGCAGCTCGCGCAGTTTTTCCGGGGCTCGCCCGTCCGGCCTCATGCCTGAGAAGTTAATCAACGTCGGGCGAAAAAGGAAGGGTGGCGCCGCCGAGCCCGCACGCACGCGCACGGCAATTCCCCTTCCCCCTTTTAACCGGCCCGGCCCGCGGATTTTTACTTGTCCAACCTCCGGGCGCGGGTTAACATCTGCGTGCTGCGGTATCTTTCGACCCTCTGGAGAAGTTCAAACCCGATGCAAAATTCAAGTTTTAAACGTTCCGTGAGGGCCGTCTCGGCCCTCGTCCTGCTGTTGGCCTGCGCCGTTTCGGCCTCGGCGCAGCTCGGCGGCCTCGGCGGCCTCGGCGACAAGCTGAAGAAGAAGGCGCCGAACCTTCTCGGCGACAAGCAGCCGATCACAACGAGCCTCTCGGACGCCAAGTGGGGCGACCCGTCGAAGGACGGCATCACGCCGCGCGAGGCGTCGCGCTCTCTGATGACGCTCCAGCGCACACCCAACGGCGGCTTCGTCCTGCAACCCGGCTACTACCAGATGCAGACGCAGAGCTACTGCCTCAAGGCCGGCACGCACGGCCCCGGCGAGGGCGACGGCTACCTCTACGCGCCGCCGAAGGGGCCGGCCGAGGACGCCGTGATGACCATCGTGCGCAACTCGGTCAACCGCCCCGAGATTCCCCAGCAGCGCATCCAGCAGTTGCTCTGGGCCATCATCGCGCGCGCGAAGTTCGAGGACCTGACTTCGGAGCTGAAGGCGACGGCCTCGCAGCTGCTCACGCCGCGCCAGCTCACGTCGCTCAACCGCAGCGCGCTCGACGTCCTGCAGGGCAACGCCCTGACCGACGCGCTCGGCGGCGTCCCCGAGCCGCTCCGGCAGATCGCGCAGGCCGAGGCGCAGCTCCGGCGGATGCTGACGACGCCGGGCGCATCCTTCGCCGAGATGGAGCGCGTCGCGGTGCTCTCGGGCGCGGCCCCCTTGGGCCCCGGCAGCCGCGATGTGCCTTCGGGGCGCTGGTCGGCCCACCCCGACGGCTATTTCGTCCGCTACATCCCTTCGGGCTACAGCTCGACGCGCGTCGAGGTCTGGGTGCCACAGGGGAGCCCCTCGGTCGGCAAGGAGTACGACCCTGCGGCGCACATCGCCGTCCCCGGCAACACCGCGCGCCAGCGCCTCATCCAGTCAGGGCGGGCGCAGCAGGGGCGCTGAGCCCACCGGCGACACACGCTCAGGCATGTAAAGACGAAAGGCACGCCCGACGTAATGCGGGCGTGCCTTTCGTCTTTCGTGCGGGCTCTGGCCTCAGTCGGTGCCGCCGCCGCGCCCGGCGTTGGCCGCGGCGTTAAAGGAACGGCGTCTGAGCTCGCGCGCCGCGTCCTCTTCCGGATGGCGCTCGCGGTACTCGGCCCACAGGCGGCAGACCTTCAGCCGGTACTCGATCAGCTCGCGGCTCACCTGAAAGTGGCGCGCCATCTCGATGGAGGTCCGCCCCTGCTTCAGGTGGCGGCGCAGGCCGGCGTAGGGGACGAGCGCGGCGGCGCCCACGGCGTAGGCGGCCTCCTCGTCGGCCTCGTTGTAGTCGCGCGCGATGGTCTTCCCCTGCTTGTTCTGCGCCACGATGGAGAGGCGGTTCGCCTTGTGCCCGAGGAAGACGTGGCAGACCTCCTCCATCAGCGTCGCGTTGTTGCGCGCGCGCCCGTGCTTCGGGTTGAGGATGATGAGCCGCCAGCCGTTCGGCAGCGGGCGCGACGAGGTGCCGCCCGACCAGTCATTGACGCCGACGCCGAGCAGGTGCTCGCGCGTCTCCTCGGAGAGCCCGGCGATCTCGTCGAAGTTGATGACCATCAGTCTCGCGAAGTAGGCCAGCTCGAACGGGTCGAGCGGCTCGTCCTCGCGGCGCAGGCCCGCGAAGTCGCGCAGCCCCAGAGCGCGAACCTCGTACTGTCTCCCCTTGAATGTCGGCGGCAGCTTCTCAGTGTCCACTCGGGCAGCACCTGCGCTGAATGTCTCTTCCGAAGTAGCATCGATTATACCGGCATTGCCGTCCCTTTTCACCGTCATCCGGCTGAAACGGGCGCGAGCCGCGTGGAAACCCCCGGCCCCGAACAGTGGTCGGGGTTATAATACTCGTGTGAGAAGCGCGGCCATCCTTTCCATCATTCTCGCCCTCCGGGCCTGCCAGCCGCCCGCGCCCGCCTCGCCCACGGCGGCCGTCGAGGGCTACGACGTCGGCGGCCGGCCCGTCGCGGTCGCGGCCGCGAACCTCGACGGCGACGGGCGTCTCGATGTTGTGGTGGCGAACTCCGCCGACGGCACGGCCACCGTTCTGCTCGGTGCGGGCGGGGGGCGTCTGCGTCCCGCCGCAGGCTCGCCCTTCCCGGCGGGGCGCGAGCCCTCCGACGTCGAGGCCGCCGACCTGGACAGGGACGGCGACGTCGACCTCCTCTTCGCCAACCACGAGACCGCGCAGGTTACCGTCCTCCTCAACGATGGGCGGGCGCGCTTCGAGGCGGCGCCCGGCTCCCCCTTCGAGACGGGCGCGCGCCCGCACATCCACGGCCTCGCCGCTGCGGACTTCGACGGCGACGGCTGGCTCGACGTGGCCGTCGACAGCTCGGAGACACGAGAGGTTCGCCTCCTCCGGGGCGGTGCGGGCGGCCTGGGCCGCCTGCTCTCGGTGCCTTTGGGGACGATGCCTTACTACCGTCTGGGCGCGGCCGACGTCGCGGGCGACGGCCACAAGGATGTACTCGTGCCGGGGCACAGCGACTCGACGGTGCGCTTCGTACACCGCGAGGGCGCGAGTCTGGCGCCGGCCGCACGGAGCATACGTCTCGACGGCCAGCCCTGGATGGTCGCCGGCGAAGACCTCAACGGCGACCGGCGTGCGGACCTCGTCGTCGTCCAGACGGACGCCGTCAGCGTCTGGCTCGCGGGGCGCGAGGGCTTCGCACAGGCCCCCGGCTCGCCCTTCCCCGTCCGCGGAGCCACGGAGGTGGCGACCGGCGACCTGGACGGCGACCGGATAGCCGACGTGGCCGTCGGCCCCTGGGAGGGAGAAGAGGTGACACTGCTCCTGGGCCGAGAGTTGCGCGCGCGGAAGATTCGCGCGTGCGAGCGACCCATCGGCCTCGCCGTCGCCGACCTGGACGGCGACGGCCAGGGCGAACTCCTGGCCGCGTGCGCCACACGTAACCGCCTGGTCGTCCTGACGCGCCCCTTCGCCGAGCCGGCCACAGTCCGCCCGTCCCCGAGGTAAGGCCGATGAAAATACTGCTCTTCATCCTGTTCTCGCTTGCCGGCCCGGCCGCCTTCGCCGGGACGAGGTGCGCCGACGCGGCGAGGGAGGTCGCGCCGCGGATGTCCGAGGCGACGCGGCGCGACTTCGAGTCGAAGCTGGCGGTCGCGCGGGCGAGTTTCGAAGAGAGCCCGGGCGACGTCGAGCGGGCCATCTGGCTCGGGAGGCGCACGGCCTACCTCGGCCGTTACCGCGAGGCCATCAGGATTTTCACGCAGGCCACGGTGAAGTTCCCAGACGACGCGAGGCTCTACCGTCACCGCGGCCACCGCCTTCTCACACTGCGCTGCTTCGACGCCGCGGCCGAGGATTTCGAGCGGGCGGCGAGGCTCATCCGGGGGCGCCCCGACGAGGTCGAGCCCGACGGCCTGCCGAACGCCCGCAACACGCCGACGAGCACGCTGCACTCGAACGTCTGGTATCACCTCGGGCTGGCCCACTACCTCAAGGGTGACTTCCGCCGGGCGCTCGCCGCCTACCGCGAAGCCCTGAAGGTCTCGAAGAACCCGGACATGCTCGTCGCCACGACCCACTGGCTATACATGACGCTCAGGCGTCTGGGGCGCGAGCGGGAGGCGCGCGGGGCTCTGGCGTCGATAGGTGACGACCTCGACATCATCGAGAACGCGGACTACTACCGTCTCGTCAGGCTCTACCAGGGCAAGCTCAAGCCGGCGGACCTTCTGGGCGAAATCGACAAGGGCGGCGACACCCTGGGCAGCGCCTCGCTCGGCTACGGCCTGGGGAACTGGCTCCTCTACAACGGACGGCGCGCCGAGGCCGAAAGAATCTTCCGGCGGGTGACGGGCGGCGACCAGTGGTCGAGCTTCGGTTACATCGCGGCCGAGGCGGAATTGCGTCGGGGCTCTGCCGGCGGCAGCGCCGCGCGTCGGGGGCGCCCTCGACGGCCGCGGGCTTGAGAACCCTCTATCCGGCGCGTTTTCGTCGGGGCGAAGAACGCGCCGGATTATTCGTGCGGACTTTATTGATATCTCCGGCGGCGGTTTTACGCGTTACGGTCGAAGCCGAAATTTATTCGGCGGACTAAGGCCGAAACGGAGAGCCACCGATGTCGAAACCGACCGCCGTCAAACTACCCTTCCGAAAACTTTTCTCGCTGCTGCTTTCGGCCCTGATGCTCGCGGGCGCGCTCCCCGCCGCGGCGCAGACTCGCCGCGCCGCGCCCGCGACCAGGACCGCCGGCACACGCCCCGCGCAGCCCGCACGACAGAGCACGGCGCAATGCGACGGCGGCTGGAGCGGCGTCATCACCTACCAGAAGACGCTGAACGACACGGCCAACTATAAAAAGAAGAACATCGCCCGGGGCACGACCCAGCACGTCACCGCGCGTGATTACAAGTACACGGGCAAGATTTTCGTCGACGGCTCGAACCCCAACAGCGTGCGGACCAAAGCGCAGGTCACCTTCAACGACACCGACAAGCGCTTCAAGCGCTTCGAGCAGAAGGACACGTGCTTCTACGACGGGAAGAAGGAGGCCGTGTTGCAGTGGGGCGAGTCGGTCGACAACGACATCTACAACGCCTTCGCCGAAGGCGAGGCGAAGAGCTTCCACCTGAACTTCAACCCCTACGATGGGACCTACAGCTTCTCCTTCGCGCTGCCTGACGCGAAGGGCACGCACAACGAAGAGACGAAAGAGTCCGGCGGCGGCTGGTGCAACGCGAAATTCAACCAGGCGAAGGGCGACACGAAGGCCGCGCCCTTCCGACTCGACGGCGAGCAGCAGAGCATCGAGTATCAGAAGATCGACCGCGACAACCCGGACCTGCTTTCGGGCAGCAAGACCTGGGAGACCGGGTCGGCCGAGGTCAAGAGCTTCACCTACACGGTGACGTGGAATTTCAAGCGCTGCCCCTCGCCCCTTGAACTCGTCGCCGTCGAGTTCGATGAGCACCCCTACCCCGACTTCAAAGCGTGGCGGAAGATCGAGGACGCCGAGACCGTCGACAGCAACATCGTCCGGGTCCGCGCGCGTGTGGTCAACTACTCCTCCGAGACGAAGTTCCCGCAGCTCAAGTTCACCGAAATGAGGGAGGGCGCGCCGCTCCCAGACAGCGACACCTCCATCTCCATCGCGCCGGGCGAGGAGCGCGAGGTCGTCTACCTCTGGGACACGTCGGGCTACGCGTGGGCGATGGGCGGGAAGCCGATGTCGATGCGGAACGTCAAGGTCGACCTGCTCGACCCCTCGGGCAATCGCTCGCTGACCAAAGAGTTGCTCATCACCCCGCGCCCCGTCATTCTGGCGCACGGGCTCTGGGCCGACCACACGGCCTGGGACGGCTACGACAAGCTCTTCTACAAGGCGCACAGCTCCATCTGGCGTTCGTTCCCCGTCGGCAAATACCCCGCGCAGGGTCGGATGGACACGGGCGACAAGGGGAGCCTGCGGCAGTCGAAGACCATCATCGAGAACGCGGCCGAGCTGGCGAAGCAGATCGAGTTCGTGCAGAAGGAGATGAACGCCTGGCACCTCGACGTCGTCGCGCACTCGATGGGCGGCATCATCACGCGCTCCTACATCAACGACCTGATGAAGACCGCGCCCGACGGGAAGCCGACCATCGGCCACCTGGTGATGCTCGGCACGCCGAACATGGGGAGCCCCTGCGCCAACCTGATCCACCGGACCATCGCGCCGTTCGGCAAGAAGATGAACGCGCTGGCGCAGCTCGACACGGGCTACATGCACGGCTTCAACCGCGCGGTCCTCGACCGCAAGGGCGTCAAGTTCTCGAACCTCGTCGGGACGCCCGTGCCGAACACCTGCGGGGTGCCTTTTAACGGCGACGGCGTGGTGACGACCGGCTCGGCCATCTGGCGCATCTCCGACATACGCTTCTCCGGGAACATCCACACCGCGCTGACGAGCGAAGAGGACTTCTGGCGGCTGGTCTGGCGCAGGCTCTCCGCCAGCCGCCACGGCGACCACAACCCTGACCCTAAGCATTATCACGAGCAGGCCGCGGCCCCCGACCGCCAGCGCGAGGGCGGCGTGCGGTTCGTCAGGGCCGGCTACGCCCGTGCGTCAGCACAGTCCGAGGAGGACGCGACGGGGCTTCTGCCCGAGGGCTTGAAGATCAATCTCGGCAAGGAGGTTTCGCTCGCGCCGGGGCAGGCGGCCGAGGTCGAGATTCCCGCGCCCGTTGAGGGGAGTTCCGGCGTGACGCTCGTGGCCGTCCCGGCCGTCTCGGCGTCGCTCTTCAACGAGAGGGGCGAAGTCATCGGCAGGAGCGCGGCGAACACGCCCGAAGCGAGGGCGGATTTCCGCACGTTGACGTTTGAAAGGCCGGCGTCGAACGGCACCCTGAGGCTGAAGCTGGAGAACACGGGGGCGGCGGCGACCTCCGTCATCGTCTCCGCGTGGACGAACGTGAGCCCCGGACCGCTCCGGTTCGACGTCGCGGCCGGAAAGCCTTCACCCGGCGGGCAGGTCTCGCTGACGGGCAGGCTGACGCACGACGGCACGCCGGTCAGGGGCGCGACCGTCCGTGCGAAGATACAGTCCGAAGACGGCAAGGCGGCAGACCTCCTGCTGCTCGACGACGGGGCGCATGGCGATGGCGCCGCGGGCGACGGCACCTACGCGGCTCTGACCGAGAAACTCGCCGAGGGCGCTTACACCGTGCTCGCCGTCGCCGAGGCTGCGGGGCAGAGCCGCGAAGCCTTCGCCTACGTCAGCGTCGGCGGGGCGCCGGCCAAAGCGGCGGCGCCGAACCGGGCGCGCGGCAAATAATACCCGCCGCCTCCAGGCCGTCTGCGGCTTCGCCTGACGTCAAAAAGTGAGACCCACCTCTTGCCGGGAGTGGGTCTCACTTTTCTGTCGGGCCGCGGGTTGAAATCCTTCGGCCGAAGGTGTCCAATGGCGTGGCATGTTCTCCTCTTCGACGACCTTCAGGACGGAGTTGATCTTCTGGCGCGCGGAGGGGGAGGTGTTAGACCGCGGCGACTACCGTCTGGTCCGGACGCCCTCGAACCCGGCCTACTACGGCGGGAACCTTCTGGCCTTCGACCACCCGCCGGCCGCGGGCGACTGCGGGCGCTGGATGGCTCTGTTCGAGCGCGAGTTCGCGGGCCGGCCCGAGATCAGGCATCGACTCTTCATGTGGGACACGACCGCGGGCGAGGTCGGGGCGGTCGGGCCCTTCCGGGATGCGGGCTTCGAGGTGAAGACCAACCTCACGCTGCTGGCGCGCGCCGTCGTACCGCCGCCGAAGTTCAATCGCGAGATAGAGGTGCGGCGCATCGAGACCGCCGAGGGCTGGGAGGCGATTCTCGCCTTCAAGGTCAGGGTCCGCGACCCCGTGTTCGCGGAGGAGTCTTACGGGCCCTTCAAACGTCGTTGGCTGGAGGTCCGCCGCCGGCTGGCCGCGGAGGGGCGCGGCTCGTGGTACGGCGCCTTCGTCGGCGGGCGGCTGGTCGCCGACCTCGGCCTTTTCCGCGACGGCGCGCTCGGGCGCTTTCAGGACGTGGCGACCGACCCCGAGTTTCAGCGGCGCGGCATCTGCGGGACCCTCGTCCACGAGGTCGCACGGCGGGCCCTGGAGGACGAGGGCGCCGAGACGCTCGTGATGGTGGCGGACGAGGGCTATCACGCCGCGCGCATCTACGAATCGGTCGGCTTCCGACAGGTCGAGCACCACACCAAGGCCCTGCGCCACCCCGCGCGCGTTTAGC
>Ga0216309_1000199_pt1 | contig 11197 bp, 12 predicted proteins | sample Total_DNA_C_FD_161284 | JGI IMG/M metagenome (GOLD analysis project Ga0216309, IMG submission 161284) | Terrestrial sediment cell enrichment communities for BONCAT metagenomics from Utah, United States - Total_DNA_C | ecosystem: Environmental > Terrestrial > Deep subsurface > Rock core/Sediment ...
GGGCTCGAGCGCGCACAAGGCGAGGAGCGCCCCTTCCACCTCTTCCAGCGAGCGGGGCGGCGGCGGGGAGACGCGCTGGCTCGGCGGCTCGATTCCCAGGCGCGAATCCACCGGGGGCAGGCGCTCGAGCGCCGGGGCGATGAGCTCGGGAGCGGGGCTCCCCTCGGAGGAGAGCCAGCCATCCATCGCCTCGGCCAGGAGGGGCGCATGCGCTCGCGCCGGGTCGGTGAGGGGTTGCCACAGCCGCCGCGCACGCTCCCAATCTCGGGCGCGGCCCGCCGCCCATACCAGTGGCCAGTACGTGGCCCAGGCCTCCTCTGGAGCCGCGCCTCGCTCCACCAGGCCGGGCTCGGCGTCCACGCGCACGGCCTGGGTGCTGAGCGTGCTCCAGGAGCCTCGGCGGTGCTGCTCCCGGACGGCCTGCCGCAAGAGGGCGGCACCGCTGGGGAGCAGTTCCTCCCTCAGCGGCGGCGGCAGCCGCAGGAGCGCGGACAGCATCCCCTCCAGGTCCCCCCGTTTCTGGTACTTCCGGGCTTCCTCCAGCCACTGGCGGTGCTGGCGCCCGGTTCGGTCGTGCTTCCCCATGGCTCAGGGCTCCGGGAGTTCCGACCCGTGTTCGAGCTCGAGGAAGAAATCCAGGAGCGCCTCCTCCGCGTGCTCGCGCGCCTCTCCCTGGGCCCGCGCGTACTGCTCGAGAAGCCGCTCCAACTCGGCGCGGGGCTCGGGAGGCAGCCGCTCGAGCAGGGCATGCCCCTTGCGCTCCACCGCGCTCTGCCCCGGCGCCAGGGCCGGGACGGCCTTGCCCACGTCCGCCACCGAGAGGGCCACCGTCTTGGCGTTCGTCGTGCCGGGCTGGCTGACGGAGACCTTCACCACCCCGTTGAGATCGTAGGCGAACTCCACCCGCACCGGTGAGTTCGCGGGCCGGGGCTCGAGCGGGAACTCGAAGGCTCCCACCCGCGTGTTCTCCGAGGCTCGGCGCGACTCGCCCTGAAACACCTCCACCTGGACGCGCTCCTGCTCGGGCACCAGGGTGTAGAACTCCTCCACCTTCGTTGTCGGCAACACCGTGTTGCGGCGGAGGACCGGGGCAAAGGTATCCGGCGTGACGCTCCCGAGGTCGTTCTGTCCCATGACGCGCATGCCCAGGCTATGCGACGCCACATCCACGAGGATGCGTCCCACCGGCTCTCCGGACAACATGCCTGCCTGGATGGCCGCGCCCAGCCCCACGGCCAGGTCTGGATCCACTTCCTCATGGAGCTCTACTCCGAAGGCCTCCTCCAGCAACTGGCGGACCCGGGGGATGCGCGTCGAGCCTCCCACCAAGCATATCCTGGACAGCGACTGCCCCTCGAGCCGGGCCTCCGCCAGGGCCTGGCGGGTCAGGGCCACGGTGGACTCGAGCAGCGGCTCGATGAGCGCCTCGAAGTCGCGCCGCCGCACCTCCAGCTCGAGGTGGATGGGCCTGCCTTGCGCCTGGGTGAGGAACTCCTCCTTCACGTGCACGGAGATGTCCGCGGACAGACGGATCTTCGTCTCCTCGGCCAGCTGGCGCAGGCGCGCCATGGCCCGCACATCCTCGCGAGGCTCCACGCCCTGCTTCTCGAGCTCCTCGAGGAAGCGCTGAACGAGCTTGTCGTCGAAGTCGTCCCCGCCCAGGTGCGTGTTGCCCGCTGTGGAGCGCACCTCGCGCACCCCCTGGAACACCTCGAGCACCGACACATCGAACGTGCCGCCCCCCAAGTCGTAGACGAGAAGGATCTCGGGTTCGGCCACACGGAGGGCCTCGGGATGCAGCACGCGCTCATACAAGAGCGAGGCGCTGGTGGGCTCATTGAGCAGCCGCAACACGTGCAGCCCCGCGCGCTGGCCGGCCTCGAGGGTTGCGCGGCGCTGGGCGTCATCGAAGTAGGCGGGCACGGTGATGACCACGTCACGCACGGGGACGCCGGTGGCCTTCTCTGCGCCCTGCTTGAGCGCGGACAGGATGTCGGCGGAGACCTCCTCGGGAGACACCTCGCGCCCGGCGATGGAGTAGCGGTGGGGCGTCCCCATCTTGCGCTTGACCGAGCGGTGCATCCGCTCGGGCCTCAGCATCTCGAGGTTGCGCGCCTCGCGCCCCACGACGACACGATGGTCCTCGTAGAGGACCACCGAGGGGACGATGGGACTGCCTTCCACTGGCACGGCCACCGGTCGACCCTCCACCAGGTGGGCGATGACGGAGTTGGTCGTCCCCAGATCGATTCCAAAGACATGGCTCAAGGGGTATTCCTCACGATGATGGCTTCGCCCTCTCGAATGAGGCGCTCGCCCCGCTGGGCGGCGGCGCGAACCACGCGGGCGATGGCGCCCTCGGCGAAGCTGGGGTGGGGCTGAGTGCCTACAATCCGGAACAGGCGCCCGTCAGGAATGTGGCCGATGGAGGCCAGGCGCGTGATCCCGGAGGCGGTCAGAAAGCGATCGAGCCGGGCCGCCACTCCCAGGAGTCCCGATGCGAGCGCCGCATCCGCCGCGACGCGGGAGGCCTCTTCGAGCAGATCCAGGGCATCCAGGAGCTCGTCCCAGGGGGGCTCGCTCCCCGAGGAGTTGCCCGACGTCGTCGCGCCGCGGAGCGAAGAGAGCGAGCCCCTCAGCTCCGCGAGGCCCCCTTCCAGCTTGCGCTCCAGATCCTCGACATGGAGGGACAGACGGGCCTGGGCCCGGGAGGACTTCTGGACGGCATCCAGAAGCAGGGTGGCCCAGGGGGGAGGCGACTCTGCAGGTTGTGTCGCCCCCGGGAGCCCGGGCACTCCTGAACGTCCAATGAACAGGCGTCTCAGCCAGATGAACATCAGATCAACGCCGCTCGTTTCCGACCGGCGCTCCATACAAAACAGAATCGCAGCCGCAGCAAGACACCTCCCGCTCGCGCGGAGGTGTCTTCCATTGTTCTCTCGATCCGGGCATTGCTGGGGTCTACTTCTCCCGTGGGGTTCATGGCATGACCTCGACCGTCATGTCCAGGACTTCTTCCTCGCTTCCATCCCCCTTGGGAAAGCCCGCTCCCATGAGCGGGTACAGGTAAAGGATGTCGACGGGGTACTCACCCTTGACCTTCAACCAGAACTCGCCTGCCCTTTGAAGGACCACCTGGGGTGTCTCCCCGCTGGTCTACCCTATACGGTAGGGTGCTCCGTCGGTCCTCTCGTGCCACGGGCACCCCACACGGCAGCTTCAAGGAGCGGGTGCCAATACCGAGGGCCGCGAGTTCCAGCAGGCCTTCCAGTGGCTCGCTTGCGACGTGCGGCTGAAGCAGGAGGCCGGCTCAACAACTCCAAGTGCCAGAGCTCAGAGAGGAAACGGGTCGGTAGGATTCAGGAGACGAGCTTCGAGCCGATGAAGCGCAGGAGCGACGAGACGGACGCGATCCTCGCCACCTCGTTCCAGTCATCGGACGACTGCCCCACCGTCAGCTCGGACTCGGGAGGAGTGGCCAGTTGGATGGCGTAATGACGCTGGCCGACGTCTCTATGCATTGTTCATGGCGGCAACCATCTTCAGTACATTCCAAAAACCGAAGAATGCCGCCCCTGCCTCAAGCTCTAGTTCCACCGCCTCTCCTCTTCGGAGCAGAATCTTCAGTCGATTGAGGGCCAGTTTTCCGTTTGGGCTTGAAGCCAGGGTTCCGTTGACGTGAGCTGCATCTACCGTCGCGCCTTCAATCTCGCTCCAGGGAAGATGGAGGATGCCGTCAGGTCGCCATGTGATGACCTGCTCAGTAGTGAGTAGCACCCAATGTTCTGGATCTCGAAAGTGCGAAAGCACCGGGAGTTCCCCGCCCCGAACGGCAGCCACATTGAGCAGACTCGTGCGTACCTCCGCCGGGAATTCGTCGAAGGGGCGCGTCCACGTTCCTTCGCGCCCTGAGCGATAGAATTTCCGGAGGAGCCTCTGGCGCCTCGCCTCTGCGCTGAGAGGGTGTTGAACAGGAGCAATCAGGCGAGACGGCGAAGCATGAGGCGCATCATGCCCAGATGGATGAAGGCTTCGGATGACTCCTCCTTGCGCTCGTAGTCCTTGGACAAGCGCCTCTCGCGGTTGAGCCAGCCGAAGGTGCGCTCGACAATCCAGCGCTTCGCCTGCACGACGAAGCCTCTGTCCTTGTCCGAGCGTTTCACCACCTCGACGGCGATGCCACTCTCCTTGGCCACCGTCTCCACCTGTGGCCCCTGGTAGGCCCCGTCCGCCCACGTCTTTTGGAGTGTGGGGTACTCCTGCGCCGCCATGGGGAGCACGGCCTGGACCGCATCACGGTCTTGCACATCCGCCGTCGATATCCACGCCACCAGCACCAAGCCCAAGGTGTCCACCAGCAGGTGGCGCTTACGTCCCTTCACTTTCTTGCCCGCGTCGTAGCCCTTCGTCTCCGCTTCTTCCGTCGTCTTCACGCTCTGGCTATCGAGAATGCTCGCGGTGGGCTGCTCCTGGCGGCCGGCCTTCTTGCGCACCTTGACTCTCAACCCGTCATGGATGCGCTTGAGAGTGCCATTCTTCTTCCACAGGTCGAAATAGTGATAGACGAGTTGCCAGTCCGGCAGGTCATGCGGCAGGTAGCGCCACTGCGCGCCTGTGTGGGCGATGTACAGGATGGCGTTGACCACCTCCCGGCGCGAGTGCAGCACCTCTTGTAGCCCGCATTCGCTGGCCCGGACGAAGGGCTCGATGAGGGCCCACTGCGCGTCGGTGAGGTCGGTGGGGTACGGCTTCCTGTCGGGCACGGGGATGTCGCTCATGACCTTGAGGTAATGACCCCGCCTGGGCGCAACAACTTGCGCGGTCAGGTTCCCGGCATTACCTCTCTGGTGGACAGGCAGGAGGTGAAGCCGAACGGGAGAGTCGAGGACGCGAGGACGGATGAGGCGGACGCCGCACGCCATGGGTGCGCTCGGACCCGCGCAGCGCAGCAGGGCACTGTGCACGTCGTGGAGATGCAGTGCTCCGCGACCGCACGAGTCTACCGTGGTGACAGCTCTCGGCTTGGAGCCCAACCAGTGGGAGCACCAGCCGGTGACACCACCGCAGTAGCTCTACGCGCGGCATCCGAGAGCGCAGGGCGGGTTGGGCGAAGTGCGTCTTGATTCGTTCCCCATTCACCTACACAGAATCAGATCCCCTCATCGACCCGCATGCAGCAATAAGATCGCTCAGTTCAACAGCCTCTCAGCGAAGGGGCCAGGGCCCGCACACCGCTTTCGCTGGCGAAGGCCACGTACGCGGTGAAGCGACCGGATACCGTCTTGCCCCAGGTGGTTGATGAGCCACGTTCCGGCTTGTTCATCCAAGCCGTTGCCGAGTCCCTGTTCAAGGAAGCGGATCTGCATCGGTAGGACAGAGCAATCGAACCTCCCAGGGACATGTCTCCATGCCCCCCACCGGTTTTGAAGCCCCGCCGCCCGGATCGGCGGGTTCCTCGTGGGGGTCGGCTCCCCTCTGGAGCGGGGCAGGTGGAGCGTCCGTGGGGGTCCACCCGCGTCCGTTCATCTTGGGTACGACTTGGGTACGCAGCGGCTCATGTCCCCTCGGTTCCTTCAGGAGACGAGCTTCGAGCCGATGAAGCGCAGGAGCGACGAGAGCCAGACCAGGGCGTAGGCGATGGGAGCGCGTTGGCCGGACGCGATCTGCGCCACCTCGTTCCAGTCATCGGACAACTGTCCCACCGTCAGCTCGGACTCGGGAGGAGGGGAGTACACCGAGTACAGGTGCTTCTCCTGGATGTTCCAGTAGAAGTCCTCGGTGACTTCGATCTCCGTACGGCCAGTTCGCTCCAGATGGTCGAACAGGGCATTTGCTGCCCGTCGTAGGTCGGAAAGCTGGATCCTCACGGGGCCCTCACCAGCCACTTCTCGCCAGCAAGGTCGGACGGAGCGAGATCCGTCAGGGCCTTCAGGAGTTCGGCTTCGACATCCGCGATCGCGCTGGCCAATTTGTCCGGGATGAGGTCGGCCACATCTTCAAGTTCGGTGGCCATGTGGATGGCATGACGAAGTGCGGGGTGAGCGTCGAGTTGGTCGAGTCGCGCCAGCAGGGCCGGTCCGAAGAGTCGATGGCAGGCTGCGGCCGGGCCGATCGCGCCGGTGGCCAAGGCGCGACACATGCCGAGGGCGGTCACGGCGGCGAGTCGCTGCACTTCATCCCCTCCCTTTGCACGGAGCCACAAGATTTCCTGAGAACCGGAACCATCAGGCAGGTGGTGCTCACTCATCAGGGCGTCCCAAGGTCAGATCGACTTGACCGTGCCTTGCCTGCTGTACGGCGCGCATCCAATCGTCCCAGACACCGGGATCCGCAGGCGTACCGTCTTCGAGCAGCGACATGCTGCCCAAAAAACCGCCCAGGTCGTCCGAGCCTGTCAGTTCGTAGAGCATTTTAAGGTAGGCGTACATCGCCGTGTATGCTTCCTTGATCGTGATCTTGTCATCCATGCGATGCCTCGACGTCAGTTTCCGAACTCGGCATCGAATGCGACGATTGCTTCTTCAGAAGTCCTGTGGGTCGGTCCATTCAAAGTCTTCATCTCGCCAGTCCTTGCGAGAGTTCAATCTTTCACCCAGTCTCGTGATGAGATCCTGGAGAGCCTCTATTTCTGTCCGTCCGAGTCCTGCCTCCCCATCGGGGATGCCATTGGCATTTTTTACACTCACATTGGCAACTGCGAGGAAGCGCCCGGATCCTTCTTCGAGAACCTTGATCTTGTATTTGGTCCATGGAATGCCGCGCATGTCGCGAATCTCGAAGACGTTGACCACCCGCGAAATGCTCGCGGCACCATGCAGATCGATTGCCCTCCAATCCATCTGATTTCTCCCTTCTTGTTTGTCTTACCGAGACCCGAAAGATAAGATTCGCCCATCTGATGCAAGATCGATATACCGGCCGTTCTTGACATAGCGAATCACACCCTCGGTGGCGCCTTCAACTGGGAATTTTTGTGCGCCCCTCAGTCTTTGTGCGAATTCAAGGGCCTTCCGTAGATACTGTGCGACGTCTTTGGCATCAACCTCTGCTCCATGTTTGTTGAAGTGGGCCTGGAGTGACTTCGATGGAGAGTCGTAACTCCCTTCATGCCACCGCGTATTGACCTGCTCAAGGTCGTCCCCCTTCGGAGTGCCGCCACCGCTTGTGCCGCTTGATGTCATGGCCACCGCACCTGGAGCGAGGGCGATGGTGACGGTCTCGGCACTCACGGCGACCGTCTTCACTTCCCCCACCGCCGCGAGCCGGATGCCCACCTGCGTCTCGGCTTGTACGGCCGCCTGCATCGAGCCGGGCAGCTTCGGCACCTTCGCGGCCAACCCCGGCGCCGTGTTGCCGATGGCCGCCATGGCCAGCATGGCGAATGCTCGCGCCGCGTTCCTGCCCATGAGCTTGCCGTACCGCTCGCCCGCTGCGCGCAGCTCGTTGAACGAGGTGGCCCGGTCCGCCTCGCCCATCAGCCGTTTGAAGCCGACGACGAGGCCCCAGAAGGTATCGACGCCCACGTAGGAGATGAGTGTAGCGGTCATCACGGCCGCGAGGCCCTTGGAGATCGTCACGTCGGGAATGGAGACGAGGAGCATGTACGTGGTCCAAGTCCAGAGGACCGCCGCCACCATGGCGTGGGGGTCGGCCATGTCCTTGAACGCCTCCAGCATCTCGTCCAGCACGGCGCCCTTGGCCAGAGCCAGGGCCAAGGCGAAACGGCCATCCCCGTTGACGGTGGGGCTTTCCGTCAGCAGGCGCAGACAGTCCCCGGCCCTGCCGGTGCGCTCGCACCAGCGTAGGTAGTCGCGCGTCAACTCCGCCTCCGGTGTTGTGGACTGCCCCTCCAGGTGCTCGCCCGGCTTGAGCGGAGTGATGCGGCGGCTGGGGGGCTCGTACGTGTACGAACCGCTCCGCGCCTCCACCTCGAACAGCCGCCGGGCGGCTTCCTGGGGCCGAGTAGAGGGCCGAACATCCCGAGCCAGTTCCGACACGGCCTCCTCGAACTCGCCGCTGCCCAGCGCCACCGGCCTGGCGCCGGAACGAGGTGTGAAGACGAGGGTGTCGGTCTGGCCTGTGTCCAGGCGCACGACCCGGGACGCCGTGCCACACCCGACGATGAGAGCCAGCATCACAACCGTGCAGCACAGCTTCATGGGGATTCCTCCTGGCCACCCCTCTATGGGTAGCCAGTCCGGAAGAATACCCAATGGGTACGACAACCCCTGGAGCGGGGGTCACGGGAAGGTCACTCCGCCGAGGGTGACAAGCCGACCTCCGTTCTCGTCCCACAACTTGAGGGTGAAGCTGCCCCGCGCCTCGTGAGCCAGCAACTCCGTCTCCACCATCACGAGGCCCGACCCTCCCGGCGGAATGGGCGCGAGCTGCCACGCCTTCGCTTCCTTCACGTCCTGGCCCTTTCCCACCAGCAGTGTCGCATCCTTGGCCGTCCAGGGGGCCGTGCCGGGGTTGTCCATGACCATCGCCACGGCCACCCGCATCACGTCTTCGCCTTTTTCCCGGCGCGTGGTGGTGGAGCGGTAGCTGATGACGGTTGGCGTGAGGAGCGCGTTGGCCGAGGGTTTGGTGATGGTGCTCGTGAGGTTCTTGGCCAGGACGCCTTGCACGTTCAACGCGTACACGTTCAACAGCCCGCTGGCGATCAGCCCCGTGATGCCCAGCCCGCTTCCTTCCGCCTGCGTCCGCACCAACTCCGATTGGAGCTGCCGGATTCGGGCCTCCTTCTCCTTGACCTCTTGCTGGTAGTCCTCAACGGTGCGCCGGTTGCGGAAGACCTCCACTTGCCGCGCGGCCCGTGCCGGGTGGCCCACCAGCTCGAAGGTGGCGCTCGTTGGGGCGGCACCATCCGTGAAGCGCACCACCAGCTTGAGCCGTTCCCCGGGCCGGAGGTCTTTCGGGGGGATGACGGTGATGCTGCGCGTCCCCGTGGACACGTCCTCGAAACGCTCGCGCTCCTGCAACTCCACCGCACCCGGAGGCAGCGGCGAGTCGAACCGGAAGGTGGTGGGAAGGTCGGGGCTGATGCACACCTCTGGCGTCTTGTCGGTGGGAGCCGCCAACAGCTCGATCCGGTGTGGCGACGCCTCACAGCTCGGAAGAGGTGGCTGCGCGGTGGCGCTGGCATCCGCGAGGAGCGCCAGGAGCAAGAGCACGGCGGGGGGCGAGGTGAGCACGGAGCGGGGGCCTCCAGCAGATGGGGTAGAGACCGGAGACGTGGGCCTCTACCACACCTTCCCGCCCGGTAGGGCACGAGCGATGCCGAGCCCCTGCTCGCGAACCGCTCGGACAGCTCTACTCGAACCGGCGCACCGCCTGCACGGCCATGGAGGCGAAGACTTTGGCGGTTTCCGGCCCTCCATCGGGCTTCGCTGGGACGCCCCGTTTACCCTCGTCCCCTGCCTCCAGGCAGACCTTGAACGTGTCCCCCATGGGTGTTCGGGCCTCGGTGAAACGGGCATAGACGCGACCGTCTCCGAAAAGGAGCCGGCCGGAGAGGATGGTCCCTGTTGGCAGCTTCCACCGATCGCCCGGCACTCCTCCGGGGACGCCCCCATAAATCAACCTCGCGGACGTGACGCCCTCGCGCACGGTGATGAATTTGGGGTCTTCGCGGGTGAAGGAGACGACGCCCGTGCTCCCGATGCCGACGCCGAGAGTTTCGGTCATGGTCTCGACGGCACCGGCCGGGCACGGCTCGGCTTCGGGGGTGGGACGCACCTGGGCACCGGGACAGGCCATGTTGGCGGCAGCGGCGGCGCCGACACACCACTTCGCCATGGGTGAGAGGTGTTGGCGTTCACGAGGAAGCGCGGAAATTTGGACCGGGAAGCCGGAGGTGTACCCGGGGTCCGGCATCCCGGTCCGAGGTGAGGCTCAGCGCTTGGACTTCGCCTTCCTGGCGAGCGGTGCCCGGCAGATTATCGCCCCACTCTGGGAAGTCCGGTTGGGGGCGGCGCTGCACGTGGGACGGGCAGTGCTCGATGCACTTATTCAGGAGCGAGAGCCGTCCCTGGCGCTTCACGCACTCCACTCTCAGGATGTGCAGGCAGGTGGAAGTACTCCCGGGAACTTCGGCCGCGCTTGGTCACTCAAAGCCTTCGTGCATTGGGTGGGGTGAGCCAATGAGTGGGCTTGTGCAGGCTATGAGGAACTTGGCGAAGGCCAGTGCCCTTATCTCCAAGGCTCCGGGGCCAGGAGCCTGCGGCAGGCCTCGGTGGGCCCAGCCAGATAGAGCCGGGACTTGGCGCGAGAGAATGCCACGTAGATAAGCTCGCGCTCGTTCTTCAGGTCCAGCTGATCGAGCCCCCAGAGGATGGTCACCGCAGCCTCCAGGCCCTTGTAGCGCATGGCGGTGTCCATCAGGACGGTACCCTTCGAGCGGTGTATCTGCTCGGCCCACGCCACGCCGTTGGGTAGGGGCTTGTTCTTCAGTAGGTCATAGTAGGTCTGCTTCGACTTGCTGTCCGCCACGAGGATGGCGATCTGCTCCGGGGGTACGCGCTCGTCCTTCAGGAGCCTGGCCACCGTCTCGTAGATGAGGTTCGCCTGGTCCTGCAGGCGCGGTGCATTCAGTTGCTCGATGGGCGAGCCCTCGATGTCACAGGCGTCTGTGTCGTCACCGTGGAAGTACCGGTAGGCAGCCTCGTGGATGAAGCGCGTGTTCCGGCAGTTCTTCGTGAGCACGAACGGCTTTTCTTGAATGGGGCACTTGTCCAGGTGCTTGTAGACGGCTTGGTTCTGGTCGTAGAAGACCATGAAGACAGGCTCCGGCTTCAGGAGCCGTTTCAGGGGCAGCCAGAAGTCGGGATGGAAGTCCTGCCCCTCGTCCACGATGCACGCGTCGAAGGTCTCCTTCACCACTTGGGTGGCCAGGGCGAGCGCCATGGGGAAGTGGGCATCGAATTTGTCCGCACCCGGGAACGAAGCCCGGGCCTCCTGGAGCACGTCACGCCCTGTCTCGTGCTTGGCGAGCCGCACGGCCCACTCGCACAGTTGATGGAAGTTCATGGGCAGCAGGTTAGGAGTATCGCCCGCTGTTGCCTTGAACCCACCATATTCATGACAAGTGGCCCAAAGCATGCATGAGCGCAGGAGCCAGGGGCTCTTGTGAGCGATTTCAGGCATAGAACAGACGTCGGCCCTCCCGGGGCCGCGGGTAGCAAACAGGAGAGGT
>Ga0216309_1000200_pt1 | contig 11180 bp, 10 predicted proteins | sample Total_DNA_C_FD_161284 | JGI IMG/M metagenome (GOLD analysis project Ga0216309, IMG submission 161284) | Terrestrial sediment cell enrichment communities for BONCAT metagenomics from Utah, United States - Total_DNA_C | ecosystem: Environmental > Terrestrial > Deep subsurface > Rock core/Sediment ...
CTCCAGGAGGCCTCACGCTACGTGGCCTGGGAGATGACGAGCTACACGCTGAGCGACTTCGCCGAGGCCGATCACGACAAGGCCTTCAACGTCGCCATGCAGGCGGCGACGGCCGAGGCCACCGAGCGCTACGCCGACCTCAACTCCGTGGAGCCCAACGGGGGCAACTACGCCGTCATGCTGCGTCCGGATCCGGTGAGCGTGAACATCACCAACCAGACGGTGGCGGGCATCGACATGAGCTGGGTCATGCCCGGGGGCAGCGCAGGCCAGGAAGCGGTCGGGGCCATCGGCAAGGGCTACAACTACTTCCTCAACCACTTCAAGTTCAACACCAAGGGCCAGGTGCAGGTGGAGGTCAACAGCCGGCTCGCTTCCATGGTCCTCCCCCGGCGCTACCTCCAGAAGGACACCGGGGGCTTCTACAACGTGGACAACTGGGGCGGCAAAGACCTGAGCAACCTGCCGGTCAAGAACCGGTTCACGCTCATCGCCAACGGCTGGCACCTGCCCGACGGTGGAGACGCCGTCGTCAAGGACAAGCGAGCAGGCTTGCACAAGGAAGGCGACAAGGAGCACGGCCTTTACATGCAAGTGGACCGGATGAAGTTCTTGGGTGTAACCAACTACCTGAACGAGGTGGGGTTCGATAGCCTCAGCAGCATCACCAACTTCTTCCTCCCGGATTTCATGGGAACCTTCGTGGTCGCGCACAACTACACGCAGGGCGATGCGGCTCCTTCTCGGGAGTGCAACACCGACAAGCACACCGCCCACTCGGGTCTGAACAACCTGGACAAGTACCCCGGGTTGGATCAGCGCCCCGAGGACAACGACGACCTGCTGCGCTGCTTCGACACCGCGCCCTTCCGCGACACCGTGACGTACGAGTCGTCGCTGTACGCGAAGATCTTCGAGGCCCGTGGCGAGAACTTCATGGGCTGCAAGAACGCGATGGCGGACATGCCCAACACGCCCGGCGCGGATCCCAGCACCAACAAAGACAAGAACACGAACAAGATCACGTGCGAATAAGCCTCCTCACCCTCTTCGTGCTGCTGCTGTGGGCCGTCCCGTCGCGGGCGGACCAGGAGCTGGCGGTGTACCCGGGAACCGTCCACACGCGGATCGGCAATGATCTGCTGATCAACGGCCAGTACCACCGCATGGCCTACTTCACCACCCGGGATCCGATGATGAAGGTGGCGAAGTACTTCACCGACCACTGGAGCAAGCAGGGCTACCCGGTCGTCGCGGACGGGGACTTCGAGCGGGAAGGCGTGGTGTCGGCCTTCTACACGCGCGAGGGGCTCCAGCGGGCGGTGGTGCTGCGCAGGCACATGGGCAAGACGGTGGGCTTCACCGTGCTCAAGGACCTGTGGCTGTACGAGAAGCCCTCCGCCGGGCAGGACAAGGCGATCCGCGTGGAGGGCCCGCTCTTCAGCTCGGAGGTGAGCACGCGAGACGAGGCCGGAGGCTCGCGGCACAGCACGCAGCTGGTGGAGCGCGGCATGGACGAGGTGCGCCAGGAGCTGGTCTCCAAGTTCACCGCCGCGGGCTACAAGGCGGTGCGCGAGTCCGGGGGCAAGCTGGATGGCCAGCGCACGCTCGTCCTCGAGCACACGCGCGGGGCCGAGCAGGTGATGACCACGCTGGTGCAGCTGGCGGACTCGCGGGTGGCCGTCTCCCAGACGTGGGTGGGAACGGACCGGCCGGACGGCATGCCCAACGCGGACGCGGTGCGCCAGGCGCGTGAGGCCGCCATGCGCAAGGGACTCGTGAAGGAGAAGAAGCCATGAACGCGCTGGTGTGCGCCCTGACGGTGGCCCTGCTGGGAGCCGCGCCGGCGGCGGAGATGCCGCGCGAGGGGCGGATGCTCTTCGAGGCCGCCCCGGAGCGGATGGATGCGCGCGTGGGCGAGTGGGTGACGTACCAGATGGACGGAGCCCAGCAGGCCTTCATGCGCCTGGCCGTCGTCGGCGAGCAGAAGGACGAGAAGAACCGTGACGCGGTGTGGGTGGAGCTGGAGTTCGGCCAGCACCCGGCGATGAAGGCCCCCATGGCGCAGTTCCTCATGCTGGTGGCCCGCGAGACGGGGCTGCGCAGGGAGGGCATCTCCCGGCTGTTCCTCACCCAGGGCGTCGAGAAGCTCCAGGAGGTGGACAAGGACGCCCTGCCCTTCTTCCTCGGCGAGTCCGAGAAGGGCTCGCCCGCCCCCGCCACGCCCGCGCCCACCTCGGCGCAAGTCCAGGCCGGCAAGGACTCCGCGGTGAAGCGCGGCAAGCCCTCGCGCCTCATGACGCTCGCCGGCACCGTGACGGCCGAGCCCCTGGAGGTCGTCTACCGCAACAACCTCGTCCTCAAGCGCTACTGGGTGAGCCGGGAGATTCCCCTGCTGCGACTGGCGAAGATCGAGCTGCCCGCCATCCGCTACACCATGGAAGTGCGCGACTACGGCGTGGACGCCAGGCAGCGCATGATCGTCCCCGCACCCAACGCGAAGAAGATCACCCTGGAGCCGGCCAGCAACTTCCCCGCCTGGATGCAGCCGGTCGAAGAGCCCGAGTCCGATTCACAGGAGGACCGCCCATGAAGAAGCCCGCGACCCTCAAGCCGTTGCGCCGCCGTCACCCTCGTGGCCAGGCGATGGTGGAGTACTCCGTCATCAACTGGGTCCTCGTCTTCGGGCTCGTCGTCGCGATGACCTCCGACGTGTTCGGCAACCAGAACGTCATCGACCTGTTCCTCAAGGCGTACCAGGTCTATTACGACTCGTTCTACATGGTGCTGAACCTGCCGTTCCCGTGAAGTCACCCTCCTCCGCCTCCTCGCGGCAGCCCTCCCCGCTGCCGCTCCGCGTCCTGCACGGGCTCGTCTTCGCCGGCTTCACCTCCATGACCCTGGTGGCGGCCTGGCCCGAGGTGCGGCACCTCGTCCGCTCTCAGCTCCAGCCCTACAGCCCGGGGACTCCACCGCGCCTGGCCCTCGTGCTCGCCGCCCTCATGGCGCTGGTGGGCATGACGGTCGTCCTCGTGCAGGCCGTGCGCGCGCGCAGCGCCCACCTCACCTGGTCCGCCTTCATCCTCGGGGCCCTCGTGCTCGCCACCTGGGGCAACCAGGAGGGCCCCGCCGTGGGACGCACCGCCGACGCCGTCAACCTGAAGGTGCTCCGGGTCGCTCGCGAGCTTCACGGCCGCACCGTCAGCGAGCTGCAGCGCCATGGCTTCATCCCCGAGGAGGTGGACCCCTGGCGGCAGGCCCTCGCCCAGATTGCCCAGGGGCAGACCACCGCCATCCACACCCGCTCCTTCCAGCCCCTGCCCTTCGTCATCCAGATGGTGGACTCGCCCGAGGCGCTCCCCTCGGACGCTCCTCCCGGCACCCTGCTCGTCTTCGTGCTGGAGGGCGGCGCGGCCTATGAGATCCACCCCGTCGGCATCTCGCCCTCGGGCGAGGCCGAGCGCTTGAAGGAGCCTCGCGGAGACTTCCTCGTCTTCCGCGGCGCCTTCAATCCCGATCTGCCTCCACCTTCCAATGAGGGGGGCCACGGGTCTCATTGACGCGGGAGGTGGGCACGGGCTCGGGTACCCTCACCCCGACCCTCTCCCGAAGGGAGAGGGAGGAGTCGTCCGTCCGGCCGCTCTTCCTCTGTTCCTACTTCTTCGCCGCGTCCGCCTCGGACGACAGCTCGCGCTCCAGCAGGCGCTGCGCCACTCGCGCCTCGCTCGTGCCGGGTGCCTCCGCCATCACCCGCTTGCAGAACTCCAGCGCCGTCTGCCGACGGCCCAGCGCGAGCTCCGCCTCACACAACCGGGAGAGCGCCTCCACCCGCTGCGCACCCCTCGCTCCCGTGGACAGCGCCCCACGCAACAGCGCGGACTCCCGCGCCCTGTCCCCAGAGCGGTTCGCCACCTCCGCCTGTCGCAGCAGCTCCGTCGGAGACGGGGCACTGCTCGGACCGGCGGACTTCTGGGGCTTCGGCGGAGGCGGCGGCGCCGCGGTGGCCGCGGGCGCCATGTCGTCGGAGTCGTAGGCCACGCTCCCCTTCGGCACCGCCGTACGTGAGGCGGAGCTCCCCACCCGCTGCGCCGGGCTGGACGGCGGCGCGTACTGCGCCATCTGGGACTCGCCGGGCATCGGCGCGGCCTCGGCCACGACGGTCTCTTCCTCATCCACCGGAGCCGCGGCGCTCGCGGGCTCGGGGGCGGGTTTCGCCGTGGACAGGGAGACCGCCGTCCTTCCGCTGGAGGGCAGCTCGTTCTTGGACTTCGCCGCCTCCTTCGTAGCGAAGCCCTCGAGGTTGGCCTCTTCCCTCTTCTTGTCCGGGAAGCCGCCGGCACTGCCCGCGCCCGCGTTGGACCAGTCCGCGTACTCCCCGCGGCGAATCGCCTTGGGCGACTTCTTCGTCGGAGCGGCGCGCACCTCGGAGGCCCGCACGCGCTCATCCATCTCCGCGTGCAACCGCTGGGTGATGGGCGAGGGGGCCGAGGGGGCCGCCGCGGCGGGCACCGACTGGGCAACGGACAGGGCCTTGTCCTTGGCGCTCGCCGGCTCCTGGCGCGACACCTGCTCCGCCGAGGCCTCCTTCTTGGTGGCGAGCGAGGGGCTGAGATCCACCTGGCGGTTCACCTGGACGACCACGATGCCGAAGACGCCCAGCGCCGCCATGCTCAGCGCGGGAGCCAGCAGGCGCCGCCACCAGCGGGGCGCGGGCTCGGGACCCGCGGCGGACCGGCGCGCGGCCTGCTGCGCGTAGGCCATCAACGACTCGAGCCCCGCGTCCGGCGCCGAGTGCAGCGGCAGCCGGGACATGGTGGTGCGCACGCCGCGAATGCCGTCGAGCGCCTCCGAGCAGCGCGAGCACCCCTGCACGTGCTGCTCCATCACCCGGGCCTCGGAGGGCGGCAGCTCGCCATAGGCGAAGTCCAGCAGCCGATCCTCGTGCGCATGGGAACCCTGCGGCTTCATCCCGCCACCGTCCTTCCGTCCTCAGCCAGGTCCCCATCCACCCCGAGCTCGGCCAGGCGCCGACGCAGGCCCTCGAGGGCATAGCGCATGCGACTCTTCACCGTGTTCTCGGACACACCCGTCACCTCGGCGATCTCCTTGAAGGGGATGCCGCTGTACTCGCGCAGCACGAAGACCTCACGCTGCTCCTCCGGCAGGGCGGCGAGCGCGCGCTCCAGCAGGGGCCGCACCCGGGCGTTGTAGGCGCCACGCTCGGGGCTCACGCCCTCGTCCGGGAGCGCCTCGCCCAGCGGACGACCCTCCTCGCCCTCGGCACCCGTCACGGACGCCTCCAGCGAGGCCGTCTGCCGGTAGCTCTCTTTGCGCGCGCTGTCCACGCAGAGGTTCCTCGCAATCGTGTAGACCCAGGTGGTGAACTTCGCCTTCGCCTCGTACTCCGACGCGCTGCGAACCACCTTGAGCCACGTCTCCTGAAGCACGTCTTCCGCCCGTGCACGGTGGCCGGTGAAGCGCAGGATGAAGTTGAACACCGGCGTCCGGTGCCTTCGCACCAGCACCTCGAACGCACGAGCATCCCCCGCCCGGAAGGCGAGCATCAGCCGTTCGTCTGAGGTTTCCGGTCCCAACAGTCCCCCGTTTCAGGGCCTCGTACCTGTCCTCACCCCTCCATCGCTCCCTTACAACGGGCGATGGGGCGCCAGGGTCTACCCGATTTTTGGCCCTCGGTAAGTGGCGAGAATGACAGGGAGCGTCAGTGCTGTCACCAGGGCAGCGGAGCCCTCCCGCCGCCGGGGCAGAGAGCAACCAGGCAGTCAGGCGGACCCCCGGAAACACCCGAGGCCGGAGACCGCCAGGTGCGTGGCGGTGTCCGGCCTCGGTTTCAGGGGCCCCGACGGGAGGCGTCATCGCTCCCGTGGGGCGTGGTCCCACCGCTAGCGGCGGTACTTGACCGTGTAGAGGTGGTCCGTGAACACCGTCCGCCCGGTCATCGAGGAGATGCTCAGGGTGCCCCAGTCCCAGTAGTCCGTCACCCTGCGGTACCCGTAGTAGTCGTTGACGTAATACGAGTAGGACCGGGAGCCGTAGCCGCCATAGACGTACGGCGAGAGGGTGAAGCGGCCGTAGGAGTCGGTGTACACGGTGCTGGTCCAGGTGAGCCCCCCGCTGACGCTCAGCGACACGGTGATGGCGGCATTCCGGGCGTAGGTACCGTTGCTGGTGTAGGCCGTCCCGGTGACGGTGACATTGCAGTTCTGCATCGCGCGGAAGTAGGTGCCGTAACCGAAGTTCCTGTAGGTGGAGTCGGCGCCGGAGCAGTAGTAGCTCGACTGCGAGTAGGAGACGCCGGAGATGGACGCGACGCCGCTGTTGTCGGGCCTGGTGAAGGTCACGTAGACGGTGCGGGAGAGGGAGCCGACGCTGACGGTGATCGCGGCCGTGCCCGTCACGCTGGAGTACGCCATGGCGGAGACCTTTCCTCCCGAGGTGTGGCTGGTGTTGGAGTACACGCTGCCCAGGGTGGTGGTCCACGTGGCGAGGTAGGTGTCCGCCACGAGCCGGCCGTACTTGTCCGTCACGGAGGCGGTGAGGGTCGCGCCGGTGTAGCCATCCGCCGGCACGGAGCCGCTCACGGGGTCGATCGCCACCGTGATGTTGACCGGCGGCGGCGCGACGGCGCGCGCCATCTTCGAGACACTCACGTTGCGGTACGTCGCGTTGTCGTAGGCCGTGAAGTAGAGGGAGAACGACGCGGTGTAGCTGGGGGCCTTCACCTGCCCGCAGAAACGGCCCGCCACGGTGCTCGTCCAGACGGTGGAGCCCACCCCGCCCTGCACATAGGCCATGGAGCCGTCGGCCACCGGGTAGCCCTGGGCGTCCCTGGCGATGGCGCAGGCCTCGAAGGTGGTGTTGGTCTCCACGGAGGCCGGGAACGAGAAGTCGGTGATGGTCGCCACGGGCCCGCCCATCACCTGGACGGAGCGGGTAACGGAGGCGGTGCCGGACTGGATGACCACGTTGAAGGGGCCGGACTTCGTGGGCGCGGTCACCAGCGCACAGAAGGAGCCGGTCCTCGTGGTGGTGGCCACCTCGCTCACCGTCACCGCCGTGCCGTCGAGCACCGCGTTGCCGTACGCGTCGGCCACCGCGCCGCACACGTTGAACTGGCTCCCCGGGGTCACCGAGGTCGGAGCGGTCACGCTGTTGATGGCCGCCGGAGCCCCGCTGCGCACCTGGGTGGACGTCGTGAAGGAGACGGCGTCGGCCTGGATGCTCACGTTGAAGGCGCCGGGCCTGGTGGGCGCGGTCACCGACGCACAGAAGGCGCCGCTCGTCGTGGTGGCGGCCACGCCATTCACCGTCACCGCCGTGCCGTCGGACACCGCGTTGTCATACGCGTCGGCCACCGCACCGCAGACGTCGAAGGCGCTCGCCACGACCACCGAGGCCGGAACGGTCACGTCGTTGATGGCCGCCGGCGGCCCACTCCGCGCATGGACGGTCCGCGACCAGGTCACGCTGCCCGCCTTGATGACGAGCGAGAAGGAGCCGGTCTTCGTGGGCGCCGTCACCGGCACGGAGAAGAGGCCGGTCGCCGTCGTGGTGGCCACACCGTTCACCGTCACCGTCGTGCCGTCGAGCACGGTGTTGCCATACACATCCGTCACCTGGCCGCTGACCTCGAAGCCGCTGCCCACCACCACCGAGGACGGGGCCATCAGGTCACGGAAGAGCCCCGGGTCCCCGGGCAGCAGGTGGATGACCGCCGAGCCCAGCACCGTGAGGCTCGAGCGCACCTCCACGGTGTAGTCGGAGACGAGGGTCGGCAGGAGCTGCGTCGCCGAGAAGGCGCCCGCCTCGGTGGTGACGCTCTGCCCACCGACGGAGACGGCCGTGCCGTCCTCCACCGTGTTGCCATACACGTCCACCACGGTTCCCTTCACCGTGAGCCGCGTGCCCACTTGCGCCTGCGCGGGCAGGTCCCTCAGGAGCGCCTGGGTGGGCAGCCCCGGCCGGAAGCGCAGCGAGAGCGAGCCGCTCCACGCGTTCTCCGGATAGGCGCCGGAGGACTGGAAGGCCACCTGCACGCCCTCGGCCTCGGTATCGGTGATGTCGAAGGAGAGCGAGCCGCTCGCGGGCAGGGTGGCCTGCGCCGGGATGGCCACCGCGCTGGAGGCCAGCCGCGAGCCGTCCTCGGTCAAGGTCGCCACCACGTGGGCCCCCGAGGCCGCGTTGCCGTAGTCGTCGACGGCGGACACCGTCAGCGACGCCTTTCCGGTCACGCGCGGCGACAGCTCGCCCGTGGAGGTGAGCGCGTAGTGCGTGGGCTCGCGCAGCGCCGAGCCGGTGATGAAGGCGAAGGACACGGAGTCATCGCCGGGCAGCGGCTGGCCGTGCAGCAGCGCCTCATAGGCCGCCTTGACGGCCAGCGTCACCGTGTAGGTCGTGTAGCGGCGCAGGCTCAGGGCCGGCGTGGAAAGGGTGCCTGTCTGGACATCGAACGTGGCCACGCCCGCGGACGGCTGCGACGGGCCCTTGCCGTTGGCGCGCTGCTCGCCCAGGAAGAGCCGTGCGGAGGAGCCATCCTCCACCTGGATGGCGAACCGGCCGCTCTCGAACTGCTGACGGAACGCGCGGAACTCCGGCGACCGCGTATCGAGCTGGAAGGAGACGGCCGTATCGGGCCGGACCTTCACCGCCTCGTCCGTCGGCACGGTGGCGACGACGGGCAGGTTCTGCCCCTTGCTCTCCTGCTTCTGCTCCGGGCTCGTTGCATGGACCGTCACCGCCATCAGCAGTACGGCACAGACGGATACCCACGTGGCACGCGCCGCCCGGGCGCGCACCGAGTCAATGGTGCTCATTTCTGGTCTCCCCCTCATCACGCAGGTACTTCGCCCGCGTATGGCCTGCTCTATAAATCAAGAATTACAACAAGGTCAACATTGTTCGCTTTCACTGAACGAGCGGGACATACAGGACCGTCCGTTCTGGCTGACTTTTTCGCATGGGGGTCTGACATCACGGAGCGCGCGCCGACCTTCCTTCCCTCCCGCCCTTCATGGAAGGGTGCGTGACGTGGGCGTCTCTTCAAGCCTCAGGCAGCTCTACCAGGACGAGTACTTCACCGTGTTCGTCGACGAGCGGATGCGCATCGTCCACACCATTCGCAGCGACAAGCCGTTTGGCGCGATCGAGGAGCTCGACGGCATCTTCGCGCGGCTCGGCAGCGCCCTGGATCAGGTGGAGCGCTCACGGTATGGGATCTTCGCCGATATCCGGGCCACCCCTGGCCGGAACGATCCCCAGTTCGAAGCCGCCCTCGAGCGCCTCCGCCCCCGCTGGACCGGCGGCTTCCGGAAGATCGGCGTGCTCGTCCGGAGCACCGCGGGCCTGCTGCAGATCCAGCGTCATGCCCGACGGGACGGCGTCAAACGGCTGGTCTCCCAGGACGAGGCCGAGCTCCTGAAGTACCTCACCGAGGAGGACTGAGAGCCCGCCTACCCGTTCCTCGAGCCCCTGGAGCTCACGAGCAGGACGGGGAGCGCGACCGCCAGCACCAGGGCGGCCTGCCACAGCAGCATCGGCGGCAGGGGATTCTGGAGGTGGACGAACAACGAGCGGCCCAGCGCCGCGCCCAGCAGCACCCCCGTGAGGGTGCGCACGGCGTTGGAGCCACTCGCCGGACGAAAGCGCCCCACCGCCCAGTCCACGAGCGCCGGCAGCGTGAGGCCGAGCACCACCGGCACGTCCCAGCGCCACGCCAGGGGTGCTCGGAGGGCGAAGAGGCCCAGCATCACCGCCACCAGCACCGGGTACGTCCCCAGGCAGCGCGCGCACACGCGCACCCCGCCGAGCAGGTACGTGCGGTTGTCCTCCTCCTCATGGTGGTGGCTGAGCCAGAACACCCTACCCTCCGGAAAGCTGAGGGGAGCCCGCGTCCGGCCCGCCCGGTGTGGCCTTTCGCGCGTCCTCCTCCACGAGGAAGCACGCGGCGGTGTGCCCGTTGTCCAACGTGTAGAGGGGCGGCGTCTCGCGCCGGCAGCGCTCCATGGCGTACGGGCACCGGGGATTGAAGGGACACCCGGGCGGCGGCGCGAGCGGAGACGGCACGTCCCCCTGGAGGATGATGCGCGAGCGCTTGCGCTCGGGGTCCGGCACCGGCACCGCCGACAGCAGCGCCTGGGTGTACGGATGGCGAGGCCGGCGGTAGAGGTCCGCCGCGTCCGCCAGCTCCACGATGCGGCCCAGGTACATCACCGCCACGCGCGTGGACACGTACTCCACGATCTTCAGGTCGTGCGCGATGAAGACGTACGTGAGCCCCAGCTCGCGCTGCAGGTCCACCAGCAGGTTGACGATCTGCGCCTGGATGGAGACGTCCAGCGCGCTGATGGGCTCGTCGGCGACGACCAGATCCGGCCGCAGGGCAATCGCCCGGGCGATGCCGATGCGCTGGCGCTGCCCTCCGGAGAACTCGTGCGGATAGCGGTCCAGCGCGTCGCGCGGCAGGCCCATCAGGTCCAACAGCTCGGCCACCTTCGTCTCGCGCTCGCGGCCGCGCGCCAGCCCGTGGATGGCGAAGGGCTCCCCGAGGATGTCCCGCACCGACATGCGCGGGTTGAGCGAGGCGTACGGATCCTGGAAGACGAGCTGCATCCGCCGGCGCAACGGGCGCAGCTCGCGCTGCGACAGGCCCGTCAGCTCACGGCCCTCGAAGCGGATGGAGCCGGACGTGGGATCCACCAGCCGCAGCAGCGTGCGCCCCAGCGTGCTCTTGCCGCAGCCACTCTCGCCCACCAGGCCGAGCGTCTCGCCGCGCCGCACGTCGAAGCCCACCCCGTCCACCGCCTTCACCGTGCCCCGCACGCGCCCCAGCAGCCCTCCCCGTACCGGGAAGTGCGTCTTCAGCTCCCGCACTTGAAGCAGGGGCTCGGTCATGGCGCGGGCACCGGGTTGTGGCACGCGGCCTCCTGGCCATCGCGCTTGCTCTCCAGGGCCGGCTCCACCCGCGCGCAGATGTCCTGGGCGCGCTCGCACCGGTCCCGGAAGCGGCAGCCTCCGGGCAGCTTGCGAAGGCTCGGCACCATGCCTGGAATCGTCCTCAGTCGGGGGCGCTCCCCTGCCCCACCCACCTCGTGCAGCGCCGGGATGGAGCGCAGCAGCCCCGCCGTGTACGGGTGCGCCGGCTGACGGAACAGCGCCTTCACCGG
>Ga0216309_1000201_pt1 | contig 11169 bp, 6 predicted proteins | sample Total_DNA_C_FD_161284 | JGI IMG/M metagenome (GOLD analysis project Ga0216309, IMG submission 161284) | Terrestrial sediment cell enrichment communities for BONCAT metagenomics from Utah, United States - Total_DNA_C | ecosystem: Environmental > Terrestrial > Deep subsurface > Rock core/Sediment ...
GGTCGCCGTTGGCCACGGCCGTCGTCACGAGCGCGATGTTACGCACCTGCGCCGTCAGGTTGCCGGCGAGGCCGTTGACGTTGTCGGTCAGGTCCTTCCATGTGCCCGACACGCCCTCGACCTTCGCCTGCCCACCGAGCTTACCCTCGGTGCCCACCTCCCTGGCCACACGCGTGACCTCCGCGGCGAACGAGTTGAGCTGATCGACCATGATGTTCACGGTGTTCTTCAGCTCCAGCAGCTCGCCCTTCACGTCCACCGTGATCTTCTTGGAGAGGTCGCCGTTGGCCACGGCCGTCGTCACTTCGGCGATGTTGCGCACCTGGCTGGTGAGGTTGCCGGCCAGTACGTTCACGTTGTCGGTCAAATCCTTCCACGTGCCCGAGACGCCGCGGACCTCTGCCTGCCCGCCGAGCTTGCCCTCGGTGCCCACCTCGCGCGCCACACGCGTCACCTCCGAGGCGAAGGAGCTTAACTGGTCGACCATCGTGTTGATGGTATCCTTCAGCTCCAGAATCTCGCCCCGCGCGCTGACGGTGATCTTCTGCGAGAGGTCGCCGTTGGCGACGGCCGTCGTCACCAGGGCGATATTGCGCACCTGGCTGGTCAGGTTGCCGGCCATGAAGTTGACGTTGTCGGTCAAATCCTTCCACGTTCCGGCGACGTTCGGGACGTCGGCCTGACCGCCGAGGATGCCTTCGATGCCCACCTCACGCGCTACGGTCGTTACCTGCTGCGCGAAGATGCCGAGCGTGTCGGTCATGCTGTTGATGGTGTCGGCCAGCTCGGCGATCTCGCCCTTCGCCTCGACGACGAGCTTCTGCGTCAGGTCGCCATTGGCGACGGCCGTCACGACCTTGGCGATGCCGCGCACCTGCGTCGTCAGGTTCGAAGCCATGAAGTTGACGTTATCCGTCAGCCCCTTCCAGGTGCCGGAGACGCCGCGCACCTCGGCCTGCCCGCCGAGCTTGCCCTCGGTGCCGACCTCGCGCGCCACGCGCGTCACCTCGGCCGCGAAAGAGTTCAACTGATCGACCATCTGGTTGATGACGTTTTTAATCTGGAGGATTTCGCCCCGCACGTCGACCGTGATCTTCTGCCCCAGGTCGCCGTTGGCGATGGCCGTCGCCACCTTCGACACGTCGCGCAGCTGGACGGTCAGGTTGCCGGCCATCGAGTTGACGTTGTCGGTCAAATCCTTCCACGTGCCGGAGACACCCCTCACTTCGGCCTGGACCCCGAGCTTTCCTTCGGTGCCGACCTCGCGCGCCACGCGCGTGACCTCCGAGGCGAAGGAGCTTAACTGGTCGACCATCGTGTTGATGGTGTTCTTCAGCTCCAGAATCTCGCCGCGGGCGTCGACCGTGATCTTCTGCGAGAGGTCGCCTTTGGCGACGGCCGTCGTCACCAGGGCGATATTGCGCACCTGGCTAGTGAGGTTGCCGGCCATGGAGTTAACGCTGTCGGTCAAATCCTTCCAGGTGCCGGAGACGCCGCGGACCTCGGCCTGCCCGCCGAGCTTGCCCTCGGTGCCGACCTCGCGCGCCACGCGTGTGACCTCCGAGGCGAAGGAGTTGAGCTGCCCCACCATGCCGTTGACGAGTTTGACGGAGCGCAGGAACTCGCCCTTCAGCGGTCTGCCGTCCACTTCGAGCGTCATGGTCTGCGACAGGTCGCCGTTGGCGACGGCGCCGATGACGCGCACGATCTCGCTGGTCGGGCGGGCCATGTCGTCGATGAGCGTGTTGACCGAGTCGGCCAGCTCCTCCCAGGCCCCGCCCGCGGTCGGCATGGAGGCGCGCTGCGCTATCTTCCCCTCCTTGCCGACCACGCGGCTGACGCGCGCCAGCTCCTTCGCCATCTTCTCGTTCAACTCGATGACGTCGTTGAAAGTGTCGGCTATCTTCCCGGCCACCCCGGTCCACTCCGTGGGCAGGCGGGCGCTGAAATCGCCACGCTTGAAGGCCATGAGCGCGCTCAGCAGCTCCTTCGTGTTGAGTGAATCTGTCGGCACCTGTTGATTTGACATGCTTCCTCTTAGGTATTCGCCTTCCTGATACCGGAAGGGGCGTAGAAATCCCGACCGGGCGCGGAGGGCAGTCGGACGCGGCCCTCCGCTTCGACCAATTAATCCGCGACGACCTTAAACGGGAAGTGAAGATAGAGGGATGAGCGGACGCAAGGGTGAATGCGGCTACTACGTTTATCTTACTCCCGTCTCCTCCTCGTTATAGACGCACGTAGCCATCCTGTGCGCTGACCGGGGGAGGGTTTCTCTCGGATGAGATTACGCGCGTAACCACTAACATCCGTATCATACACGCCGGCCACGACATTATTCAAAACACCACACTTCTATGGTGAGTCGTTCGCTCCCCGGCGGAAGCCATGGGCGAGCTCGAATTTTTATCGACGGATGCGCCCCTCCTTACTCAATTCGTAAAGGCGCCGTAGCAACCTGCCCCCATCCATCTCGCCCCTGGCCTCTACCCGCGCCACTATTAAAATGTGCATGACGGGCGGGATGAACCGTAATCGCTGCCCGCCTGCGCGAACAACAGGTCATTGATCGGCGCACCGCGTCCCTTCAAGGTTGTGGCGCGACCTCCCGCCATTCGAGCTGGCCGTCCACACGCTGGCCCCCGATGCGTACGTTTTCGAGCTTCAGCCCTTCGACGTTCTTGAGGATGAAGGTGCGGTCGGCCTGCTTGACGTTGACGTTGCGCAGCGTGACGCCGCGCAGCGGCGCGGCCGCGGGTGCGTCGGCGTTGAAGACGGTGCCTGCGCGCTCGACCGTGAAGTTCTCGAAGACGATGTCGCGGTAGGTCGAAGGGAAATTGCCGCCGAGCTGCCCGGGATAGTCGAGCTGGAACCAGAACAGGTTGTCGAACGCCTCGACCTTGAAGTTGCGCACGCGTATGTGCTCGACCGTGCCGCCGCGGTCGAGGTTGGCCTTGAAGCGGATGGCGGAGGCGCCCTTGCGCAGCACGTTGTCGGTGAAGTAGACGTGCCGGATGCCGCCCGACATCTCGCTCCCCAGGGCGATGCCGTCCTCGCCGCCCATGTCGTTGTGGCGGACGACGACGTGCTCGCTCGGGCGCCCGATCTCGCGGCCGTCGCGGTCGCGCCCGGACTTCACCACCACCGAATCGTCGCCGGTGCGGAACCAGCAGTGCTCGATGAGCACGTGGCGGCTCGAATCCACGTCCACCCCGTCGTTGTTGGCGTGGTGACTGTCGACGCGCAGGCGCCTGACGGTGGCGTGGTCGGTGTAGACGAGGTGGTTCACCCAGAAGGGCGAGTTGAGCACCGTATAATCCTCGAGCAGCACGCGCTCGGCGCGGAAGAACTGGATGATGCTCGGCCGCAGGTGCGTCCCCTCGGCGAAGACGCGCCGGGCGGCGGGCGTGCCGTCCGAGCCCATCCGGCGCAGGCGCTGGAAGTCAGGCTCCGCCTTGCGTATCCAGGTGAGGAACTCGCTCGCGGCGTTGCCGTCGATGGTGCCCTTGCCGGTGATGGCGACGTCGCGCACCTCGAAGGCGTAGATCAGCGGCGAGTAGCTGTAAACCTCCGTGCCTTCCCAGCGTGTGAGCACGGCCGGCAGGTAGTGCCGCGCCTCGGGGCTGAAGAGCAGCGTTGCGCCTTCGCTGAGGTGGAGGTTGATGCGGCTCGTTAGGTGGACGGGGCCGCGGCTCAGCCATTTCCCCGGCGGGATGACGACGCGGCCGCCCCCTTCCGCGGACGCCTTTTTGATCGCGGCCAGGATGGCCGGCCGCGCGTCGGCCGTGCCCCCGGCCCGCGCGCCGAAGTCAGTGATGCGGTAGTCGCGCGTGGGAATATCCGGCAGCCGGATGGCACGCACGATTTCATCGGGGCGGGCCCAATCGTCGGCCGCCCGCGCGAGGACCGCAGGGGCGGCGCCAAAGGCGAGCGCGACGAAGAATAATCCGACGATGAGCGAGAGCGTTCGGGTTCGTTTCATGACGTGACTCCTGGGGCGGGTTTGAGGGCCGCGGCGCATCAGCCGCCCGCGAGAAAATCGAGCAGGGCGCGAAACTACTTCGCGGGCGCTTCGACCTGTGGGATCTATCCGGCCTTCGCCAACGCTACGAAACGTGCGCCGGGGATGCAACGGGTGGCTCAGCGGTAGAGCAGGAACGGTTTGCGACTCTCACGGAACTCTGCGGCCTCGCGGTCCCACTCCTCCAGGAGGGGCAGGAGTCGGCCGCCTTCGACGGCGAGCCTCACCTTGTCCGACCCCGTGAGACGGTCGATGGTCGCCGTCCAGGCGAAATCGCGCGGGTGCCGTCTGCGTATCTCGTCGATGAGCAGGAGCGAAGTGCGGACCGGCCGGTACGCACGCCGGTCGGTGATGGCGAAGCGGATCGCGGGGATAGTCTGCCCCTTGTGCTTGGCGGCCGTCGGCGCCACCGACATCGTCACGGCTTCGAACCTGACGCCCGGGAGCCGCCGCTCGTTCATCACACGTGCGACGCCGCCGGCGTCCAGCCAGGGGGCACCGACCTGCTCGAAGGGATGGTCGGTGCCCCTACCCTCTGACAGGTTTGTGCCCTCGAAGTAGACCGTCCCGGGGTAGCTCGTCAGAGCGGCCAGGGAACGGAGGTTGGGTGAGGGGTTCACCCAGGGCAGCCCGGTCTCATCGAACCACTGCGTGCGCCGCCAGTTCTTCACACGCGCGACGATGAGATTGGCGCCGATGCCGTACTTCCGGTTGAAGAGGGTGGCGAGCTCGCCGACCGTCATCCCGTGACGCGCCGGAATGGGGTACATACCGACGAATGACTTGAACCGCGGGTCGAGCAGGGCGCCTTCCACGATTTCACCCCCGATGGGGTTAGGCCGGTCAAGGACGACGAACGGTATCCCCTTTCTCGCGGCGGCCTGCATCGACAGGGCCATCGTGGAGACGTAAGTCCACGTGCGCCCCCCGACCTCCTGGAGGTCGTAGACCAGCACGTCGACGTCCTTCAGCATCTCCGGCGTGGGTCCGCGATCCTCGGACATGTACAGCGAGTAGACGGGAACGCCTGTCCTGGGATCGGTCTCGTCCGACACCTTCTCACCAGCCTCCGCCGTGCCCCGGATACCGTGCTCGGGGGCCAGCAGCGCGACCAGCTTCAGGTCCCTGTGCTTCGCGATGAGATCGATGTCCGTGTTCCTCGAACGGTCGATGCCCGTGTGGTTGGTGATAAGTCCGACGCGCTTTCCACGGAGCGCCCTCGGCACGTCGGCGAGGAAAGTCTCGATGCCCACCCTAACCGTCGGCGCCGCGGCCGTCGCCGTCGCACACGCGGCCAGCAGAAAAAAGGCGGGGGCCAGGGCCTTCCAGAATGGACGCGTCCACGCGCCGCGGTCACAAACGATGGCGGAAGCGGCGGTCTCGATGGCGGATGAGGATGAGATAAATATCGTTCGGATGTAGGTTTTCACAAATTCCTCAGCTCAGGCTCGGGGATTAATTCTCTGTCGCCACGCGTGAACGTCGAGCCATGCGGCCTCATCTGACGGGCAGTTCGCCGCGCCGCACCCAGAGTCCGCCTCGGAAGACGGCCGCCGGCGGGAAGCGTGTCTCAAGGTCGGGCGCGTCCCAGTCGACCCCCGCCGCCCTTTCCTTCCGGTAGAAGAGGAGCGCGGCTTCAGCGCCCACACGCAATTCGCCGCCCACGACGACGACGTAAAAGCCGCGTGCGTCGACCTCTTCGAGCCCGTGGTAGACCGATAGGTCTCCGACATCCTGGAGTGTGGCCCTGCGCGGCGGGGCCGCGTCGCCGCGCCCGCGCTCGACGTTGACGGCCAGGTCAGCATTGAAAGGCTCCGTGCGCGCGCCGCCGCCCGCCGCGCGCCCGACGACGGCGCCGCCGCGGACGAGGAGGTCGTAGATCGTGCCGCCCTCGTTCAAGCGGAGCGCGTCGTAGACGGCCGGGTTCGCCTCCTCGGCGCTCCCGTCGGCGAGCGCCCTCAGCGCGGCGGCGAGCGCCACGAAGTTGAGCCCGGCGAGGTCGTGCCCGCTCATCCCCTTGAGCGCGCCCGTCTCGATGAGGATGACGGGCGTGCCCCAACGGCTGATGTTGTCGCCGAAGGCGCGCGGGTTGAAGCTGTCGTCGTATCGCCCGATGTGGCCGTAGATGAAGGGCGCCAGCGCCTCGACCATCACCGCGCAAAGCTTCTTGTTGCGGACCCGCCCCGGCGTGTTCGCCCCCGTCGCGTCCGACACCACCGCGAGCAGCGAGACGGCCGCCTGTTTGCCGGTGTCGCCCACCGCGGTGCGCGGGCTCTGGTTGTGGAGGTTGAAGCCGATGTCGGGCCGCCACTCGTCGCGGAGACGCTTGAGCAGCCGCCCCTCGGGCGTGGAGAGGGCGAGCGCGTCGCGGTTGATGTCGACGGCCTGTAGGTTGCGACGCTGGTAAAGCTCCGCCCCGTCGGGGTTGAGCATCGGGACGGCGCGCAGCGTGATCTTCTCCTCGACAGACCTGACCCACGCGAGCCCGCGGTTGCGGCGGAGGTAGGCGAAGAGGTCGACGAGCGTGCTGGTCGCCGTCGGCTCGTCGCCGTGCATCTGCGACCACATGAAGACCTTGAGCGGCCCGCGCCCGAACTCCATCTGGTAGATTTCCCGCCCGGCCAGCGAGCGTCCGACCTCAGTCACGGGGACGCCGAGGGCGCGGATTTCCGTTAGGTACTTTTTGAGGTCGGCGTGCTTGACCAGTGCGGGGTCGAGGCTGGTGACGCGCTGGCGCTTCCATTCGGCGAAGAGCTCGCGCGGCGCCTGCGCGACGGGCGGCACGCCCGTCAAAAGAATTAGCGCGGCGAGTGCCGCGACCGTCATCTTTAATGATCGTGTATGGCTCATGGCTCGCAACGCTTTACGCTCACTTCCCGGACGCCGGGCATTCACGATGAGGCTCGAATTTAAAGTCTCCAGATGATGCAGGGTAAAGGGTTTCGGTGGCAAGGCCGCTACACGTCAATATTGGGCCCTAGGGCGCGCCGCGCATATATGTGTGGCGTGATGTATAATCGCTGCGAACGCGGCGCATTGAAAGAGATGGCTTTTACCCCTCCCTGATTTAACCTCCCCCTGCTGCCGACTTTGCCCATATAAAAAGCAGGACCTTTATTTCCACATGAGCGATTTGCAAACCGAGATCAGCGCGGCGGTAAGACGACGCCGCATCTTCGCCATCATCTCCCACCCCGACGCCGGGAAGACCACGCTCACCGAGAAACTGCTCCTCTACGGCGGGGCCATCCAGGAGGCCGGGATGGTGCAGAACCGCAGGGCCACCCGCCGACAGGCTACCTCGGACTGGCTCGCCATCGAGCAGCAGCGCGGCATCTCCGTCACCTCGACCGTCCTCCAGTTCGTTTACGAAGGCTTTCACCTGAACCTGCTCGACACCCCCGGCCACCAGGATTTCAGCGAGGACACGTACCGGACCCTCGCCGCGGCCGACAATGCCGTGATGATTATCGACGCGGCCAAGGGGATCGAGCCGCAGACGCGCAAGCTGTTCGAGGTCTGCCGGCTGCGCTCTCTGCCGACCTTCACCTTCGTCAACAAACTGGACCGGCCCGGCAGGTCCCCGCTCGAACTGCTCGACGAGATCGAGCGTGACCTCGGGCTCACGGTCTACGCCGTCAACTGGCCGGTCGGGATGGGAGAAGATTTTCGGGGCGTCTACGAACGCCGCACGGGGCTCGTGCGCCTGTTCGAGCGCAACCAGCAGGGGCGGCGTCAGGCATTCGAGCAGGTGGTCCCTCTGCGCGACCCGCAGGCCGAGGCTCTCATCCCGGCGAAGCTGCTCGGGCAGCTCAGAGAGGACCTGGAGATTCTCGACGGCGTGGGCCCGGAGTTCGACCCGGGGGCCGTGCACCGCGGCACGATGACGCCCATGCTTTTCGGGAGCGCGCTGACCAACTTCGGGGTGGAGCCTTTCCTGCGCGCGTTTCTGGACCACGCCGTCGCGCCCGGCCCGCACGAGAGCAGCGCGGGGCTCATCGAGCCCGACTACCCGGACTTCTCCGGCTTCGTCTTCAAGCTCCAGGCCAACATGGACCCGCGCCATAGGGACTGCCTGGCCTTCGTCAGGGTCTGCTCGGGCAAGTTCACCAAGGACATGTTGGTCACGCACGCGCGAAGCGGGAAGTCGATTCGGCTGGCGAGGCCGCAGAAACTCTTCGCGCGTGAGCGCGAGTCGTTGGAGGAGGCCTACGCCGGCGACGTGATCGGCTTCAACAACCCGGGCGCCTTCGCCATCGGCGACACCATCTACACGGGGCCGAAGCTGGTCTTTCCGGGCATCCCTTCGTTCTCGCCCGAGCTGTTCGCACACCTCAGGAACCCGAACCCCTCGCAGGCGAAGAAGTTTCAGAAGGGGGTGGCGCAACTCGAAGAGGAGGGCGCAGTGCAGGTCCTCCGGCCCGTTGAGGCGGCGACGCACGAGCCCATCCTCGCGGCCGTAGGCCAGTTGCAGTTCGAGGTCGTGCAGTTCCGGCTCAATTCCGAGTACGGCGTCGAGACGCGGCTCGAGGCCCTGCCCTTCACGGCCGCGCGTTGGGTTTCGGAAGGCTGGGACGCGCTGCGGAAGGCCGAACGTCTTTACGAGGTCTACACGGCGCAGGACCGCTTCGACCGGCCCGTGCTCCTCTTCAGGAGCGAGTGGCACCTACGCCGGGCTGAAGAGGCCAACCCCGGACTGGGGCTGAGTGCCGTCGCCCCCACGCTTTCGGTTTAAGGACGCTTACCCGCTGGAGTTGAGAATTGTTGAGAACCCCCGTCGGCCGCCTGCGCGTCATCGCTTTCATCGAGGGCGTTTCGTACCTCCTGCTGCTCCTGGTGGCGATGCCGCTGAAGTACCTTGCCGGCATGCCCGGCGCCGTCAAAACGGTCGGGTGGATTCACGGCGCGCTTTTCATGCTCTACCTGCTCTCTGTGGCGGAGGTGACCGTCAGGCGACGCTGGCCGTTCACCCTGTCGCTCGTCGCGCTGGCGGCGTCGTTGATCCCCCTCGGCACCTTCGCCCTCGACCCACGCCTGCGCCGGGAAGAGCAGGCGGAGCGCGCTCAGTGACGGTGGCGACCTCGGTTATGCCAGCGTTCACCGCGACGAGCTCGGGCGTCATGCCAACTTCGTCGACGGCACGCTGGCCGTGACGCATGAAGACGCAGCGCTGACCTACACGGGCGACACGCTGTTGACGGCCTCGGGCAACAACTCGGCTACGCTCGCCCTCGCCGCCGCCGCGGCCCTGGAAGCGCACGACGGCTCACTCAAACATCGCCGGCGGACTGGGGTTACAGTTCCAGGTGGATGTGACCGACAAAGGCGGCCGGGTGGCAACGACACATATGCGCTTCGCGTGTTGAACGCTACCGGAACGTACAGGACGGTCGGAACATACACAGCATCGGGCGTGAATACTTCACAACCCACCCTCGGAGTCGGCAACATCCAGGTGAAGTGACCTGCTCGTAACCCGTGTCGGAAAGCGTAGGGGGCACACTCCGAGAGTGTGCCCCCTACGCGTTTAAGCGCAGTTCCCTCTTCACGTGAGGGCGGAAAGGGCTACCGTAGAAGCCCGCCGGAGGGTATTCTCAACGGGCCTGTAGACCTTCCGACGCCGGAAGGCTTTGTTACGGCAGACGTGTGTCAGTGGGTTACGGAAGCTGAGCCGGGCGCCGGGATTCAAAGTTCTGCAACGGAACAGAGAGTGGTCGCGCGTCACCTTCCGCCCGCCCCCATCCTCGGATAAAGGATTTGTTGGGCGTGGGGGCTGCTTCAGTCGTGTGAGTCGTTAATGGATTGGAACCGCACCCTGTCAGCCATCATCGCCTGCCTGTACGTCGGCTTGGCGTCATTCGCGTTATTCGAGCAGCCCTTCGAGGGACACCGTGCTCATCCTGTTCGTGACGTGCTTCCTCGTCGCCAGCGCACTCGTAATGATTTGGCACGGCGAGGGCTGGGGAGGGCCCTCGCCCGGCGTCAGCAGCCTGGGGATTGACAGGGGCACCCCCGGCTGTTTCGTCGTTCTGGGCGGCTGGCTCCTCTTGCTCCTCCCGGTTTTGGCCGGCGTAGCTTTTTGGCTGGCCAGCTAACGAAATAATCGTCTCCGAGCCATAACTAATGGCAGTAACACCGGACACATTAAAGGATGCATCACGGCCTTCGCCTAAGGGGGTTTCGGCCGGCTCGGCTCTTCACTGCCGGGGTAAACGAGTAGACTTGAGGGAGACTCCAGACCCGTCCAAGGTTCCACAATTTCCGGCGTAGTGGGAGCATGCGTTGCGTATATGCAACTTCCTTCTATCCTATGGTTCTTACCTCCACCCTTTGATGTTTCACACCTTTCTCCTCCTCAGCACCCCTTCCCAAATCGCTTTAGAAATATCGTCTCCCGGGCTCCAGGACGCCCCTTAATCCAAAAGCGTCACCCGAGAGCGCCGTGGCCTGCCCTGAGTGCCACTCACGTTGGAGGTTCGGCTCTGACGCTGCGCTGGCACAAATACTTTAGAGAACGACTGCGGCCGTGGCGCTGGCCGGCTCACGCCAGAACCTTGTGCCAGTCGATTCGAGGTCGCGTCCTCTCCATCGGCGTGAAACGTCCTGAGCGTGGTGGGGCTGAAAATTTAGAGGGCACATTTCGAGATTCCGGGGGGCTGAGAAAGGGTTCGGGCCGGAGGTGTTGCCGAGAGGAGAATTCTCCCCAGGGGGTTTGCCCCGCTTATCATCTACCCCTCCTGCTTTGGTCCTTCGGGGGTCAGGTTGTCGTGGCGGCAGCGCACCACGCCTTTGTCGAAGCCATCGGGGTAAAACATCCCCGTCCCGAAGCAGTCAGGGCATTGTGAGGCGTCTAGTAAGGCGGCTCCAGCCTGGCTGCTGCCCGCGGCCTTCCCTTCCTCCTCGACCTGGCGCCGGTCCTTCTTCCAGAGCCTGCGGCGCAGGTGCTCGGCCAGGAAGGCTGGCACCGAGGAGACGTGTGTGCGCCCGGCCGCGATCTTCAGCTCCGTGACGAGCAGCTCGGCGAGCTGGTCCCAGCGCTCAGCCTCCGCCCCGGATGGGTTACGGCCAGTGATCTCGCGTGAGACCTCTTTTAGCCGGGAGACCATGCGGGCGAAAGCCTCATCATCATCATCACTCTCAGTATTAGT
>Ga0216309_1000203_pt1 | contig 11071 bp, 10 predicted proteins | sample Total_DNA_C_FD_161284 | JGI IMG/M metagenome (GOLD analysis project Ga0216309, IMG submission 161284) | Terrestrial sediment cell enrichment communities for BONCAT metagenomics from Utah, United States - Total_DNA_C | ecosystem: Environmental > Terrestrial > Deep subsurface > Rock core/Sediment ...
GCACATTGAGGGTAACCCGCAGGGTCACCGCTTCACCGTCGGCCCCATCGGGCAAGAAGTCGGTGCCCGGCTCAGGCAGGTAGTTGACGTTGATACGGCCCGTGCTCATCACGACCATCGACTTACCTTGCCGTGGCTTGATGACACCAAAGTTGGTCAACACCAGCGCCGCCTCAGGATCAGGGCTCGTTAGTTGGGCGCCCGTCACCCAACCCGCTGGAATGTCCAGGGCCGTGGCCATATCCGCAGCCGAGGCGATCGAGACTCCAGTTGGGGCGACCGAGTCCGCTTCTGACTGCTTCACCAGAGCCTGCCTCGCCATGCGCTGACGCGCGGCCTTGGCCCCGTCGCCCATATTCTTGGCTTGCCTGTCGGGCTCAGCCAAGTTGGCGTCAGCGCAGGCTGTCGCTAGCACTACGATAAACGATAGGAAAATAACGTTGCGCGACTGCATCAGGCTCACTCCATCGCGTTGACCGTTGTGAAACGGTTCGAATGTTGTACTCGGTTGATCGAAGATGGGCGCGGCCACCCAGCAGAAGCCTGCCGGGTGGCCGGTCGATGACTGGACAGCGAGCTTCCCAGACGCGCGGCTCGCCAGTTCAGAGCGCTACACGGGGCAAAAGATCCTCTACCGCCCCTGGGTGGACATCCGGTAATCGCGGTGCCACTTGCTGGGCAGCCTGGCGAGCACGTCGCCATCCTTCCGGGTCATGGCAATGGCCTCGTACTTGCTCTGGATCTGGCCGTCACCGACCATGAAGCCGTTGGCATACATCACGGTCTGATCCTCGGCGAGAGCAAGCTTCTCGGAGTCCGAGCCGACCTTGAGGTTGTACACCTTGCCAGCGTAGGTCTCGCGGCGCACCTCGATGAGCTTGCTGGGTCCGGTCTTGGTCATGACTACGTCACCCTTCTTCAACGCCTTGGCCTGGACCATTCCGCGAGCCACAACCTGGATGGGATGCATCTCCGTCATCAGGAGGGTACGACCGGCCTCACTCCGGATGCGCACCATCGGGACCGTCTCGAACCCGACGGCCGTATCCGTGACCGTGAGCGCTGGCTGATAGGGGTTGGACACATGGTCGCCCGCCTTCATCGACTCGATGGCCGTCGACTTGCCAGTCGCCAGTTCGATCTCGGTCCCCGCCGCCAAGCAACTGTTGGTGATGGCGATGGGCTTGAACGTGTAGTCTGGCCGCGTCGTCTTCGGATCATTGCTGAGCGTGATCGAAGAGCGGTACTTCGTCGTGCCATCAGCACTGACGAGGGGCAGCGTGATGAGCGCGGTCAGCTTGGCTCGATCCTGCGCCTGCCGGCAGCCATCGTCGAAGAACGCGGAGTTGAGTCCCGTCAGGTCCCAGGAGAAGGTCTTCTTGTTCGCCGACAACGATACCCGATTCCAGAACTGGCTCATCTTCGCCGACAAGGTATTGCCGTCGGTCACATCGCAACCGCCGCCCACGTTGGTGAGAATCAGCTTGAGATGACCCGCGTCGGGGCGAGCCACACCGCCGTTCAGATCCTGCTTGATCTTGTTGATGGCCGCTTCGTCAAAAACATGGTTGCTGGCAATACTGACCGAGCCTTGCAAAGGCAGCTTGATGGCCTGCGGAGTGCCCGTCAGGTCATAGTCGCAGTCCTGGGTCCAGGTGCGGTTCAAGCACACGGAGATGAGATTGTCGTTGAACTTGATGTCAAGCGGCGCCTGAACAGTCAGCGTGGACAAACGGGGAGGCTCGACCACCGGAGGCGCGCCCGCCGCGCCGATCTCGTTGTAGATGTACGAATCCGTGAACCCCGCTGCCGAATCCTCAACCTTGTAGGTCGAAACCGTATACTGCTTGAGCGTGGTCAGACTCAGATCACCGGTTGCGTTGATGACGGTGTTGTACCCGCCATCATACTCCTCGACCCAGGCCAGATCTCCCAGCGGATAACCGGTCGCATCCGTGTAGCTGGTGTCGACATAGGTATAGAAAGCGCCTCCGGGGAACGTGGAGCTCGCCGTAGCCATGCCGTCATTGGCGGCCGCGGTGAGTTCGCCGGCACTGGCCAACTCGAGCGTGTGCATCTCTTTCTTGTCGGCAGTGGACAGGAGCCCCATCTCATCCTGGGGCAAGAGACCTGCCTTGAGCCCCCGGGCCAGGTGCTTCTGGCGCCGCTGCTCCATGGCCTCGAACAGATACGGCGAGTTTCCGGGCGTCTTGCCCGCGAGCTTGAGTCGCGCAATGACAAACCGGTGTTGCTTTGGATCCGCCAAGTTCAAGCGGATGCGGACGCCCGGCTGGGAGAGGCCGTGGATGTAACGCTGATCGGCTACGTACGTAGCCCACTCGCCCTTGGACAGCCGTCCGGACTCTCCGAGCCCCTGTTCACTGTAGCTGGAGGTGGACTGCGACTCCTCTTGGGCGTTCGACTTGCATGCTCCCAACATGGCCAAGCAGGCACCGCTCATGACACTGACCAGATAGCTTCGCACTCGCATCAGATCAACTCCTCCTTCTTTTCACCTTGCAGACATGTTTACGGCGAAGAAGCCACTTCAATCATTTACATACCTGGGCATAATCAGCGCAGCAATCGTTGTAGATCTCGCAACTCGGCTCGCAGAAGCAGCCGTTTCCAGGTCCGCCACACAGCCCCTGACAGCTCGCGGGCTGATTGCCGCAGTAGTAGTTGCCCTGGTTCAGATCACTGAAGAGCAGCACGTTGGGCGAGCCCTTGGGGTCGCCCACGCAGTTGAGGCTCGCCGAGCCCTTGATATTGGCCTCGACTTGCACTGGCGTGGCTCCGGGATTGGTGCTCAGGAACTGGGCGGCAACACCCGCCACGTGAGGGCTCGCCATGGACGTGCCATTCAGGGACCGAACCGTCGTGGCGCTGCCGATCGAGGCACCCAGAATCGAGACGCCAGGGGCAAAGATGTCCACACACGCCCCCCAGTTGGAAAACGTAGCCCGAGTGTCGGCGTCATCCATGGCGGCAACGGTGATCGCCTTGGGCTCGCTCGCTGGCGAGCGGGTGCAGGCGTCCGTGTTCTCATTACCCGCGGCGACCACAAAGGTAACGCCAGAACTCACTGCGTTGGCGACCGCCTGATTTACCGCGGCAGTCGCCCCCCCACCCAGGCTCATATTGGCCACACAGGGCGCATTCCGCTTGGGACAATCGTTACGGACGAAATCCACGCCGGCAACGACTCCAGCCCAGGAGCCGCTCCCAAAACAATCCAGCACACGCACTGGGTGAATCGTAGCCTGCTTGGCCATTCCGTAGACGGTGCCCGCAACCGTGCTGCTCACGTGGCTGCCGTGACCATGGCAGTCCTCAATGCCCCGACCATCAGCGATGGCGGTGAAACCTCCACCCATCCGGCCAGTGAACTCGGTATGCTGCGTGTTGATTCCGGTGTCAAGGACATAGGCATGGACTCCGGCACCGGTACGACCGTGGTCGTTGTACATGCCATCTCGGCCCAAGCGCTGGTCCGCCCGATCAGTCCCATCAGCTGGGCTGGGGAAGGTGGTGTTGAGCCGAACCCGCTGATTTTCCTCGATATACGCCACGCTCGGATTGCGACGTAGCCCGTCGAGTGCCGCATCATTGAGACGCGCAGCAAACCCGGGAATAACTGAGTACCGATACGTAACCCGGTTATCGCCCCCGGCTTGTGCAACCCGGCTCGCGGCCGAATCAATTATCGCTCCCGCGACCCCGTTCGCAAAAACCACGATATACTCTCCGGGAATGCGCACATCATGCGGCGCTCTCACCACCGACTTGATGACAAGGCCGTCTACCTCCGCTGGAGGAGCAACGCTTTGGAGATTGCTCAGCGATCGCTCTTCATCGCAGCCAATGCCCAGGACAAGAGCGATGGCCAGATACCCACCGCTCAGCAAGGCACCGTTGGCACGCAGCGACTTGAAAATGGAAGAAGCAACGTTCTTCGTCATATCGCCTCAATCTCCGCTTATGTTTTCAGCCTGCTTGGTATTGCGAGTCCACACTTCTCTCAAATCGATCCCGGGCGGGTTGGCAAATGCCAAACATGGGCATATCTTGATGCCAAGAAATCGAGCGCATACGGAGAGTGCTCGACGCTGCCTGAAGGGAATACGGAAGTCCTTGTGCCGTTGCGAAAGACGCAGCCGTTTCGAAAGACTCAGCGTGAATCCAGGACTGAATGGGGATGTCAGGAACTCACTCGACGATAGCTACAGCCTCTCGGGCTCGTGGTGGCACGCGAACTCTCACGCGGATACCAAGGCCCTTCGTGCTGCGTCCCAAGCGCTTCACTCGCATGATGCATCCCCCCTCGATACGGTGTGCTCTACCGAAACAACCCGGCAGCAGCACTTTCCGTAAACGAACCAATACGGGGTGTGGATTCGTGCGTCAAGCCTCTTTCCGCAACCCCCAAGAAATTGAGCCCCGCTACATGACCTGTTGACCAGAGGACAAGCCGAGCACACCCGGCTCTCGTGGACACCTCCTCGTGGCCAGAGGTGTTCCGGAAAATCCCCCCGCAACCACCGGCCTCCTTCCCGGTACTCCCTGGTAACGGGGGGCGCCGTGCCCTCCCCTGACAAGGATGGGATGCCATGGGAACGACGCGCAGGGTGGTGCTCGCCGGAGGCAGCGGGTTCCTCGGACGCTCGCTCGCGCAGGTGCTGGAGGCGCGGGGCTACGAGGTCATCATCCTCACCCGCTCTCCTGCCCCCGGCTCGGCGCGCGAGGTGGCCTGGGATGGTCGGACCCTGGGCGACTGGTGCGCTCGGCTCGAGGGCGCCGTGGCGGTGGTCAACCTCGCCGGCCAGAGCGTGGACTGCCGCTACACGCCGGAGAACCGGCGGGAGATCCTCTCCTCCCGATTGGACTCGGTGCGGGTCCTCGGCGAGGCCATCCGCCAGTGCGCCACGCCCCCGAGCGTCTGGGACCAGGCCGCCTCGCTCGCCATCTACGGCAACTCGGGCGAGGCGGTGCGCGACGAGAGTTCCCCTCCGGGCGAGGGCTTCTCCGTGAACGTGTGCCGCCAGTGGGAGCAGGCCTTCGCCGAGCAGCATTCGCCGGGCACGCGCCAGGTGCTGCTGCGCATCGGCTTCGCCCTGGGACGGGACGGCGGCGCGCTGAGCTCACTCGCGCGGCTGGCGCGCTGGGGACTCGGCGGCACGGTGGGCAGCGGCAGGCAGTACGTGAGCTGGCTGCACCTGGATGACCTCAACGCCCTCTTCCTCCGGGCCATCGAGAACCCGTCCATGCGGGGCGTCTACAACGCGACCGGGCCCTCGCCCGTGACGAACGCGGAGCTCATGCGCACGCTGCGCCACGTGCTGCGGCGGCCCTGGAGCCCACCCGTCCCCGCGTGGGCGGTGCGCGTGGGAGCGCGGCTGCTCGGCACGGAGGCGGAGCTGGCACTGAGTGGCCGGCGAGGCCTCCCCCAGCGACTGATGGCCGAGGGCTTCCAATTCCGTCACACGGACCTCTCCGAGGCGCTGGAGCATCTCCTCGGCGCCCGGCGCGCACCCGCAGCGTCTACATCCGCTTCAGGCGGATACGGCGCACCTTGTGGTCCGGGCCCTTCATCAGGATGAGCCGCGCGCGCGAGCGGGTGGGCGCGATGTTCCGCGCCAGGTTCGGCCCGTTGATCTCCCCCCACACCGACTCCGCGCGGGCGATGGCCTGCTCCTCGGTGAGCTCGGCGAAGCGGCGAAAGAAGGAGCGCTCGTCGCGGAACGCCGTCTGCCGCAGGCTCAGGAACCGGTCCACGTACCAGCGGCGGATGTCCTGCTCGTGCGCGTCCACGTAGATGGAGAAGTCGAAGAAGTCGGACAGGAAGGTGTGCGGCAGCTTCCCGCCCTCCACCGGCCCCGTCTGCAGCACGTTGAGCCCCTCCAGGATGAGGATGTCCGGCCGGCGGATCGTCAGCACCTGGTCCGGGACGATGTCGTAGACGAGGTGCGAGTAGACCGGCGCCGTCACCTCGGCACGTCCCGCCTTGAGCTCCGCTAGGAAGCGCACCAGGGCCCGCCGGTCGTAGCTCTCCGGGAAGCCCTTGCGGAGCATGAGGTCGCGCTCGGTGAGCACGCGGTTGGGGAACAGGAAGCCGTCCGTGGTGACGAGCTCCACGTGCGGATGGTCCGGCCACCGCGACAGCAGCGCCTGGAGGATGCGCGCCGTGGTGCTCTTGCCCACCGCCACGCTGCCCGCGATGCCGATGATGAACGGCACCTTCTGGGTGAAGCCCCCGAGGAAGGCCTGCTGCGCCGTCCAGAGGCTCTGCGTCGCCGCCACGTGCAGGTTCAGCAGTCGCGACAGCGGCAGGTAGACGTCCGCCACCTCCTCCAGGTCCAGGTGCTCCCCGAGGCCCCGCAGCCCCTCGACCTCTTCGGCCGTGAGGGGCAGTGGCGTCGCGGCGCGCAAGGCCCTCCAGGCCTCTCGCTCGAAGTCGACGAACATGGACGCGCTCTGGTGCCGGGGTGCGGACATGGGGCCCTCCTCCTTGAGGGCCCTCCCATGCTACTCGCCGGCCTGCTTGAAGAGGAACGGGTACGTCACCACGACGTGCCCTCCTCCCTTGGGCTTGGGGAACTGCCACCCGCGCACGCGGCTGGCCACGCACTGCTCCAGCTCCGCGTTGCCCGCGGTGGACTGGGCCACGCTGGACCCCTGGAAGATGGAGGAGATGCCACTGCCGCCGAAGATGTCCCGCACGGAGGCCCGGGCCGCCGCGGCCCCTACGGCAATGGCCATGGCCTGCTTCGGTGGGGGAACGGAGCAACAGACACCGCGCGCCGCGGCGGGTTCCCGGAAAGAGCAAGGACACCTGTGGCACAGTCCCGCACGTGAACCGCTCCGCACTCCTCCCGCTGCTGCTCCTGTCGTTGACCGTGGCCTGCTCGCGTCGCCTGGAGTCCACCTCCCTCGGACTCCAGTACGAGCCCCCCTCCGGCATGGCCCTGCGCACCGAGGAGCCCGGCCCCCCGGCCGTGACGCGCTTCGAGGGAGGCCTGGAGGTGCGCTCGGTGGAGGGCAAGCCGCCCGCGCTCGGTGCGCCCCCCGAGGAGGTGCTGGGCGCCGCGGGCCTCTCGGTGCCGGGCAACCAGATGAACGCCACCCAGGGCACGCTCCCCGCGGGTCCGGTGGCGCGCTACGAGTTCCAGCAGGGCGGTTCCCGGACCCTCGTGTACTTCCTCCCCCTCCCCGAGCGCTTCGTGCTCGTCCTCTACACCGCGCCGGAGCGCGACTACGGGCCCGGCTCGGCGCGGGTGGAGCGCTCGCTCTCCACGTTGAAGCCGACGCGCTGAGCCGGACGGCTCAGGGGCACGGCTCCGCGTACCGCACGAAGTTCCACGGGTCGACCTTCGTGTCGCTGGAGATGATGTACCAGTAGCCGACGCGTATCTTCCCGGCGGCATCGAACCCGAGCACGTTCTCCCAGAGGTAGGTCACCCCGCCCTGGCCATTGAGGGTGATGAGGGGGGCATAGCGCCAGCTGGAGCCGTCAGCGGACCGCGTGGCGTAGACGACCTTCGGATTCTGGGACCGGTCCAGCAGCGCGTGGAGATTGCCGGCCGCGTCCACCTTCAAGTCGAGGGCGCTGCCATTGGCGCCGCCGACGTTGTCGATCGCCCAGAACCCATTGCGCCTCACCGCGTGCCAGGCAGTGGAGCCCCCCTCCGCGTAGAGCAAGTGGGGAATGCCCCGGGGGTCGAGCGCGATCACCGGCTCGTTGCCGCCCCGGGTACTGACGTGCTCGATCACCCAGGCGCCCGAGGCATTGGTGGCATAGGAGATGCCGCTGGCGCTCGAGTCGAGGGACCACCAGGTGAGATGGGCACGGCCCTGAGCATCGACCGCGAGCGCCGCCTGGCTGTTCACGGTCTTGATGCCGAGGTCGGTGATCTCCCACTGCCCGGAGCGGTTGGTGGCATAGCCGAGGCGGCTGTTGTCGTGCGGCCCCAGGCTGAGGACGACGTGTGCGAAGCCCGAGGGGTCGAGCTTCAGCGTCCTCGGGGAGCCGTCGCGGGTCACCAGGGTGGTCTGCCATCCGCCTCCGGCCCGCTCATGGGCGTAATACATTTCAGGGGAGTTGCCGTAGTAGACCAGATGTCGTCGACCGTTCGCGTCGATGGCGAGCCCCTCCACGTATCCCCGCAGCTCCCCCGCCGGGACCAGGCTGTCACCCGGCCGGGTGCTGCCCACGTGGATCTTGTTGCCGCTCTCGGTGATGGCGTAGTGCCCCACGCCCTCGGAGTCGAACTCGAAGGACAGATTCATGGCGTTCGTCGCCAGCTGGCGCGACCGCACACCGTTCTCGCAGGCACCAAAGTCCGGCGGGGGGAGCGGATCCACACCGGCGTCCCCTTCACCCGTGCCTCCATCCTGCTGGCTCGGGGAAGGAACGTGGACGACGTTGCTCGAGAGGATGACCTCGATCTGGATGGGATCGCAGGCGCCCAGCAGGAGGCCGGCGAGGGCCATGGGGAGGGTCAGGTACGGGAGTTTCAAGAGCGCTTTCCTCGGCTCGTGGGTTGCCAGGAATACGGAGCGAGGAACGCCCCCTGGTCGTTGCCCTCTCGGTTTTTCCTCGCGAGTGCTCAGCGGCCGACCGACAGCTCCACGCCCCACAGGGGCTCCCAGCGCTGCTGGCCGTCGGCCGTGATGAGGTCCGTCCCGATGAAGCCACCCAGGCGCACCCGCTGGCGCTCCACCCGCGTCACCAGGCCAGCGGAGAGCTGGGTGGAGAGCACCGTGGGGTCCCCCTGCGTCCCGCCCTTGAACTTCACGCCCAGCAGGCCCCAGCCCGCGGCGCCCTCGATGTACGGGCCCATGCTCGCGGCGCTCTGGTAGCCCATGAGTCCCTGCACGGAGACACGGTGGAGGTACACGTCATCGATGGGCAGGGGCGTGAAGGCGTACGCGGCGCGCACTCCGAGCGTGTACGGCCCCGGTGTGCGCAGCGTCACGCTCGGCCCCAGGAGGAGCCGGCCCAGCCCGAGCGGAGCCCGCGAGGTGATGGCACCCACCTCCCAGACGGAGCGCGGCGTTGGCTCGGGCACGGGAGGAGGCGTGACGAGCACCCCCACCGCGGCGGGCGGCGCGAAGTCCACCGGCACGAAGGGCGAGGTCGTCACATACCGCTCGTAGAAGCCCCGATCGAAGGCCACCGAGAAGAGCCCGCGCCGCAGCGCGTCCTCCATGGGTCCCCGCTCCTGGAGCTCGCGAGGCCTCAACCGCGGCAGGCCCTCCCCGAGCTGGGCGAGCAGGATGCGGGCCTCGGCCGTGGGCGTGCGCACCCAGTAGGCCTCCCGCGTGGGCAGGCGCAGCGCGAGTGCCTGGCCCTCGGCGCGCCGCACGTCCGCCAGCCGCCGGCCGTCCTCGTCCTCCACCGAGATGCGCGCATGCTCCAGCTCCGCGGGGAGCAGGAGGCTCGGACCATCGGGAGAAGGGCCCACCAGCGAGCGCCGGGGCTCGCCCCGGATGGCGGGGATTCATGGCGCCACCTTTATAAGAACCGGCAGGTGCAGCACCACCGTACCCGGAGTGTCCTCCTCCCGCAGGGCGCCGAGCGCGGCCCGGGGCGAGTCTCCGAACGCGGCGACGACCTCCACCTGCCCGGGTGTCTGCGGGAGGGGCACCGTCGTCTCCAGCGGCTGCTCCGCGCCCGGGCGGCCGAGGATGGCGAAGGGACCCTCGGTGCTCCCCTGGAGCCCGCCACCGCGCACCGCCACCGCGACGTGGGAGAGCGGCGCACGCGCCCCCACGGCGAAGGCCAGCATCGCGCCCGGGGGACACGTCCCCTGGGAGGGCTCGAGCTCGCGCAGGGGCTGCTGCCGCACGGCGCAGAACACGCGCAGCACCGCCCCCGAGGGACGCTCCACGCCTCGGGACTGCCACTCCCCTCCGAGGTCGCCGGGACGGACGAGCACCAGCGCCGCGAGGCACAGGGCCGCCAGCATCCCGGTCGTCAGTGCCAGCGAGGGCCAGCGAAAGCGCTCCACCTCCGGGGCCGCCGCCGCCAGCGCCGCCTCCAGGCCCGCGTCCGCCAGCACTCCCTCCTCTATAGCGGTGGGCGTGTGGAGGTCGCCCCGCTCCAACATGCGACTGGCCCGCACCAGTCGCTCGTACCGGGCGCCACACCGCTCACACGCGTGGGCATGGCGAAGCAGCCGGGCGGACTGGCGCGGGGACAGCGTTCCCTCGGCCCAGCGAGACAGCAGGCCGTCCACGTGACCGTCGAACCACCTCATATGCCACTCCCCATTCCGCACAGCGCGATGAAGGCCACGAGGAGCGCGTCCGTGGCGTGCCGGGGCACGGGAGGCGCCTCCAGCCAGCCCCGGGCGCGCAGGTGCTCGGTGAACCGGGTCCGCAGGTGGCGCTCGCGCACCCGTACCTCGCCGCGGGTGAGTTGCAGCTGCGCGGCGGCCACCTCCTGCGACAGCCCCTCCATGAAGCGCAGCCTCGCGAGCGCCCGCCCCTCCTCGGGCAGCCCGTCGAGGAATTGACGCACCAGGACACGCACCTCGGACTCCAGCACCCGCTCCTCCGGGTCCGGGCCTGCCTCGGGCAGCTGGGCCACTCCGGAGGACTCGTCCAGCCGCACGGCCTCGCGGGCGACACGGCCCGAGGCCCGCAGCAAATCCACTGCCGTGGAGCGGGCAATGGTCAGCAGGAAGCCGAGGTAGGGCCGTACCCCGTCATAGGCCTGGCGCATGGCGGGCCGGAAGGCTCGGACGAAGGTCTCTTGATGCGCCGCGTCGAGGTCCAACGCCCCCAGGGAGACGGAGTCCACCCCCGAGCCGGAGCGCACCGAGAAGCGCCGCGCCAGGTAGCGCACCACCTCCGGCGAATAGGCCCGGTACACGCGCGTGAGCGTGGCTCGGTCCCCCTCGCGGAATGCCTGAAGTACGGCCCGGTCGCTTCCTGGCAGCACGTCTCTCCCATCCACCCGGCTTTTCCTCCATACGAAATGGGCCCGCCGCTCTGGTCGTCCGGCGCGTCGAAATCGGAGTGGACGGGAGGTTTGAGCTCCCACCGTTCAGCCGCCGGGATGTAGGAC
>Ga0216309_1000205_pt1 | contig 10980 bp, 7 predicted proteins | sample Total_DNA_C_FD_161284 | JGI IMG/M metagenome (GOLD analysis project Ga0216309, IMG submission 161284) | Terrestrial sediment cell enrichment communities for BONCAT metagenomics from Utah, United States - Total_DNA_C | ecosystem: Environmental > Terrestrial > Deep subsurface > Rock core/Sediment ...
CGCCGTCTCGCCGAGCGCGCCGAAGCCGTGGTCGATCAGCTCCATCGGCAGCGTCGCCCAGGAGAAGATGGCCTGGAAGACGACCGTCATCACGAGCAGGAGCACGGCCGGGCCGAGGAACTTGTGCGTGACGACGCCGTCGATGCGCTCGGTTGCGCCGGGACGCTCGCTGCGCGCGCCGCGGACCGCCTTTTCCGTGACGCACTCGATCCAGCGGTAGCGCGCCGTCAGAGGCTCCTGCCACCACCGCGGGTCGAGGCTCGAAAGGCGCGCGCGCGCCGACTCCACGGCCTCGCGCCGCTCGGGGTCCGCCGGGGGCTCGTCCGAATAAAGGTCGCGCAGCGCCTCGTCGCGGCTCTCGGCGCCTGCGGCGTAGAGACGCCTGATCTCATCCTCCGCCGGCGGCGACAGCCGCCACTTCGTCGTGGGCGCGCTCGATCCCACCGCGTCGAGGACGGCCTGCGCCAGCTCTTCGAGCCCGCGCTTGTGCTTCGCCGTGACCGGGACGACGCGCACGCCCAGCGCCTCGCCGAGCGTCACGGCGTCGACCTCCAGCTTCGAGCGCTCGGCGAGGTCGATCATCGAGAGCGCGACGACGAGGGGGCGGCCCGCCTCTAGGAGCTGCGTGACGAGGTAGAGGTTGCGTTCGAGGTTGGTGGCGTCGACGACTGCGACGATCACGTCCGGGGCCGGGATGCCCTCCATGCGCCCCGTGAGCAGGTCACGCGCGATCTCCTCGTCGATGGAGGCGGCTTCGAGGCTGTAGAGACCGGGCAGGTCGATGATGCGTGCCGGCGGCAGGTTCGCGTCGAGCGCCCAGACGCCCTCCTTGCGTTCGACCGTCACGCCCGGGTAGTTGGCTACCTTCTGGCGGAGCCCCGTCAGGGCGTTGAAGATGCTGGTCTTGCCCGCGTTCGGGTTGCCGGCCAGCGCGACGACCAGCTGCCCGGCCTCGGGGGCGGCCCCTTCTCCCACGGAGGAATTTGCGCGCGGGGGGGATTCGAGGATACTGCTCATAGGGGGGTGAAGAGCGTCGGGTGAAAAGTGACGAGGGCGACGGCCCCTTCTTCTTTCTTCTCAACGTTCATTCATCACTCGCCACGACGGAAATCGTCCGGGCCTCGCTGCGGCGCAGCGCCAGATGGTAGTTGCGCACGCGAACCTCCAGCGGGTCGCCGAGCGGCGCGGCCTTGATGACGCGGACGGGCGCGCCGGGGACGACGCCCATCTCCATCAGACGGCGCGCGAGCGGTCCTTCGCCGCCCACGGCGAGCACGCGCGCTGGCGTCCCGGCCCGCAGGCTGTCGAGCGAGAGCGCCGCAGGGGTCGAGCCCTCGGCGCGCCCCACGGCTTCCTCCCCCTGTTCGAATGCGGCGTAGGCGAAACTCATAAGTCTTTTCACCGTCAGAGAACGTTTCAGGATGACTGCGGCGTCGGACGCGTTCGGCGCACGGCGCTGTCGAAACTATACTCCGGTTGAAAATAGATTTCAATTTCAACTGGGAGGCGCCCGGGAGTTGAGACCTCCGCGCCGGGCTGAAGGGGGAGGCCGGAAAGTCTTTAAAGTCTTTTACTGGAGCGCGGTCGGGATGATGGCCAGGTCCGCACGGACCGGGCCGAGCGGGGTCACCGCGGTGAGCCTGAGCGGAAGGCGCCGCTTATCCGTGCTGACCCAGAGCCGTAGAGCCAGCTTGTCGCCGCCCGGGTCGTTTGTGGCAAGTGCCAGCTCGACGGCGGCGATGGACTGGCCGCCGAGCTGAACCGTGCCGGAGCGCAACGCCGTGATGAAGAGCAGGCGCGGCCGCTTGTTGACCAGCAGCGAGACGGTGGTGCGCTTGCCCGGCGTAAGGTCGAAGGAGCGCAGCGCGTAGAAGACCGAGACGAGGTCGTGTGTGCCGATGGGGACCTCGACGCGCGACCCGTCTTCGAAGAGGGCGTTGCCGCTGGTCTGGTCAGCTGAGACGACGAAGCGCGCACGCCTTTTCCCCTCCGACAGCGTCAGCTCCGTGCGGAAGGGAAGCACGGTCGAGGCATCCACGTACGAGTTGATGAGGTCATTCACGGGGAAGAGCGTCTGCCCCGCGCCGGTGGTCTGGAGGCTGGCCGTGAACAGAAGCCCCTCGCGGTTGAAGTACCTGGCGCGTGGGCGCACGAGGAAGGAGGCAGTGCCGACGGGCTGCGCGCCGGCACCGATGAAGAAGTTGAAGTTCAACTGTTCGCCCGGCTTGAAGGGCAGCTCCGCCGGCGGGGCTATGGCGGCGGCTGCGGGCGTCGGCGCGGTGCGCGGGTTAGGGTTCCCGGCGGGCGGCGTCGTGCGCGGGAGCTGTCCGGGCGGGAGCGGGATGTTGGGCTGCGCGGGGGCCGGGGTCGCGGCGGCCAGCGGCGTCTGGGCGCCGCCCTGCACCTCGGCGCTCGCCAGTTCGACGCGAATCTCGCCGGCCTGGTGGCGCGCGGTGATGAGCAGGGGGATGTGCAGCTCGTCGTCCGAGAAGTAGAGCCGCACGCGGTAGTCGTCGGCCGCGGAGTTCCCGCGCACGCGCACCTGCGTGACGATGGCGTTCGAGGAGCCGACGTTCGTCTTCACCATCTCGCGCCCCGTCACCCTCACCTCCGCGTCGTAGACCGCCTCGCCGTTCCTCGCCGAAATCGAGTAGGTCGCCCCCTGTGCGAGCGGCAGGGCGCGCACACGGTAGAGCGCCGAGAGGAGGTCGAACGAGCCGGCGCTGATGGGCACGTCGCGGCCCGTGGCGGGCGCCGAGTCGCCGAGCGGCGTGTTGTAGTCCTGCGTCAGGTTCTGGACGCGCGCGCCCTCGCGTATCGACTGCTGCGAGCGGTAGGGTAGCCCCGTCGAAGGGTCGACGAAGGTCGAGTAGGTGTTGTTGAGCGCGTAGAGCGCGGCCGAGACGACGCCGATGGTCTCGACGTGAGCGCGCAGCTCAACCCCCTCGCGCCCGTAGAGCGGGCCGCGCTCGACGACCTGGAGCTGGACGTGCGCGGCGGTCGGGAAGTTCGAGAAGGCGACCGTGTAGGTCAGGCGCTCGCCGACGCGGTAGGGGGCGGGGGAGAAGGGGGCCGTCGCGACGTCGGCGCGCCCCTGTTGCCCGTGCGCCGCCCCGCACAGGCAGAGCCCGACCAGCGTCAACGCCAGCAGAATCCTCGCGCTCGAACCTCGACCCAAAGAGTTTCCCCCTTCTAATGTCCGAAGACATCTTCGCAAATTTCCCCCGCGCGCGACAAACGCCGGGCACCCTCGTTTACACGCGCGGCGGGCGCTTGCGTTCCGCCGTTCGCGTCCCGAAGTCAAAAGTTTTCGAACTCGCCGAGCCAGTCGCGCACCCTCACGCGCCCCGAGAGCAGCGCGACGTGCCCCGTCCCTTCGAGGAGCTTGAGGCGCGCGCGCGGGAGCGAGGCGGCCATCAGACGCGCGGCGCGCACGCTGTCGAGCAGGCGGTCGGCCGTGCCGGCGACGACGAGGGCGGGGGTCTGAATCTCCCCGAGTCGCGGGCGCAGGTCCGTGTCGCGGATGATGCGCATGCGCGAGAGGTAGCCCTCGCGCGGCACGGAGCGCGTGTGCTCGCGGAAGAGCCGCCTGTCCTCCTCGCAGACGTCGCCGCTGAAGAGGACGCTTCGCGCCGTACGAGTCCGGTGGACGTTGATGAGGGGTTGGAACGCACGGAAGAGCACGCAGCCTGCGTGAATCCTCGCGCGCTGCCGGAAGTGCGGGAAGGTGTTGACGAGGATCATGCGCTCGAAAAGCTTCGGGTATTCGAGCGCGGTGGCCATCGTCAGCAGCCCGCCGAAGGACTCTCCCAGCACGGTCGCGGGGCCGGCGCCGACCTCCCGCACGACCCAGGCCAGGTCTTCCACCAGCCGCTCCAGGCTGTAGCGTCCCTCGCCGCGCAGCGGGAAGGAGACGACCGTGTGGTCGCGCGCCAGGTCGGCGGCCTGCTTGTAAAAGAGCCTGCCCGTCCCCTCGATGCCGGAGACGTAGACGAAAGCCGGCCCGCTACCCTCTTTGCGATACTCGACGCTCATGGGAAAAAAAGTCGTCAGTAGTCGGTTACTGGCTTTGCGCCTCTTCCATCTCCTCGACCACGGCGCGCGCGGCGCACGCGGGGTCCCCGGAGTTAAGGATGGCGCGGCCGACGACGATGAAGTCGGCGCCGGAGCGGATGGCATCGGCCGGCGACATCACGCGCTTCTGGTCCGCGTAGGCCGCGGCCGAGGGGTGTACGCCGGGCGTGACGACGAGGAAGCCCGTGCGCCCGACCTCCTCGCGCACCGGCCGAATCTCGTGCGGCGAGGCGACGACCCCTTCGAGCCCGCAGGCGTCCGCCAGCCGCGCCAGGCGACGCACCTGCCCCTCTACCGACGCGGCGGCGACGCCGCACTCCCTGAGCGCCGCCTCGTCCATGCTCGTCAGGACCGTAACGGCGATGACGGAGGGCTTCGGAACGCCGAGCCGCGCGGCCTCTTCGGCAGCCGCCCCGGCCGCGCGCCGCATCATCTCTACGCCCCCGGAGGCGTGTACGTCGAAGAGCCGGACGCCGAGCCTCACGGCCTCGCGCGCCGCCGCGGCGACCGTGTTCGGGATGTCGTGGAACTTGAGGTCGAGGAAGACGGACGCGCCCGCCTCCGTGAGCCCGCGGACGAAATCGGGTCCCGCGGAAGTGAAGAGCTGCGATCCGACCTTGAACACGCCCGCCTCGTCGCGCAGCGCCTCGAACAGTCGGCGCGCCTCCGCGGCGGTCTCGACGTCGAGCGCCACGATCAGCTTTTCCCTCGCCGAGACAGCCCCGGCCGTGACCTTTGTCGTCAAGCCCTCTCCTCCCGTGTGTTGAAATTCGTGTGTTGAAATTCAGGCGGCCGCCAGTTCCTCGGCGCGGCAGCCGACGGCCTCATCGAGCGTGCGGAAGCCGTGTCGTTCGAGCAGCGTGGCCAGCCCCTCGTTGATGCGCCGCGCGACGCCGAACCCCTCGTAGACGAAGCCAGTGTAGAGCTGCACGAGGCTCGCGCCCGCGCAGACCTTCTCCCATGCGTCCTCCGCCGTGAAGATGCCGCCGACGCCGACGATCTCCGGCGCGCCGCGCGTCAGCAGCCTGAGCGCGGCGACCACACGCGTTGAGCGCCGGCGCAGCGGGGCGCCGCTCAGGCCGCCCTCGCCGCAGGCCGCGACGTGCGCAGCCTTCGTGCGCAGCCCCTCGCGCGAGGTGGTCGTGTTCGTCGCGATGATGCCGTCGACGCGCGCGCCGCGCGCCGCCTCGACTATCAGCTCCAGCTCGCCGCCGCCGAGGTCGGGCGCGACCTTGACGAGCAGGGGAAGCGGCTCACGCCCCTCCGTGCGTGCCAGCTCGCGGTTGCGATGCTGGAGGGCGCCGAGGAGCGAGGCCAAGAGGTCCGCGCGCTGAAGCTCGCGCAGCCCCGGCGTGTTGGGCGAGCTGACGTTGACGGTCACGTAGTCGGCGTGGCGGCGCACCATCTCGAAGCTCGCGAGGTAGTCTTCGACCGCCTCCTCTACGGGGACGACGCGACTCTTGCCGATGTTGACCCCGAGCACGCAGCCGGGCTCGGAGACGGCCAGGCGGCTCGCAAGCTTTTCGGCGCCGTCGTTGTTGAAGCCCTGTCGGTTGACGAGCGCGCGGTCGAGCGGCAGGCGGAAGAGTCGGGGGCGGGGGTTGCCGGGCTGCGGGAGCCTCGTCACCGTCCCGACCTCCACGAAGCCGAAACCTAGCGCGGCCAGTTGCGGGGCGACCAGCCCGTTCTTATCGAAGCCCGCGGCCAGCCCGACCGGGTTCCTGAAGCGGAGGCCGAAGCGGCGCAGCCCGCCGAAATGCTCGACGCCCGCGCGCGCGCCGGCGACGCGGCGCAGCGCCCCCGGGCCGAGGCCAAGCGAGAGCGCGCGCAAGGCGAACTCGTGGGCCGTCTCCGGCGGCAACTTGAAGAGCAGGGGTCGCAGCAGCGAGCGATAGAGCATCAAGAGGACGCTATCCGGGGGAGTGCGCTAAAGAGCGCCCAGAGCGTAACAGAGCCGCGGAAAGGGTGTCAAAGAATTGCGGATTTCAGAATGCGGAATGCAGAATGCGGAATGAATAAGGATGAAGGCCGTCCTCTTTTACGCTCATCACCGGTTTTAAATCTGCAACCCGTCATCCGCATTCGTCACAACCCACGGACCCGACGCTCAAGGTCGGCGGTGATTCGCGCGGGGTCTTCGTCGCGCGAGTAGGTGACGGGCTCGCCGATGCGTACGGCGACTCGGTGCGGGGCGGCGTAGCCACGTCGGCCCGAGAGCTTCAGCTCCAGCAGGCCGTCGATGCGGATGGGCACGACCGGAATCGAGAGCTGAGAGGCGAGGACGCCGATGCCGCCGCGGAAGGGGTTCAGCCCCTCGCGGTCGGCGCGGATGCCCTCGGGGAAGACGAGCAGGCTGTAGCCGCGGTCGACCGACTCGCCCGCGTAAGCGAAGCTGCGGCGGAAGCCGCTCGCCTTCGGCAGTGAGAAGGTGTTGAAGATGGTGACGACCAGGAAATACTGCGCGAGCCAGCGCAGGCGCCTGAGCGCGGGCGTGCCGGCCGGAGGACGCCTCCACCAGCGCAGGCGCTCGCCCTCCTGCGCGATGGCCAGCCGGCGACGGTGGCGGCCCTTCAAGGCCGACAGGATGAGCGCGTGGTCGAAGTAGGTGATGTGGTTCGAGACGAAGAGCGCGGGACCTTTCAGGTCGTGCAGATTATCCCTGCCGGTCACGCGCGCCCAGCAGAGCAGCGACGTGATGGGGAGCACGACCGCGTAGAAGAAGGCGACGCGGAGCCAGCGCACGGGCGGGCTCTGGGTCCAGACGGGGTAGGGGTACTGCGCCGCCTCCTCCGCCCGCGCGCCGCCCTCGCTCACGATGCGCTCGACCTCGCCGACGGTCGTGGCGGCCGTAAAGCTGGCCTCGTCGATCTCTATCTGGTAGCGGTCTTCGAGCGCACTCAGCAGCTCGACGCGCCCGAGCGAGTCGAGCTTGAGGTCGGTCGAAAGACTGGTCGAGGAGTCGAGCGAAGCGGGCGCCTCGCCGCCCGCACGCGCCGCGAGCGCGGCGATGAGAGAGGAGGGGGAAGCCTCGGACACCCGGTGCTGTGTGTCCCGTGCCGTGTGTCCCACGGAGGGGACCTCGACGCCACGCGAGGCTTCGTCCCCGAACCCCGAGTCGTCCCCCGCCGGGGTCTTCCGGCCGTCCGCGCCGCCGTCCGTCCCGCCCTGCGGGGCGTTGAGCCGTTCGAGGATGTCGCGCTTGCGCACCTTCTGCGTCGGCGTGCGCGGGAAGTCCGACTCGGGCCAGACCGCCCAGCGTCGCACGTGCTGGTGGCGCGCGAGCGTCTGGTTGGCGCGCTCGACGGCGGGCGCGGGGTCGGCACCGGCCTCGCGCATGATGAGCACGGCGAGCGGCTCGGGGCCGCGCGCGCCTTCGACGCCGACGACCGCGCTCTGCTTCACCTCTGGCTGGAGGTCGAGCGCGGCCTCGATGTCGCCGGGATAGATGTTGAGGCCGGCGGCCGTGACGATGACATCCTTCTTGCGGCCGCGGAAATAAATGTTGCTGGCCTCGTCCATCTCGCCGAGGTCGCCGGTGCGGAGCCAGCCGTCGCTGGCCAGCGGCTCGTGCCCTCCGCCGCGCCAGTAGCCGGGCGAGACGTTCGGGCCCCGCACTAGAATCTCGCCCGTCTCGTCGAGCTTCACCTCGTGGCCGGGCAAAGTCTTACCGATGGAGCCGCGCCCCGGCTTGAAAGGGTGGTTGACCGTGATGAGCGACGCGGTCTCCGTCATGCCGTAGCCCTGGATGACGGCGAAGCCCAGCCGTCCCCAGAAGTTTTCGGTCTCGGCGGCGAGCGTCGCCCCGCCCGTGACGAAGGCCCAGCACTTCCAGCCGAAATAGCGGTGGATGCGCCGGAACAGCCACAGGCGCATGAGCGGGTGCGAGCCCCTGGCCCTCTCGACCCTTCGGCGCAGGTCCGCGAGGCGCCCGCCCACCTCCTCGCGCCGCTCGACGTGCTCGCGCAGAGAGTCGAGCAGGCGCGGGACGGTGACGACGACCGAGACGCGCCTCGTCCTCACCGTATGGACGACCTCGGAGGGGTTGAGCGCGTCGTGGAAGATGACCGCCCCGCCGAGGAGCTGCGGGACGAGGAAGCCCATGAACTGCCCGAAGACGTGGCTGAGCGGGAGCAGGCAGAGGAACCTGACCGGGTGGACGAGCCGCACCCAGCGCAGGTACTTCCGCATCTCCTCTTCGAGCGGCGTGAGGTTCGAGATGAGGTTGCGGTGGGTGAGGCAGACGCCGCGCGGTTCGGCCGTCGTGCCCGAAGTGTAGATGATCTCGACGAGGTCGTCCGCCGAGACCCCGGCAGATTCGTACCGCGCGGCGGCGTGGCGCGAAAGGGTCTCTTCCAGCTCTTCGAGCGCGAGGGTGGGGAGGCCGAGCGCCGCCGCGTGACACTTCGTCTCGGCGCTGGTGAGGACGAGCCGCGCCTGCGTCTGCGCCTGCACGCGCGAGACGAAGTCGGGCGCGCTCTCTAGGTCGAGCGGGACCACGACCGCGCCCCGCAGCGCACACCCGAAGAAGGCCGCGACCCACTCGGGCCCGTTCGCCGCCCACAGCAGCACACGCTCGCCCTTCGAGACGCCACGACCCTCGAGCTCGCGCGCGAAACGGAAGGCCGTCTCCGCCACGCGCCCGTAAGACCAGCGCACGAGCCTCAACCCCCGCCTGTGCGCGAAGGCCGTGTCCCCGCCGCGTTTCAAATAATCGTCGAGATAGCTGTCGATGGTAGAACGCATAAACCCCTGGCCCGTAGAACTGTAGCGCCGGGGCTTGCACGGGCACGGGGACGGGCATGGCTCCCTCTACAGCCTCGGCGGTGGGCGCACACAAATTTTGCCGCCCGCGCAACCCATTGTCGAGGCCGCACAGGGCGGCAAAGCAGGGGAGTGTGACACTTTCCAATCTGGCAGGTTCGTGCGGGGGCAGGCCGCCCGGCAGTCCCGCCCCCTCTGGATAACTACCACGCCTTGACCGACCACATGTCCAAAGCGAGCCGTGGGAACCTGGGTGGTGGATTACTGCTCCCGGATGTAGGCGACCATCCGCGGTGGGTTGACGAACGAGGGTTGGAGGCACTTAACTTTTTCACAGCCGCTGATGTTCACCTCTCGGGCCCCGATCCGAAGGTAGACGTTAAACCAGGATTCCCTCGGACTTTCCCTCAACCTTTCCTCGACTTCGACTAACGTGACGCCCTCTTTCGGATAGGTGCGCTCGGATCCCATGAGGGTGTTAATCCAGGCGTCGTCCAGGTCCGTCCGGCCGTAGGGCACCGGGGTCAACTGTTTATTCGTGATGGAGAACAGTCCAACCACGGGGCAGTTGTCGCGGTCGGCGTCGAAGAGAAGGAGGACCTCGTCTGGCTTGTCGGCGTTGACCCCGACGAGCTTGATGACCCCTTTGACCTCGGCCACGTCCTCCACAGTGCGCTGCTGGACGGAGACCCTGACAATAGTATCGCCCCTCAGCGCGAGCACCTGCTCACCCCCCGGGAGGAAGACCGGCCAGCGGAAGCCCCCCGCGTCGGTAATATCCCTTTGGCCCAGGGGCTCAAATCCGGCATCGAGCCTCGCCACGACGATTTTCCCGGTCACGCCGCTCCGCTCGACATCCTTCTGGCTGCGGGGCGTCGCCGAGATGCCGAGCACCGAGAGGAGCCTCGACCAGGCAGAGGGCGGCTGCGGGGCCGGCGTCGGCGTGGGCGAAGGTGTCTGCGACGGGTTCTGCTGCGCGGGGGCGGCGCACGACAGCAGCAGTACCATTACGGTGGCGCACAGTAATCTCATCGGTTGACTCCTTCGGGGCAGCGGGACGCCGCGTCGGCTTCGGGCCGCGGGTAGGTGGAGACAAAGAAGGGTGCGAGCCCCGGCGGCGCGTATTCGACCGGCGGGACACCTGTCTTCTTCGCCACCCTGCGCTTAACCCAAAACATCAACTCCTGGAAGTCGATATGGTGGTCGGCGGGCTCCGTCTCCTCGGTCTTCTCATCGGCCTTGCCGCTCAGGGCGTCGATGACGAACTTGGTGAAGACGCCGTGCTGGAGTTCGGGGTCTTCGACCGAGGGCTTGTTGCCCGGCGAGGAGCCGAAAAAGACCACTCCATCCGCGTTCTCGTCGATGAGCGCCTTCTTGGGGATGGCGGCGCCGGCACGGCATGTGTCGACGAGGAAGAGTGCGGGCGAGGGCTTCTCACCGAGTTTGTCCCAGAAGGTGTTCCACTTGACGCTGTACTTTTCGGGGTCCTCGCCGCTGACCTGGTCCTGCGAGAAGAAGAAGTAGGTGTTGCTCTGGGTGACGACGCCGTGGCCCGAGATGAGCAGCACGCGGACGTCGCGGTCCGAGGTGACCTGGCTGTTCATCCAATTCAGTCCATCGATGATGGCGTTTCTTCTGGCGTCCGTGTTCGAGATGACCTTGGCCTTCACGTCCTTGAAGTAGGAGGAGGAACTGGTACTCTCCTTCTGCCGACAGACGAGCTTGGCCAGTTCCTCCGCGTCGCGGTGCGCGTACCGGAGCTTCGGCCGGATGTTCTCCTCGTAGGTCGAGATGCCGATGCCGAGGAAGATGAGGGTCGGCCTCGCATCGGTGGGCGCGTTGTAGGTTATCCTGCGGGTTATCGTCTCCGACGCGGCGCCGCCGTTATAGCCAGTGATGGTCAGGACGTTGAGCCCGGGTCGGAGCACGACCTTCAGCTCGCTCCGCCTGAGCGTCTCGTTGAGGGTGAATTTGTCTACCTGCTCTGAGTTGTTCTGTATCCGCACCTCTGCGGGCGGGCTGTCCGGCAGCAGCTCGACGCTCACCGCGACGCTCCGCAGTTGCGCAGTCTGGTCCTCCGCAGCCGGTTCCAGCACGCGAATCTTCGGCGCCTCCTGACGGGGCCGCGGGGCGGAGAACGGGTGG
>Ga0216309_1000207_pt1 | contig 10956 bp, 7 predicted proteins | sample Total_DNA_C_FD_161284 | JGI IMG/M metagenome (GOLD analysis project Ga0216309, IMG submission 161284) | Terrestrial sediment cell enrichment communities for BONCAT metagenomics from Utah, United States - Total_DNA_C | ecosystem: Environmental > Terrestrial > Deep subsurface > Rock core/Sediment ...
CGCTAAATGCGGTAATGTCTCCCCCCATCATTTCGCAGAATTCCTTAGTAATCGTCAGCCCCAAACCAGTGCCGCCGTACTTCTTAGTACTTGAGGAATCGACTTGCATGAAAGGATCGAAGATTCTAGCTAACTGTTCGGGACTCATGCCAATGCCGGTATCTTTGATTGTAAAAACGATCCATTCTTGAGAGGCAGACAAGAGAGACAAGGTATTTTCAGCTTTGCCATCTCCTCTATATGCTCCAAGTCTTTTGCCTCCCGAGGCAGCCTCGGCGGGGGTTTCGAGGGAGCGGGTAACGGCGAAAGTAATCGTGCCCGAGCAAGTAAACTTCGAGGCATTCCTCAGGAGGTTGACCAGAGACTGCTGGAGTTTAGTTTTGTCGGTGTGCATCGAGCCAATATCCTTAGGGCATTGTATTTCTAGGATATTCTCTTTTCTTTCTGCGATCGGCTTGATCGTAGCGACTACTTGCTCAACCACATTTAAAATGGTGAAGGTTTCGAGGCGTAATTCGATGTCGCCTGCTTCAATGTTGGTCAAGTCGAGAATACGTTCAATCAGGGTTAGTAGGCGCTTGCCGGCCGTGTAAATAGCCTGGAGGTCGTCTATTAACTCTTCGGCACCGAGGTCTCGGGCGTCGTCTTGCAGGGTCTGACTGTAGCTGATAATGGGGATCAGGGGGGTTCTGAGTTCGTGACTCATGTTGGCGAGAAAAATGCTTTTCGATCGATTTGCAGCTTCGGCTACTAATGCGACCCGGCGGAATTCTTCGGAACGCAAGCGTTCGGTGATGTCGCTGGTCATGATTAAAACACACTCAGTGCTGCCGAGGTCGATGAGTTCCTCTGACAGCAGCCAGTCGCGCACTTCGCCGGCTTTGGTGCGAATTTTGATTTCTTGGTTGCTGATCGAATTTTGTGCTTGCAAAATCTGGGCGAGCCGCCGCTCGTCTTCTGAATTGACCCACATTCCTAAGTCCCTGGCGGTGCGGCCGATCAATTCGTGCCGCAGCCAGCCTAATGAGCGCAAAAAGCTTTCGTTGGCATCGAGGAAGCATCCGTCTGTGAGGGTGCAGATGCTGATGCCGACTGGGGAGGCGTGAAAGGCCTTGGAAAATCTTTCTTCAGAAGAACGCAGGGCGGCTTCGGCTTGCTTTCTGTCTGTGATGTCTTGGACGGTGCTGCTGATGTAGAGCGAGTTGACGGCGGCTTGTTCGTAGACTGTGCGGTGGCTGCCGTCGGGGAGTACAAGCCTGTACTCGATGCTGTAAGACTGTTGCTCAAATAAAGCAGCTTCGATCGAGGTTTTGACTAATACTCTGTCTTCGGGGTGCACGTATTCCAAGAAGGCTTCAAGGGTGGGTTCAAAAGTTCCCGGTTCCTGTCCCAGGATGCGATAAATTTCCTGTGACCACCGCAATTGCTGGGTGTTGCGGTCTAAGTCCCAGTTGCCTAGCTGGGCGATGCGCTGGGCGTTGGCGAGGCTGGCTTCGCTGGCGCGCAGAGAGACTTCTGCTTGGTGGCGTTGGGCGACGGTGGCGGCTAAGACTAAGCCGGTGACGGCGATGACGGCGATGAAGGCTTGCAGGGATAACAGTGCTTGGGGGATGCTGCTGGCGTGTTTGAGAAAGGGACCGCTGCCTCGGGCTATGCCCCAGATGGCGAAGCCGCAGAGGACGAAGTTGGAGAGGGCCGTGTAGCGCTGGCCGAATCGAAAGGCAGCCCAAACTACTAGGGGAAATGGTAAGTATTCGAGGGGATAGCGGGCGTAGGCGGCGCGGGTGCGGGAGCAGAAGACGAGCCAGCCGACTGCTAGCAGCAGCAGCAGCCAAATCGCTCGTTCAGCTATCTTTTGGCGATGGGTGGGGACTTTGGGCAATTGTTGCCACGTCAGCAGCAGCGGGGCGACGAGCAAAATTCCCATAGCGTCTCCCACCCACGAAGTCCCCCAAATTCTGACTAAATTGCTCCAGCTAGATAAACCGGTCACGCAGACGACGATGCTGCCGATGGTGGAGTTGATCAGGGTAGATCCCAAGGCTGCTAGTCCGACTATTCCTAAAACGTCTTTGAGCCGATCGAGCCCTGCGCTAAAGTTAATGCGCTGCAGTAGATAAGTTCCCGTCCACGCTTGCAGGGTTCTGGCGGCCGCCGAGATCGAGGCCGTGGCGAGGTTTGCCGACGGTACGCTCATGCTGAACAGAAAGCCTCCGATCGCGATTCCCGGCCACAGTTGCCGCCCGAACACCAGCAGGGCGGCTTGGGCAATTCCTGCAGCAGGCCACATGGGGTAGATTGCTGAACTCAGGTTGAGGTGGGAAATTGCGAATTGCGACGCCGAATAGTAGCTCAGGGCGATCGCGCCTACTGCCAGGAAGTACCGCCAGGAATGTCCTTTGATGGCATTAAGGAACTTTGTCTGCATTGTCGTTTGGGGAAAAGGTGGACGGTTGTTGGGGTTTCAGTAAATGGCACGGGACGGGCACAGGGTAGCGAAAATGTTTCTATTAAGTGATGGTAGGTCATGGGTGGTAGGTAGGGGGAGAATTTTTTGAGCTAACTTTTTGTGGCACCGTTGAGGGTTCGGTTTTTTTTGCAGTTCGATCGAATCTGCGCATAAATTGCGGGAGTATCGGTTTTTTGCCAATATATCTCTAATGATTAACCATTTGGTTTGTAAATTTTTGGTTTTTGTTAATAATTTATTACCGAGCGACAGCGGGCGTCTTTTCGTGTCGGGCGATCGCAACTCGATTTAACCTAAAATCTTTCACCATTCTCAATAATACCTAAGGAACCGATAACAGGGACACAAAATATCAGCTTTCAGGTAAGCCCGGGGCAAAAAACCCGGTTTCTGACTAGAATTGCTGGCAGAAGTGATTTTCACCCTCATTTTAAACCAATTAATCGAGGCTTCAAGTCTTTCGATCGAATACAGTGGAAGTGGATAATTTACAGCACAAAAAAATATTTTCTCTTCTCTATTTCCCGGCTGTTGCAATATCTAAGGTTAGTGTCAGACGCTCTTGAGATTCTTTAAGGGCGTCTTGGGGGTTGCGGCCCAGAAGGGTTGCCTCTATGGCGCGACCGAGGTTTTCTGACAGACGGGAGTAACCTGAAATAATGGGTCGCGCTCTGGCTGAGTTCATTTGCTCTAAAAATACTCGCAAAACAGGGTTTTTTTCCACAAAGCTTTGATAAGCTTGGCTCTGTCTCGATTTTAAGTTAATTGGCAAGTAACCTGTCCCCAATGCCCATGCTGTTTGGAATTCTTCACCTATAACATATTCTAAGAATACTCGGGCTGCTCGCTCTCGTTCTGGCGAGGTTTTCATTAAAAATATGTTTTCACCCCCTAGGACGGCTGCGGGGCGTTTGAGGCTCGGTAAAGGCATGGCTGCGTAGTCGATACCGCTTTGCTGCAACTGTGCTAGCGTCCACGGCCCGGTGATTTGCATGGCGACTTTGCCTGCAATGAAGTTGTCGAGTTCGTAACCGCGTTCGGGTGCTGACAGTATTGCTGAACCTTCTTTTAACAAGTCTCTCCACAATTCTAAGGCGGCGCGAGAGCCCGGACTGTCTATTTGGGGTACGGGAGTTTGAGGTGTTTCGGGCATAAATTCGCCGCCTGCGCTGAACATGAATGGCAGCCAGGTAAATACTGTCCATTCTCCTTTGCCTAGGGAGAGCACTATGCCGTGTTGGTCTGTGCGACCGTCTCCGTTGGTGTCTCGCGTGAGCGATCGGGCTACTTGCTTTAATTGCGCCCAATTCTGCGGCACTTTTTTGATTCCTGCTGCTGCAAATAAGCTGGGACGGTAAAATATGGCGGCGTTATTTGTGCCTAGGGGAACTGACCAAGTGTGTCCGCCGAGTTCCATTGACTCGAAGAGTGCGGGGTAGATTTCGGCTTTCCGGGGCGATTTGTCGAGCCAGTTTTCTAAGGGCACAATTGCGTTTAGTTCTGCTAGTTTTCCTGAAATTATGGGAGTATTCCACAGCAAATCCGGCGGTGCATTTCCAACTATTGCTGTTAGTATTTTTGGCAGTTGTTGGTCGGGCTGACCGATGTAAAGTGGTTTGATCTGGATGTTGGGATGTTTTTTGTTAAATTTGTCTGTGAGGGTTTGAAATACGTCGCGATTTGGCGGGGGATTGATGCCGTGCCACAGTGTGAGTTCGATCGGTTCGCCGTTTTTGGATGCGGGTGTTGTGCTGTTTTGGCAGCCGCTTAATATTAGCAGATTTAAGGTAAGTAAAATGCCGACACCTAGTTTGAGTGGCTTTTTAATTGCTTTGGATAATTTGGATAAAATCATTTTTTAGTTGCATTCAGGGAAGAAGTTTTTTTTAACCGCAGATGAACGCGGAGGGACGCGGATAGTTAGAGGTTGGTAAAACGAGCTAAATCTAGAAAATCTGCCGGTAGCTGATTTGTCTCTCCCTCCGAGGTATTTTGAAACAAAACGGTGAAAGCTCCTGCTCCTAGTCTATCTTGCGGCCACATCCGATAGCAAGGAATTTCTGTCAGGTGCGATCGATATTTTTCTAAATGAGGAACAGTGACTGCCTGAAATTCGGGGAATTTGCTTAACAGCCATTCGCTGACTTGTTCGTTTTCTGCGGTTGAATAAGTGCAGGTCATGTATGCAAGATAACCTTGCGGCGCTACAATTTTAGCAGAATTCGCTAAGATTCTTTTTTGGCGGTTGGCATTGCTGTTGATGGTGACATGATGAAAGCAGCCGGGTGCTTTGTCTCCTTTTGCTAAGAGTGATTGACCAGTACAAGGAGCATCTACTATTACTAAATTAGCAGTTTGTGGTATTTTTTCTGCAAGTATTTTTGAATCGACGTTAGCGGCGGCGGATGGTTGAATCTGGCAGCGTCTTAAATTCGAGATAAGCATTCCCATGCGTTTGCCTATGACTTCGTTGCACAACAGCAATTCTGGGTTTAAGGTTTTCCAGGAAAATATACTCTTACCTCCGGGGGCTGCGCACATATCTAAGATTAGTTTGATTGGCTGCGGTATTGTTAATAAGGTGGAGGCGGCGAAGATTGAGGAAAAGTCGAGACAGTAGTAATGTCCTGCTTGATGTAAGGAATGTTTTCCCGGCTGGGATTCTAAGGCCAGTCTATCTACAAATTCCGGTTGCCAAGAGACGGGAATTTCGACAGTAAATGGGTTTTCTGTTGGTCTTGGTTGCAGCCACAAGATGGCAGGATTAAAAGCTTGGGGATTGATAACAGCCTGAATAAATTTTTCTTGTTCGGCGGTGTCTGCAAATAAGCTGCGACTCAGTTTAAGCAGGAGATTCGACGATTTTTCCATGTTCTAGGACATATGATAAGATTCTGATTAGCAGTAACCCAGGTAAATCCGATGATAATTCCTAGTGTAGAACAGTTATAGTTAACTTGGGGATTCGGGAGGCAAATGTTGTGGCGTCTATCAAACCCATTGCTTTTGAGCGTTTGAGCCTGGCTGCACCTGAGTATCAATCGAGATCCTTTTTGCCGAGCGCACAACTCGTAACTCTCCTCGAAGTGTATAATCTAGGAGCAAACTACCATTATTTGAGCTGACAAATAAAGATTACATGAGTCCGGCGGCTGAAAACACTCATAAACTCGATTGTATCATAGCTCCTAGGCGTTTAAGAGTCTCTACAATATACTATGGTTTTTTGCCATTACCTACTTGATGACTAATGACAGATAACTACTTACTAATAACGAACAATCTATGAAAATTGTCTTTTTTGGCACTCCCGATTTTGCTGTTCCTACTTTATCCAGTTTGCTAAGTCACCCAGAATTTGAGGTGGTGGGTGTGGTGACTCAGCCGGACAAACGCCGGGGAAGGGGCAATAAATTGATGCCTCCACCTGTAAAAGATGTCGCTTTAAATCACAGTCTCCCGGTTTGGCAGCCGCCCCGAATTAAGAAGGATGCGGAAACCCTTGCTAAGTTGCGGGAAGCCGAGGCGGATGTGTTTGTCGTGGTGGCTTACGGCCAAATTCTTTCTCAAGAAATTCTGGATATTCCTAGTTTGGGTTGCGTTAACGTTCACGGTTCAATTTTGCCGAAGTATCGCGGTGCGGCGCCGATTCAGCGCTGTCTTTTTGACGGGGAAAAGACAACAGGAATTACTACTATGCTGATGGATGCTGGCATGGATACTGGGCCGATGCTGCTGAAGGCTTTTGCTGGTATTTCGCTGTTGGATAATGCTGATTCTTTGGGGGATAGGTTGGCGGAAATTGGGGCGGATTTGTTGGTGGAAACTTTGGTAAAATTGAGAGACGATAAGGTTAAAGCTGTTGTTCAAGATGATGCTGAGGCGACTTACGCGCCGATGATTAAGAGTGCCGATTGTGTGCTGGATTGGTCGAAAAGTGCGAGATCCCTTCACAATCAAGTTAGGGGCTTTTTCCCGGATTGCACGACGACTTTTCGCGGCAATTCTTTGAAGGTGATGGCGACAATACCCGTCGGGCCGGAATATTGGCTGCAATTACCGCCGGAGTTGAGAGTTTTGGAACGCGAATGGCCTGTTTTGGCCGAGTTGTCGGGCGCAAATGGGGAAGTTGTTAAGGTTGTGAAGGGCTTGGGGGCGATCGTCCAAACCGGTGATGGTTTATTATTGTTGCGGGAGGTGCAGTTACCGGGAAAAAAGGTGCAGTCTGGGGTGGATTTTGCCAATGGAACTCGGTTGGCTGCGGGTGAGGTTTTTGGGGGTTAAATTGTATAACCTGTTGTAGATTTAAATTGCATATTTCGGGCGGCATCGCAGCAACAGTCCATTCATGGTTGGATTATTTATTGACACACAATTTAAATGCTGAGCGAGCTTATTTACGTTGTATGTTTAGGCCATGCAGGATGCCCACCCACCATATTTGGAAGCAAAATCATCCTATAATTAGATGCGCGACAGTTGACCTAAAATTCTACCAAAACTTCCTCGGCACCGCCCAACAAACCCTGCGCAGCCTCTAACATACTCTCAGCAACATCTTTCAAATCTTCGCGACTTGCTAAATAAGTTTTCAAAGCTTCTAACGGTTCTATACTATTATTAGTATTCAATTCGGGCAACCGCGGCCTCGCTAGCTGACTGACTAATTCCGGCTGGATTGTGTAGCTGTGCGCTTCGCCCAGAAGTGCGTGCAATTCTCCGTTGTCGATTAAATCTAATTGTTCCGATCGCAATTGGTAAATCAATCTCACAACTGCGTCTTCGATCTGCTTCTTGCCAATAGCTTTAACTAACTCGGCTTGCGGGTTTTCCGATTCGGAAACATTCACTTTAATAGTCTGAAACACCCGCACAGGCAAAGTGCAAAATTCCCACTCAGCTTTTCCCCGTTCCAAATTAACTAACACAAAACCTTTATCTTCTTTCTCTTCGCTAAAGTCAACTCGTTCGATACTTCCGGGATAAATTACGGGCGGATTGTTGGAAGCATTGAGATTTTGGTGTTTGTGAACGTGGCCGAGAGCAACGTAATCAAAACAAGGGCGAGTTAGCATGGAAACGGGAATGTTAAAACCTTTACCAACTGCTAAAAAACGCTCTGCACCCAAGCTTGCTTTATCTGCCATTAAGTGCGCTAAAAGTACGGTTGGTATGTCGGGGTTGAGGCGGCGGATTTCGCCTTCCATTGCGATCGTCAGTTTTTCGGTTAATAATTGGTTAACATCGCCCATAGACAGGCTTTCAGTCTCGGATCGCGTCATTAAGGTCGATCGAGTCAACCAAGGCAATGTTACCACCTGTACCGGCCCGCTGCGGGTGTTTATGAGGTGAGTGTCCAGGCGATCGCCTACAATAAACTTAGGTATCCCCAAAGTCCGGTAAATTCCCAAACTCGCGCCGCCTTGTCCCTGAGAATGTTGGTCGTGATTTCCTACCAGCAAAACCGTCGGAATTTGCGCGTCAACCAAGCGGCTGAATTGGCAAGCAAAAGCCTCTTTGACAAACGGTGGAGGCGTCGAATCCGGGAAAGCATCGCCGCCGAATATGACTAAATCTACGGGTTCAGAAATTGCTCTATCCATACATTTACTCAGCGTCGCCGCGAAGTCTTCCAGCCGCGTATTTAAACCGGTTTCTGGATTAATGCGGCCGTGAGAAAAGCCGCTTCCCATGTGAATGTCTGAAAGGTGAAGAATTTTAATCATTGTTCTTTTTTTGGTGAGTTGTTATACCTGAACATCTGTACCGACACCGCATTGCCCTGTGCGTAGCCGTGCCTCAACGTGGTTCTAATTCGACGCTGCGCCGATTTGGATTGATGCGTTTCTCGATCGCAAATATTTTCTTCTCTTCCTCAAAGCCGAGTTCGTGAAACTCTTTAAATAAACATTCTACCTCAATTTTTGCAATAACAGTTTCCAGCCACTTATCAAATGAATCGCATTCAATACTTCTCAAAGATTCGCTTTTGCAGTCAAAACTGATAATTTGTCCCGGAATACCGCCGAAACAGCCTTTTGTATCCACAACCCGCAGCCACACATCATCTACTTTCATAAACGGAATCCATGCTTCGTTCCAATATTCTCCTTGCTGCCATTCTTGAAAATAAATTTTGCTCTGGGCGTCCCAAAAATCTTTCTCCTTCCCAATAGATTGCAAAGGTAAAATACTCCTGCCGTGTTCAAAAGGAAACAGCCAGTCATCCTCTAAACTCTCATAAGCCGAACCGTTACACCAGCGATAAAAATCATAAAATGTTTCTGGAAGCGATTGTTTGTAACGATTTTTAAATAATTTTATTTCCGGTTCTGCTACACCGGGATTGAGCAAATTTAAAGCGTCAGGAAAGCAGCGTTTTAAGGTTTTGGCGAAGGTGCGGACGAGAGGAGTTAGGGGGTGAAAGTCTAGTTTCATACATCACAATATAAGGCCGGGGACTTTTTGATAAACTTGTGCGATCGGGCAGCGAAAATCTATACTCATTAACTCTAATTCATCTCCTTGTCGGTAAGTTTGAGAAACCCAATTTCCTTCAGCATTGACTCGAAAACATTCAATTTTGATTTCGGATTGAGTGATGAGTACGTATTCCTGCAAACTCGATGCAGTTTGGTAATCTGCAAATTTATCGCCTCTGTCGAAAGCTGCCGTTGAGGGCGACAATACCTCAATAATTAGAGATGGATAGAGAATGAAATCTTCAGTAGAACCTGTATCTCTTTCATCGCAAGTCACCGCTACATCAGGATAGTAATAACAATTAGCCTCTTCCAGTCGGACTTTTATATCTAACGGTAAAATGATGCAGTCGGTGTCCTCTAGATGATTTCCCAGTCGCCTTACTAAGTTGCTAGTAATAATAATGTGAGGCTTTTTTGCCCCCGTCATTGCATAAACGTGTCCGCGCCTGTACTCGTGTTTGATGGGGCTTACTCGTTCGCCTTCTAGGTAATCTTCTGGGGAAATGTAGAAATTATTTTTGCTGACAAACATTGATATTTCCTCCGCTGATTTTATTTGATACTATTTGTTAAATTTCGCCGACCCGGGTTGGAAACTGCACTGCCGTTTCCCTACAAATTTAACACAACTCCAAAAATCTGGCGTGCCACAATTTGCCACTTTCCGTCAAACCCTGCGATCGCACTTTAATTTTGACTCCCCGAGGGTTAGCCTCGTAGAGTCGGGCAATTTCCTGCATTTCCCCGGCGCTAAAACCCGTTCCCACTGTTCCTACTGGCACTAATTTGCCCTCAATTTCTTGCGCAACTTCGATCGCGCCCAAAGGCCGCCCCGCAACTTTTGTCGGCGTCAGCCCGACAATAAACAAATCGTTTTCCTGACAGTATTTAGTCCTAACCATCGGGTATTTCTTAACATCTTTGCCGCCGACATAGCGGCAGTCGTGCAGAACCCAAACTTCTCCTTCTCTGTTTTCAGCTTCCTGCTTCTGGGCTAGTAAAAGTTTTTCTGCTGCGGTGCGATAGGTCGGTATAATTTCAAATTCTTTCGACAAACTAGCCAGCATTTCCCCAACGGCTACTCCCCCTGCAATGCGTTCTAATTCGGCAATTTGAGTGAGGTCTTTGCCGTGGGAAAACAAACATTTAAAAATGGCATAAACTGCGGTTGGCATGGTTGTCGGAAAACCGCTTTCAATATTAACTGTAGCAGCTTGCGCCCCGGTGCGGTGTTCGCTGCCCGTACAGCTTTTGTAATACAGTTCGCCGTCTAAAACAAAGGTGCCAATTTTAGCGGCTGTGTCGATTAATGTGCGATCGATCTCAACCGATGCCTGTTGTCGCAGGTTAGTCGATCGCGATTGGTAGTATACTTTATCTGGCGTCGCAATGACAACTACTCGATTGCCGTCGCGTTTTGGCTGTCCCCAATAATCGGGATTTTCGATGTAATAAGAACGTTCACTCGGCGCGTCCACCGGCTGCATCGTGACAATCCTTCCCGGCTGCAAATGCGGTGGTAATTCGGGAACAATCGGATTGTAAACAGTCTCTATTGTGGCAGCCGTCGTTGATTTTGCCGCAGCAGCAAGATTGGTGCTAGATTTGTTTGGAGCATTCAGGGCGATCGGCTTTTCTCCGGTTTCCAATTCAAACGCTTTTTTCCAAAAGCCGATCGCCATTTCGGGGTATCCTTCCGACTCCGCGCAGAGTGCAAAACCAATAACTTTTGCCGTACCAATTCCGCGCCCGTAATCAGCCAAATACTGCACGGCCCCCGCTTCACCCATCAAGTGCAATCCTCGCGTGACGATGCGATTGTTCCAGCGTTCTCGAATGTCGGCGCTAATTTTCTTAGCTGCTTTTCGCTTTGCTTCGGCGTATTCGGTGCAGTCCATACTGCCTCCTTGCTGTAGGGCTATTTTGACAATATACTTTAACTTGATTCATTAGTCAAGTTAATTAAGACTAAGTTTACAACTAGGTGGTTGTGAATAAACC
>Ga0216309_1000208_pt1 | contig 10943 bp, 8 predicted proteins | sample Total_DNA_C_FD_161284 | JGI IMG/M metagenome (GOLD analysis project Ga0216309, IMG submission 161284) | Terrestrial sediment cell enrichment communities for BONCAT metagenomics from Utah, United States - Total_DNA_C | ecosystem: Environmental > Terrestrial > Deep subsurface > Rock core/Sediment ...
TCCTCGGATCACGGCGTGATCCGGCTTCCCCCTCGCCCCAAACGTCGACCCACCGGCGTCGAGGGCCGTTTCCGCTACAGAGGGCTACAAGGTGCAACAGGCCCGTAGCGCGCAGAACGCCAGGAACAGGACCCGGGCGGGACCTGGCTCCGTCATTCCCTGTGATTGGAATTGGAGGGCTACTGCGCGCCCGCCCCGGCCTCTTCGAGCGTGACGAGGGCTCGGCCCGCGCCCACCTCCACCGTGCGCGACACTGTCCGCCCCGACGTGCTCGTGGCGTGCACCGTGTAGCTCCCAGCTTCGGTCAGATAGGTGTGGAACACGCCGGAGTCCGGGTGCGCGGTGAAGCGCTCTCCGTTCGGCCAGGAGATCTCCTCGATGGCCACGGTGACGGGGCCCTCCTCCCGGAAGGAGCCCGGCACCTGGACCGTGAGCGACGGCCCATCCAGGAAGCGGTCCATCAGCACCTGCCAGAAGGGCCGCGCGGCCTCCACCATCTCCTCCAGGGGCTTTCGAGGCCCCGGCGTGGTGAACGGCAGCTCCACCAGGTACGCGAGCGTGCCGAAGCTCGCGTGGAACCAGTCCTGGTCCGTTCCTCCCACGGGGTAGAGGTTGCGCACGGCCTCGTAGCGCTTCTTCCCCTTCTCCTCCGGGATGGCCTTGATCATCTCGGGCGCCACGGCCCACGCGGCGGAGGGACGGGGCTGGCGCGCGCCCTCCACCGTGTACGGCACGAGGAGCCGCGAGGCAGCCGCGTGGTACGACACCATCGCGACGAAGCGCCAGGACTCGCCCAGCTTCATCATCGCCTGTACCTCGGGCTCCGAGCCCGCCGAGGGGCCGCGGAAGAAGGGCGAGCGCGGATCTCCACTGTTGAAGCGGTCGTCGACGTTCCCCCACTGGAAGGGGTAGTTGCGGTTGAGGTCGACCCCGTACTCCGTGAGCCCCAGCTCCACGGCCTGCTCGTCTCGCCGCTGGTTGGTGCGCCCGTCCGAGTCGGACACGTGCCAGAACCGATGGCTCCCATCCACATTGACGAGCGGGACGAAGACGACGTGGAACGAGCGCAACCAGCGTGCGACGCGCGGCTCACGGGCGTGCTCCAGCATCCAGCGCGCGGCATCGAGTGGCGGCTCGGGGGTGACCAGCTCGTTGGCGTGGTGGGCGCCGCACAGCAGCACCGCGGGCCGCGAGCGGTCGTCGAGCGCCTCGCCGATCACCAGCCCGAGGATGGGACGGTCCTCGTGCGTGCGGCCGACCTCGATGACCCGGGCGCGCTGGGGAGCCCTCGCCGCGAGCGCCCGCAGCGCACGCTCGATGAGCTCGGGGTCCTTGATGCCGTCGACGAACGCGTCACGCGGGGACGCGGTGCGCGCGCGGGCGAGGCGGGCCTCGAAGGTGGCGTCCTTGTAGCGGTAGGCCACGCCGGGAGTCGCCTCGTACCCCGTGGAGAGGCTCGCACGCAGCAGGTGCAGGCCAAGCTCGTTGGTCGCGTAGACATCCGCGTCCTTCTCCCGCCCGATGCGGCGCAGGCGGCGGCGCACCTCCGCCTCGAGCGGCGTGGCACGTGCGACCCGCACCGTCCACTCGGTCACGAGCCCATCGCGCGCGGCGCCCTCGGGTGGAGGCGGTTCCGGCACGGACAGCGTCACCTTCACCTCGGCGGGCTGCTCGCGGTGCGCGTACACCCCGAGCGAGCCCTCGGAGAACGCCGGATCGGACCAGGCGAGGCTCGCGAGCTCCTCCTTGGTGCGGGCGTCGTACACATGGGCGGCGAAGGCGGGGCCGGCGAGGTAGAGCGCCACCTCCAGCTCGGCCACCTTCTTGAGCCCGCGCACCTGGACGCGCACCCCGCTGTCATCGCTCCGCGTGCCGTCGTTGCGCACGAACCCGACGGTCTCGCGGCGACCATCGACATAGAAGCCGTAGCCCGTGAGCGAGAACACGGGCGCGGTGGCGCGCACCTTCGTCCGGAACAGGATCGCCAGGTCCGCGCGGGCCACGTTCTGGATGCGCGCACGGACGAACGACGCCGAGGGCGCGGCCGCCTGCTCCACGATGAAGAAGTTGCGGCTCGCGCGCGGGCGGGTGAGCGCGAGCCCCTCGCCCTCGGTGCTCCACTCCCCGACGGTCGCCGCCGCCTGCCAAGAGACCGGGCGCTCGCCGCGAGGAAGGGGGTAGCCCGTCCCCCGCGCGCTGCCCGCGACGAGCAACAGGCCGAGGACGAGCCCCCACAGGGCCCTCACTGCGCGGGCGCCTTCCGCCCCGAGGGCACGCCGATGTAGCTCAGGAAGTCGAGGTAGCGCTGTCGCGAGGGGGGCTTGCCCTCCGTGCCCGACGCCGTGACGGTGGCGAGGTACGTGCCCACCTGCTGGCGGTCCTCCATGAAGCTCCAGACGTTCCCGTAACCCGGAAGGGCGAGGTGCTCCTGCGCGTGCAGCCCACCATGGACGAGGTAGTGCCAGTAGGAGCCCGACTTGTGGAACTTCTTGGTGATGAGGGTGCGGAGGATGACGCTGCGCTCGTCGAACGGGAGCTGGCGCACGTTGTCGCGGTACTGCTGGGGCAGCTGCTTCCACTGCTCCTCGGCGTTCGAGGGGTAGTAGACGCGGATGGGCACACCGAGGGACTTCGCGGCGCGAGCGATCGACGGCAGCGCCTTGTCCGTCAGCATGTTCCCCTTCACCGCGGTGATGCGGCCCTGCTGCATGAGCAGGCGCACGTAGCGGTAGTTGTCCTCCGTCTGGAGCCAGCCGAAGCCCTCCGTCCAGCGCGCGGGCCGCATCTCGCGCGAGTACTCGGCCCACAGCTGGCGCCGCGCGGTGTCGAACACGGAGACGATGGCGGAGCGCTCGTCCTCCGGCCGCGACGCCCACTCCTGCTCAATGGAGGTGCGCGTCGCTCCCGCGCGCTTGTCGGTGAAGGCCGCGACGAACTCCTCGCGCGTCGCCGCGCGCTTCACCACCGCCCGCAGCACGTGGTGGATGCGGATGACCGTCGGGTCATAGTCGAAGAGCCAGGCCCACTGGCTCCGGGCGTGCGCGATGAACGAGTAGCCCTGGTCCGCCCCGAGCCCCACGTAGCCGCCGCCCACGTTCTTGATGGCATCGCCCCAGAGGTACTGGAGCGCCTCGTTCGACTTGATGTAGCTCATGGGATCCCGGCAATCGACGCGCGCCTTGCCGGCTCGCTTGCACACCGGAATCTGGAAGATGTCGGTGTCCTCGACGACCGCCTGGGCCTGGGCGAGCTCCTGCGCGCTCGGACGCTCACCGCGCCGCCAGGAGCCGCGCAACATCTCCTCGGGCCAGTACCACGAGCCGCCCTTGAGCACGCGCTGCGTGAAGCCCTTGCACGGGCTCGCGCCATCACACGGGCCACGCGCACTGGCGCCCTCGTGGTTCGGCCTCCAGTAGTCCTTCACCCACTCGTAGCCGTTGCCCGCGAGATCATGGATGCCGTAGGGCCCCGGCGGGAAGCGCCCGGGCGGCAGCGTCGTGTTGTCCGGACAGCCCTTGTAGTTGGCCTTGTCGCACGACGGAGCCTCCTCGCCCCACGGGTAGGTCCGCCCCTCGGGGCCGCGCGCGGCCTTCTCCCACTCGGCCTCCGAGGGCAGCCGCTTGCCGGCGAAGACGCAGTACTGGTGCGCCATGACCCAGGTGATGGGGACGGCGGGCAGCTCGGGGCGCTGGAAGCGCGCGTAATACGACGGGCGCGGCAGCCGGGGACACGCCCCCGCGCGCTCGCACCGCGCGTACTCGCCGACCGTCACCTCCTGGGTATCGAGGTAGAACGTCTCGACGTACACGGAGTGACGTGGCTTCTCGGCGGAGGTCCGGTCATCGGCCCCCACGACCGCGTCTCCCGCCTCGACACACACCATGCCCGGCGGCGGGGTCTTCTCACACGGCACGGCCGCCACGAGCCACAGCACCCACAACGACGTCACGGCACTTCCTCCAGACCGAGCTCGGCCTTCAGCAGGGGCTGGGCCTCCTCGAACGAACGCTCCAGCTCACCCAGGAGCGCTCCAGCGCCACAGGTCCCCGCATCTCGCACGAGGTTCTCCAGGGCCTTGCAGTGCAGGCGCACCCGCATCATCCCGAACATCCCGCTGCTCGAGGCCAGACCATGCGCCTCGTGCGCGAGCGTCACGGCGTCCCCCGAGGTCATCAGCGCCCGCATCCGCCCGAGCCGCTGGGGCGCGCGCGAGAGGAAACCACGAGCGAGCTCCGCCACCACATGGGGGTCGGTCTCGTCCTGAAGGACGCGCAATTTGTCCAGCTGCTTCACATCGAACGCGGGCGCGGACTGCTCCATGGGACATATTCTGCCCTACTCCGTCTTCCAGGTCCCCGGCACCAGCCGCGCCACCATCTGGAAGAGCGCCTGGAACCAGGCGGCCAGCGTCGCCGAGCCCACGTCCTGCCCGCGGGCGGCGAGCACCTCCTCGAAGGCCCGGCGCGTCCGGATCGAGTGGAGCGTCCACGCCTCGTTCAACCGCGCGTCGAGCTCGGACTTCGAGAATTTTCCGTCCGCGCTGGCGAACACGCCGACATTCATCGGCTCGGTCGGATCGAAACTCACATCCTGCGCCAGCCGGAAGAGCCTCGACATGGCGCGAAGCAGGCCCGTCTCTCCGACGCACAGCTCCAGCAGGGCTTCCACCTCCTCGGTGGGCAACGTGGAGAACGCCAGGGTGCCGAGCACGGCCATCGGCACCGCGCTGGTGTCCCCGTAGCGCTCCAGGTACTCCGCCACCCGCTCCGAGAAGGAGGTGCCGCGTGGCACCAGCGCCTCGGGTGTCAGGTCCAGCCGCGTCAGGGCCGGCTGTCGGGCCTCGGGAGGCAGGCGTGCCAACAGCGCCAATCCGCAGACCCGCTGCTGCTGGAGATCATGGGCCCCCACCGCCTCGGCCCAGGCCTCCAACCACCGGGAGGCCAGCCGTGGCGCCCCCCGCGCGTGGAGCGTCGCGTACCCCTGGGTGGTCAGCGTGGCGAGGATCACCCGGGCCGCCTCCAGGAGCTCCACCTCGGGGAGCCCGGCCTCGTACCGCTTCAGCTCCCGAGCGGCCGCCTCGGGCTCCACCATCTCCTGGAGCCGCCGGGTCAGCCCTGGCAGCGCCTCCAGGGCATCCTCGGCGAGCAGCGCCTCCTCGTAGAGCGAGTCGAGGCTGGCGGCGAGATCCGGCCCGGCCGCGACGTGAAACTCCGAAGTCGAATGCAGGGGAGCGCCGAGCCACAGGGCGGTGATCCGGTCCGCCGCGGCCCAATAGGCAGGCGCACGCGTGCGGCCACGGATGAGCCGCCGGGCCGCGCGCAGCAACTCGAAGGCGGTGTCCTCGGCGAGGGGGGTCGGTGGAGGAGCCACGGTCTCGGACTGGGAGCTCACGCGGCCCCTTTACCCCACTCCGCCGGTGCTCGTCCGAGAAGTAGGGGGACTCACACCACCCGACGCCGGGTCCGCCGCAGCCAGCCCAGGGTGAGCGCGAGCATCAGGCCGGCGGACCACGGCGAGCCACCAGGGCCCTGGCCGCAGCCACACCCTGGCGCCCCCACCGCCAGGGAGCGCGACCGGCCGGTGCCACTCACTCCCACCACGGCCTCCGGCTCGCTGGCGCCCTGAAGCGTCACGCGCACCTGGCCGCTCGCGGGACCCAGCGCCTTGGGGCTGAAGGTCACCGCGAAGGTGCCGTAGGTCCCCGGCGCGAGGGGAGACGACAGGCCCGAGGCGTCGATCGCGAAGGCCTCGTCATCGGACTGGACGCTCACCTCCAACGGCTCGGAGGAGAGGTTGATGAGGGTGACGGTCTGGGCGGGGCTCGTCGTTCCCTCCGCCACATGGCCCAAGTCGAGCGAGGGGGGCTCCATCCGCACCAGCTTCGACAAGGCGCGTCCGGAGAGCGCCACGGCGAAGGCCGAGGCACCATCCCGGGTGGCCATGCGCAGGATGGCGCGCGAGTCCGCCGCGGCGCTCGTCTCGTAAACCACGGTCACCTCGGTGGAGGCCCCCGGCTCCAGCGAAGCGGCCCCGCCGGACAGCCGGAAGTGCGAGGCGTGGGGGCCCATCAACTCCGGCTCGGCCAGCTCGAGCGGCTCGGCGGTGAGGTTGGTGATGACCACGGGCCTGGGCGAGGAGCGGGCCGGCAGGCGGAAAGCGCCGAAGGACAGCTCGGCCACCGACACGGAGAACAACCGGGACACGCCGGTACCGCGCACGGTCACCCGCGCCCGCGGGGACTCGACATCATCGCTCTCCAGGAAGAGGAAGGCCTCGCTCACGCCCACCTCCTCCTTCGTCATCGTCACGCGGAGCGTGGTGCCCTGGCCCGGCGCGAGCACGAGCGGCAGCTCCGGGGGCTCCGCGAGCGCGAAGGCCGCCGAGCCACTCCCCTCCACCCCCACGCGCGAGAGCGTGAGCGTGGCGGAGCCCGTATTGGTCACCGTGAAGGAGCGCGGCGGCGAGGTGTGGCCCACCCACTGCGCGCCGAAGTCGAGCGCGGTGGCGGACAGGACGAGGCGCGGCGAGATGCCGATCCCCGTCAGCGGGACGACGACGTTGGCCCGCGCCGCATCATCCGAGAGGAGCGTCAGCTCCGCGCTCGCCACGCCCACGGTGTTCGGGTGGAAGGTGACGGCGAGGTCCGTGCTCCCGCCAGCCGGGATGACCCGAGGCGAGGAGAAGTCCGCCAGCGAGAACCGCGAGGCGCTCGTCCCCGAGAGGGAGGCCGAGGTGAGGGTGAGGGGCCCCGTGCCCGTGTTCTTCACGGTGAGGGTGCGCGCCCCCGAGCTCTTGCCCAGTCGCACGCCGCCGAAGTCCAGCGAGGCCGCGCTCAGCTCCAGCGCGGGCGAGGTGCCCACGCCGGACAGCGCCACCTCGATACCCGGAGTCACCGGATCATCGAGCTGGAGGGTGAGGCGGGCCGCACGCGCGCCCACGGCGCTCGGCGAGAAGGTGACCTGGAAGGAGTAGGAGGCCCCCGGAGGCAGCTCGAGCGGCGAGGCATCGGTGGCGAAGTCCCCCGCCGAGGCGCCCGACAACGACACCCCGGTCAGCGCGAGCCCGGTGTCGCTGGCGTTGGACAGCGTCACCGTCTGGGCCGTCGACGTGCGCCCCACGTTGACGGAGCCCAGGTCGAGCGAGGTGTGTGTCACCGTGGCGCGCTGCACCACGCCCCGGCCGGACAGCTCCACGGTGGAGGGCAAGCCCGGGGCATCGCTGGTGAGGCGCAGCGAGCCCGAGGCCACTCCCGGGGCCGTGGGGACGAAGGACACGCTCAGGGCCAGGCTCTCACCGGGGGCCACGGAGACGGGCAGGGACTGCTCGAAGCGGAACGGGCCGCTCACGCTGGCCTCGGACAGCACCAGGAGGTCCGTGCCGATGTTGCTCACGATCACCCCCCTGCCCTCGCTGGCGGTGCCCACGAGCGTGTCACCGAAGTCCAACGTGGGGGGACTCACCGCGATGACCGGCTGGACGCCCGTGCCCGAGAGGACCACCGTCTGGGTGCCGTTGGTGGCGTCACTCTCCACCACCACCCTGCCCGACACCGCCTCCGGGGCCGAGGGCATGAAGGTCACCTCGAAGGTGGCGCTACCGCCCGGCGCCACCGTGGCGGGCACCGGCAGGCCGCTCACCACGAAGGGCCCGGTCACGGTCAGCGCGGTGAGGTTCAGGGGCGAGACCCCCGTGTTGGAGACGGTGACGGCGCGGGTGGCACTGGAGGTCCCCACGCGCTGGTTCCCGAACGCCAGCTCCGTGGGGCTCACCTGCACCGTCGCCCCCGTGCCGAGGACGACCCGCATGTGCGGCGCCCAGTAGTTCTCCGTGCCGGGATAGCCGAACGTCGTCGTGCTGGTGGAGACGGTCTGGAGGACCTCGAGGCCCTCCCCCACCGTGTAGGGGAAGGACATGTCCTCCTGGCGCGTGAAGGGCGTGGTGGTCGACGCGGGGACGTAGAAGGAGAGGATGTATTCGCGGTCGGCCACGACGTTGAAGGAGATGGCCGAGCGATAGAAGGTCTCTCCCCTGCCGCCGCACACCGAGGCACCCCGGGCCAGCTCCGTCCGGGTCTCCACGTCATGGATGACGGCCTCCGCACAGGAGCCCTCCGCCAGTTCCATCCGCGCCTCGATGGACGAGACGACCGTGTCCTGTGCGAAGCGCACCCGGTATCCCTTCACCGCCCAGTACCAGAAGGAACCCGACACGGTCCTACCGGTGGAGGGAGTGAGGTCGACCTCGGCGGACAGTCTGGCGAGCCCCTGAACGACCGTCCGCGGCGACTCGCTCCTCGGCACCTGCTCACAAGCCACGAGCGAGCACAGCACCAGGCCAACCAGCAGGGAGGCAACGCTTCGCATCGAGTTCACACCCATGAGTGCGTTCACTCATAGGTGAGGAGCCCGATCGGTTCAACCTGGGGGGGTCAGCGCTGGGACTCCAACTGCTCCAGGTTGCGTCGGGCCTCCTTGATCTCCTTCATGCCCTGCTCAGCCTCCCTGAGGAGCTGGGCGGGGGTCTTGCCCTGGAGGTCCAACGAGGTGCCCTTGGGCAGCAGGGTATCGAGCGAGCCCGGCGAGGCGGGCTTGGGTTCGTCCACCTTCTCGAGGGGGCCGCTCGCGACGAGGAGATCCACCTCGGACTGCACGGGCACCGCCCGGGAGCGGTAGCGCTCCGGGATGTCTCCGATCGCCCCCACGAAGTGGCTCATCTTCTTGTCGTCCTCGTAGCGGTACATGGCCACGGTGGTGGAGCTCTTCGCGGGCTCCGGGAAGCCCTGTCCCTGGAAGCCCACCCGGAACGAGCGCCCATCCACCGTCTCGCCCTCGATCTCCGCGCCGTCGGAGGTGTAGCGCGGGGCCGTGCCCGGGACGCCCGCCGTCCCCTTCGCCCACGCGAAGCGCCGCGAGGGCGTCGGCGCCGTGTCCAGCGCCTCGGTGAGTGTCCCGAGCGTCGTGCTCCTCATGCGCAAGCCATGCTCGTAGAGCGTGGCGACCTCCACCTGCTTCCACTCCCCCTGGGCGGACGTCGGCAACGGCTCGAGCACGATCACCCGCTTGCCGTCCGGAGAGACGAACTTGAGCTGCTCCGGGGTCGCGATGCAGGTGTTCCACTTCCACGCCACGTTCGTCCCATCCAGGGGAGACGTCACCATCGAGCTGGTTTCACACCGGGTGTCCTTCCCGTTGCGGAGCGCGAGCTGCCGCAGCTCCACGAGCCCGTCCGCGGAACGGACCGTCCAGGACTGCTCCGGAATCGCGTTGGCGGGAAGTGGCGTGGCCGCCGGGGCCGCCGTCGGCGCGGGGGCGGACGCCACGGTGGGCTTCGCATCGGAGCCCTTGTCCGCGCCGGCTGGAAGCTCGAGCACGATCGGCGGTAAGGGAGGCGCCACGGGAGGAGCCGATTGAGACTCGGACTGCTTGCAGCCACCCACGAGCACCAACACCGCCAGACTCCACGATCTCATGCGTCACCCTCGGCGTACCGCTCCGGGGTGGGAGCCTACACCATCAGAGTTCGTTGAGGACCCGCCCCTCCATGCCGCCCGCCACGGTGATGACCTCGCCCGTGACGTGGCCGGAGATGCGATCCGACGCCAGCGACACCACCGTCCGCGCCACGTCCTCGGGACGTCCCACCTTGCGCAGCGGCATCGTCCGTGTCACCCGGTTGATGAAGGCCTGGTTCTCCAGCTTGTCCTTGTGGCGCTCCACCGCCGTCCATCCCGGGCACACCGTGTTCACCCGGCCCAGCGGCGCGATGCGCGCGATCTCGTTCTTCAGGCTCTTGAGGAACCCGCTCGTCAGCGCGCCCTTCGCCGCCGCGTAGTCCGAGTGCCCCGCCTCGCCGAACAGCCCCGCCGTCGAGCTGATGAGGACGATGTTGCCCGTCCCCGTGGTGGCCACGTGGCGCAGGAACGCCCGGCAGCTCAGGAACACGCTGTCCAGGTTCTCCGCCAGCGTCCGGCGCCAGCGCTCCAGCGACATCTGCCACACCGCCTCGTCCGGCGGCGGCCACACGCCCGCGTTCGCCACCAGCACGTCCAGCCGCCCCAGCGCCTTCACCGCCGCGGGCACCAGCGCGTCCACGTCCGCCTCGGACGTCAGGTCCGCCTTCAGCGCCGCGCCACCCAGCTCCTTCGCCAGCGCCTCCGCCTTGTCCGCGCTGCGGTGGTAGTGCACCGCCACCTTCGCCCCCTCCTCCGCGAAGGCGCGCACCAGCGCGCTCCCGATTCCGCCCGCGCCTCCGGTGACGAGGATTCCCTTACCGCGCAGTTCCGTATCCATGGCTGGGACGTTAACAGCAAGCACCGCCCACGCGTCATTCGCGAACAGTCACGCGCCCGGGCCATGTACCGCACGGTCACCTCGTGACAGCTTCCCGCGCACTCTGTCTCGAGGTGCCCATGCGTGGCTTCACCGCTCTGCTGCTCGCCGTCCCCTTCGTCTCGCTGCTCGGCTGCGACACTTCGAGGGACAACTGCGAAGGCAGGAGCTCGACGTCCGAGAACACCTACTACATCTCAAACTTGCGCACGGCAGACGGCAACACCCCTCCGCCGGGCACCCCCTGCGAGCAGCTCTGCTACCTGGCCGATGGCTTCCAGGACGCCCAGTGCAGGGTGAACAACGAGGGAACCCAGGACGCGACCGTGACGTGCATCGTCAACTTCGTCTGCAGGGAGTAGTCGTTCCGGGTGGGGCGGCGCTCCCCACCCGGGACACGGGTTCAACCTGGCGTCAGGACAGACGCAGCAGCTTGCGGGCTTCCTGCGGCGTCGCCAGCGTCCGGCCCTTCGCCTTCGCCCGCTTCGCCGCCTCCGCCACCAGCTCCCAGTTGCCCTTCGCCAGCACGCCCTTGGACACGTAGATGTTGTCCTCGAGCCCCACGCGCGCGTTACCGCCTCGCTCCGCCGCCAGCTCCACGAATGGCAGCTGGTG
>Ga0216309_1000209_pt1 | contig 10941 bp, 13 predicted proteins | sample Total_DNA_C_FD_161284 | JGI IMG/M metagenome (GOLD analysis project Ga0216309, IMG submission 161284) | Terrestrial sediment cell enrichment communities for BONCAT metagenomics from Utah, United States - Total_DNA_C | ecosystem: Environmental > Terrestrial > Deep subsurface > Rock core/Sediment ...
CGCCCCGCGCGCCGAAACCACCCACGCCCGCCTGGCCCCGGTTAAGCCTTTTTCGCACGTGATTTAGCGCCCTGCCCCCGGCGGCCGCGCCCGGAAAAATAGTTTTTGACCGCCCCCGGCTTTTCTGTTAAATTGCGCGTTTAAGTAAGTCCAATCCATATGTCTTCAAACCGCACAGGCCGACGACGAGGAGGCTGACCCCGCTTAGTTTGCCCGAAACGCGACGAACCCGCAGGGAGGCAGGAGAGCTAGAAGTTGACCACGGCCATCGAACAGACGCTTGAAACCTACGGCATCGAGAACTGGGGGGCCGGCTACTTCGGCATCAATCGCAAGGGCAACCTCGTCGTCCACCCTTCGGAATCTGACCAGAACCGCGCGGCCGATGTCCGCGAGATCATCGACGACCTCCGCCGCCGCGGCATCCAGACGCCGGTCCTGCTGCGCTTCCCCCAGCTCATCGCCGGCCAGGTCCGCAAGCTCCAGCGCGCCTTCCGCAACTCCATCCGCGAGTACGAGTACCAGGGTTCGCACATGTGCGTCTACCCGATGAAGGTCAACCAGAACCGCGCGGTCGTCGAGGAGTACCTGCGCGAGGGCTCGCGCTACGACTTCGGGCTCGAGGCGGGCTCGAAGGCCGAGCTCTACGGCGCGCTCGCCATGGAGCAGGCCGCCGACAGCCTCCTGGTCTTGAACGGCTTCAAGGACGAGGAGTTCATCGAGCTGGCCTTCCTCGGCGCGCGCTCGGGCAAGCGCGTCGTCATCGTCATCGAGAAGCTCAACGAGCTGGACCACGTGCTCGGGATGGCTGACCGCTTTGAGGGCGGCGACCTGCCGATGGTCGGCCTGCGCGTCAAGCTCTACTCGAAGGGCTCGGGGCGCTGGGAGAAGTCGGGCGGCGAGGCGGCGAAGTTCGGCCTGACGACGACCGAGATGCTGGAGACCATCCGGCGGATGCAGGAGGCGGGGCGCATCGACATGCTCAAGCTCCTGCACTTCCACATCGGCTCGCAGCTCACCGACATCAAGCGCATCAAGAACGCGATGAAGGAGGCCGCGCGCGTCTACGCCAAGATTCACCAGATGAAGGTGCCCATCGAGCTCCTCGACGTGGGCGGCGGGATGGCGGTCGACTACGACGGGTCGAAGACTGCCTTCGAGTCCTCGGCCAACTACACGGCGCAGGAGTTCGCCAACGACGTCGTCTACACCATCATGCAGGTCTGCGACGACGAGAACGTCCCGCACCCGACCATCATCCAGGAGTCCGGGCGCTACCTCTCGGCCTACCACGCCATCCTCGTCACCAACGTCATCGCGGAGATCGAGACCGTGGTCGAGGACATCACGCCCGTCGAGGTCGACGAGGACGACCCGCAGGTGGTCATCGAGCTGGCCGACCTGCGCGAGTCGATCACGGTCAAGAACTACCGCGAGTTCTACCACGACGCGCTCGAGCACCGCGACGAGCTCTTCACCCTCTTCAACCTCGGGCTCATCTCGCTCGAAGACCGCGCCAAGGGCGAGGTCCTGTTCTGGGACGTCTGCGAGCGCGCCGACAAGCACGCGCAGCTGGCCAAGTACGTCTCGGAAGAGTTCACCGAGCTGCGGCGACTGCTGCGCGCCAAGTACCTGACGAACTTCTCCGTCTTCCGGAGTGTGCCCGACCACTGGGCGCTCGACCAGCTCTTCCCCATCATTCCCATCCACCGGCTGAACAAGCCGCCGACCGAGTACGCCACGCTCTGCGACATCACCTGCGACTCGGACGGCGTGGTCGACAAGTTCGTCGACCTGCACGACGTCAAGCAGGTGCTGGAGCTGCACTCGCTCATCGAGGACGAGCCCTACTACATCGCCCTCATGCTCGTCGGCGCCTACCAGGAGGTGATGGGCAACAACCACAACCTCTTCGGTGCGCCCAACGAGGCACACATCCACATCGACGAGGACGGCTACCTCATCAAGAAGGTCGTGCGTGGCACGACCGTCGGCGAGGCGCTCTACCGCGCGCGCTACGAGCGCGGCCAGCTCCATGAGGGCTTCCGCCGCATCGTCGCGCAGCGCGTCAAGCGCGGCGAGCTCTCCGAGGCCGAGGGCGCCGAGATGGTCGAGCTCTACGAGTCGCGCATCAGCGCCTACACCTACCTCGCCGTCAACGGCGAGCCCGAAGAGAAGCGCCGACGACGGTGAAAGGAGAGATGGTGAGTGCTGATTGAATGAGTGATGAATTCCAGGCCGCCCGCTCCTCGGCCTTCATCATTCCGCATTCATCATTCATCACTAAAAATATGGTCACCCAACGTAAACCGCGAGCCACCAAGTATCTCACCGCCCCGATCAGGCCCGTGCAGGTCGACCGCGACCGCTCGGTGGCGGGGCTGCTGGAGAAGATGGAGGGGGCCGGCTTAGGCGCACGCCAGCTCGCGGAGGCGCACCGCATCTGGCTCGACATGCTCGGCGACAACACGACGGTCGTCGTCGCCGCCAACGGTGCGCTCATCCCCTCCGGGATGCGCCGGCTCCTGGCCTACGTTATCAAGAACCGCTTCGTGGACGTGATGGTCTGCTCGGGCGCGATGCTCTTCCAGGACCTGCACGAGACGCTCGGCCGGCAGCACTTCCAGGCGCACCCCTCGATGACCGACGCCGAGCTGGAGGCATCGCAGATCAGCCGCATGTGGGACGTCCTGGCCAGCGACGAGGAGTATAGCGAGGCCAACGAGTGGGTCGGGGGCTTCACCAACCAGCTCGACCAGACGCGCGCCTACTCGACCCGCGAGTTCCTCCACCTCCTGGGGCGCGAGCTGGCCGAGATCGCCACCGACGACGGCATCCTGACCTCGGCCTACAAGGCGCGCATCCCCGTCTTCTGCCCGACCATCTCCGACAGCTCGATTACGGTGGGAATCGCCGGCGCGCGCTTCGAGAAGAAGAACAGCTTCTGCTTCGACATCGCGCAGGACACGCTCGACCTGATGCAGATCGGCGCGCGCTCGCGCGTCACGGGCGTCATCAACCTCGGCGGCGGCACCTCCCGCAGCTTCGTCCAGCAGATGGAGGCCGCCTCCGATATCATCAAGACGCCGGCGCGCGGCCACAAGTACGCCATTCAAATCTCGACCGAGCAGCCCGCGCACGGTGGCCGCACCAGCCCGAACACCGACGACGAGTCGCTCGTCTTCGGCAAGCTCGCGCGCGGCGCGGCCACGGCCTACGTCAACTGCGACGCGACCATCGCGCTCCCCATCCTCGTCACCGCGCTCTCGCAGACCGCCGCCAAGTACATGAAGGGGCGCAAGCGCCCCAACTTCGTCTTCATGGGGCGCGACCTGACGGTCGAAGTGCCGTAAGCGAAAAAAAGCTTCGGGGAATTTACATGGCCGGCAGCCCTGTTGCTCTCAACGGGCTGCCGGCCGTTGCATGTGTCCTGCTCTGTGAGTAGGCTGCGCCCCTGTTGCCGGAACGTGGCGGCGATGCCGGCACATGAAGGTTACGCTGAAGCGCCGCCGGTAGTAGCTACGTCGCCTTCGGCTCTAGTCTATCCATTCGATCCTCCAGGTCGCGCTGGTCCGCGCGAACCTCCAGCACGTCCTTCGCCAGCCGCCCGACCTGCCGGTCGAACCGCCGCAAGCTCGAACGCAACTCGCTTCCAAAGCCGTCCAGCCGGGACTCAAAGCCGACCAGCCGGGACTCGAAGCCGTCGAGCCGCACGAGCACCTGCTCCCAGATGGGGCGGGTCTCCTGCAGGCGGCGGTCAACCTTGTCTTCCAGCGTCGTCAGGCGCTCGTCGATGGAGTCGAGCCGCGTGAGGATTTGTCTCACGCCGTCCTGAGGTAGACCCTGTGTGGTTTCTTCGCTCATGCCCCGGATTATCCTCCCCGGGGGGCGGGCTTTCAAGGGTCTTCGTGGTTCAAATCCGCCTGCGTTATACTCTCGGCATGTCTGAATCAGCGAACCTTCCGATGAACTTCGGCGGCATCGAGGACGAGGGGCTGTCGGGCTTCGAGAACTCGCGCGTCGTGGTCTGGCCCGTCTCCTACGAGGGCACGGTCTCTTACGGTGGGGGGACGGGCGAGGGCGCGATGGCAGTGGTGGACGCGTCGCGCAACATGGAGCTGTACGACGAAGAGACCGACGCCGAGGTCTACCGGCTCGGCATCCACACGGCCGAGGTGTCGCCGCCGGTCGAGCCGCCCGAGGCGATGATGGAGTCGCTGCTGGGGCGTGCGCGCGAGCTGGTCGGCGCGGGCAAGTTCGTCTGCATGATCGGCGGCGAGCACTCGGTGAGCGCGCCCGTCATCCAGGCGCACGCCGAGAAGTATGAGAACCTCTCGGTACTCCAGATAGACGCGCACGCGGACCTCCGCGACACCTACGACGGCACGCCCCACTCGCACGCGTCGATCATGGCGCGCGTCGTGCGTGACCTCAAACTCCCGGCCGTGCAGGTCGGCATCCGCTCGATCTCGGCCGAGGAGGCGCGCTCGCTCGACGAGTTCCCGACGCGCATCTTCTGGGCGAAGGACGTCGCCGGCCGCACCGACTGGTGGGAGGAGGCCGTCGCCGGCCTCACCGAGAACGTCTACCTGACGATCGACATCGACGGCCTCGACCCCTCGCTCGTCGCGCAGACGGGGACGCCCGAGCCGGGGGGCTTGGGCTGGTACGAGACGCTCGGCCTCATCCGCACGCTCGCGCGCTCGCGCCGCGTCGTCGGCATGGATTTGACCGAGTACGCATACGTCGAGGGCTTCAGCGCCTCCGCCTTCCTCTGCGCCAAGCTCATCTACAAGTCGCTCTCCTACATCTTCGAGTCAGAGACCAAGCGTGTGCGCGGCGCGCAGTCCTCGCGCGCCGGCTCAGTAGCCCACCGCCGGCCGCCCCCGCCGCTCTCAACCTTCCCTTGACACACGGCCTCGCCCGGTGTGCAATTCGGGGTATGCTCAAAGGCAGGAGCACAACCTTCCCTCCCTGGTAAGACCCGGCCACACGGGCAAGCCGGACCGCGGCGACGCGCGGCGCGCGCAGGGGTGCGCGCGTGTCGCGGAGGCTGCGGCGTGCGCTCGCGCGCTCGGTGATTCCTCCGCCTCGGCGGGACGTTTTCAGGCGCAAACACTTGAGAACGTCCGCGGCTTCCGAGGAAAGGAGAATCACCACCCATGTCTTCCGCGACAGATGCGGCGCGCCGACGAGGCGGCGCACGGCGCGGTCTGTCCGTCTTCGTGCTCACGCTGCTCGCGACGGAGTTCCTCGACGAACTCGTCTTCGGCGTGCGCGAAGCGGCCTGGCCCCTCATACGCAACGACCTGCGCCTCTCCTACACGCAGGTCGGCCTCCTCCTGAGCGTCCCCGCGCTCCTCAGCCACTTCATCGAGCCTTTGCTCGGCATCCTCGGCGACGTGTGGCGCAGGCGCGCGCTCATCACGGGCGGCGGGGTCGCGTTCGCGGCCGGCACACTGCTCGCGGGCCTCAGCCCCGACTTCGCCTCCCTGCTCGTCGCGTCGCTTGTCAGCAACCCCGCGGCGGGCGCCTTCGTCGGCCTCTCGCAGGCGACGCTGATGGACGCCGCGCCCCGACGGCGCGAGCGGAACATGGCGCGCTGGGCGCTCGTGGGCTCGCTGGGGAACTCTGCCGGGCCGCTGGCGCTGGGCGCTTGCGTGTGGCTCGGCGTGAGCTGGCGCTGGCCCTTCGCGCTCGCGGGCGCGCTCCTCCTGTGCGCGGCCGCCGTCGCGTGGCGCCGCGTCAGACTCTCGCGGCGCTCATCGAAGGGCTGCGCGGGGCGCTCGGCGCGCTCCGCAGGCGAGAGGTGCGTCGCTGGCTCCTGCTCCTCGGGCTGGGCGACTTCACCTACGACATCCTGCGCGGCTATCTCGCGCTCTACTTCGTGGACGTGGTGGGTGCGGGCGAGGCGCGCGCGGCGCTGGCGCTCGTCGTGTGGACCTGGGTGGGGCTCGTCGGCGACTTCCTGCTGCTGCCCCTGCTCGAACGCGTCGAAGGGTTGCGCTACCTGCGCTTGAGCACGTCGGTCGTGCTCGTGCTCTTCCCCGCCATGCTGCTGGCCGAGGGGTACGCGGCGAAGCTTCTGCTGCTCGGGCTGCTCGGGCTCTCGAACGCCGGGTGGTACGCGATCCTCATGGCGCGGCTCTACGGAGAACTGCCCGGGAGGAGCGGCACGGCACTGACGCTCGGCAACCTCTTCGGCATCGTCAGCGACCTGCTGCCGCTGGCGCTGGGGGCCTTCGCCGAGAGGTTCGGGCTGGGCGCGATGATGTGGCTGCTGGCGCTCGGCCCTTTGGGGATGCTGGCGGGGCTGCTCAGGGTGCGGGACGAGAGGCGTGAGGCTTCGGGGCTCTAGAGGCTTCAGGGCTTTAACGGCCCGGCTTCCGACTCTTCGAGCGTGGCGCGAATCTCCCCGTCGCCCGCCCTCCGGAAGCTTTCATACCAGAGTCCGACGTGGCCGAAGGGCTCGGGGCGTGCGAGGCAGACGAAGTCGGCGGCGGCCCGCCGGATGACTTCGCACGCCGCGGGGGCGGCGACGGGGGCGGCGGCGATGATGCGCGCGGGCGACATCGAACCGAGCGCGCGCATGGCGGCCAGCATCGTCGAGCCCGTGCGCACGCCGTTGTCGACGAGGATGACGGTTCGGCCCTTGATTTCCGCGGCCGGGCGCGGCCCGCGGCAGGCGAGCACGCGCGCGTCGAACTCCCGGAGCGCGTCGGCGAGAAAGTGTCCGAGTGCCGGGTCCGCGGTCGCCTCTGCGGCGGCCGCGAGTTCCGCGTCGAGGAAGCGCGTGCCGCCGACGCTCACGACGCAGAGCGGCTCCGCGGGACCGCGCGGCGCGAGCAGCCTGCGCAGGAGAACGAGGTCGAGCGGGAGGCCGAGCCGCTTCGAGACCCCTGCGCCCACCCCCACGCCGCCGCGCGCGATGGCGAGCACCAGCGCGTCAGCGCGTCCGCCATAACCCTCAAGCGCGACCGCGAGTGCGTGCCCGGCCGCGCGCGCGTCTGTGAATCGCATCCGAGCCCGACCTCCGTGTAAGGGGCACGCGCGCTAACGAGGAAGTCGCACGCGCTCTGCGGGGCTCGCACGCGTGCGACGCGCCTGTGCCGACGGGCGGCCTCGTGTTATCTTGCCCCGGTTCTGCCCCGCCGCGCTGCCCGCCCCGGAGGGCGTCTGTGTGCCCCGCGCGGCGTTAACCCGAAAGTGATGCTAAAGATGCCCGAGAGACTGACAGAAGAGGTCTTCACACGACAGTTGAAGACCAAGTTCCGCGTCCGCCCCGAAACCGAGGGCGCTCCGGAGGTCGAGCTTGAGCTCGACGAGGTCACGCCCTTCCCGACGCTTTCGCACTCGCGCAGCGACGTCGAGCGCTTCTCGGCCTACTTCTACGGCCCCGGCGACCTCTTCCTGCCGCAGAAAATCTATCGCCTGGGGCACGACGAGCTGGGCGAGTTCGAAATCTTCCTCGTCCCCGTCTCGCGCGACCAGCGCGGCTTCCGCTATGAGGCGGTCTACAGCCGCTTCAAGGACGAGTGAGGAGCGCCGGAGAGAGAGGGCTCGCGCTCTTCTCTGCCCGACACCTTCCCGCCGTCATTTATCGTTCTCGGCGCTCCACTCCATGTGGAGGTAGCCGCCGAGGTCCTCGAAGACGCGGAAGCCCAGCCGCTCGTAGAAGCGGAGCGCGCCCTCGTTGAGCATGAAGACCATGTGGCGCAGCTTCCTGCCCGAGGCGCGCGCCTCCTCGATGAGCGCGCCGACGAGCGCCGCGCCGACGCCCTGACCCTGCGCCTCCGGCAGCAGGGCGATGTCGAGTAGGCGTATCTCCTCCGCGTCGCGCCCGACCCAGAGGCGGCCGGCCGGCCGCCCTTCGAGCAGAATCAGGTCGTACTCCGCGCCGGGGTAGCGCGCCTCGTACTCCGACTTCTGCGCGTCGTACTGCGCGCGGCAGAAGGCCAGCTTCTGCGCGTCGTCCCACCATGTGACCTGCGCCAGCTCGGCCGCGCGCGTGCTGGCGTAGATTCGCAACAGCTCCTCGTAGTCTTCGGGCTCTGCCGCCCTCAGCGCCACCCTGCGCCCGTCGCGCGCCTCGAAATCGACTCCTCCGCCCAGCATCAAGCGCCCTCCTCTCATGCAGTCTCGTACGCGGCGACACGCCCCCCGGCCGCCGCCGCGGAAACGCAAAAGCGGCGGCGCGCCCCGGGCGGGGCCGTCGCGAATAGTAACCGGTGTGAGAGAAAATTTTAAGCCGGAGGGGGCTTTAGAGAGCGTGGTTGATGACCGCCTCGTAGAAGTAGGTGCCGCGGGGGCCGTCGCGTCGCGTCAGGAAGAGCGCGAACGTGCCGAGCGCTCCGTGCTCGATGTCGTAGATCGTCGTCAGGTCGGTGAGCTTGCCCTGCGCGCGGAAGACGAGGGCGAAGCAGTCGGACGGACGCGACTTCGACGTCAGCTTGCTCCCCGTCCTCGGCGTGCAGTCGCGGACGCTCGTGAGCGTGGCGTTGACCGACTTCGCGCCCGCGCGCAGCGTGAAGGTGCCGTTGACGTAGGGCTGGAAAGTCTCGCGCTTGAAGTAGAAGAGCGGGCTCTGCTTGGCCTGGAAGGGGACCTGGAAGTCCTGTGCGGGGTCGGACGGCTCCCCGATCTGGCCGAAGGCGAGGGGGGCGCTCCGCGCGATGAAGGCCGCCGCGAGGACGGTCATCGCCCCGGACCTCAGGAAACTGCGTCGTGTTGGGGACATTTTTCTGTGAACTCCTGCGCTGTAGGGGTGGGAGGCGGAGAAACCCTTCTGCTCCGCGACAAGGCAGTGTAAGTCAGGAGGGTGCCGGCTGACAACCACTAATTGGGATAACATATATTGATTCGGACAACATCCTTCTTGCAAATTAGTTTTCCGGAGGTTAAAATCTTCGCCGCTTCGCTTTTCGGACAACCGCTCTTCTGAAGTCCTCGCGAGCAAGCATTCCGGGATCACAATACCGCCAGAACCCAAGGGCGCTCCCAGACAGGTCTTACCGGCTCTTCAACATTCGACTACGCCCGGCCGACACACCCGGGCGCCATGAACCCCGAACAAGCCTTTCAGCACCACGCTCTCGAAGCCCACACGCCAAGGAGTGACTAATGTCCGAACCGTTCCTCAGTGAGATCAAGATAGTCAGCTTCAACTTCCCCCCCAAGGGGTGGGCGCTCTGCAACGGGCAGCTCCTCCCCATCAATCAGAACCAGGCGCTCTTCGCGCTCTTGGGCACCACCTACGGCGGCAACGGCCAGACCAACTTCGCGCTCCCGAACCTGCGCGGGCAGGTGCCTATCCACACGGGCAACGGCCACACGCTCGGCGAGAAGGCCGGCTCGACCGCGGTCACGGTCAACATCCAGCAGATGCCGACGCACGCCCACATCATGCAGGCGTCCTCGTCGAACGGCGACACCTCGTTCCCGAGCAACCCGAACCCGAACGTTCTGGGCGCGACCAACGCCGTCATCTACGGTGCCCCCAACGCCCTGACCACACTGAGCCCGGCCTCCGTCACCAACGTCGGCGGCAGCCAGCCGCACAACAACATGATGCCCTACCTGGTGCTCAACTTCATCATCGCGCTCCAGGGCATCTTCCCGTCGCGGAACTAGAGGAGGAGGAGAAGAATGCCAGAACCCTACGTCGGTGAAATCAGGATGTTCGCGGGCAACTTCGCCCCCAACGGCTGGATGTTCTGCGAGGGGCAGACGCTACCCATCTCCGAGAACGAGGTGCTCTTCCAGCTCATCGGCACGACCTACGGCGGCGACGGCGAGGAGACCTTCAACCTGCCGAACCTCGCCAGCCGCGTCCCCCTCCACATGGGCACCGGCCCGAACGGCACGACCTACCAGATCGGCGAGATGGCCGGCACCGAGCAGGAGACGCTCACCGTCCAGCAGATTCCGGTTCACACCCACCCGATGACGGCCTCGACCGCGCCCGCGCAGGGCACCAACCCGCAGGGCTCCGTGCCGGCTCAGTCGTCGCTCGTCACGCTCTACTCGCCCGAGCAGCCGTCGGTCAGCCTGGCGTCCAACGCCATCACCCCGGTGGGCGGGAGCCAGCCGCACGAGAACTGCCAGCCGTTCCTCTGCATCAACTTCATCATCTCGCTCTACGGGATATTCCCCAGCCAGACCTAAAGGAGAAGAAAATGTCCGACCCCTTTGTTGCCGAAATCCGGATCTTCCCCTTCAACTTCCCCCCGACGGGCTGGGCCTTCTGCAACGGGCAGTTGATGCCGATCTCGCAGAACACCGCCCTCTTCGCGCTCCTGGGCACCACCTACGGCGGCGACGGCAAGTCCACCTTCGCCCTGCCCGACCTGGAGGGCAGCGCCCCGATGCAGCCCGGCCAGGGGCAGGGGCTCTCGCTGCGCGACCTCGGCGAGATCGGCGGCGCCGAGTCCGTCACGCTGCTCATCTCCGAGATACCCGTCCACACGCATACGGCGAGGGCCACCAACGAGATTGCCGAAATACAGGGGCCGACCTCGTCGACCATCCTCGGCCGCTCGTCGGGCGCCAACGCCTACCAGACCAACTCGTCGGCCAACCAGGTACAGATGGCCTTCCAGGAGTTGCCGCCGGCGGGCGGCAGCCTGCCGCATAACAACATGCAGCCGTACCTGACCCTCAGCTTCTGCATCGCCCTCCAGGGCGTCTTCCCGCAGAGGCCCTGAGCGCAGTCCACGACATCGGGGCGGCTGCCCGCGCGCGTGCCGCCCCGCCACACTTTCGACCCCACAGGTGCCGCCCCGAGCCGCCACGAGCGCACGCACTCACCCGAAGGTTTTACGGATTCTCACGCCCGCGCCCGTCGCGGTCCAGCAAGTGAGCCAAGGAGATTTATGAATCACCGAAATTCGATTCTCGGCCGCCCCGCCCTCAGGGCGTACGCCGCAGCCTTCATCTCATACC
>Ga0216309_1000210_pt1 | contig 10915 bp, 7 predicted proteins | sample Total_DNA_C_FD_161284 | JGI IMG/M metagenome (GOLD analysis project Ga0216309, IMG submission 161284) | Terrestrial sediment cell enrichment communities for BONCAT metagenomics from Utah, United States - Total_DNA_C | ecosystem: Environmental > Terrestrial > Deep subsurface > Rock core/Sediment ...
TCCAGTCGGCGCTGTGAAGGGGGGGAAGTAGGCAGAAGGAAGTAGACAGTAGGGGAGAATCCCTCCACTTGTATTCGAAGAAGGCGGCCTGGAAGCTCATCGCTCCGGGCCGCCTTCTTCTACTGTCTACTGTCTACTGTCTACTCTCCCCTCACGTTGTCAGGCGTCTGTAGATGGCGGGCATGCGCTCGGGGAGCGAGAGCACGTCGTCGATGATGGTGTAGCCGACCTCGCCGTAGAGGTCGCGCAGCTCCGCCTCCGAGTCGCGGTCGATGGTGACGCAGAAGGGGGTGATGCCGTCGAGGCGCGCCTGCCTGAGCGCCTCGCGCGTGTCCTCGCGGGCGTAGCGCGCGTCGCCGTAGTCGTGGTCGTAGGGACGCCCGTCGGAGAGGACGATGAGCAGGCGCGTGCGCGCCTCCTGGCCGCGCAGCTTGGCCGCCGCGTGGCGGACGGCCGCGCCGAGCCGCGTGTTGTTCTGGTAGTTGATGCCGCCGATGCGTTGCTCGACCTCGCCCGCGTAGGGCTCGTCGAAGTCTTTGACGACGTAAAACTTCACGTTGCGCCGCCCCTCCGAGGTGAAGCCGTAGATGGAGTAGGAATCGCCGACGGCTTCGAGCGCCTCACTCATCAGGACGAGCCCCTCCTTCTCGACCTCGATGATGCGGCGGCCCGGGTGCGTGTAGGGTTGCAGCGGGTGGCGGCCGATGGTGCGCGCCGTCGAGCTGGACTGGTCGAGCAGGAACGAGACGGCCACGTCGCGCTCGCGCCGCAGACGCCTCGTGTAGATGCGCTCGGACTGCTGGCCGTCGGCGCGGCGGTCGATGACGAAATCGATGAGGGCGTTGAGGTCGTAGTCGTCGCCGTCCAGCTCGTTCGCCACGCGCTTCAGGCTCTCGGGGCGCATCAGCTGGAACTGGTGGCGGATCGAGGAGATGACGCCGCGGTAGCGCGAGCGCGTCAGCTCGACGAACGAGCGGTCGCCTCTCTTGACCCTCTTCTCGACGACGCGGCACCAGCCCACGCGCCTGTCGGAGAGCTCGCGGTCCCACTCGTCGTATTCGAAGGCCTCCTCGCCGGGTTCGAGTCCCTGCTCGGGCGACTCGCCCGTCATCCAGCGCTCGGCCCCCGTCAGGGTCTGCTCGCCCTCCTCGCCTGCCTCACTGGCCGCCCACGCGTTGAAGAGCTCGCGCGCGTCGCGACGGCGCTGCTCGCGCTGGCGCTCTTCGTCCGTGGCCTCTTCCGTCTCCTCGCCTTCGGCCTCGAGGTTCGACTGCGCGCCGCTCTCCCGGTCGTCGCCGCCCTCCTCTTCGCTCTCCGACCGGCGCTCGGCCATCTCGGGGACGACCGACTGGAAGAGCGTGTAGACGCGCGAGGTCGCCAGCAGCGTGTCGGCGACGTCGGCCGTGTTGCCCGCCAGGTATTCGGCGACGATTGATTCGAGCTCCGAGATGACCTGGCCGTAGATGGTGCGTGCGTCGTCGAGTGCGCCGCCGCAGAGCGTGATCTGGAAGAGCAGCTCGAAGGGGACGAGCGTGACGGGGAGGCTGACGATGTGTGGCCGGCCGCGGCGCAGGTGCTCGCGGACGAGGTCGAGGTCGCGCGCCAGGCCGCGGTAGGCGTGGCGCAGCCTGCGGTCGATGCGCCCGTTCTCCAGCGTCCCGAAGATGCGCGCGGCCAGCCCCCTCTGCGGGAAGAGCGCGAGCACCGCGCGGTAGTCGCCGCCCGCGGGCAGCGCACGCCGCCTCTCCTCGGCGCGGCGCTCCTCCTCCTCGGGCGCGAGCGCGCGCTCAGACTTCGACGGGTCGTTGATGTAGCCGTCGAGCGAGAAGGCGTCGAGCGCATCGGCCGCCTCGGGGGCGTAAAGCTCGGCGAGCGCCGTGTAGGCCGCGCGCAGGCCACGCGTCTCCGGCTCGTGCGTGCCGAACTCTATCTGGCCTGCGGCGTGCGCGGCCAGCACCTTGTAGAGGCGGAAGTCCAGCTCGCGCTCGCCGAACTCGGAGACGACCGATGGGAGGTGGATGGTGTGGCCGTCGCCGATGCGCTGCTCTTCGGGGATGGCCGCGAGCGGCGCGACCTCGACGGCGCGCCCCGTCAGCCCCTCGACGTAGAGCCGGAGCGTCTGCGCCACTTCTTCGAGCCCGAGCCCCGCACGCCCGCCGCTCTGCAACTGCTCGTTGCTCCGACGCGTCTCCAGCGCGAAATAGCTGCGGCGCGCGCGCGCGTTCGGGTGCTCGGCGAGTAGCCCCTCGCGCGCCCACGCGCGGAACTGTTCGAGCGTGGCGGTGCGGAGTGCGCCCGGCGCGGCGCGGAGGCAGGAGATGGCCGCCTCAGCGTCCGCGCGCGCCACCTCGTGTGTCGCCTCGACGACGGCCAGCGCGACCTCAGTGAGGCGCGTGCGCTCCCCGCCCGCTTCGGTCAGCGCGTGCAGCGACGCAGGGCCGGTCCGTGCCATCGCCACGAGGCAGGCGTTGCTGTGCGCGGCGACCGTGCGCAGCAACGCGCCCCAAGGCTCGAAAGCCTCGGGCACAAGCCTCAGCACGTCGCCGCCCGACGTGAGCACGTGCAGCGCGGCAGCGCCCCCGCGGTCGAGGAAGCCTGCCGACTGTCCGAAGAGCCGCAGAGCCTGCTCTGCGCTCAAGCCTTCGACGGCCGTCGGCAGCGCCGCCCACATGTCGGCCGCGATCCCGCCCACGCGCCGCGCGAACTCGCCGGCCAGCTCGATTGCCGCCGCCCAGACGCGCGCCTCCGCCGCACCGGCGGCGACGCCTTCGCCCGCCTCTTCGCGGAAGGCCGAGAGGCGCGCGGCCGCCTCCGGCGTCGCCGAGAGGAAGTCTGAGCTGTGGCGCGCCGAGCGCCGCGCCACTTCGAGCGCGACCTCGAAGATGCGCCGCAGTAGCTCGGGGTCTTCGACCGCGCGCGCGAGCGAGGGACCGCGCCGGTATGTGTCGAGCGCGAACGAGGTCGAGAGCGGCAACTGCCGCCCGCAGACCTGTAGGAGCAGGAGCCTCGCGCCGCGCGGCACCTCGGCCAACCCTTCGGCGCCCGCCGCGATGAAGGCCGCGCCCGTCTCCGCGTCGGCCATCACCAAGCGGCGCGCCAGCTCTCCCCACGCGCGCATCTCTTCGGCGTCGAGCACGCGCGCCGCCTCGGGCACCGCGCGCAGGAAGTCGACGCCCGCGCGCAAAGAGAGCGCGGCCAGCCCCGCCCCGACCTCGAGCGCGGCGCGCGCCACCTCAACGTCGAGCTTCCCGACCTCGCGCGCCAGCCCCGCGATCCTCCGCCGCTCGCCCGCGTCGCTGACCGACCGCAGACGCTCGCGCAGCTCGCGCTCCAGCGGCCGGCCTTCCTCCGCATCATCCTCCTCGGAATCGAAAATGTACTTCTCTGCCATCTCGACAATGTCACTTAAAATTCGGTGCCGAGACTAAACCCGGCTCGCAAAACATAAGCAGAGCCTGCCATCGGTACTCTCGGGTCTTTAGACAGTTCCTTTAAATGACGGTCGTCACGATCTCGCGGATGCTGCGCTGGAGGTCGCGGTCGTCGGTGATGGGCGTGCAGAGGGCGACCTCGGCGGCGGCCGCAGGCGGGATGCCGCGGGCGGTGAGCTGCGCGGCGTAGATAAGCAGGCGCGTGGAGACGCCCTCTTCGAGGCCGTGGCCGCGCAGGTTGCGCACCTTCTGGCCGATGAGGACGAGGTCGCGCGCCGCGTCGAGCCGGACGCCGCCCTCGCGCGCGACGATCTCGGCCTCGAGCTCGGCCGGCGGGTAATCGAATTCGAGCGCAACGAAGCGCTGGCGCGTCGACTGCTTCAGGTCCTTGAGGATGGACTGGTAGCCCGGGTTGTAGCTGACGACGAGCATGAAGTCGGGCGGCGCTTCGAGGATGGTGCCGCGCTTCTCGATGGGGAGGCGGCGGCGGTCGTCGGTGAGCGGGTGGATGATGACGACCGTGTCCTTGCGCGCCTCGACCACCTCGTCGAGGTAGCAGATGGCGCCGCCGCGCACGGCCGCCGTCAGCGGCCCGTCGTGCCAGACCGTCTCGTCGCCTTCGAGCAGGAAGCGGCCGACGAGGTCGGTGGCCGAGAGGTCTTCGTGGCAGGCGACGGTGATGAGCGGGCGGCCCAGGCGCCAGGCCATGTGCTCGACGAAGCGCGTCTTGCCGCAGCCCGTCGGGCCTTTGAGCATGACGGGCAGCCGCGCGTCGCGCGCGGCCTCGAACAGCTCCACCTCGCGCCCCACCGCGAGGTAGAAGGGCTCATCCGTGACGACGTACTCTTCGATGGCTCTTTCCGGCATTGTCTCGACTTCTGCGCGGCCGCGTCGGGCTGACGTTTGGTCCCGCATCGGGTATCCTGTAGACGGCGAAATAAGCAGTTGATGAAATGAGCACTCATCTTAGCATCTGCATAAATGTGCGGCAAACTCGACGTTTTTGGGCGGGCCCGAACCTGACATGAAGATAGCGGTGGCGATGAGCGGCGGGGTGGATTCTTCGGCGGCGGCGGCGATGCTCAAGGCCGAAGGGCATGACCTCGTCGGCTTCACGATGCAGCTCTGGAACCAGCGGCGCGGACTCTCGACGGGCGAGGACGGCGAGCCGCTGCCCTCGCGCTGCTGCTCGCTCGATGACGTCTACGACGCGCGCCGCGTGGCCGAGGGGCTGGGCTTCCCCTTCTACGTCCTGAACCTCGAGCGCGACTTCGAGCGCGACGTGGTCGCGCCCTTCGTCCAAAGCTACCTCGAAGGCGAGACGCCCATCCCCTGCGTCGCGTGCAACAGCCGCCTCAAGTTCGCCTCGCTCGACCGCATGGCGCTGAGCGTGGGCTGCGAGAAGGTGGCGACCGGCCACTACGCGCGCGTCCGCTTCGATGAGGGCTCGGGGCGCTACCGCCTGCTGCGCGGCCGCGACGGGCGTAAGGACCAGTCCTACTTCCTCTGGGAGCTGACGCAGGAACAGCTCTCGCGCTCGCTCTTCCCGCTCGGCGAGCTGACGAAGGGTGAGGTGAGGGAGGCGGCGCGCCGCCACGGCCTCAACGTCGCCGCGAAGCCCGAGTCGCAGGAGATCTGCTTCGTGCCCGACGGCGACTACGCCGGGTTCATCGACCGCTACCTCGAAGCCGAGGGCCGGGAGGACGAGCGGCCCCCGGGCGGCGAGATCGTCGACGCCGAGGGGCGCGTCGTCGCCTCGCACGCGGGCGTGCATCGCTACACGGTCGGGCAGCGCCGCGGCATCGGGGTCTCGCGCCCGCTCCCGCTCTACGTCGTCAGCGTCGACGCCGAAGCGAACCGCGTCGTCGTCGGGCACGAGGACGAGCTGCTGAGCCACGAGTTCACGGCCGCGGGCATCAACTGGGTCGCCTTCGACGAGCCGGCGCGGGAGGTGCGCGCCGACGTGCGCGTCCGCTACCGGCACCAGGAGGCGCCCGCCACCGTCATCCCGCTCGGCGGCGCGCGCGTGCGCGTCCGCTTCGACGAGCCGCAGCGCGCCATCACGCCGGGGCAGGCCACCGTCTTCTACCGCGGCGAGGAGGTCCTCGGCGGCGGGTGGATAGTGAAAGAGAGTAGTCAGTAGTCAGTAGGCGCCGGTCGACGGGCGCTGTCGCTGACCCTCGGGCGGCTCGTAGACGAGGTTTTTTCTACTGACTACTGATTACTGACTACTGTCTACTCTCTTCTCCCCACGCCCTACTTCCCCAAAACCTTTTACCCTCCCGCCGCGTAAAAGAACCGACCCCGACTCTTCCGCCCTGGGCGGGTCAAATTCATCCGGTTTAAAAGGTCGAAAGTCATATGACACGTGGTGGCAAGATAGCTCTCATCATCGCCGGGTTGCTGTTGGCGTGCGGACTGGTGCTGGCGCTCGTGATCGGGTTCGTCCTGGTCTCGCTCGACAACGAGCCGGACGTCGCCTCGAACAGCGTCCTCGTCCTCAAGGTCGAGGGGCAGCTCCCCGATTTCACGAACGCCGACGAGTTCTCGAGTCGCTTCTTCGGCGGCGAGCCCAACTCGCTCTCGAACCTCCTGCTCCAGCTGCGCAAGGCGAAGGCCGACGCGCGCGTCGGCGCCGTGCTCCTCGACGTCCGCATGCTCGGCGCGGGCTGGGCCAAGGCCGACGAGATACGCGACGCCGTCTCGGATTTCCGCAAGTCGGGCAAGCCCATCTACGCCTACATGGAGTTCGGCTCCGACAAGGAGTACTACGTCGCGACCGCCGCCGAGCGCGTCTACGTGCCCCCGATCGGCGACCTCTTCATCAACGGGCTCGCGGCCGAGTCGATGCACTTCAAGGGCACCTTCGACAAGCTCGGCATCTACTGGGACTCGTACCAGATCGCCGAGTACAAGACGGCGCCCGAGTCGTTTACGCGCGAGGACATGTCGGAGGGCGAGCGCGAGACGCTCAACTCGCTCCTGGACGCCATCTTCGGCCGCTACGTCGCGCAGGTCGCCGAGTCGCGCCGCAAGTCGGTCGAGGACGTGCTCGCGCTCGTCGACGGCGCCCCACACAACGCGCGCGTGGCGCAGGAGGCCGGCCTCATCGACGGGACGCTCTACCGCGAGGAGGTCGAGGCCGAGCTGAAGAAGCGGCTCGGCTACAAGGAGGACGAGAAGCTGCGCAAGGTCTCGGGCGCCGAGTATCGACGGGTCACGCCCGAATCCCTCGGCCTCAACCAGGGGGAGGCCGTCGCGGTCGTCTTCGCCTCGGGACCCATCGAGCCCGGCAGCTCGAACGACGGCGCGTTCGGCGGCGACCAGACGGTCGGCTCCGACACCGTGGTCAAGGCCATCAACGACGCGCGCGACAACAAGGAGGTCAAGGCCATCGTGCTGCGCGTCGACAGCCCCGGTGGCGTGACCTACCCCTCGGACCTCATCTGGAAGGCGGTCGAGGAGGCGAAGAGGAAGAAGCCGGTCGTCGTCTCGATGAGCGACCTGGCGGCCTCGGGCGGCTACTACATCTCGATGGGCGCGAACCGCATTGTCGCCCAACCCCTGACGCTCACGGGCTCGATCGGCGTCTACGCCTACAAGCCGGTGGTCAAGGGCTTCTACGACTGGGTCGGCGTGACGAGCGAGTACCTGCTGCGCGGGAAGAACGCAGGCATGTTCCGCGAGACCGAGAAGTTCACGAAGGAGGAACGCGAGAAGTTCGAGGGCTCGATGCGGAGCTTCTACTGGGACCAGTTCCTGCCGAAGGTCGCGGCGGGGCGCCGCCTGCCCGATGTCGAGGCGGCACACGCCGTCGGGCGCGGCCGCGTCTGGACCGGCGCGCAGGGGAAGGAGAAGGGTCTGGTCGACGAGTTCGGCGGCCTGGACCGCGCCGTCGAGGTCGCCAAGGAGCTGGCGAAGATTCCTGCCGACAAGGGCGTGCGCCGCATCGTCTACCCCGCGCCGACGAGCTTTCTCCGGCAACTGCTCGGCGGCGAGGAAGACGCCGCGCGCGTCCGTGCCGAGCGGCAGCGCGCCGCCTTCATCAACTCGATGCCCGCCGAGATGCGACCCGTGCTCCGCCGCGCCGCCATGTTCGAGCGCTTCAGCCCGGGGCAGACCCTCGCCATCATGCCCTTCGAGCTGAAGATCGAATAGGAGAGTAGCCAGTAGACAGTAGACAGTAGAAAAATCAGAGGCGGCGCGTCCCACTGATGGCTGAGACGCGCCGCCTGTTTTTTATCTACTGACTACTGGCTACTGTCTACTGTCTACTTCCCCTCCGCCTCTATCCTCTCTTCGCCGCCCATGTAGGGCCTGAGGGCTTCGGGGATGATGACCGAGCCGTCCTCCTGCTGGTAGTTCTCGAGGACGGCGAGCCATGTGCGGCCGACCGCGAGCCCCGAGCCGTTGAGCGTGTGTACGTACTCGGGCTTCGCACCGCCGGCCCGCCGGAAGCGTATCTGTGCGCGACGCGCCTGGTACGCCTCGAAGTTCGAGCACGAGGAGATTTCGCGGAAAGCGTTCTGCGAGGGCAGCCACACCTCCAGGTCGTAGGTCTTGGCCGACGCGCCGCTCAGGTCGCCGGTCGAGAGCGCGACGACGCGGTAGTGTAGACCCAGCCTCTGGAGTATGGACTCGGCGTCGCGGGTCAGCCCCTCCAGCTCCTCGTAGGAGTTCTCCGGGAGCGCGAGCTTGACCAGCTCCACCTTGTCGAACTGGTGCTGGCGGATGACGCCGCGCGTGTCGCGCCCGTAGGAGCCGGCCTCGGAGCGGAAGCAGGGCGTGTAGGACACGAACTTCCGGGGCAGCTCGCCGCCGTCCAGAATCTCGTCGCGGTGGATGTTCGTGACCGGCACCTCGGCCGTCGGGATGAGGTAGAGCCCGCGCTCGTCCGTCAGCTTGAAGAGGTCCTGCTCGAACTTCGGTAGTTGCCCCGTGCCGAAGAGCGAGGCCGCGTTGACGATGAAGGGCGGGAGCGTCTCCTCGTAGCCGTGCTCGCGCGTGTGGACGTCGAGCATGAAGTTGATGAGCGCGCGCTCGAGCCGCGCGCCCGCGCCGCGCAGGATGGCGAAGCGCGCGGCGGCAATCTTGGCCGCGCGCTCCAGGTCGAGGATGCCGAGCCGCGTGCCCAGGTCGACGTGGTCCTGCGGCTCGAAGTCGAAGCGTGGCGCCTCGCCCCACTGCCGCACCTCCCTGTTCGCCGACTCGTCGCGTCCCACCGGCACGGACTCGTGCGGCACGTTCGGGACCGTGGCGAGCAGCTCCTGCATTCGCCGCTCGGCCTCGTCGCGCGCCCGTTCCAGCTCGGCCATGCGCTCCTTCAGCTCGCCGACCTCGGCGCGCCGAGCCTCGGCCTCCTCCCTCCTCCCCTCCTTCATCAGGGCGCCGATTTCCCGGCTCGAAGAGTTGCGCCGCGCGTTCAGCGCGTCGGACTCGGCGATGACGCGGCGGCGCTCGGCGTCAAGCGCCGAGAAGTCTTCGAGCGCCGCGACGGGGAAGCCGCGCGCATCGAGCGCGGCGCGGACCTCTTCAAGATGGCTGCGGACGTAGTTCAGGTCGAGCATCTGCCGTCACCCCTCGCTCTCTTTCCCGGGGGCGGGTGCGCCGCCCACGCCGGGCCGTGAGAAGATTCTGTTCGCCTCCTCCAGCGTCTCCTTCGAGCCGACATCGTACCAGATTCCCGGTACGCGCCAGGTGTAGAAGGGCGTGCGCGGGTAGAGCCATTGCACGAGCCGGCCGGGCTGGTCGGGGTTGTTGCCCTCTTCGATGTACTGCCGGATGAGCGGGAGCGCCGAACGCGGGTAGTAGTAGAGCGCTATCCCGGTGAGCGTGCTCCGCGGGTCCGCCGGTTTCTCCTCGAAGAAGGTGATGCGCCCCTCGCCGTCGACCTCGATGGAGTTGTACTTCTTGATCGCTTCCAGGTCGCCGACATCGTAGACGGCGAGCACGGGCGCCGCCTTCTCGCGGCAGAAGTCGCCGAACGCGCCGAGCCGCTCGCTGAAGAGGTTGTCGCCCGCGACGACTATCACGTCGTCGTCGATCTCCGCCTGTTGCAGGACGAGATTCAAGTCGCCGATGGCCCCGAGCTTGTTCGAGTCGTCGGTCGAGCGGTCGTTGATGACCGAGACGCGAAGCCCGCGGCCGCGCGCGCCGTAACCTTCGGCCCAACGCTCGAAGTGGCCGGCGAACTTGGCGTTGGTGACGACGATGACCTGGTCGATCTCCTCGATGGGGGTCAGGTTGTCGAGCACGTGTTCGAGCATCGGCTTGCCGGCCACGTCGAGCAGCGGCTTCGGCTGGTTGAGCGTGAGCGGGTAGAGTCGCGTGGCGTAGCCCGCCCCGAGTACGATTAATTTCATGCTCCTCCCTTTCCTTGCGCGGTCGCCGAAACACTCCGGGCCGCGAACCGCTCGGCGGGCGGACCGGGCCCCCTTGCCTCGCCGCGGGTCTGACAACTCCGGTGTGACGAATTACCCCTAATCTTTACAATACAAACGGCCCCGCCGCCAAACCCGCCGCGTGGCCGCCGCCCGAGCCGCGGCCCCTGTGTGTTAAGATTGCCGCTCCCTAGCGGCAGCCTTAGTGAACGTTTAGCCTCGTCCCGGCGTGAGCAGGAGGGGCCCGAATCTACTTCGATGGAGGACCAACAGTTTGAGTGCCGAAGTGAAACCTTTCGCCGGACGCGCCGGCATCGTCACGGGCGCGACGCGCGGCATCGGCCGCGCCATCGCGCTGGAGCTGGCGCGCCGCGGCGCGGACGTCGCCTTCAACTACGCTCAGAGCGCCGCGGCCGCCGAAGAGCTGCGCCCCGAGATCGAGGCGCTCGGCGTGCGCGTGCTGGCGGCGCAGTGCGACGTGGCGGACACCGAGGCGGCGGCCGAGATGGTCAAGCGTGTGAAGGCGGAGCTTGGGCGCGTAGACTTTCTCGTCAACAACGCCGGCATCACGCGCGACAACCTGATCCTGCGCATGAAGGAGGAGGACTGGGACTCCGTCATCGACACCAACCTGAAAGGTGCCTGGAACTTCTCGCGCGCCGCGCTCCGCCACATGCTCAAGAACGAGGGCGGTGGCTCCGTCCTCAACATCTCTTCGATCAGCGGCGTGGTCGGGATGGGCGGCCAGTCGAACTACTCGGCGTCCAAGGCGGGGATGATCGGGCTCACGAAGGCGCTGGCCCGCGAGGTCGCCAGCCGCAACGTGTCGGTCAACGCGCTCGCGCTGGGGCTCGTCGCCACCGATATGTCGCACGCGCTCGACGAGTCGTACCAGAAGAAGCTGCTTGAGCAGATACCCCTCGGGCGCTTCGCGGAGCCCGCCGAGGTCGCGCGCATCGCCTGCTTCCTCCTCTCCGACGACGCGCGCTACATCACGGGACAGGTCATACAGGCCGACGGCGGGATGGCGATGTGACGGGATTTTCGCCTCGCGCTCTTTGAGGAACGTCGGGACATGCGTCTCCCCGGGAAAGCGCGAAGCGA
>Ga0216309_1000211_pt1 | contig 10847 bp, 3 predicted proteins | sample Total_DNA_C_FD_161284 | JGI IMG/M metagenome (GOLD analysis project Ga0216309, IMG submission 161284) | Terrestrial sediment cell enrichment communities for BONCAT metagenomics from Utah, United States - Total_DNA_C | ecosystem: Environmental > Terrestrial > Deep subsurface > Rock core/Sediment ...
CCCCCCCACATCCCGACCTTCACGCCCCCCTCTTCGAGGTACGGCGTGATGAAAGCTGTGATCTCGCCCAGGTCCTTCAGATAGCTGCGCCGGCCGCTCGGGACGTGTGTGACGTGGCCGTGCCAGTGTGCCGCCCCGGCTGTCTCTGGTGCCTGTTCAATACACAGCTTGATGATGAACGAATGCACTTCGCATTCAGTCAAGTGAAATGCTCCGCGCGCGTGCCTGCCCGGGGAGAGGTGAGGGGCGGGCGTCCGCGTGAACGTGCCCCGGATTCGACCGGCGTGCGCGCCGGCCGTTGTTGTGGTGCGGGGATGTATAGCAGGGAGTGCGACGGACGGGCGTCTGCCGAGCGTCTTCCGGTCGTCTGGGGACGGCGTGGGAGGAAAGCGTGAGCGAAAAAACAGACCCGGCGGGTGTTCTTGAGGGCGTAGAGCGGCTGCGGTCAGGGTGGGCGAGCGGCTTCTCAGCGCGGGTCTTCGAGCGCCAGACGGACGGCCTTGATCTCTTTGCCGACGCGTTGCTGTACGTCGGAGAGGATGCCCTGAATCTGTGTGAGCCGCCGCAGCACCTCGGCGAGTGAAGTGGCCTCGGCCTCCGCCTCCCTGGGGCCCTCCTGGACGGGGGCGGGGGCGGGCTCGCCGCCGTCGGAGCGTATGCGCTGGTAGAGGGCCACGGTCCGCTTGTCCGGTCTCACGTCTAGCTCTTCTTCGAGCGCGGACACGCAACGCTCGTACTGGCGCAGCGCCGCCGTGCGGTCGCCCGACATGTATTGCAGGTTCATCAACTGCCGGTGTGTGCGCTCGCGCGCGCGGTCGAAGCGGAGGATTTGCGAGCCGTAGAGCAGGCCGAGCTCGAACTGTTGTTGGGCCTCGCAGTGGCTCGTCAGCTTGTCGAGCATCATGAGGAGCATGTTCTGGAGGCGCTCGCGCTCGTAGAAACACCAGTCGGAATACAAGCCTTCGAGCAGGTCGCCGCGGTAGAGGCCCACGGCCGCCTGGAGGGCTTCGACGCGCTCGGCCCCAAGCTCTGCGCCGCCGCTGTCATGCACCGCCATAAAGGCCCTCTCGAAGACCTCCACGTCCAGCCAGACCTCCGCCCTCGGGTCCATCTGCACCCAGTCGTGCCCGACGAGGAGCACCCCGCCGCCGCCGCCGCTCCCCACGGGCGGCGGCGCCCCAGCGGCATTCTGTAGATGCCACAGCGCCTGCCTCAGATACTTTTTGGCCTTCTCGGTCGAGACCTCACCCCAGAGCATGCCGGCCAGCGCCTCGCGCGAGTGCGGGCGGGTGCGATTCAACAGCAGGTAGCTGAGCAGCTCCTGCTCCTTGTAGACGTCGAATCCTTGCGCAGGCTCTTCATTCCGACTGACGCAGAACCTGCCAAAGAGGTGAATCTTCAGCACAGACATCACCACGCTCCAATGGTTCGCGAGGCTCGGGAGGCGGGGCGGGAAAGGTAGCTGCGGGCCCGCCGAGCTGCCGCCTTCGAGCGCTTGAGACTTTCAAGCTTGAATAATTAGTCCCCAACAGGCGGGATTGCCGGCCGCAGAGACCCTCCGTGCGACATGAGGTGGGGCAAGGAGGAAAAGTGAGTTTGCGAACGGGTAACTTCCTTCGGCGGGAGCAAAAGAGCGTCCGGAAAGACACGCGGACGCCGCCGAAGGAATAAGTTACGGTGTAGTCGAACGGGCGTGGCGGCGCTCATCGCCGAGTGGAACGGCGGGCGAAAGAGTACCTGGGGGCGCGTGGATGATTTGTGCCGTTCGATAGAAGTAGTCGGGCATTCTATTGAACCTCCGGCGGCCTGGTGTGAGAGCGGGAACAGTGAGGCCGCGCCCCCAGTGAGGCGTGGCCGGCGTCAAGCGGATTTGTGAATTCAAACGAAGCAGTGTGAACGCGGGCATTTATACTTTGGGTCGCAAACTTTGTCAACAAAACCTTCCGCCATGGAAGGTGCGCGGCCACGGTCAGGGGCGGGCGGCGGCGGCGGCCGTCCGGTAGAGGGCCAGGTGGTCCGGTGTGAAATTCTGTGGCGGCTTGATGGTCTGCCAGCCCGCGGGGTCGATGAAGCGCCCGGGCGTGAACTCGTTCCAGGCGTTGGAGCCGTGCCGGACGTAGACGAAGAGGCCGGGGTTCGGTAGACGCAAAAGCCGCCGTCCGCCGCTCACGGCGTAGTGCAGAAGCCAGGCATCTTCGGCCAAGTTGATCTCCGGGTATCGGAGCCCCGTCGAGAGCAGCTCGCGGCGGTAGACGAGCGTGCCGCCGTGTACGTCGCCGACGAACATTCGCCGGTGGAGCTGCGGCTGGGTCGTCCAGAAGGCGCCACACGGCAGCTCAAGCACGAAAGCGTTCTCGAGCCCCGTCAGGTCGGCCTCGCCCGCGACGAGCGGCCGCACCTGATAGCGCAGGCGGTCGGGCGCGTACCAGTCGTCGTCATCCCAGTGGGCGATGATTTCTCCCTGGGCCAGCTCGCAGGCCGTGTTGCGCTTCGTCCCGATGGAGGCGCGTCCCGCCAGCCTTTCGTAGCGCACGCCGGGCAGGTCGCGCACGAGGTCGCCGACGGCGTCGTCACCGTCGTCCACGACGATCAGCTCTTTGTGGGGATAGTCCTGTGCGAGAAAGTTGGCGACCGCGAGCGGGACGAAGCCCCGGCGGTTGTAGGTCGGCATGATGCAGGAGACCATGGGCCAACGGGCACCCCTCCCCGGGGGCGAGAGCGCGCGGTAGAGGTGCAGGTCGTCGCCCAAAAGGGCGTGGACTTCACCCACGGGCGAGGGGTGCCAGAACAGACCGCCCGTCTCTTTCCGGCTGGTGTTCCCTGCGTGCACGGTGGCGACGCAGAGGCGCGGGTCGTCGAGATCACGGACGGTCTTGGCCGTGTCGTTCCAGAGGAAGAGCGAGTCTTCGCCGACCTGAACGTCCGGGAACCTGTTGCGCCCCCAGAAGTCGCGTCGGTAGGCCAGCGTGTTGCCGGCCACCCAGGGCGCGCCCGCCCCGGCCCCATACCTGTATTCCCACGCACGGTCGGCCGACGCGTCGAAGTAGAGCAGGCGGCTTGTCCCGGAGACGTCGCCGCCTCCTTCGAGCAGTGCGCGCACCTGCGCGCTCACACGCCAGCTCGGATACCAGTCGTCGTCATCCCAGTGGACGACGATTTCACCCCGCGCCTGCTGGCACGCCGCGTTGCGCTTCGCCCCGATGCTCAGCCTTCGCTCTAGCCGCACGTAGCGGATGCGCTCATCGTCCGGCACGAGGGCGGCTGCCGGCTCGGTCCCGTCGTCGAGGATGACGAGTTCGAGGTTGGGGTAGTCCTGCCGCAGGAAGTTGCGCACCGCGAGCGGGACAAAGCCGCGGCGGTTGTAAGTCGGCATGATGCAGGAGACGAGCGGCGGCAGCGGCCCGTCCGCATGTGCGAGGGGGATCGGCCGGAGCGTTTGAGGAATAGGGGCCAGGATAGATTTTTCGATGCCGGCCGGTTGTTCCATCTCCTGCGAGCGAATCCGGCCGAGGGGGGCGCGCGGGAAGTGCCCTTTGCCGACCGGCTCAGTTGAAAAGGCGTTCCGGATGGCGATGGGTCTCGGAAGGCTCGCGCCCCGTCCGGGGCGCGAGCCTTCCGAGGGAAGCGGGCGGCTGATCTCAATCAGTGCGAACGGGGCGAAATCGGTGCAGGCGTCGCCGCGGCAGTGTGTGCGGTAGTCCGTCTTCTCTCCGCGCAGCCTCCCGCCGCAGAACTTGTCCTGATAGCGGCGGCGGCTCGCCTCGAACCTCAAAGCCTCTTCGCGCCGCCTCCTCGGGGTGAAGGGTGCGCGCCACACGTAGGCGGCGCAGGCCCACACCCCCCGCCAGCCCGCGCGTGCGGCGCGCACGTTGTAGTCCATCTCCCAGCAGGGGCCGAGGCCGTAGGACTCGTCAGCGCCTCCGAGGGCCTCGACCACCTCGCGGCGGACGGCGTAGCAGAAGTCGGCAAGGCTGTGCAGCGGGGTCAGCGTCCGGGTTTCGTCACCGAAGCGCTCGAAGATATTACGCGCCATCACGTCGATTTCTTCGGGAGAGCCGCCGCTGCCCAGGGGCACGCACTGTTCATTCCAGACGTAGTTGGTCGTGGGGCCGGCCAGGCCATTTTGCGGGTCGGCTTCCAGCGCCGCCAGCAGGTGTTCGAGCCAGCCGGGGCCGACCTGTGAGCCGCTCTCCAGCAGCACGACGACCTCCGCGGCGGAGACCGCCGCCAGGCGGTTGAAGCAGGCCGCAGCACCCAGCGGCTCGTCCGTTCCGAACTGCGGGATGTCAAACCCCCTGAGCGCCCGCAACGTCCGCGCGTCCGGCCCGTCGGGCAGCAGAATCAACTCGACGTCCGGGGCAGTATTCATGCGCACGCTCTCAAGGGTCGCGCGCAGCTGCTCCGGCCGCTCGTGTGTGTGAATCCCGATGCAGGTCTGCTTCATGCAGTCTCCCCGGCCTACTTCAGCTCGGTGTTCTCAAGCAGCACGTCGTCGGGCCAGAGTTCGAGGACGCGAAAGCCCGGGAGCATTTCGAGTATCTCTCGGAGCGTTGCCTGCCCCTCGTAAAGCTCTTCGTCCGAGTATTCGGTGTAGAGATAGCGTGTGCGGGCAAGGCTCTGCCGGGCGCCGCGGATCATCTCGCCCTCGGCGCCCTGGATGTCGGCCCAGATGAAATCGATGACGCCGAGCCCGCGCTCCCGGCAGAAGGTGTCGAGCGTCAACAGCTTGACCTCGACGGCCTCGCCGAAGGTGACGGGGAAGCGTTGCAGGTGATTCTTGGGCCGCTTGATCGAGGAGGAATGGGTCCACTCCTGCCCCCACCCTTCCTTGCTCAGTGTGAGCAGGCCGCGGCCGTCGCGGTCAGAGACGGCCGCGCGGTGGAGCGTCACGTTGTGGCGCATCTTCGGGTTGTTGCGCGGGTCGGGCTCGAAGGCGTGGATGGTCACGCCCGGGAGCTTTGACATCCACGCCGTATCGTCGCCGCGGTGGGCGCCCAGTTCCAGAAAGGTCTTGGGGCCGGGGGCGCGAAAGGTCTTTTGCACCCACTGCCTGATGGGGCGAGGCGACTGCGGCAGTGCCACCCTGCGGCGGTCGAACCTCTCCCGCACGCGCAGGAACATGGCGACGCAAGCCTCGAACGACTGGTCGTCGTTCATCTCACCGGTAATGCGTGCGAACTCTTTGGCGCATTTGTGCCACTCATCCCACGACCAGCGCAGGGTGTGGTTATGGTGAAACCCGGCCGGGAACTCGACGGCGTAGACGGGGAGGTCGCGCGCGTCGAACATGTGGGGCAGCCAGTAGTCCCAGGCGGGTTTCCCCATGCTCAAAAAAGAGTCGGGCGTCTCGGCCACGTCGCGCCCGTGAAAGAGGAAGGCGTCGATGCCGTAGCGCTCGCGCTCGGCGCGGCGCGGGTCGCCGTCGTGGTTGTAGCGGACGAAGTAGCAGAGGCCGCCGTCGGAGAGCCAGCGCAGACGCTTCAGCTCCCACTCCTCCAGGCCGAGCTGGATGTCGGCGTTGACCAGAAGCGCGGGCGCGTTCTGCTCTGCCGCCCAGTCGAGCATGGCCTTGATGGGGACGAAATGGCCCCCGAAGACGTCGGCCGTCGTCCTCTCGACCGGCACGAGGTCCACGTCGTAGAGCTTTCTCAGCTGCGCGAACTCGGACGGGTGGTTGAAGGCGCGCACCTCTAACCCGGCCCTGCGCCAGGAGTCGATGGAGTCGCGCACGAGCCCCGCGCTCTCCGGCTTCGGTGGCAGCGACGTGAGGGCGTAGATGGGCTCAGCGCTCGCCCCGCCCCTGCGGGCAGTAACTCTGAAGGTGGGGGCACGCCGGCCGTTATTCCGGACCAGCCGCTCGGCCGCCAGCATGACCTGCGTCGGCAGCACGAAACGCTCGCCGGCCTCACCGGCGAGCGACCACACCTCGAAGCCCGTCCCGCGCCGCGTTTCGACCTGCGGCAGGTTCTCCCGAAAGCCGTGCTCGCTGAGCCACTCGGTCGCCGGGTAGTAGCCATCCCAGTCGTTGCCGACCAGCACGTACAGCTTGCCACTGGTGAGGAACTCGACCTCGACGGGCGAGGCGGACATCGAGACGACCTGTGTGAACTCAAGCCCCGCGAGCGTTTTGGGGATGGATGAAAACGGGCGGGGCTCGTTGTTGTGCGACGAGACGCCCGCTTCCAGCCGCCCGACCGTGTAGCCCATGCTCTCGCGGAATGCGACCGACGCGCAGGCCAGAGCTGGCGCCGGCCGCGGCGGGTCAAGGAAGCCCGCGTGGACGGGCCTCGTCGGCCCGTGTAGGCGCTGGCCCTCGCTGTAGCGCCGGACCCCGCTCAGGTGGAGGTGGCAGGCGCGCAGCGTGCGGCTCGGGTTCGAGAGCGCGAGCCCGGCACGCTCGGCCTCCCAGGCCAGGCGGTTGTCGCAGCCCGGCAGCCCGAGGTGAAAGTCGCAGGCGAACTCGCGGATGGGTGCCTGAAAGACCCAGGCGTCCTGGCTCGACGGGTGGTCGAAAAAGCGTACTGAGCCGTCGGGCTGTACGTCCCAGCGTGAGAGGCAGAGCAGGCGGCCCGCAAGGTCGTGGCCTTCGAGGCGGGCCAGCGTCTCGTCGAAGTAAATATCGGCGTTGGCGATGATGACGCGCCGCCCCCGGAGGTGTTCGTTGGCGTGTGCGAAAAGGTCGGCGTACTTCACGCGACGGCCGCGCTCGAACAGCCGCACACGTGGGGCGGCGAGCACGGGATAGTCACGCACGAACCGTTCGACTTCGAGCGACTCCTCGGCGAAAAGGTGTATCTCTTCGAGGTGCTCGTTCTCCAGGTTGCGCCTGAGACACTCCAGCAGCTCGGCTGTGCGACGCGGGTCGGCGTCCTCGTATAGTCCCGTGAGTAGAATCATCGCCGGCTCATCCTGCCCGTCTGCTCATAGTGGTTTGGAGATTCGACGCCCTGTGAGGTCTTGCGCGCGTCACTTACCCTTGCCCGGCGGCTTCTGGCCGCCATGTCCGGACGTCTCGCCTCCGCCCTTCTTGGTATCGGTCGTGCCCCCGCCGCTCCTGGTATCGGCCGCGCCGCCCTCGGGGGAGGGGGGCTGTTCGGCCTTGGGCTGCGGGATGCGGACCACTGAACGGATGCTGTCGACCTGCTCGCGGAGCATGCGAAGGGTCTCGGCGTGTTCGAGAATCCGCCCCGTGCTCTCGCGCAGGTCGGCAATCACCTTGTCGCGTTCTGAAAGCTCGCGGCGCAGCTCGCCGACCTCGCGCTGGAGCGCCTCGGTGCGCTCGATGACTTCGCGTGTCTCGGCCGCGGAGCTTTTGGCCGCCGCCACTTCATCGCGGAGCGCGCGCAGCCCGGCCGGTGCCTCCTCGGCGAGGCGCACTACGCCGTCCTGCTCGACGAGGGTTACGTGCGTCCCGGCCTTCATCTCCCGCGGCGCGCGCGCGAGGCGCGCGAGGTTGCGGGCGCCGCTGCGCGGGTCGTAAGGTTCGACGCTCTCGACCACCACGCCCGCCGCTTCGAGCCGCGCGCGCGCCTCGTCGACGTTGAGCCCCGTGAGCTCGGCGCTGGAGACGGCCGGCGCCTCCGAGACGACTTCCGGGGCGCTCTTGACCGCGAAGGTGCTGACCACGGAGTCCTTCGCAATCTCACGCCCCGCGCTCAGCTTGAGCACCTGGTCGGCGAAGAAGGCGCGGAAGTTGGTCTGCTTGGCGTACATCACCCCGGTCTCGTACTGCTCGCCCGACACCTTGCTCTCCGAGACCTTGACGCCGTCAGCGTTCGCCGTCCCCCTCTCCGCCTTGTACCCGCCGAAGAAGCCGGGGAAGGCCGCACAGCAGACCTTCTCGACCAGCTTCCCGACGAGCGGGAGGATGGGGAAGACCGACAGCCAGTACTCGACCGTGGGGAAGCTCTTGACGTACTTGCGCCCCGAGAAGTTGCAGACCTTGTAAACCTGCCCGCCGCGGAAGCTGACGCAGGCCAGGTAGATTTTCTCGTCTTCGTCGCAGGTGGGGCAGTTGACCAGCAGGTGGTCGCAGAAGCAGTCCTTGAGGTACTGGAAGAGGCCGCCCCAGAGGTCCGTGTAGGCTTCGAGCACGTCGGCGCGGTAGTTGACGAGCGCCTTGAGGTCGAGCTGGTTATTCGGCGCGAAGCGGGAGGCCGGTATCTTGCTGAGGGTGTTGCTGGCGAAGTTGAGGACGTAGACCTGCCCCTTCGAGGGCGCCACGGCGACGGAGAGCGGCTTGAGCTGGACGGGGTGTGTGAAGTTGAGGAGCCGCGCGTCGGCCCCGTTCAAGAGCCCGACCCGGTAGCTGTCCTCGTAGGTCACCAGCATGTGTCCCGTGGCGGGGTTGTGCGCGAGCCTGATGCGCGTGTTCTCGCCCAGGTCCGTCATGGTTTGGCCCCCTGTCCCGGAGGCGTCGAAGACGACGACGTGTTTGTTCTTCTGACCGGGCGGCGGGTTGATGACCATGTAGAGCCGCAGCTGTTGCTGGCCGCCGACGGCCGGGGCGAGGGCGATGTCATCGCGCCCCTTCGCCGGCTGGCCGCCGACCTGGGTCGAGAAGGTGAAGGGGGTAGTGGGCGTCCCCGTCAGGTTGACCCTCACCACGCGGTCGTAATCGTCGGCGGCGCCCGCCTGGGGGGCGGAGGCCGTCGCCCAGGCGAACTGCTGTTGGGGCGGGTTCGAGATGACGAGATGCCCGAAGGCGTTGAAGGCATGGCGGAGGGTGGGGGGCTTGGAAAGGTTCGTCAGGTCGATCTCGTAGAGACCCTTGCCCTTGCCGATGGCGAAGACGCGGTTCGCCACGCCCGCGGCGGTCCCGAGCGAGAGGAGCTGCGCGGCGCAGACGACGGCCGGCGTGCGCCAGTGATGCGCCCCGGCCGTCGTGACGTCGGCCACGGCGAAGAGGCTGTCGGCCGCCCCGAGTGTGGCGACGGCGTAGAGCTGCTTGCCATCGGCCGAGAACGCCACATCGGTCACGACGGCGCTCGACCCACCAGGGAACTCCAGCAGCGAGACGAGCTGGTTGGTCGTCAGGTCGTAGACGTTTATCTGGTGGCCTGAGCCGACCGTGTAGGCGCGCGTGCCCGCCGGGTTGACGCGGACGCGTTTCTGCGAGCCGCGGCCGAAGATGGTTGAGATGCCCGTCTGCGCGAAGGGGTATTCGGGGAACTGGCGGGCGCCCTCGAACATGGCGCAGAAGGTGCGGCTTTGCAGCAGGTCGCGCAGACGCCGGTAAGAGTCGCGGAGGATCGTGTGCTCCGACTCGATGCCGGGCTGCGCCTTGTCGCCGGAGAGGAAGACGCGGCTGCCGTTGACGGGCTCGGCGTACTGGACGAAGAGGTTGCCGAGGGTGATGGCGCGCTTGCGCGCGGGGCCGACGAGCGCCTGCTCGTTGTCGGCGTCGGGCGTGAACTCCTCTTTGACGAAGTCCACCAGGGGCTTGACGCAGTCCTCGTAGAAGTCCATCAGGAGCGTGCCGGCCAAAAGCGCCTTCAGCTCATTCTGCGGCGGCTTGTACTCTTCGAGCCGATAGCGGCGGCGCCCCTCGCCGTCCAGCTCGAGACGCAGGCAGAGCTCGCCGTTCTGGAAGGCGGCCGAAGGGACCTGGAGCTGGTTAGCCATCTTCATGAGGTCGAGCTTTTCCGGGCGTTCGACCACGATGTCGCGCCCCTCGCAGTCGAGCGCGTAGCCGGGGCGGACGGTGACGTGGCGGCGCGGCCCCTCCCGGTCGGGGCCGCACTCGACCTGGAGGCCGCAGACGATGCCCCAGCCGTGCAGGTGCTTGTTGTGCCAGCGCAGGTCGCGCGCCGCGCAGAGGCGGTCGAGCATGTCCTGGAGGTTCTCGACGTCGGGCAGGTCGCAGGCCGTGTTGTCGACGCAGATGTCCTCGGCGCAGATTTCCGAAAGGGCGGGGAAGAGCCTGCGGCAGTCCTTGAGGTCGATCTGCCCGCCCGCCACCTCGACGAGCGCGAGGCGACAGTAGTGGCGCCGGACGCCGAGCGGGGGCTGCGCCGCCGGGTCCGTGTTGGGGAGCGCGAAGGGCGGCCACTCGATCTCGCCCGTCGTCGTGCGCGCGGGAATCAGCCAGAAGTCGCCGGCGCGGTACGTCCCTTCGGAGAAACGAACCTGCACGCCGCCTTCGAGGTCCATCCAGCCTGAGGTCAGCGCGACGCCGTCGGCCCCGGCGCCGACGCCCGTCTGGTCCCAGCGGACGAGCTGGAGGTTCTTCCTCCCCTTCAGCCCCGCCGGAGTAGTCTTGAGCGTGATCTGCCGCGTGGTCGGGTCGAGCTTGTCTATCTGAGCGAGCTGCCGCGGCGCGCCCCTCAGCACGGACTCCTCGTCCGTAATCTCCACCCACTGGCCGCCGGAGAAGCCGAGCACCTCGTCGCGCCCCACGTCGGCGACGGTGAGCACGGGGCCGTTGACCTCGGTGACGCTGGTGCGGACTACGGCATTGTCACGCGACCACTTGAAGGTCGCGGTCTGACGCGTGCCCCCGCGCTGCACCTCGACGCGGTAGAGCTGATTCTCTAAGCGCGTGAAGCCGGCCGTCGGCGGGAGCAGGCAGGGGTCTTTCTCATCCTCAGGCGGCTTGGTGCGCGCGTTCATGCGACCGGTGGGCGCGGCGACGAGCGCGTCCCACTCGGCGAACATGTGCTCGCAATCGGACTCGCCCGAGGGTGGGGTCACGCGCAGGAGCCTCACCTGCCAGATGTTCTTCAGCCGCGTCGCGGTGTCGGGTCCGCCCAGCGCCACCTCGCGCAGGTGCGGGTCGTCGAGCGCCGTGACCTCTCGCTTCCAGGCGTGGAGGTAGGCGAGATAGATGCCGTCGGCCAGGATGCCCT
>Ga0216309_1000212_pt1 | contig 10798 bp, 8 predicted proteins | sample Total_DNA_C_FD_161284 | JGI IMG/M metagenome (GOLD analysis project Ga0216309, IMG submission 161284) | Terrestrial sediment cell enrichment communities for BONCAT metagenomics from Utah, United States - Total_DNA_C | ecosystem: Environmental > Terrestrial > Deep subsurface > Rock core/Sediment ...
GGCCTTCGACGACCTGGCGGTCGTGGCCTGGGAGGAGGCGGCGCGCGGCGAGCCGTTGACGCTGGAGACTCCGCACCCGAGGGATTTCCTGCGCCTGGAAGCCCCGGAGGGCAGACACACCGTGCGCCTCACCCTGCGCACGCACGCGCTGCCCCTGCCGTAGTAGCAGGGCACTCCTCACCGGCTACCGCCGCGAGCAGCGGAGTACGCTAGGCTGTCCTGATGGACGCAAGGGGGCTCGCCAAGGTGCTCGTTCTCGGCAACATCGGAAGCGGGAAGAGCACCTTTGCTCGCGCACTGGGCACGGCCCTGGGTTGGTCGCGCCATGGAATAGACGAGGCGCGGCGTGCCCATGGGGATGGCTCACCCGCGGGCGAGGCCCGGGCCTGGGCGGAGTTCCTCGGGCACGCCGAGTCCAGTGCCCCCGCCATCCTCGAGTGCACGGGCTCCGGGCCGTTCATGGACCTCCTCCGCCTCGCGCTCCGCCGGAGCGGTCATGACTGGGCGGTCCTCTGGGTGGATACGCCGCCGGAGGAGTGTCTCCGCCGTGTGGAGGGCCGCGGCCTGGACATTCCCTATCCGGACTTCGGCGTGCCGATCTCGGAAGTGATTCCCATGGTGGCTCGAAACCTCGCACGGGCGCTGGAGGAGTCCTGGCCCCGTCCGTTGCACAGGATTGCTGGCCTGGAGCGGACCGACGTGGAGGTGGCCCACGCGGTCCAGGCCATCTCGGACTGGTTGGCGCGAAGGGGCGCTCCATGAGCCACGGCTCCCTCCATCACCTGGCTCAACGGGTCCGTGCGTGGGCGGAGGCGGCGCCGGTCCTTCGCGCGCTGTTCTGGTACGGAGGCTACGGCTATGGCCAGCTCCTCCCTGGGAGCGACCTCGACGTGGCCGTGCTCCTCCATCCCCGGGCCGATATCTCCCAGGTGGCCGAAGGCTTGATGGCTTCCCTGCGCGAGCAGGACGTGCCCGTGGAATACCGGGTCATCGACCCCGTGGAGCGGCGCCTCACCGCGTGGATGGGCGAGGCGATGGTGAAGCTGGATGTCGTCTTCGGGCGCACGGTCGAGGAGCTGGCTTGGCTCGCCGATGCCAGTGATGTCCCGCCTCCCCGGCTGACCTCCGCGTGGCCGGTGCACGAGCCCGATGTGACGGAGCTGCTCCACCGTGCATCACGGGCCCTCCCCGAATTCGACGTCCCGCTCCGCCGGGAGCGGAGCGAAAAGGAGATCGACAAGTTCCTGGTTGCCTTCGAGGCCTGCTCGGCGGCCCATGCGAAGGGCGACGCGTATGCCTTCTACTTCCAATACAACCTCGCGCTGGGGCGTCTCGCGCGCCTCGTGCAGCTCGTGCGCGCGGGACATCGGCACCTCTACCTCCCGCGCAACCTCCTCACGGGGCCGCTGTCGGGGGACGAACGGGAAGTCTTCCGCTCCCTGGCGGGGACACTCCAGCTCTCCGAGGCTCGCGAGCGGAAACGTGCCCTGGCCCGAGCGTTCCTCCAGGCCTCGGAGGAGGCGCGGACGACGTTGGGCATCCAGCGACATCCCTCGGAGCTGGGCGTGTTCCTGGAGCGTATCCAGTGCCGCGATTCGTTGCTCGGCGAGGGGAACCCATGAGTCCGGCACCTGGGTGGCAACAGGTGCCGTTCGACGAGGTCGTCACGGCCTGGCTGTCGTCTGGCGGAGTCCTGCAGGTCGACAAGCGGGGCCGCACGTTCCCCGTGCCCGGGACACCGCGTGAGCGCTACCGGGCGCTCGTCGACCACGCCCATCTCTTCCTCCGGTTCATCCCCCCCTGCGACTGGTTCCGCGTGGGTTTCACCCGGGAAGACCTGGTGCTGGCGTTGAGGCTCATTGACGAGGAGAGCTGGGAGCACGCACTCGCGGGAGGCGAGCGGGCACTCGGCACGCGGGCGGACCTGACCCGGGTGCCAGCCCACCACACCGAGCGGGTGCGCGACCTGGCCGGACAGCCCGACTTGATGGGCGTCCTCGATGGCCGGGTGGTGCTCTTCGGACACGAGGCCGAGGGACCGCTGACGATCCTGGATGGCAACCACCGGTTGTTGGCCCTGGCACATCGGCTGGTGGTCGGGCGCGAGCGCCTGGCCCCCTTCCATGCGTTCGTCGGACTGTCGCATGGCCCCTGCCGATGGCATGGAGATCCCGTGGAATGGGTCGAGCGACCCGGCCTCGCGCCCGGGGAGCGGCGCTTCATCCTGAAGGTGTGGTGAAGGCATGTTCACGGTGGCGCTCATCGTCAGGGACGAGGAGCAGCACCTGCCGAGGGCCCTCGACAGCCTGGGGCCCGTGCCGGATCTGGTCGTGTGTGATACCGGGAGCCGCGATGCCACGGTCGACGTGGCCCGGGCTGCGGGGGCCCGCGTGGTCCACCATGTCTGGCACGACGATTTCGCGGCGGCACGTGCTTGCGCCGAGCGCCACGCCGCGCACGACTGGATCGTTCGCTTCGATGCGGATGAGCGCTTCACCGCCACCGCGTCCCCAGGGCTCTCGTTCCGCGAGTGGCTCGTGCCGTACCTGGCCAGGGCCGAGGAGGTCGGAGCGGGGCAGGTGTTCGTGCGCCGTCGGTATGCTTCGGACAATGAGCACTGGTTTCCCCGCGTCCACCGCCGCGGGTGCTTCCAGTGGCGTTATCCGGTCCACGAGCTCCTACGGCCCCTGGGGAGCATCTGGCCACCCTCCATCGCCGCCGCGGGGGCCGTCATCCGTCACGAGCGGGCGCCCCGTCCGCGCCCCTACCGGCGGATCCTGGAGTCCGCCGTAGCCGCCGAGTCGGCCGACCCCTACCTGCTCTTCCACCTCGGACACGCCTGCTTCGAGGAGCAGGATCTTCCCGCGGCGGAGTCCTGGCTTTGTCTCCCCCTCGTGAGCGCCAACCCTTTGGCCAGGATGATCACCCCTACCTGATCGAGCTGCGCTTCTACCAGCCAGAGACCTGGACGGCGCTCTCCCAGGAGCTTGCCTCGAGAGGAGGTCGTGAATGAAACCGACGCTCGGCCTGTATGGCATCCAGGACAGGCAGGACCACGCGCGTCCCATGGAGACGCACGACCATGGTCTCTGTCTCACGGCTTCCGGTGAGGTCCTCTGGTCGCTGGAGCTCGAGCGACTCACGCGGCGCAAGCACGACAACCACCTGCCGCGGCATCTGGACGAGCTGGTCCGGCCCGGGGATGCCTCGCTGCCCCGGGACTTCCGGGTCGCCCTGGTCGACTCCTTCGTCGGGCGGGCGCTCGTCTCCGCCCGGGGGTTGTGGCGGTTCGAGCCGAATGGCCGCTGGCACCTGTCCTCACGTCTCCAGCGAGGGCTCGGCCACGTGCACCACCGGGACGTGGAGACCTGGTTGGTTCCGCACGAGCTCGCGCACCTCGGGGCCTGTCTGCCGTTCTACGGCAACTTCGAGGACGGGGCCCTCTGTGTGCACCTCGATGGGGGCGCCTCCCTGTCCAGTGTCTCCGTGTGGCTTCACCGGGAGCGCCGGTTCCGCAAGCTGCACAGCTCGTGGCAACTCTTCGAGGCGGTGACCAATTTCGCCAACAACAACCTCGTCCAGGCGATGACCGGCCATGCGTGGTTCGAGCACCAGGCCGTTCCTGGCAAGCTGATGGCGCTGGCCTCCTATGGGCAGCCAGAGCCGGAGGTCCTGGCGTGGCTGCGGCACCATGGTTGGTTCCGGGACATCCGAGACCGTCTCGACATCCCCACGCGGGCCGCCCACGAAGCCTTCGGGTGGACGGGGACCTGGACCTGGGAAGACCCGCTGGTACGGACCATCGCCGCCTGCGTCCAGGCGGAATTCACCCGCCAGGTGCTCCGCCTCCTCGCGCACTGGCGGCAACGCACGGGAGCGCGGTCCCTCTACCTGAGTGGAGGCGCCGCGCTCAACATCGTGCTGAATGATGAGCTGGCGAGGAGCGGGCTCTTCGACTCGGTGCGTGTGCCGCCCTGCGCGAGTGATAGCGGCCTCGCGCTCGGGGCCGCGGCGCTGGTGGACTTCCTGGAGGGAGCCGACATCCGCCCGCGAGGTCCCTTCCTGCAGCGGTTCGGCAGTGACATCGACATGGCGAGCAGCCACGGGCTCGCCGCGCGCGCCGTCTCCCACCTCGCCGCCGGGCAGGTGCTCGCGGTGTGCCAGGGCGCAGGGGAGTGTGGGCCTCGGGCGTTGGGGCACCGCTCCCTGCTCGCTCTGCCCACCGAGGCGCTACGCACGCGGGTCAGTGTGGAGATGAAGGGACGCGAGCCCTATCGCCCCGTCGCGCCGATCGCCCTTCCAGAGGAAGCGGACCGGCTCTTCGAGGGTCGGCCCTCCAGCAGTGAGCTCGCTCGCTTCATGTTGCGGAGCTTCCCCGCGACCGAGGAGTGCCGCCGGTTGGCACCAGGAGTGGTGCATGTCGATGGGACGGCGCGGGTCCAGGTGGTTCCGGAGCATGAGCCGGAGCTGGCGTGGCTCCGCCACGTGCTCGAGCTCCTTCGTCGGGAGCACTCGGTTCCCTGTCTGATCAACACCTCGTTCAATGGCCGTGGCGAGCCGCTCGTGCACACGCGCCAGGATGCCCTCGCGACGGCAAGGCGTCTGGGGGTGGATGCCCTCGTCCTGGGTGATGAGCTGATGGACGTGTCCAACGGGACGAAGAGCTGACACGGTTGCTGGTAGTGGGAGTGGGCCATGGCCTGACGCACGGCGCTGCCAATGGCATCCACCTCACGCTGGTGCTTCGCGTACACCCCGTCCGGCGTGACGCAGCGGCCTTGGATGGAGCGGCCGTCGCTGCTCACATCGACGGGGTTGTCACAGCACTGGATATCCGTGCGCACGGTGATGCTGCTTCCGCCGGAGGCAATCGGGGCGCCTCACGCGTGCCCGGCGCCGAACTGCTGGCGATCGAAGGAGGGGAGCACGTGGCCATCTTCACGCACCGGGACGAGGTCCGCGCACGGAGCGGCCGCTTCCTGGGCGCACACGCGCCCGCGGCGCAGTGAACGATACGTGGTGAGAGTGCTGTCTATCGGGTCGTCTTGACAGCGTGAGACGAGAGATATATCTATCTCTCACGCTGTTTCAACCCGCCATGCCACTGCCCGAGAACATCGCCAATGCCGCTGCCCGTCTGCTCGCCCGCCACGGGGCCGATGGGTTCACCATGGATGACCTGGCCGCCGAGGCAGGGCTCTCACGCGCCACGCTCTACCGTCAGGCGGGCAGCCGTGAGGCCGTGCTCGCCGCGCTCGCCGAGCAGGGGGTGGAGGTCGGCAAGCGAGTCGATGTCCGGGAGCGCATCCTGGCGGCGTGCCGCGCCGTGTTCACCCGGGCCGGCTTCGAGGCGGCCACGCTCGAGGACGTCGCGCGTGAGGCCGGCGTGGGCCCCGCCACCGTCTATCGCCAGTTCGGAGACAAGCAGGGGCTCATCACCGCGTTCGCCAGCCATATCGGTCCACGCCGGGCGATGCAGGAGACGGCCCTCCATCCCACCGGCGACCTGCGGGCCGATCTGGAGCGCGTCGCCGCGACCGTGAGCCGGTATGCGGTGGAGGATCTCGACCTGCTCAAGCTGGCGATCCTGGAGCGGCTGCGCGGTGGGCCCTGGGCCGAGCTCCTGAACTCCTCCCCGCTGCGCGCCCGGACACTGCTCACCCGGCTGCTGGAGTCCTACGCCGCCAACGGTGCGCTCGGAGCGAATGACCCCCGGCGCATGGCCCAGGCCTTCGCCGGGATGATCTTCGCCTCCTTCGCGAGCCCGTTGCTGGAGGGGCAGCCTCCGCCGGACCCCGAGGAGACCGCCCGGTTCATCACCCACGTGTTTCTCGATGGCCTCGCATCCACGCCTCGGAGGACCCCATGAGCGCAGTCAATCCCATCCACGTCTCTGACTCGCGGAGCACGGGGACGGAGCCGCTGATCCTCCCCTTCGAGCGCATCTCCGCGGCGGATCTGCCCCGCGTGGGGGGCAAGGGGGCCAACCTCGGCGAGATGGCCCGTGCCGGCTTCCCGGTACCGCCCGGCTTCTGTGTCACCACGGCCGCCTTCGATGCGTTCCTCACCGGCTGCGCGGAGCTCCCGGCGCTCTACGCGGAACTGGAGGCGCTGGATGGGAAGGACGTGGAGGCGGCCCGCCGCGTCGCCGAGTCCACGCGTGCCGCGCTCGACCGCGCGCCCCTTCCCCCGGCCGTGGCCGACGCGGTGCTCGCCACCTGGAGGGAGCTGGGGACCGAGGGCACCTGGGCGGTGCGCTCCAGCGCCACGGCGGAGGATCTCCCGGACGCCAGCTTCGCGGGTCAGCAGGACACCTATCTCAACATCCGCGGGGCCGACGCCCTGCTCGACGCGGTCCGACGGTGCTGGGTGTCGCTGTTCACCGACCGTGCGGTGCTGTACCGGGCCCGGAGCGGCTTTGGCCACCGGAGCGTGAAGCTGAGCGTGGTGGTCCAGCGCATGGTGTTGCCCGAGGTGTCCGGCATCCTGTTCACCGCCGATCCCATCACCGGGCGGCGGGGAACCGTGTCCATCGACGCCGGCTTCGGGCTGGGCGAGGCGCTGGTCAGCGGGCTCATCAACGCCGACCTCTATAAGGTGGACAAGGCGACCGGGGAGCTGCTGGAGGTGCGGATCGGGGACAAGGCCCTGGCCATCCGCCCCAGGCCCGAGGGAGGCACCTGGGAGGAGCGTCTGTCCGAGGAGCAGCGCCACGCCCGGACCCTGGACGACGCGGCCCTGCGTGAGCTGGTCGCCATGGGCGTGCGGCTCGAGACGCACTACGGCAAGCCCCAGGACGTCGAGTGGTGCATCGAGGCCGGGCGGCTCCACGTGGTGCAGACCCGGCCCATCACGAGCCTGTACCCGCTGCCCGAGTCCGCTCCCGACGACGAGGGCCTGCACGCCTACGCCAGCTTCGGCCACGTCCAGATGATGACGGACCCCATGCCAGCGCTCGCCATGCAGGTGTGGCAGCTGATGATTCCGTTTGGCAGGACTCCGCCGGGCACGGGGGATGCTCCCAGCGAGACCCGGTCCCTCGCCATCGCGGGCAGCCGGCTCTTCGTGGACCTGACGCCCATGCTGCGCCATCCCGTCATGCGGCGGGTCATCCGAGGCATCATCGGTCACGTCTACGAGGACGTGGGCCGAGGTCTCGACGCGTTGGCGGACCGGCCCGCCTTCCAGCGGGGCGCGAGCGGCGGGCGGGTCTCGATGAAGGCCCTCGGTCGCGTCTTCCCACCCCTGGTGGCCCGGGTCCTGGCCCGGTTGCTCGTCGTGGAGCCCGACCAGCTCAGGCCCCGCGTGGAGGCCTATGGCGAGTCGCTGGTCGCCGAGATGCGCGCCCGACTGGCGGCGGCGCCTCCAGGTGGGGCGCGGTTGCGCGAGGCGCGTCGCGTGCTCTCGGAGTTCTTCTACCGCGTCTTCGTGGTCGTGCCCCCGAACATCGCCGTGGGGATGATCGCCAGGAATCTCCTCGGCAAGCTGGTCCGGAGCGGGGTGCTCGGCGGGACGGAGGACGACCTCGCCGCGATGGAGCGGGGCCTGTCCGGCAACGTCACCACCGAGATGGACCTGGCCGTGGGAGATCTGACGGACCGGGTGCGCCCCCATCCCGCCCTGGCGGAGCTGCTGCGAAGCCGTCCCGCCGCCGAGGCCCTGGTCGCGGCGCGCGACGTGGAGGGAGGGCCCGCGTTCCTCGAGGCCTGGCGGGGCTTCATCGAGCGCTATGGCATGCGAGGACCCGGGGAGATCGACCTGTCGCGGCCCCGCTACAAGGAGGAGCCCGGGGCGCTCATCGCGCCCATCGTGGGAGGGCTCGGGCCCGCCACCGCCAAACGGGCCGCGGGCGAGCACCGGGCCCACCACGCGGCACTGGCCGCCAAGGCCGAGGCCGCGAGCGAGCGCATCATCGCCGCCTCGCGCCGGGGTCTGACGGGCGGGCTGAAGGCGAGGGTGGCGCGCCGCCTGGTGCGCGTGGCCCGCGCGGGCATGGCGCTGCGGGAGCACCCCAAGTTCCTGCTCATCCGCGTCATGGACCTGGTGCGCGACGCGGTGCGCGAGGCCGGAGCCCTCCTGGTCCAGCGCGGGGCCCTCACGAGCGTGGACGACGTCTACCTGTTCCGCTTCGAGGAGCTGATCTCCGCGCTCGAGGCCCCCCAGCCGCCAGCGCTGCGCCCGCTCGCCGAGGAGCGGCGCGCGCGCCTGCATCGCGACGCGAAGCGCGCCCCGCCCTTCGTGATGGCGAGCGATGGAGAGATTCCCTCGCTGGCGGCCCGCGTGGACCTGCCACCGGGCGCCTTGTCCGGGACGGCCGCCTCCGCCGGTGTGGTGGAGGGCGTGGCGCGCGTGGTGCTCGACCCGGCGCGCGAGGTGCTCCACGCGGGAGAAATCCTCGTGGCGCCGCATACCGACCCCGGCTGGACGCCCCTGTTCGTCCATGCTTCCGGCCTGGTGACCGAGGTGGGGGGACTCATGACGCATGGCTCGGTCGTGGCCCGTGAGTACGGCATTCCCGCCGTGGTCAGCGTGGCGGGTGCCACGCAGCGCCTCCGCACCGGCCAGCGCATCCGCGTGGATGGCACGCGTGGCTTCGTGGAAATCCTGGAGGCAGGTGCCGCGACTGGCGGCAAAGGGAAGTGAACTCCTGCTCTCTTGCCATCGGGCGCTTGACTCCTTCTAATATGACCTCGACGCCTCATGAGAGGCGTTCATACTCAGGGGAGAGCATTCCCTGAGAGCAAGGTCCAAGTCATGAGTACTGAGTCGCAGGAGTCCACGGGCGGGCCCACTCGCAAGGAAGAAGAAGCCATCACCCAGGCCGTACACAACTACCCGGCGGCCTTCCGGTCCGGTGATGTGCAGGCGCTCCTCGAGCTGTGGGATCCACAGATCGGCGAGCAATTGACCTACATCAGTGTGGAGAAGCCGGAGCCCACCTATGGCCTCGAGGCGATGCAGCCCTACTACCAGCTCCTCTGCGACCACTATGTCGTCCTCGGAGGCGACGTGAGCAATCTGAGGATCAGCGTCGAGGGCAACGTGGCCTATGCCGTGTGCGACATCCTGTGGAGCTGGGACTCCAAGGCGGGCGGAGCCGCGCTCACCCTCCCCGCCCGGACCACCATCCTGCTGCGCAAGCGCGGGGAGCGGTGGCTCTACCAGCACCTTCACGAGTCCATCACCTGGACCGAGCCGCAGCCCGCCTGAGGCCCTGGGGTTGTGCCGGTTGAAGTCCGGGGCCCCATCCGTCGGGCGGCTCCGCTTTCTGGCGTGGGCTCACGGTGGGGGTCGAGGCGCGCCTACCGGCCCTGTTGCTCGCGGCGCATGAGGATGGTGCTGCTCTCGCCGCCCTCGCGCCTACCGTCGGGGCCCATGTAGAGGTAGTCCTGCACCTCCGACTCCGCCACGTCCACCGGCGAGCCCCGGCGCAGGTGGCTCACGTTGAAGGGCTCGTTGGCCAGCGTTCCCTTCAGCCGGTCCTTCTCCCACGCGACGACCTCCATCCACATGTACTCGGTGTTCTTGTCGTCCGTGCGGAAGCCCGCCTTCACCAGCAGCGCCTCGGGCGGATGGAGTCCCTTGGCGATGCGCGGGCGCAGCTCGTTGAGCCGGGCACGCGCCTTCTTGGCCACCGCCTCCAGCTCCGGGTCCTTCGGGGGCGCGGCCACGATGCTGTCCGGCTTCTTGCCGAACAGCGCGTCCAGTGCCGCCACCTGCCGCGTGTGCGTCGGCCCGCTCCCCGGGAAGCCCACCTCCAGCAGGTAGTTCTCCGGGTCTCCGCTGTCCCGACGGCCCTCGAGCGCCCACAGCTTCGTGGTGCGCTTCGCCGTCTTCGGGTCATCCGGCGTCACCATGCGCTGCACCCGCACGTCCTTCACGCGCCTCACGTCCACCGTCAGCTCGCCGCTCTTCGCCGGCTCCAGCCCCTCGGTGAGCAGCTGCGCCACGGCGTTGACGAGCTTGCCCATCTCATTCGTCGTCGAGCCCGGGATTCCCTCCACCACCACGTCCGGCAGGCCCAGCTTCACCATCCCCAGGGTGACCATCCGCTGCGCTCCCCGGTGGGCGTACACGTGCATCGTGATGTGCGAGGGCAGCGAGGGCACCGTGCCCGTCCAGCCGTCCAGCCGCGTCTCCTTCCAGCTCTTGAGCGAGAAGTACTCGCGCGTCTCCGGGTCGAACAGCAGCGCCTTCTGCTCGGTGGCGAGCTGGTGCGAGAAGCGCATGGCCGCCAGCAGCGACTCGTGGCGCTTCGCATACGGGACGTGGAAGTTCAGCGCCGTCACGTGCTTCGCCCCCATCAGCCGCTTGCGATCCTCCGGCTCCACCTTCCGGCCGAAGTAGCGCAGGTGCTCCTCGTCGATGGGCTCCAGCTCCTCCCGCGGCACCACCTCGATGGTCACCTCGGGCACCGGCGCGTCGGGCTTCCACGCGCCGCTCAGCTCCTTGTACTTCTCCGCCAGCAGCTTGTTCGCCTCGGCCACCACGTCGCCCGTCGGCGCCGTCGGGTGGAACAGCGCCACCGTGTAGAAGAGCTCCGAGGCGTGCAGCAGCTCCGTGGGGAACGGGACTTCCGGAATCCTGGCGGGGGCGGAGGCCGGCGCCTTGGGGCTCGGCTCGGCCGCGTGCGCCAGGGGCGCCAGCGACAGCAGGAGGATACCGAGCAGCCGTCGGGCCGCGGGGGTGTGGAACAAGGACATGAAACACACTCTATCGGACATCTCCCCGGTGCCCACTCTCAGACTCCGAGCGCCAAGAGACACGCGGTTACCATAAATTTCCGTCCGTCCTGATT
>Ga0216309_1000213_pt1 | contig 10796 bp, 10 predicted proteins | sample Total_DNA_C_FD_161284 | JGI IMG/M metagenome (GOLD analysis project Ga0216309, IMG submission 161284) | Terrestrial sediment cell enrichment communities for BONCAT metagenomics from Utah, United States - Total_DNA_C | ecosystem: Environmental > Terrestrial > Deep subsurface > Rock core/Sediment ...
AAGATTAGTATACATTCAAGTGCGATGTGAGATATTGTCTAGTTGATGGATTTTTAGATCCAGAAGATATTGTAGAGTGCGTCAGTTCTAAATAATTTGTGAGTTCTACCAAACTTTGGCTATAACGCACACGACCCCTATAATCAGTTGCTTAAATGCTATACAGCTTATTGTAGAGGTGAGTTCTCGTCAATATCTTTGATTTCTCATTCTCAGATCCATAAACCCACTCCATCCCACTTGACAATCGGATAACTCTATTCACCATTAACCATCCCACCTAACTATGGCTTTAATTACACAACGAGTTGATGTTCCAGTCACCGTAGATGAGTCTAAGTGTTTGGAGAAGTGCCAGGTCTGCATTGATGTTTGTCCTTTGGATGTACTGGCAAAAAATCCCGAAACAGGGAAAGCTTACATGAAATACGATGAATGTTGGTTTTGTTTGCCTTGTGAAAAAGAATGTCCAACCAATGCCATAACGGTTAAAATTCCCTTCTTGTTGCGCTAAGTTTTTCTAGTTTGTAGAAAGTGTGAAAATTCATGACTGCTGAGAATGATAGTGAATTAAATCAATGGCTAGAAATGCTGCGATCGCCCGAACTAAGCGATCGCCTTGTTGCCGTTAAAAATTTACAATATTTGGGTGATGAAGAAGCTACAAATGCCCTACTTCTCGCCCTGTCCGATGAGAGTATTGCCGTTCAAAAAATTGCCATATCTGCCCTTTGGGAAATTGGCAATCCTGTAGCTATTCCTGCTTTTATTGAGTGTCTGGGTTCCGCCGATGCCGATATTCGCCAAGAAGCATTATCTGCATTAAATGAATTAGTTTCACCAACTGACTTACGGCAACTACTAGATGCACTCCACCGCGACAATGTTAATATCCAACTCAATATCTTAACCTTATTGCGGAAGATTCACGATGCTCAGTCTTTACCCGATATTTTACCATTTTTTGCATCCGATGTTCCTGAATTGAGAGCAACAGCAGTAACCACTCTCAGCTATCTCAATCAGGTGGAAAAATGTCCCCAAGCTTTGGCCTTAATATCTGATACAGATTTAAATGTTCGCCGTGCTACGGCTTTAAGTTTAGGACATTTAACAGATCCAGAAGTCATCTCAATTTTGTGTGAAGCACTTAAAAGCGATACTGACTGGCAAGTGCGACGAAATGCAGCTAAATCTTTGGCAATTCATGCCGATTCTGCGGCAATTTTGGCACTCGAAACAGCGGTAAGTGACGAACACTGGCAAGTTCGCAAATTCGCGCTACAAGCGTTGCAAAAAATTCCCGATGAACGAGTCATGCCTGCTTTGATTAGAGCCTTAGCTGATGAATATTCAGATGTGCGGAAAGAAGCTGCGATCGCCCTCGGTAATCTCAGCAATCCTGCAGCGATGCCTGCGCTGCAACAATCTCTGGACGATCCCGATAAAGAGGTTACTATTTTCTCTCAAAAAGCGATTCAGAAAATTCAAACATTACTGCAAAATTCCCAAAATGGTTGATTCTTCCTCTTTACCACAAACCCACTCACATCTACCCTCAGACAATCCCGATCCTGTGGAAAAATTACGACAGCAAGAAGTTGTCAACTATCTCAAACAAGTCATCGAACCCACACTCAAAAATGATATCATCAGTTTGGGAATGGTGCGAAACTTGCGAATTGTTGAAAATTACATTTATTTGCGCCTTTATATTGGATCGCATCAGCAAGATTTGCCAAAAATAATTGAATCTGTTTTATCGCCTATAAGCTGGTGCAAAAAAACTTATATTCAAACTTGCACCATAGCCAACGTGCGAACTACCTTGGCTATTTCTAGCGGCAAAGGTGGGGTGGGAAAATCTACAACGGCTGTGAATTTAGCCACAGCGTTAAAATTACAGGGAGCCAAGGTAGGCTTGCTAGATGCTGATGTTTACGGACCCAATATTCCTCAAATGTTAGGCTTAGGACAAGCCGATGTAGAGACAATTAATACTGCTAAAGGTCAGAAATTTTTACCCCTGGAAGCACAGGGAATTAAACTGATGTCAGTGGGTTTATTAGCTGAGCCAGAACGTCCTTTAGCATGGCGAGGCCCAGTTCTCCACAAAATTATTACGCAGTTTATTCAAGATGTAGAATGGGGCGAATTAGATTATTTACTCATTGATTTACCCCCCGGTACCGGAGATGCTCAAATTACCATTGTGCAAGAAAGTCCTATTTGTGGAGTGATTCTCGTTACTACGCCGCAACAAATATCTATTTCCGATGTCCGTCGCAATATTTATATGTTTCGCCAAGTAGGGGTTCCAGTGCTTGGGATTATTGAAAATATGAGTTATTTAATCGGCGATCGCAATGAAGAACCGATACAAATTTTTGGTAGTGGTGGGGGTAAACAGTTAGCAGAAGAACTTCAAGCGCCCCTCCTTGCCCAAATTCCTCTAGATCCGCGCATCTGTGCGGGAGGTGATACAGGAAAACCCCTAACAATTGCAGATCCGAACTCGGCGGTATCTCAGATTTTTATGCAGATAGCAGCAGCGCTAGATGCTACTTTTTCTCCGGCGCGTGCAACTGATACATTACCCCTGAATATTAATCATTTAAGTAACTAGATAAGTCAGACCAGCAAAAATTTACACAATGTGCTTGCATTTTTGAAGTCCTTTGTGGAATAATAGGAGCTTATTAGCGTAATCTACGGTATATCGGTCGGTTTATAGTAGCTTACTCCTCAATAATGATTAGCTCAGCTTTTACATAGCTATTGCGTTTTTTGGTTTTCAATACTTGAAACTGAGGAAGGAACAGTGTTAACCCGATTAAGAGAGAGTCAATTTTTAGCTAAATTGAGGCATTTTGGGAGCAAACTAAAACCTAGTTCAATCAAGACCTTTGCTTTGCTTTTTGCAGTTGGCTTCAGTTTGAGTTTGATTGTTTCTGCCTGTACTCCTACTCAGCAAACAAATACAACTACTGGCCCGACTTCTGCAACCACATCGGTGGCTAGTTCTAAATCACAAGAGAGCAATGTAATTCGCATCGGCTATCAAAAATATGGCACTCTAACTCTGCTAAAATCACGGGGGGATTTAGAAAAGCGTTTGGCATCCCAAAACACTTCTGTACAGTGGGTTCAATTTCCCGCTGGCCCTCAATTACTGGAAGCTTTGAATGCAGGCAGTATTGACTTTGGCCATACAGGAGAAGCGCCGCCTATTTTCGCACAAGCCGCTGGCGCACCATTGGTATATGTTGCTAACGAACCTCCTAATCCTAAAGGCGAAGCTATCTTAGTGCCGAAAGATTCTCCCATTCAAGATGTGGCTGGGTTGAAAGGCAAAAAAGTTGTATTTAATAAGGGTTCAAATGTGCAATACCTCGTGGTAGAAGCATTAACAGCAGCCGGATTAAAATATAGCGACATTCAGCCTATTTATCTGCCACCAGCAGATGGGCGGGCAGCTTTTGAACAAGGTAGCGTTGATGCTTGGGCGATTTGGGATCCGTTTTTTACAGTAGCGAAACGAGCTACAGGTGCTCGTATTCTTAAGGATGGAGAAGGGCTTGTAGCTAATCGGGAATTCTATCTAGCAGCCAAACCTTTTAACGAGCAATATCCTGACCGGATTAAGGCAATTTTAGAGGAACTTCAAAAAGTAGATGAATGGGCGGCAACTCAACCAACTGAAGTGGCAAAACTGCTGTCTCCTGAGCTTGGTATTGATGTTCCAACTTTAGAGGAAATCTCACGGAGACGGCCTTACGGTATGCAGCCGATTACGGATGAAGTGGTTACTTATCAGCAAAAAGTTGCTGATACTTTTTTTGATTTGAAGTTACTTCCCAAACCAATCAAAATTAGCGAAGTGGCTCAGGGAACTAAACAATAAATAGTGATGGAGACTAAGAAAAATGGAATTATTTTGGTTTATCCCAACTCACGGAGACGGACGCTATTTAGCTACAGGAATTGGAGGGCGCTCTTGCAATTTTTCCTACTTAAAGCAAATCGCTCAAGCCGTTGATCGTTTAGGATTTACAGGCGCTCTGCTTCCGACTGGGCGTTCTTGCGAAGACGCATGGGTTGTGGCTTCATCTCTAATGGCTGTTACAGAACAAATGCGTTTTTTAGTAGCAATTCGTCCTGGATTAATGTCTCCTGGGGTAGCAGCACGGATGGCCGCAACATTTGACAGGTTATCTAACGGACGCTTACTGATCAATGTTGTTACGGGCGGCGATCCGATTGAATTGGCGGGGGATGGAGTGCATTTGAGCCATGACGCACGTTATGAACTGACGGATGAATTCTTGACAGTTTGGAGAGAGATGCTTGAAGCTAGTAACTTGACTAACGGGCGAGAGCAAGAAGTCAATTTTAGCGGTGAATACCTTCAAATAAAGGGCGGAAAACTTTTATTTCCCCCTGTACAAACTCCTTATCCTCCGTTATGGCTTGGCGGTTCTTCGCCAATAGCACAACAAATTGCCGCTAAACATATAGATGTTTATCTTACTTGGGGAGAACCGCCACAACAAGTAGCCCAAAAAATTGAAGCTGTGAAAAAATTAGCAGCAGAACAGGGTAGAACTGTGCGTTTTGGAATTCGCCTTCATGTCATTGTACGCGAAACTGAAAGCGAAGCTTGGGAGGATGCCAATCGATTGATTCAATATGTCGATGAAGATGCGATCGCAGCCGCCCAAAAAGCTTATGCTAGGATGGATTCTGAAGGGCAGCGGCGGATGACTGAACTGCACACAGGCAGCCGCGAAGCTCTGGAAATTAGCCCTAATTTGTGGGCGGGAATTGGGTTAGTAAGAGGCGGTGCCGGTACTGCTTTAGTGGGAGATCCCGATACCGTTGTCGCGCGAATGTTGGAATATTCCGAATTGGGAATTGAAACTTTCATTTTTTCTGGTTATCCCCACTTAGAAGAAGCGTATCGAGTGGCTGAATTGCTATTCCCCCGCTTGCCGCTGAAAAACCAACCGACTGTACATCAACCGCAAATGTTTAGTCCTTTTGGCGAAATTGTTGCCAACGAAGAGTTTCTCCAACAAAAACAAGTTATTCCTACGAGCGCGTTATGAATAAAAAATGGCTCAAAAACCCCTATTTTCAGCAGGTAATCCCCTGGATTTTACCAATGCTGCTGATTGTTAGCTGGCAATTATTGGTGCAGGTGGGTTGGCTTTCCACAAGAGTTTTACCAGCACCAACAGGTGTTTTAAATGCAGCAATTAGATTGGCAATTAGCGGAGAACTGTTTCACCATATCGGAATTAGTGCTGGGCGTGCGCTGGTTGGTTTCATGATAGGCGGAGGAATTGGTTTGACTCTAGGTTTCCTCAATGGTATTTTTCCCCTCGCCGAAAAGCTGCTAGATACTTCTCTACAAATGGTTCGTAATATTCCACACCTCGCCTTAATCCCTCTAGTAATTTTGTGGTTTGGAATTGGCGATCAAGCTCGATTATTTTTGGTAGCTTTGGGTGTGTTTTTTCCAATATATATCAATACATTTTACGGCATCCGCAGCGTAGATGCCGGATTGATTGAAATGGGAAAAGTTTATGGCTTGAGTGCCAGGTCTCTTTTGTGGAAAATTATTTTGCCTGGGGCCTTGCCTTCAATTTTGGTAGGCCTGCGATATTCCTTGGGGATTATGTGGCTGACGCTGATTGTCGCAGAAACAATTGCGGCGGACTCTGGTATTGGTTACATGGCAATGAATGCTCGCGAGTTCTTGCAAACTGATGTAGTTGTGGTGAGCATTATCATGTATGCTTTGTTGGGTAAGTTGGCAGATGCGATCGCCAGAAAGTTAGAAGAAAAATGGCTTGCTTGGCATCCCAATTATCAGCCAGGTTAGCTAGAAAAAACCAGCAATCAGAAAGAAACATGAGAGTGTCCCCTTTTTCTTTCTTAGTTCCTCTAGAAATGCTGTCCTTCATGAATTGCTCGGGTTTTAAATTCCATGATTGATTCTTTCAATCCATTGGAGGAGTAAGCCTTTTGAGGCAATTGTTAAAACATTGGGGAAACGATCGACGTTCCACCGTGGAAGCACGTTTTTCTCAACTATGAATTAGTGCTTCTCACGATCTCACCATTATTGCAACTATGAGCCATTTAATTGAATACGAAGACGCAAATGAGAAGTACGCGCAGTGTATGACGACATTCGTGCGACACGCAAAACCGAGTACATCAACAACTTTTGGAAAGCGATCGCCAACCATCCGCCTACCCTGCAACGTACCTGGCAGAATGTCAAGGAGGTGATGACGGGTCCGGGAGAACTCGATCCCCTGACCCGCGAGTTAATCTACATTGCTGTCAGCGTTACAAATGGTTGCCCATACTGCATTTCATCTCATACAGCCGGAGCGCGAGCCAAGGGAATGGATGATGCCATATTTGGGGAACTGATGGCGATCGTGGCAACCGCAAACGCTACCAATCGACTGGCAAATGGCTATCAAATTCCCGTGGATGAACAATTTAAATTATAAAAGGCGTTCAATCTTAACCACTTATCATCCATCTCTATGGCAACTGAATTAACAGTAGATGTTTCTAAGATTCCCGTTATCGATATTAGTTCGCTGCTATCGGATAATCGCCTAGATACTGTTGCCAACCAAATCCGACAAGCTTGCTGCGGCACAGGTTTTTTTTACATTGTTGAGCATGGTGTAGACCAAGGCTTGCAAAACCGTTTGGAGCAACTGAGCCGTCAGTTTTTTGCTCTAGATTTAGAAACCAAAATGCAAATTCGGATGGCGCTGGGAGGTCGGGCATGGCGCGGCTACTTTCCGGTTGGAGGTGAACTGACGAATGGTAAACCAGATTTGAAAGAAGGAATTTATTTCGGCTCGGAATTGAATCAAACCCATTCGGCTGTTCAAGCAGGTGTTCCCATGTTTGGAGCCAATCTGTTTCCAGATATTCCTCTTTTTCGCGAAATAATACTAGAATATCTGGCGGTGATGACTCAACTGGGTCACGCAGTAATGGCTGGAATTGCGCTGAGTTTGAACTTAGAAGCATCTTACTTCCGCGATCGCTATACGAGTGATCCCCTGATTTTATTTCGCATCTTCAACTATCCACCACAAAGCAATCCGCAAGGGCAATCCTGGGGAGTGGGAGAGCATACCGATTATGGTTTGCTCACGATTCTCAAGCAGGATGATTTAGGTGGGTTGCAAGTGAAGACAAAATCAGGCTGGATTGATGCTCCCCCGATCGCCAATTCATTTGTTTGTAACATTGGCGATATGCTCGATCGCCTCACAGGTGGACTTTATCGCTCTACTCCTCATCGAGTCAAGAATGTGTCAGGACGATCTCGCCTCTCATTTCCCTTTTTCTTCGATCCCAATTTCAATGCTGAACTCCACCCGATCGAAATCAAGGGAGCGAAAGTCGATGACAACAAGAATGAACGTTGGGATAAAGCCAGCGTTCACGAGTTTCGCGGCACTTACGGCGATTATGTCCTGAACAAAGTTGCAAAGGTTTTTCCCCAATTGCGCCAGGAAGTTTTTTGACCAATTTTAGTGGTTGGAGTGTCAGATTAATAAGTCCAGTTTTGCTTGGTTTGCAAGCTACAGGATTAGATGTATCCACCCACCTGCCTCGACGGGTGACTCGTGAGGAATTAGTTGGGGCTGTGTCCCTGGTTTGTGATGTGAGTGATTTGGCTCCTCCTGAAGTGGCGATCGATCGATGGGATGACTGCGCCCTCCCAGCTAGAATTTGATGGCAGCACGGGATGTCATTCTTGAAGACATTGAGAAATTAATTGGTGAACTGAAACAAACAAATTAGAGAATTGAGTAGAGATTTAATCTATGACTAATGCTGCAGAAAAACAGGAACCGTCTTCATCGGAACTCGCGAAACCATCGTACTCACTTTGGCAACTGACGCTGTATTTCCTCAAATTAGGCAGCTTAGGATTTGGAGGACCGATAGCCCTTGTGGGTTATATGCACCGCGACTTGGTTGAAGAAAGGAGGTGGATTTCCGAGGCAAGTTATCAAGAAGGATTAACCTTAGCTCAGGTTGCCCCTGGTCCACTGGCTGCCCAATTAGGGTTCTACATGGGCTATGTGCATTACGGCATTATTGGTTCTACCCTCGTTGGTATTGCCTTTGTCTTGCCCTCCTTTTTTATGGTTGTGGCATTGGGCTGGGCTTACACCAATTATGGGGGGCTGAGTTGGATGCAGGCAGTATTCTACGGGGTTGGAGCTTGCGTCATTGGCATCATTGCTCAAAGCGCCTACAAATTGACGAAGAAGACCATTGGCAAAGATTGGTTACTTTGGGCAATTTATCTGGTCAATGCTGCCTCGACCATCATCACGCAATCGGAACGAATCGAACTTATCCTGGCAGGAGGAATTCTCACCTGGTGGATCGCAGCACCACCTAAAAACTGGTTCAAAAATAAGAATCTCAATAGTTTCATTGGCTTACCTCTGATACCGATAGTTGCATCTGTGCCATCTGCCTCTTCTGGTTTGCTTTGGCAAATCTTCACCTTTTTTGGTATGGCGGGTTCATTTGTGTTTGGCAGTGGGTTAGCGATCGTTCCGTTCCTCTACGGTGGAGTGGTTAAGCATTATCAGTGGCTTGATGCTCAACAGTTCATCGATGCAGTAGCAGTGGCGATGATTACGCCAGGTCCTGTCGTAATCACAACTGGGTTTATTGGCTTTTTGGTGGCTGGTTTTCCTGGCGCTTGTATGGCGGCGTTGGGAACGTTTATCCCCTGTTATCTACTCACGATTATTCCCGCCCCTTACTTTAAGAAGCATGGCAAGAAGCCCGCGATTGCTGCCTTTGTCAACGGTGTGACGGTTGCTGCAACAGGCGCGATCGCTGGAGCCGTTGTGGTTTTGGGACGACAATCTCTGCGAGATATTCCAACCGTTCTGATTGCTGTGGTGACGCTGGCTCTGCTATGGAAATTTGGCAAAAAGTTGCCAGAGCCTATCATCGTTGTAGTCTCCGCGATCGTTGGATTAGTGATTTATCCGCTGACGCATCCAGTGTAGATGGCATCAATCCTGAGTGGAGTTGAGACTCGATCGCAACAGACAGGGCGAGCTATGAGTGTTAAGGGAGCGATCGTCGATGACAACAAGAACGAACGTTGGGATAAAGCCAGCGTTCGCGAGTTTCGCGGCACTTACGGCGATTATGTCCTCAACAAAGTTGCAAAGGTTTTTCCCCAATTACGCCAGGAAGTTTTTTGACATACTCCCCGCACTGGCGACGACTACAACACCGTCGCAGCCAGTGCCCGTGCCTGTTCGCGCAGTTCTGGGACAGCAATCGTTTCCCATAAATCACCTCTGCGCGGGGTACCCAAAGTATAGAGCCGACTTGAACGGTTGCCCCGAGCATCTAATACGGCACCATCAGCAGCAGTATCCAATCCCAAACCGATGTCGTTGGGGCGGATCAACCCTTGGGCGCGCAAATTGGCGATTAGGGATTGGGGCAATTGGCGATAATCTATTTGTACCCCTGTGCAATTCACCGCGCGGCTGACCTGCAAGACCCGATTCGTTTGCGTTTGGCGATCGCGAACGGTAACAGCCACCCCATCAGGTGCCGCTTGATAGTCCTGAATGCGCCCTGCGGTAACTGTCAGTTGCCCTGATTCCAGCATTTCCCGGACAACATCCCCCATTTCAGGGGCAATCCGATGCCGGTGCACATCCCAATAGGGGCTGGCATGGCGCAAAAACCGTCGCTGCTCGACGCGGCCGAGTTGTTGCCAGAGTTGCTGGGTGATGGGACGCAGGGAATCGATCGCCGATCGCCAGTCGTAGCCCTGCTCTGCTGCCGTCTGCACCTCACTCCGAATGCACCGCAGCAAGCCCCGAATCGTTTTAGGCGCGGTGTCTGGGGTCAAAAAGGCGGGGTAGGGTTTGGTTGATCGATGGGTCAGCGGAAACAAGCCCCGGCGAGACACGGCGTAAATTTTGCCTTGATGGTGGCGATCGTGGAGCGACACCACCATATCCATCATTGTCAGTCCAGTGCCAATCAGCAACACCGGCGCATCAAGCTCAAGCCCTGCCAAGGCCGAAGCTGACCAGGCATGGCGGAGGTAGGGGGTGTCATCGTCCTTAGTTTGCGATGCAGTGGGAACTGCTGGGGCGTTTCCCACTGCCAGCACAATTTTGTCTGCCACGAAAGTACGGCCGCTCCGCAGGGAGACGATCGCACCTGAGGCTTGTGGCTCCACTGTGACCACTTCATCAATGACGCGCTCCAGCCGGACGTTACTCGGTGCGGCGGCTTCAGCTTCCTCCAGAATCGACTGAATGTAAAGCCCGTAGATATGACGGGGAATGAAACTGCTGGCGTTGAGGTCATCGGGCAGGAATGCCGCCAATTCGCTGCGGTTATTGTGCAGCCAGCGCAGCAGATGACCGGGCTCGTCGGAAAAGGCACTCATCTTGCCTGCAGATACATTCAGCAAATGGCTGCTGTCATGGGTGCTGTATGCAACTCCTAGGCCAATCTCGTGACTGCGATCGATCAGCTCGATCAGCAGGGGTCGGTTGGCTGTTTTCAACAGGTGAGTCGCTACGAGACAACCACTAAAGCCAGCACCGACGATCGCGATCGTTGTTATAGGAGCGGAAGTCAGCATTTTAGGAACCCTATCAGCATCAAATAGAATAGGAATGTATAGCCTTTCTCAGTAACATGAGGTACTATCTGGCATAAGGCATAGGGCATTGGGC
>Ga0216309_1000214_pt1 | contig 10783 bp, 7 predicted proteins | sample Total_DNA_C_FD_161284 | JGI IMG/M metagenome (GOLD analysis project Ga0216309, IMG submission 161284) | Terrestrial sediment cell enrichment communities for BONCAT metagenomics from Utah, United States - Total_DNA_C | ecosystem: Environmental > Terrestrial > Deep subsurface > Rock core/Sediment ...
ATGTTCGACTACGTCGCCACCGTCTCCGGCGGAGGCTACATCGGCGGCTTCTGGACGGCGTGGCGGCACCACGCCCGGCGCAACACCCGGCCCGGCGATCGCGAGCCCGGGCTCTTTCCCATGAACGAGCGGAGCCCCCGCGTGAGCGAGCCGGGTGCTCGCGGCTCCCATCTCACCGAGGTGCGCCACCTGCGGGAGTTCAGCAACTTCCTCAGCCCCCGGCTGGGACTGCTGAGCGCCGATACGGGCCGGCTCATCGTCGCGGTCCTGAGCGCCGTCATCCCCGCCCTCCTCGCCTCGCTCTCGTTCCTCCTGCTGGGGCTCGTGCTCTGGCAGCTGCTCGCCCAGGGCCTGCTCGTCGGGTGGCCGGCGTATGGCACCCCACCATGGCTGCGACTGTTCGGCTCGTATGCCCTGATGCTCGTGCTGACGTGCGGCGGGCTGCTCTTCCTCGAGGGGCGCCGGCCGCCCGTCTATTACCTCTGCGCCACGTTTTTGGTGGCCGGCGTCGTCTTCCCGTTCTGGAGCTGGCTCCTGAAGGAGAACCACGTCACCGCCTGGCACTACCAGAGCGTGTGGATGCGGGGCGGGGAGGTGGGGGACCTGAACCTGCGGGAGCGGCTCTATGTGTTCACCCCCGCCCTCGTGTGGTTGGTGGCGGCCGGAGCGCTCATCCTGGTGCGGTGGCTCGGCTCCCGGTTCGTGACGAGACGCATCCAGCAGCCGGAGCAGGCCGCGATGGACCGGGTGCTCAGCCGCCTGCTGCTCATGGTGGCCCTCTGGTCGGTCATCGCGGCGTTCTTCCTCGCCGGGCGGCTCCTCCGGGAGTTCTTCCTCATGCGCCCGAGCCTCGAGGACACCTACTCCGTGTTGAGGACAGGCCTGGTGGGCGCCGTGCTGGGTCTCACGGCCCTGTTCGCCAAGGTGCAGCAGCTCTTCGGCAGGAAGGCGAGCAAGCCCGTCAGCCCCAGCGTGAAGAGCCGGGCGAAGTCGAGCATTCCCCAGTTCCTGGCGTACGCCGTGCTGTCGTTGATCCTCCTCAACCTCGTGCTGCTCCTGCTCGGCGCGAGGGACGAGGGGTGGAGTGTCTGGCTCGTTGGAGGGGCGGTGGCCATCACCCTGCTCACGCTGTTCTTCTTCGACGCCAACATCGTGGGGTTGCACTCCTTCTACCGGGCCCGGATCGCACGCACCTTCATTGGCGCGGCCCACGGCGAAGGACCCGGTCAGACCGAGCCCCACGAGAAGGATGACCTCCCGCTCGACGACCTGGCCCCCGGGCCCGGGCCGCTCCACCTCGTGTGCTGTGCGGCCAACGACCTCGCGGCCGAGAACCCCATGGCCAACCTCTACCGGGGAGCCGACAGCGCGGTGCTCTCGCCCCTGGGGTTCTCCGTGGGCGGCGAGGGAACGACCTGGGAGAAGCTCGAGGCCATGGATGTTCCCGCGCCCACGCTCGCCTCGGCCATGACCGCCTCCGGAGCGGCCTTCAACTCGCACATGGGCTCCCTGTCCATGAGGTTGGGACAGGCCGTCACCTTCCTGATGACCACCTTCAACCTCCGGCTGGGCTTGTGGTTGCCCCACCCCACCCGAGCCAGGAAGCGGTGGTTCGAGCGGCTCTGTGTGGGACTGCCCTTCTACAAGGAGCTACTCGGACGCTCGCGGGTACACGGCCCCAACGTGCTCCTGTCGGACGGCGGCCACTTCGAGAACCTCGCGCTCTACGAGCTGGTCCGCCGGCACTGCCGCTTCATCCTGGTCTCCGACTGCGGCATGGACTCGAGCACCGCGTTCGACGACTTCGCCAATGCCGTGCGCCGCGTCCGCGACGACTTCGGGGTGGAGATCCGCATCGACCTCTCGCCCCTGCGCTCCGAGCAGGACAAGCCGGCACGCCAGCTCGTCGTCGCCGGGGACATCGAGTACCCGGACGGAGACACCGGGGTGCTGTTGCTCATCAAGCCCTCGCTGCTGGGCAACGAGCCGGCCGACATCACGCAATACAAGGCGCGCAACGCGGCCTTCCCCCACGAGTCCACGGGAGACCAGTTCTACGACGAGGCGCAGTGGGAGGCGTACCGCCGGCTCGGCGAGCACGCCGCGCTCGCGGCCTTCCGGCCCGTCACGGGGGAGAAGGATGCCTCGGAACCCCTGGCGACCGCGCAGCTCTTCGCCCGAGCCCGCTACCAGTGGCTGCCCGTGCCCGAGGGATACAAGGAGCGCTTCGCGCGCCTCGTGGAGCGGGCCACCTCGCTCGACATGATGCTCAAGGATCAGGGAGCCCGGAAGCTGTTCCGAGAAATCTACAAGGAGATCAACGAGCTGGATCTCCATGCCAAGGCGGAGCCGGCAACCGGCGAGTCCTCGCGACAGTCGGAGGGCCTGAGCGGGCCACCCAGTCCCCAGGAGCTGGCCGATGCGCTCCACATGATCCGGTGCGCGCTGCTCTTCATGGAGGAGGTGTTCCTCACCGAGGAGCTCGCCAACTACTACAACCACCCCGCCTACATGGGGCTCATGAACTACTTCGCGCGCTGGGCCTACGCGCCCCTGCTGCGGACCTGGTGGCCCCTGCTGAAGACGTTGCACTCGCCGCGCTTCACCCACTTCCTCGAGGAGCGCTTCAGCCTCCCCTCCATGGAGCGCAAGGACGTCGGGAAGCTCTCCGACATGGAGCGGGGCTTCGCGATGTCCTGCTGGATGGAGCAGGGCGGAGAGCCACCCCGCAAGCCCAGGGAGCTGCTCATCTCGTACCTGCTCGAGCTGCCCCACGGGCGGCCGGAGCCCCAGTACCACATCCAGGCCGCCCAGCTCATCGTGCGCACCCACCACGCGGGCCCGGCGGCGAGCCCGTTGCGCTGCGCGGGCAGACAGGTGGTGGTGTGGCAGGGCGATGACTTCTACGTACCGCCCGGGCTGTGGGGAGCGGGCATCGGCGAGGACTTCCTGCGGCTGATCACCTCGAGCCGCGACATGCTCCGCACCGTGACGAAGGGGAGCATCCTGGCGGTGCGGCTCCTGGTGAATCGGGATGCCTCGGCCGCCCGGCGGAAGCGATGGGCGGATGACGTGCAGCTCTATCGCTCCCAGGGCTTCTCGGAGCCCGACCCCCAGCTGCGCCAGTGGCTCGCCGACGAGGTGGAGGCCGAGCTCGAGGCGGACGCCGCCTTGAAATGGACCCGGAAGCACCATGAGCACTGGCAGCCGTATTGGCTGACACGGACCTTTGAGCCCACGGAGGAGTCCTCGACGCGGCCCGATGCCGAACCCGAGGCATTCGACCAAGAGGAACCAGCGATTCACTGAGCGGGTCCTCAGGTTTCTGAGCCCGGTATGTCGTTCCGGGCGCACCCTCCCCTGTCCCCGGCGCTCTGGGCACCGAGCGGGAGCGGTCCTGGCATCCTCATTGCTCCAGCGAGCCGCACCTCATTCTCGCCGGAGCCCTCCATGCACTCGCCCCTGCTGCGCCAACTCTTCACCCGGACCCTGCGTGCCTCCCTGGCCTCGCCCCTGGTGCTCGCCGGGTGCGGGAGCATCGACCTGACGGACTACTCCGCCCCCGCCTGTGAGGGCAGCTCGCTCGCGGTGAGCGGCCTGTCACCCGCGCGCCAGACGGACTTCGTGCAGCTGCGACGCACCGTCTCGTCCCCGGGGACGGGGTACTCCGACGAGGCGGTGCAGGCCTCCTCGGGCACGGCCTGCGCGACGGCTTCCGACCGGGCGGCTTGCGAGTCGGCCCTGAGCGGCCTCACCTCGTCCAGCGGCTTCCGCTCCACGTGCGTGGAGCTGTGCACCGCCTATTACCTCGCGACGACGCGGGGCGATGAGGTGGCGGCCCACACGACGCTGGAGGCGCTCCGGGGCTTTCTGGGCACCATCGACACGGCGCAGGAGGCCGCGCTGCTCGCCTTCGCGTCGAAGTACGACCTCAGCTGCTCCGACCTGGAGCGCGGTGCGGTCCGGACGAACGCCGATGGAAGCTTCAACGTCGTTGGCACCCGAGGCTACGCCTGTGGGGCCAACACGGCGGTGACGCGCTTCGTCCTGCAGGTGTCCGCCTCCGGTGAGGTGAAGGAGGTGAGCAGCCACATCATCGAGCGGGGCTCGCCCAACTGCGCCATCGGTCGGAGGCCCGCGGGGCTGCGCGCCGCCGAGGGGGTCGCCTGCGAGGACGTGCTGGGGCGCCACTTCGCGACGGCCGCGCACCTGGAGGCGGCCTCCATCAACGCCTTCCTGCGGCTACGCGAGGAGCTCGCCCTGCATGGCGCGGACGTCGCCCTCCAGGAGGCGGCGCTGGTGAGCGCCATGGAGGAGGTGCTGCACACGGACGTCAGCACGCGGCTCGCCCACCGCTTCGGTGCGACGCCCCGGGCGCCCGAGGTGGAGACGCTGCCGCCGCGCTCCCTGTTCGCGGTGGCGTTGGACAACGCCGTGGAGGGCTGCGTGCGCGAGACGTTCGGCGCCCTGGTGGCCCATCACCAGGCATTGCACGCCCGTGATGCGGAGGTGCGCTCCATCATGACGGACATCGCCGAGGACGAGACGCGGCATGCCGAGCTGTCCTGGGCCATCGACCGCTGGGCCCGGGAGCGGCTCCCCGCCTCCGAGCGTGAGGCCCTGCGCGAGGCCCAGCGTGAGGCCGTGGCGACGCTGCGCGCGGAGATGGCTGCGCCGCTGGACGCCACGCTCGTCACCGAGGCCGGCATGCCCTCGCCTGAGGTCGCCCTCTCCCTCGTGGACACGCTCGCGCGCGAACTCTGGGCTTGACAGGCCCCTCCATGGCGGACCGACGCCGCCAACCGCCTGCTCGCCTCCACGGCCTCCTGATTGGCCCTCGGCATCCCTTCCACCCGAGGGATAATGCCCCCCACAGGGGGCGGCCAGCCGCCAGAGGGGTTCAGGAGCACACCGATGCACGGCATCATTTTTCAAGAGTTGCGCCGCTATGCCATGGCACGCATGGGCGACCAGGGTTGGGACACGCTGCGCCAACAGGCGGGTCTGCCCGAGAGCAACTACCTCGCCTTCAAGACGTACCCGGACGAGGAGGCGGTGGCGCTCGTCACGGCGGCCACGAAGCTGACGGGAAAGTCGGCGCGCGTCATCCTCGAGGACTTCGGCGAGTTCATCGCGCCCAGCCTGCTGCGTGGCTACAAGGGGCTCATCAAGCCCCAGTGGACCGTGCTGGACGTCGTCGAGCACGCCGAGCGCATGCACGATCGGGTGCGGACGGATCCGCTGGCCACGCCCCCGGTCCTCGACTGCCGCCGGGTGGACGCGAACACGGTCCAGGTGCGCTACGCCTCCCGGCGCAGGCTGTGCGGCGTGGGCATCGGCTTCATCCGGGGCATCGCCCAGGAGATGAAGCAGCCCGTGGAGGTGCACGAGCGTCAGTGCATGTATCAGGGTGCGCCCCACTGTGAGTTCGAGGTACGTCGTCGCTTCTGAGATGTGGATCACCCCTTTCGAGCCGCGGTCCGCCCCCGAGGCACTCGCCGGGGCCTTCCCGAGCCCCTTTGACGAGCTGGGGCCCCATGTCCTGGCGCGCCAGGCGGCGGAGGCGATGCAGGCGGAGTTTCGGGCGGGCTTCATCGCTCCGGGGATTCCCACCGCGATGCTCGACGGCCCGGAGGGGGGCAAGATGTTCGGCGTGCTGGTGGTACAGCGGCCCGACGGACGCCTCGGGTTTCTCCGCTCCTTCTCCGGCATGCTCGCCGGGCGCTGGGAGGTGGAGGGCTTCGTCCCGCCGCTCTTCGACCGCGAGGCACGCGACCGGGTGGAGCCCGCGGGCGAAGCCGTGGTGAAGGCACTGTTCGCCCGCGCCGAGGCGCTCCGGACCTCGGAGGAGCTCGTCTCGCTCCGCACCGCCCATGAAGCGCAGGAGGCCCGCCACACGGAAGAGCGAGCGGCGCTGCGTGCCCGGCACGAGGAGAAGCGGCGGAAGCGCCATGCGCTCCGGGCCGAACTCACGGAGCGCGCGGCCCTCCATGCGCTCGACCAGGAGAGCCGGGGCGACAAGGCGGAGTGGCGCCGGCTGGAGGCCGCCCAGCAGGAGGAGCACCGGGCACTCGCGCCGAGGAAGGCGCGGCTGGAGCGGCGTCTCCGGGCCCTCGAACGCCTGCGGTGGATCGTCTGTCGCGCGCTCATGAAGCGGATCCACGACACCTATGAGGTCCCCAACGCGCGCGGTGAGCGTCGTCCCCTCCGGACCCTGTTCGCCCCCGGAGAGCCGCCCTCGGGCGCCGCCGACTGCGCGGCACCGAAGCTGCTCGCCCATGCCTACACGCACGGCCTGCGTCCGCTGGCGCTCGCCGAGTTCTGGTGGGGCACGCCACCGCCCTCGGGAGGCCGTGCTTCCGGCGCGTTCTATGCCGCCTGCCGGGACAAGTGCGGCCCCTTCCTCCCCTTCATGCTGGAGGGCCTGTCCGTCGCCCCTCCCCGGGCCTTCTCGCCACCGGCCGTCGTGGCCGAGGACCTGGCCGTCGTCTTCGAGGACGCCTGGGTCGTCGTGGTCGACAAGCCCCAGGGCCTGCTCTCCATCCCCGGGAAGGACGCCTCGGTGACGGACTCGGTGCTCGCCCGGCTGCGCGCCCGGTATCCCCGGGCCACGGGGCCCCTGCTCGTGCATCGGCTCGACCTGGACACCTCGGGGCTGCTCGTCGCGGCGCTCGATCCGCGCACGCACGCGGACCTTCAGCGACAGTTCACCCGCCGCGAGGTCCACAAGCGCTACGTGGCCTGGGTCGAGGGGCTCGTCCGGGGCGACCAGGGCACCATCGACTTCCCGATGCGCGTCGACCTCGACGACCGGCCCCGGCAGATCCACGACCCCGTGCACGGAAAGTCCGCGGTCACCCGGTGGCAGGTCCTCGAGCGACGCGGAGGACGCACCCGCGTGGCCTTCTTCCCCCTCACCGGGAGGACCCACCAGCTGCGCGTCCATGCGGCACATCCCCTCGGGCTCGGTGCGCCCATCGTCGGGGACCGTCTCTATGGACACCCGGACGACCGCCTGCACCTGCACGCGGAGTCGCTCTCGTTCAGGCATCCCGAGACGGGCCAGCTCGTCTCCTTCGAGCGGCCAGCGCCATTCTGAGGCAAGGTGTGGCCTCATGAGCGCGAAGCAGGATCTGCCCACCATGCCCTTCGAGTCCCAGGAGGCCTGGGAGAAGTGGCTCCACAAGAACCACGCCACGTCTCCGGGCCTCTGGCTCAAGCTCGCCAAGAATGGCTCGGGCATCGCCACGGTGTCCTACGCGGAAGCGCTCGAGGTCGCGCTCTGCTACGGCTGGATCGATGGGCAGAAGGGCTCGCTCGATGACCAGTACTGGCTGCAGCGGTTCACCCCCCGCAGGCCGAAGAGCAAGTGGTCCAAGATCAATCGCGAGAAGGTCACCGTGCTCATCGAGCAGGGCCGGATGAAGCCGGCGGGCCTGAAGGAAGTGGAGCTGGCCAGGGGGGACGGCCGGTGGGACGCGGCCTATGACTCCCAGAAGAACGCCACCGTCCCCGAGGACTTCCAGCGCGAGTTGGAGAAGAACCCGAAGGCCCTGAAGTTCTTCGCCTCACTGGACAGCGCGAACCGCTACGCGATCCTGTTCCGGCTCCACGACGCCAAGAAGCCCGAGACCCGAGTGCGGCGCATCACGAAGTTCGTCACCATGCTCGGCGAGCACAAGAAGCTCCACGAGTAGAGCGTCCCGAGCGCCGGCTCAGCTCTGGCGGCTCATGATGAAGACGAGCAGCGCGATGTAGGCACCACCGCACAGGACGATGGTGGCCAGGGGCGCGAGCAGGGCTCCGGCGGCCGCCACCCCCCACGTCGTCCGGTGCTGCCCGCGGTAGGCGAACACGCGGGCCACCATCGTCCAGAAGGGCGCCACCTGCGCTCCACAGACGGGAATCACCCCGAGCGCGTAGGGGGCCTGCGAGAGCGCGTTGGCCCGGAGCGTCACCAGGAATCCCCGCGTGATGCCGCCCATCCTCAACACGAGGTGATCGATTCCGGCGTTGACCAGGGTCGTCGCCACGGCGAACACGGGGGCCAGGAACGTCCACACGACCATCATCACCCCCATGATCCACCGGAACTCATTCGGGGTGGGGCCCTTGCCCGTGCCGCTCGGCAGCGCCAGGGACATGACGCCGAAGAAGACGGCGTAAACGATGCCGGTGGTGAAGAAGGCCAGGAAGCCGCACAGCAGCGCGAACAGGAGGGAGCTTCCCGCGGTCCCCTCCGTCCGGCTCTCGGAGAAGGTGGGGCCCGGGCGCAGCATCACCTCCACGCACGTCTTGAAGAAGGCCTTGAGCGTCCCCAGCTCCTCGCGGCGATCCCAGGCCAGCAGGGCCTCCGGCTCGCGCTCCTGACAGCGCTCGCAGATGGCCATGCCGTGGGAATTCATGCGCAGGCAATTGGCACAGGCGAACGCGCCACAGCGCGTACAGACGCCGAGCCCCATCATCCTGGGGTGCACGGCGCATGAGGGCTCCAGGGAGCCCGGGGTGACGTCCATGAGCAGCGAGGAGCCACAGGTCGTGCAGAACCTGTCTCCGGGAGTGAGGGGCCGCTGGCAGCGGGGACATGGGATGGACATGTGCGCCATCCATAGTAGCGCGAAGCCATGAGCCCCATCCGGCTCATCCTCGCACACAAAGAAAACACACTTGAGGCCTGCCCGCGCGTGTTCTCCTCTTTCCCGAATACGAGGGACCGAGCGCTTCACTTGTAGACGTCTACAAGCGGCCGTCTCATTTTTCGGATGGTGTGCCGGGAACGTGGACTGTCTGGAGGCCGCCTCCCTCCGTAAGTCCGCGGAATGAGGCGTTTCATGCGTTGGCCCAGCACCTGCTCTGTCTGGGGTCGCCGCGATTCAGCGGCCCTACCCAAAGAGAGGGAAGACACATGCGACTGATGAATGCGTTCGATTCCACGATGACCCTGGAGCAGGCCCGCGACACGATGAACACGCTGATCCAGCAGGGCGGCAGCACCGCGCACAAGATCGGCACGCTCTACAACAACGTCGTGAGCCGGAAGCTGGCGGAGCTGGCCGGGTACAGCAGCGCCCAGGCGTTCTTCAACAAGGAGGTGAGGGGGCTGTCGCAGGCCACGCTGAGCACGTACGGCGCCGTGGCCCGGAGCTTCCCGGAGGCGGCCTGCACCCATTTCGGCGTGTACCGCTTGCGCGCCCTCATGCGGTACGTGGAGGCCGCTGGCCTGGTGCTGGATGCGGCGGACCCCGGCGTCATGCCCATCGAGGTGCCGGGCGAGGACGGCAAGGTGGGGGTGAAGCCCTTCCAGGAGTGCAGCGTGGACGAGTTGGAGCGGGCCACGCGGGCCAAGAAGACCCCGGCCCCGGTGCGGGTGCCCGTGCCGGACCGGGCGCGGCTGCTGTTCTTCGAGGACAGCCTCTTCCGCAACTTCAGCGGCGTGGCCGAGGTCCGCATCTCGACGAACAGCCAGGATGGGAAGACGTTCCTCAACCTGCAGGGCGTGCCGATGTCGGAGGTGCCCCGGCTCATCCAGGCGCTCCAGCAGGGCCTGGAGGCGCAGCCCTCCCTGGCGGCGGAGCCGCGGCCCCACGCGTCCGCGTGAGGTGAGGTGACCTGAAGGGGAGGGATATACGGAGTCAACCCGTTCGAGGTGACGGCCGAAGTCACTTTGCGCTTGCCGCCTCGAACGGGCCTCCCCTAGCCTGCGCGCCTGCTCGTGGAGGCTGCGCGTGCGCCCTGGTCCCTGGCTCCTGCTGTCCCTCCTGCTCTCCACCGTGGCCGCCGCGCGGGGCGGCTCCAGCGTGCCCGCGCTCCAGCGGCGCACCCTGGTGCCGCCCTCCCGGCCCGAGCAGGTACCGCCCCTGGAACTGCATGTGGCGGCGGGCGTGGTCACGCACGTGCGCGTCGAGACCCTCCCGCCGCCCCTGGTCCCGGTGCTCGCGCCCCATGGCGGGCGCATCCAGCTCGTCCAACTGGACGACGGCTCGCTCCTCCTCGTTTCCTCCACGGACCTGGCTCCCGGCGAGCAGGTGCTGCTCTCCGTGTCCTCGGGAGCCGGCGCCGAGCCTCTCCGCTTCGTGCTCGTCACCCGACGTGACGCCGTGGACCTCCAGGTTCGCCTGGTGCGCGCCTTTGCGTCCGACGAGGAAGACGGCACGGAGAGCCTGGCCCAGAGCCTCCTCGCCGCACCGAATGCCCGCGCCACGCTCGCCGTCCCCCAGCAGGTGGCCGGGTACAGTCCCCAGTGGTCGCTTGGACAGGTCGAGTCCGTGCTCTGGATGGGCCGGCGTCTCTTCGTCACCGTGGCCGTGCGGGGCCGCAAGAAGCATGTCTCCGCGTGGACTCCGGCACAGGCGCGGCTGCGGGCGACGCTGGCGGATGGCGTCCTCCTGGAGTGGCCCGCGCGGTTCTTCGTGGGCGCGACGCGAGGGCGGCAACTCCACATGCTCACCGGACTACTTCCGGAGGGCGCCTCACGGCTGGAGGTGGCGCTGGACGAGGCGGAGTCCCCCGGCGAATTCCAATCGCTACCCCTGACGGGGAGGGCCGGGCACCCATGAGCAAGCCGCTGCATCCCAACCAACTCCGCGCGGGGCACGACGTCCGGGGCTTCCGCGTGGTGTGTCGGCTGGGCGTGGGTGGCTACGCCTTCGTCTTCCTGGTGGAGCGCGAGGGCCATCCCTACACGATGAAGGTGGCGACCCGGTGCGCCGCGGAAGCGGACGAGGACCGGGTGGATGCCTGGATGTGCCGCGAGGTGTCCTCCCTCAAGAGCGTGGAGCACCCC
>Ga0216309_1000215_pt1 | contig 10751 bp, 10 predicted proteins | sample Total_DNA_C_FD_161284 | JGI IMG/M metagenome (GOLD analysis project Ga0216309, IMG submission 161284) | Terrestrial sediment cell enrichment communities for BONCAT metagenomics from Utah, United States - Total_DNA_C | ecosystem: Environmental > Terrestrial > Deep subsurface > Rock core/Sediment ...
CTGTAGTCCTCGGCGACGCGCACGTTGCGGCGCGCGACGATCTCGTCGAAGAGTCGGTCGCGCTTCTCGCTCTCGAGGGCGGCGCGCGCCTGCTCGCGCGGTGACTGCGGCGGCGCGCCCTGGATGCGCGGAGCCTGGCTGTGACGGATGAGGATGTGGCGCGCGCGGACCTGTTCGCCGGCACCGCCCTCGCCCTGCGCGCGCCGCTCGTCCAGCTTGATGATGTGGTAGCCGAACTGCGTCTCAACGATGCCGCTGACCTCGCCCTGTTTGAGGGCGAAGGCCGCGTCCTCGAAGGGCTTGACCATCATGCCGCGGCCGAACCAGCCGAGGTCGCCCCCCTTACCCTTGCCGCTCGGGTCCTCGGTGAACTCGTCGGCCAGCTTCTGGAAATCCTCGCCCGCGCGTGCGCGTGCCAGCAGCCCCTCGACCTTCGCACGCGACTGCTTCGTGTCATACTCCGGGTGGGCGGCGATGTAGGAGTCGAGCTCCGCCTCCGTGACGTTGACCTTCGCCTGCATGTCCTTCGAGTAGGCGCTGGCGAGCAGCCTCGACTGCTGGAGCATCAGGGCGAGATGCGTCATGCGCTCGGCCGCGAGCCCGGCGGCCGTGCCCTTGCGCATGCCGACCATCACGCGGCCGTAATGTAGCGAAAGCTGCTTGCGCTGCTCGGCGTCAACGGGCGCGCCGCGGCCGGGGCCGTTCTTGCGGTAGTCCTCGACGAAGGCCGCGAACTGCGCCTGCTGCGCGGGCTCGGCCAGGAGCGCGTCAATCTCGGCCTGCGTCACGACCTGCTCGGCGGCGGTCGCGCCGGCCTGCTCCCTCTGCTTGAAGTATCTCTGCGCGATGACGAACGCGCGCTGAAGCTCAAGCTGGAGTTTCACCTCCGGGCGCGCGGCGTAGCCCAGGGCCTTCGCCTCTTCGCCCACGGCGAGCATCTGGCGAATGTCGCGCGCGAGACGGCGGCGCTCCTCGGCGTCCTTCTCCAGCGTCGAGACCACATCGGGCGGCAGCTCCAGGCCGCTGACAACCAGCGCCATGTCCTCGGCGGTCAGGTTGATGCCCGGGGCGGCCGGCGGCGCGGCGGCGGGTCGCGTCCGTCTGGTCTGCGCGCTTGCTAGGGTCGGGGTGATGAGGGCGAAGAGTGCGACGGCGAGAAACTTCCTCAGAATCAAAACGGCTACCTTTCTTGCTGCGTGTGTGGTTCGGCGCCGGCGTCGTGCTCGACGAGTTCGAGGAGCACGCCGCCCGCTGCGGACGGGTGGACGAAGGCGACCAAGCACCCGCCCGCGCCGACGCGCGGCTCCTCGTCGATGAGGCGGGCGCCTTCGGCTTTGAGGCGCGCCAGCGACGCGCGGATGTCCGCGACGCGGACGGCGACGTGGTGGATGCCCGGGCCCCGCTTCTCCAGAAACTTCGCCACGGGCGAGTCGGGGCCGGTAGGCTCCAGCAGCTCGACGCGCGGTTCGCCGATGGGGAGCATGGCGACGTTAACGCCCTGCTCCTCGACCGTCTCCGTGTGCGTGACCTCAAGCCCAAGCGCCTCGCGCCAGAAGCCGAGCGCCTCCTCGATGCTGCGTGTGGCGATGCCGATGTGATCGATTCTCATCTTTCTATGAACGGCGGTCCGAGGCCGCCAGCAACTCCTCGACGGCCGAGTAGGGGTCGCGCCGCTTCTCTGCGACTTCGAGCGCGAGCGTTTCGAGCCTGTCGCGCGCCGAGTCGGCTTCGAGGGCGCGGGCGAGCAGACGCTCGCGCAGCAGCTCCAGGATGCGCCAGCGCGCGACCGCGCCGCGGCGGGTGTGCGCGCCCGCGGAGCCCCGCTGAAACTCGCGGTAGCTCTCGACGGCGACGGCCAGCTCCTCCAGCCCTTTGTTCTCCGTCGCGACCGTCTTGACTATCGGCGGCGACCAGCCGTCGGGGCGCTCGGCCAGGCTCAGCAGCGCCTCAAGCTCCTTCTCCGTGCGCAGCACGCCGTCGCGGTCCGCCTTGTTGATGACGAAGACGTCGCCTATCTCCATGATGCCGGCCTTGATGGCCTGGATGTCGTCGCCCATCCCGGGGACAAGTACGACGACCGAGACGTCGGCCGTCTTCACGATCTCGACCTCGTCCTGCCCGACGCCCACCGTCTCGACGACCACCTTCCCGTAGCCGGCGGCGTCGAGGATGGCCACGGCGTCGACGGTCGCGCGCGCGAGCCCGCCCAGGTTCCCGCGCGTCGCCATCGAGCGGATGAAGACGCCGGGGTCGAGGCCGAGGGCCTGCATGCGGATGCGGTCGCCGAGGATAGCGCCGCCGGAGAAGGGGCTCGAAGGGTCGACGGCGACGATGCCGACGCGCTCGCCCCGCGCGCGGTAGAGCCCCGCGAGCTTGTCGACCAGCGAGGACTTCCCCGCCCCCGGCGAGCCCGTGATGCCGACGACCAGCCCGCGCCCCGTGTGTGGGAAGACGGCCTTCATCAGCTCGGACGCCCCGCGCGCCCCGTCCTCGACGACGGAGATGGCGCGCGCCACCGCGCGTGGCTCGCCTGCCAGGACTCGCTCTACCAGATTCTGAGTCTCCATCAAACGGGAAGGCTCCGGCCGGCCGCAGCGGCTCAGGCGTTGCTGAGAATCTGCTTGGCGATGATGAGGCGCTGAATCTCGCTCGTGCCCTCGCCGATGGTGCAGAGCTTGGAGTCGCGCCAGAACTTCTCGGGCGGGTAGTCCTTCGTGTACCCGTAGCCACCGTGAATCTGGATGGCCTCCTCGCTGACCTTGACCGCGACCTCCGAGGCGTAGAGCTTCGCCATCGACGACTCTTTGGTCGTCTTGCGCCCGGCGTCCTTGAGGGCGGCGGCACGGTAGGTCAGAAGCCGCGCGGCCTCGATCTGCGTCGCCATGTCGGCGAGCTTGAACTGGATGGCCTGGAAGTTCGAGATGGGCTGGCCGAACTGCTGGCGCTCCTTCGAGTATTTGACCGCCGACTCGAAGGCGCCCTGCGCGATGCCGAGCGCCAGCGCCGCGATGGAGATGCGCCCGCCGTCGAGGACCTGCATTGAGTGGATGAAGCCGAGCCCCTCGGGGCCGAGCCGGTTTTCGTCCGGGATGTGGCAGTCCTCGAAGATGACGCTCGCCGTCTCCGAGGCGCGCAAGCCGAGCTTGTCCTCCTTCTTGCCGGGCCCGAACCCCTGCATCCCTTTCTCGAAGATGAAGGCCGTGATGCCCTTTGAGCGCATGGCACGGTCGGTCGAGGCCATCGCGACGCAGATGTCGCCGTGGACGGCGTGCGTGATGAAGTTCTTCGAGCCGTTGACGACCCACCCGCCGCCGCGCCGGACGGCCGTGGTGCGTGTGCCCGAGGCGTCCGAGCCTGCGTGCGGTTCGGTCAGGCCCCAGGCGCCCAGCTTCTCGCCCGAGGCGAGCGGCGTCAGATACTTGCGCTTCTGCTCCTCGGTGCCGAACATGTAGATGTGGTTCGAGCAGAGCGAATTGTGCGCCGCCACCGAGATGCCGACCGAGCCGTCGACGCGCGAAAGCTCCTCGATGATGGTGACGTACTCGACGTAGCCCATCCCCGCCCCACCGTACTCCTCGGGGAAGATGACGCCCATGAACCCCTGAGCGGCGAGCCCCGGCATCAGTTCGGCCGGGAAGTGCTGCGACTCGTCCCACTCGCGCACGTGCGGCGCGATCTCGCCCTCGGCGAACTCGCGCACGCTCATCTTCACCTGCAACTGTTCCTCGTTTAACTCGAAATCCATCAGCCCCCCTGAAATAAGTAGACAGTAGTCAGTAGACGGTAGTCAGTAGCAAACCCGCTTCCGCCGGGCGGATAGCCTGAAAGCGGCAACGCCCGTCGAGCGGAGCCCACTGGCCACTGTCTACTGACTACTGTCCGCTTATTTTACCTTAACCGCGCCGCCCCGTGTGACCCGCGCGACGCTTGGCCGCGCCCTTCTGCGGCTGTTTTCTCCCGGCGACTCCAGCGCGCCCGCCCGCGCCCTTCGCGGCGCCGCCGCCCGCGGTCTTGCTGCCTCCCGCGGGGCCCTTCGCCGCCCCCGCTTTCATCAGCCGCTTGACCTCGACGGGTGTCAGGTGGCGGCACTGCCCTATCAGGATGCCCTCGGCGGTGATGGGGCCGATGGCCACGCGGCGCAGCTTGATGACCGAGTGGCCGATGGAATCGAACATGCGGCGTATCTGCTGGTTGCGCCCCTCTCGCAGCACGACCTCGTACCAGGCGTTAGTCCTCGTCTCGTCGGTCTTGCGAATCTCGGCGGGCGCCGTCTTCATGCCGTCTTCGAGGCGTATGCCGCGGCGCAGGCGCTCGACCTGCTCCTCGGGCGGCACGCCCTTGACCTTCACCTCGTAAACCTTGCGGACGTGGTTGCGCGCCGACGTGACGTAGTTCGTCAGCTCGCCGTCGTTGGTCAGGATGAGCAGCCCCTCGGTGTTGAAGTCGAGGCGCCCGACCGGGTGGAGGCGCCCGAGTTGTGGCGGCACCAGCTCAGAGACGAGCGGGCGCCCCTCTGGGTCGGAGAGCGCCGTCAGGTAGCCGCGCGGCTTGTTGAGCAGGACGTAGGTCTTCTGCTGGCTTTCGAGCAGCGGGTTGATGAGCCGGCCGCGCACTTTGATGTGATCGCGCGCCGGGTCCGCCTTCGTGCCCAGCTCGCGCACAACCTCGCCGTTGACGGTCACCTCGCCCGCCTCGATCAGCTCCTCGGCGTGGCGGCGCGAGGCCAGGCCCGCCGCCGCGATCAGCTTTTGTAGACGTTCCTCCAAGCAAACTCCTTAATCGGCGCCGCAGAGGCCGGCTCAGGCGAAGACGACGGCCGCGCCCGACTCGATGGAAGTCTCGCAGGCGCGGATGAGGGCGAGGCAGGTGTAGGTTTCGACGCCGTACCTCTCCCACTTCAACTCGCTCTCCTCGCGCCCCTCCAGTTCTTCGTCCAGAAGGTCATCCACCGAGAGCCCCTCGGGTATTTCGAGCGCGCGCGCCAGCTCCGAGCACTCCCGCAGCAGTGCATGCGAGGAGCCGATCATCCCGCCGGCAATCTCCAGCGAGGCGTCCGGGATGAGCACCTCCTCGAACTCGACCGGCAGGTAGTAGCCTTCGGCGTCACTGTGGACGATGAGGTGCTGGAAGGGCATCTCTGCGGCCTTACCCTGCGCGAAGGTCGCGTCGAAGATTTTGTGATAGTCGTTGAGGACCGGGTCGTCCGCGGCCTCGACGTCGCCGGGCGGGGGCAGCTTGTCCCTGAGGGCCAGGTGCGCCGCGACCCTGCGCAGGCGGTGGAGGCCCGAGTAGCCGTACATGTCGCACTCGAAGGTCTGCTCCTCCTCCAGGACCGGCGGCTCCTGGTGCGCGGGAAGGCCGAAGGATTCCAGGATGTCGTTGACGGCTTCGAGCTGCCGCTCAAGGTATTCGGCGTACTCCGGGTCGCTCTCGCGGATGTCGGCCGACAGGCCGACGCAGATTGTGAGTCCCACGCTTCAGAGCCCTCCACGGCCGCGCGCGCCGTCAGACTTCCCCGCCCCCGGCCATGTCCTCGAAGTCCTCGACGTTCGGCAGCTCGCTCAGGTCCTTGAGGCCGAACTGGAGGAGGAAGTCTTTCGAAGTGCCGTACATCATCGGCCGCCCGACCGTCTCCTTGCGCCCCTTGGCGACGATGAGGCGCTTGTCGAGCAGCGTCTTGATGGCGGACGAGGACTGGACGCCGCGTATCTCCAGAATTTCGGGGACGGTGACGGGCTGCTTGTAGGCGATGACGGCGAGGGTTTCGAGCGCGGCGAGCGAGAGCTTGGCGCTCGGCTTCGACTTGAGGTAGGCGCGCACGTGCTCGTGATGCTCGGGGCGCGTGGCGAACTGCCAGCCGCCCGCGACCTCTCGCAGCATGAGCCCTCCGCCCCGCTCGTTGAACTCCTTGCCCAGCTCGTCGACGGCGACCTGCACCCAGCCCTTGTCTTCCCCGAGCAGGTCGGCCAGGGCCTTGACCGAGATGGGCTCCTCCGAGACGAAGATGAGCGCCTCGCAGATGGAGACCAGCTCGGCCAGCTCGCGCGGCTGCCCGCCCGGCGCGATCTCGTCGTCGGCACCCTCCGCGGCCGCGGCGGCGGCGCCGACGCCGGCCGCCGCGCGCATCCGCTCGAACTCCTCCGCGCGGTCTTCGGCGTCCGCGTCGAAGACGACGACGGCCTCGCTCTTCTCGTCGTCCGACGCTTCGTCGTCCGTCACGAGGTCATCCATGCCGTCCTCGTCGTCCTCGTCGTCCTCGTCGTCCTCCTCATCCTCCTCCTCGAACTCGGCCGAGTCGAAGGAGGTCTCGCCGCTCACATCGATACGCCCGAGCGGGTTCGGCTCCTCCTCGAAGGGGCCGCCCGCGCCCGCATCCTCGGGCAGCGAGTCGAGCGCCTCGTCCAGCTCTTCGACGGCCTCCTCGCGCCCCGAGGCACCCGCCGAGAACTCGTCTGAGCCGGCCGCCGCCTGCGCGTCGTCGTTGAAGCCGACGGCCGCCTCAGCGCCGCCCGGGGACTCCGTTGAACTCTTCCTGCTTCTGCTTTTGCTCATTTCCGTCTGAGGTCCCTCAGGCGCCGACGCGCGCGATGATGTCGCCGAAGGTCTGGCGCTGGAAAAGTCTGATCTCGGTGGTGCGAACCAGTTCGAGCACGGAGAGGAAGGCGAGCACCAGCTCACGACGCGTCTGCGCGTGCTCGAAGAAGTCGCGCATGTTCAGCTCGCCGGCCGAGAAGATCATATTGCGGAGGCGTTCGAGCATCTCGGCCATCGTGACCTCGTCGCGCTCGATCTCCATCAGGACCTCCTCCTTCCGGCGCGAAAGGATTTGCTGGAAGACGCGCAGCAGGTCGAAGGCGCCGGCCGCCACCTCCGGGTTATCCTTGTCGGTTTCGAGCGGGGCCCGGGTGTAGACGGCCTGCTCCACGGTCGCACGCGACCAGAGCATCTCGGCCGCCGCCTTGTACTTCTGGTGTTCGAGCAGGCGCTCGACCAGCTCGCGGCGCGGGTCGTCCTCCTGCAACTCCTCGTCGCTCACGGCCGGGTCGCGCGGCAAAAGCATCCGCGACTTGATCTCGATGAGCGTGGCCGCCATCACCAGGAAGTCGCTGGCGACCGTGATATCCATCCCCTGCATCAGGCGCAGGTAGCGCAGGTACTCGTTCGTGATACGGGCGATGGGGATGTCGTAGATGCTGACCTGCTCCTGCCGGATGAGATAGAGCAGGAGGTCGAGCGGGCCGGCGAACTCGCCGAGGACGAGCTTCAGCTCCTCGCCGCTGCGGTCGGCGCTGATCTCAGGCGTCGCGCCGGCGACGTTGAGCGACTGCCCCTCAGCCGCGCTCGCGACGGTGCCCTCCTCCGTGACCTTCGGCGTCTCTGCCTGTTCGCCCGACAACTCTTTCTTATGCCCCCACTAGTCCCATGCGCGACTTCACCTCGCGCAACGTCTCTGCGGCGATGGCGCGCGCCTTCTCCGCGCCCTCCGAGAGGATGCGGCTCAGCTCCTCGTCGCCGATGCCGCGCACGCGCTCCTGGAAGGGGCGCAGGAACTCGATGGTCGCCTCGGCCAGGTCGTTCTTCAGCTGGGCGTAGCCCTTGCCCGCGAAGTGCGCCTCGATCTGCTCTGGCGTCTGCCCCGTCAGCAACTGGTAGATCGAGAGCAGGTTCGTGACGGCCGGCCGCGACTCGTCGAAGCGCACGTCCGTGCCCGAGTCCGTGACGGCGCGCTTGAACTTGCGACGGATGGCGTCGGCGTCATCCAGGAGCGAGATGCGGCCGTTCTCGTTCTCGTCCGACTTCGACATCTTCTTCGAGGGGTCGTCGAGCGCCATGATCTTCGCGCCGACCTTCGGGATGAAGGCGTCGGGGACGCGGAAGGTCTCGCCGAAGTCGCGGTTGAAGCGCTCCGCGAGGTCGCGCGTCAACTCCAGGTGCTGCTTCTGGTCCTGGCCGACCGGCACGAGATCCGTCTGGTAGAGCAGAATGTCGGCGGCCATCAGCGCCGGGTAGGTCAGGAGCCCGGCCAGAACGTTCTCGCGCTGCTTCCGGGCCTTGTCCTTGAACTGCGTCATCCGCTCCAGCTCCGAGATGCGGACGACGCAGTTGAGTATCCAGGCCAGCTCGGCGTGCTCCTTGACGTCCGATTGGATGAAGATGGTCGAGACCCGTGGGTCGACGCCGGCGGCGAGGTAGATGCGCGCGACCTCTTTGGTCTTGGCCGCGAGGTGGCGCGGGTCCTGCGGGACCGTGACGGCATGCAGGTCGACGACGCAGAAAAGGCTCTCGTACTCCTGCTGGAGCGCCACCCAGTTCCTGAGCGCGCCGAGGTAGTTGCCCAGGTGGAGGTTGCCGGTCGGCTGTGCGCCGCTGAAGATTCGCTTAGCCATCTCGAAGAACCCGTACCAAGTTTACCTCTCCACCCCCGCCAGGAGGAGGAAGAGCACCAACCGCCTGACCGGCGAGATGATCGCGCTGACGACCCCGAAGTACATCAGCCCGATGAGGATGATGAAGCTGAATCGCTCCATGGCCTCCAGCGTCCCGTGCGCGCTTGCCGGGAGGAAGGTGTAGAGCACCTTGCTGCCGTCCAGGGGCGGCACCGGCAGGAGGTTAAAGATCGCCAGCGAGAGGTTCATCATCAGGACCTGTAGCAGCAGCAGAAAGACCGGCTCGTCGAATGAGCCCAGACTGCCGCCCGGGCCGCCGATGGTCCCTGTGTGCAGCCCCGCCTTCAGGATGACGAAGGCGATGACGGCCAGCAGCAGGTTCGCCATGATGCCCGCGAGCGAGACCATCACGTTGGCGAGGTCCTTGTTGCGCCAGCGCAGCGGGTTGACCGGCGTCGGCTTCCCCCACCCGATGAGCGGCACGAAGACGCCCATCCCGACCGCGCCGATGAAGTTGACGATGGGGATGAGCAGCGTCCCGACCGGGTCCGTGTGCGCGACGGGGTTGAGCGTGACCCGCCCGAGCAGATAGGCCGTGTCGTCGCCGAACTTGTAGGACATCCAGGCGTGCGCCGCCTCGTGCGCGGAGATGGCCAGCAGCAGCACGACGATGTAGATGATTAACTGTCCGACGAGATCGCTAGGCATTACTTCTCACCGTCAAAAACAGCCCCCGCGCGAAGTCACGAAAAGTAGCACGCGGGGTTTGGGGTGTCAAAACAGTAGTCAGTAGCCATTAGTCAGTAGAAAACCTTTGATGTAGCGGCCCGGGCATTCCGGCGCGGGCGCCCGCAGGGCGGAGCCCTACTGTCTACTGTCTACTATCACTCACCTACTTCACCAGCGTCCCTCTGACGCCGAGCGCCAGGCTGTAGACCGCCTCGTTCGTGGCGACGATCATCTCGCCGGCGGCGTTGAAGCAGAGGCCGACGACGTTCATCCCCGAGACGAAGAGGCTCGCCTCGCCGCCGTCGGGCGTGATGCGTATGACGCCGCGCCGGCCGCGGTAGGAGGCGGCGACGTAGAGATTCCCCGCGGCGTCGAAGGCCAGCCCGTTCGGGCGCCCGAGTCCCTTGAAGAAGACCGAGGCCCGCCCGTCGCGGTCGATGCGCTGGACGGCCTCGTGGCTCGAAACGGTCGGCCCGGTCACGTAGAGATACTCGTCCGGGCCGAAAGCGAGGTGGTAGGCCGCCACCGATGGCTCCAGCAGCGCCCACACCTCGGATTCGCCCTTGCCGTTGACGCGGTGGATTGTGCCCGTGCGGTCGCCGACGTACATCCGCCCCGCGCGGTCGAAGGCGAGCCCCGTCGCCACGCCCAGGTCGCGCGCGAAGGGCACGACCTCGTGGAAGGGCGTCACGCGGTAGACCGAGCCGTCCATCCGCGAGGTGACGTACATCTGCCCGAGGCTGTCGAAGGCGATGCCCGTCGGGTTCGTGATCTCGCCTGTGACGCCCGACATCTCGCCGCGCGGGTCGATGCGGAAGAGTGAGACCGGCATGCGCTGTCCGCGCGAGCCTGAGCGCGTCACGTAGACCGAGCCGTCGTCCGGGTCGACGGCCGGGTTGGCGACCATGTGCAGGTCTTCCGCCAGCTTGCGCCCAACGCGCAGGCGCGCCGGCTCGCTGCGCCTCTGGTCGCGGCTTTCGAGGACGACGGCCGCCTCGCCCCCCTCTTCGAGCGTCTCGGGCACGATGGCCAGCACGCGCCAGGGGGCCGCGCCGACCATCCGCCCCTCGGCCCCGTCGAACGTCACCCGGCACTCCCGCAGGTTGCTCGTGTCATAGCCCGAGCACTCGACCGACACCTCCCCGCCAGGTATCGCGGCCGACGGCTCAACACGCACGATCTGTTCGTTCGACATCTGGATTCGATTCCCCGCCCGTCGGGCCCCGCGCGTGGTGCGAACAGCGGCCGACACGCCGGAGTCCGTACGCCCCGACCAAAGCTCAAACTTTAACGACTAGGGCCCGAAAGTTGGCCTCATCATACGACGGGCGCGCCGGGCCTGTCTATCAAAGGGCTTGAACGCTATGGCTGTCTGAGGGCTTTCAGGTTCCGCGCGACCTTCGCCGCCTTCAAGACGTGGGGCCGCCCCCCTTTCGCGGCTATCTGCCCTACGGTTTATTTGCTGCTTGCGCGCGGCCGTTTGTGTTATACTCCGCGCCAGTTAAAGGAGATATCCGCTGCGGCCTCAAAATCGCGGCTTGTTTTTTGTCGCGAGGTTTTCGGGGTCGGTCGAGGCCGCGTCGGGCGCTCACACCGAAGTGTTTGCGCAAGGGTTAACATCTAAGGGTCCTGGGC
>Ga0216309_1000216_pt1 | contig 10735 bp, 4 predicted proteins | sample Total_DNA_C_FD_161284 | JGI IMG/M metagenome (GOLD analysis project Ga0216309, IMG submission 161284) | Terrestrial sediment cell enrichment communities for BONCAT metagenomics from Utah, United States - Total_DNA_C | ecosystem: Environmental > Terrestrial > Deep subsurface > Rock core/Sediment ...
CGTTAATCAGCGTTAATCAGCGGTTAAAAATAAAAAACTATTAACAAATGCTACCCACTGATTTATTAAGTCACCGCCAAAACGGGAATCGGGCGTCCCGCTACGCCTCAAGATAGATGCTAAAAACAATGATATATAATGTCAATCAAAATCTATCAGTTGGCCTGCGGTGCGCCCGTTGCGTAAGTCCTGTCTAAGTCATTTGTTCTAGGTCAGATTCCTCTTCCCTCTCTTCATCTTCGACGATCGCAAAATCGCTGATGTAATCTCGCACGACACGCTCGAAGAACAGGGGAGCAGGTAAACTCGACCACTCGCTGTAGTGACCGAAACTATAGCGCAGAGATTCTACAAGGGAAGCAAGGCGATCGGGATCGTCATTTTCTTGTCGCAAGGTAATAACAATCTCAAGGGGATTGGGAGTTGGCAATTGTCCGATAAAGGGCGGACGACTTCCGATTTGGTGAACCTCTAATCCAGCTTTGTTTAAAACTTTTTCTACAGAACCATCCTCTTTTTGGATTTTGAAAACTGTACTGATTTGGGTTTCGCCATAGGAACTTTGACCGCGCGATTCTTGATGGAGTGTTTTACGTCCTACAGACAGGTAAGCAACACAACCCGTTTGATTAATTTCGCTATTTTGTTGAGTTGGATTCAGCCGAAATAACTTCATTGCACTAGAGGCTGAAGGAATTTCAAGTGTTGAAGTGAGTTCTTTTTTTGTTCGCGGATCTTCCAGAACAGTTTCTGCAAAATATCTTACTTTTTTATCGAGAATTCCAGGGGCGAGGTCTTGGCGAATCCGAATCAGCCGTGCGCCTTTCCATTCTTGCTCCATGTGTTCGTACAAGGGGCTTCCCGACTTGGTTTCAAAATTAATCTGATTTGCATTCATCCTGGCATCGGCAAGCCAAGACCAAAGTTTCACGCAGTTAGAAGAATCGATTATCACTAATGGTTGATTTCCTTTCTCTACAGAATTGGAAATTATCCGCTTAACAAAGTCCATGAAACGATTCCTACGCACATCTTCTTTGTCAGCTAGTTTCACGGGGGAGAGTTGGGAAATGAAGGTGATCGCATCAGAAAACTTGCTCCAAAGACTGATTTGTAAACTATTCCCTTTCTCATAAGCACAGCACAGTTCGCACTCGCCTGTCTCCACGTTGAGACGCATAGCAACTGGTAAAAATGTCTTCTCAATAGAGCCGCGAGTGCGACCTTTCTGTTTGCGGACGATCGTAATCCCGATAATTTCTTTTGGTCTTGCTTCTGCTGGAATGTCTTTTAGCCATTTTTCAACCTTTTCTTTGACATCATCAATGCGGCCAGAATGAGCATAAAGTAAGTCTTTTAGAGCAGCTTGCACTCGATGGGAAAAATTAGCTAGGTTGAGAATGTTTTTCTCCTTAGTTGTTTCAATCGGTAGCAGAAACTGCACGCAAGAACCAGCGATTTGAGCGAGTGCTTGACGGGATGAGGGTTTATTCACCGAATCGTCATGTTTGTTGTCTAGATACCATTCCCGTGCCATTACAAGGCAAAAAGTTCGCTGTTGGCGTAAAGCCAGTTGTTTGACGATCGACTCCCATGCTTCTATGCGGTGGCGCGATCGCTCTTTTGCTGTCAAATTTGCACCTGGCAAGGACTCTTTCGGCCCGTGAGTATTTACTGGCAAACGAACAGGCATGAGTTCGATCGCGCCACCCCAGAGAACGCGAATTATTGCTTGCAGTAGTTTTATTTCGATTTGTAAATGTTCTTCGTAAAAGATTGCAAGCAACAGTTTTTCATTAGGATATAGCCGACGCATAGCTTCTCGGTTTGCCTGAATTAAAAATTTGAGTTCATCAGTCTGGTTGAGTGACTTAGAGGTAAATTTTAGGGCTTTTCTGCCACCCCAAATATTCTCTAACGTGATATCAAGGTGTTTAGTCAGCAAGCTGTTTAACTCATTGTCCTCAAAGCTTTCTATATATTTTGGAGTAAAATCAGAACAGTCACCTTTTTCGATAATTTCTAAAGCAGCACTTAACAGAGTAGGCAAATTAATCATGCGTGAAGCTGTATCATCTAATTTGTGGCTTTCACCTCTCTTAAATTTTACTGGAGAGTAATTCTCAAAGGCTTTAAAACCCATAGGTTCAATAATTTTCGCTATCGCCTCAAAAGCTTCTAACTTATCAATCTCCGGTACGCCTGCCTCAATCCCATGTTTCCCTTCTTGCAATCCGTTGCGGTAAGTTAACACTACTTGACAGCTTTCTGTTGAAGCTTTCCCCAATGCAATTTGGGAACCATCAATATTTTGATTATCAGATGTTTTCAGCGGGAGTTTTAGCTTGGCGCGCAATGCTTCAAAATCTTTATCGATCGCCCAAAACCAATTTTTCTTTTTGTCCTGTTGATTTTTATCCTGTTTTTCGGACTTAGAAAGCACCGTGTAGCGAAAGGTGCGATCGCTATAATCATCAGAAAAGACAAAGCCGCTAATATTTGCTGAGTTATAGCGTGCAGGTTTTAAGCGACTGAACCAGCGGCGTTTGGAAACATCTATCTTCAATAAAGGTTGGTGCAAAGAAGGATAGGTTATGACTTCTAAGCTTACCACCAGACTGAATTTTCCTGTAGTGTCGGGTAGAGTAATGGGATCGGTAATCAATTCTGCCGTTCCAGTTGTGAGACGCCCGCCGCTAGAGATAACGCGCTTCATTGTTCCTAGCCCCTGAAAAATCTCTTTTCCGGCGATCGCGCGAGCTGCATAATCGACTAACACCCGATAATCATAAGTCTTTCTAGCCTGAGCTGTTCCTGTTGCTTCTGACCATTTCCAAGGTAAAACTTGAGACTCCGATGGAGTAATTGTTAACAACTCCTTTCGATCGTGCAAATCTTCCAAACGGTCGATAACTTCCAATAGCCCATCTTCTTTTTCAGAAAAAGGTTTTAGGAAATTTGTTATCCACTCGTTGATAATTGGGCGTAACGCTTTCTGGATATCTTGTGTACTTTCCGAATTTAAGTAAGCAAATGGTTCCGGCTCTTTTACACTTTTGGAATTCAACGAAAACAGACTCAAACCTACATTTGACTGAATCCGCGCTGCACTGTCAAGTCCTACTTCTAACAAACCTAGCAGGGAGGAATAAGGGAGATTTTTACTAGCTGAATCGCCCTTGCAAGCAGCTTTTTGAATGGTCGCAAGCTCATGTAAAGCAGATTTTGTCCAAGCTAGCGTCAAGCCTTTGACTGTTACTGGCTCGATATTATCCGGCACAGTAAAAGCTAGAGGAATCTCTTTCAGACTTTTGGGCTTGCCGAGAGGAATGTAAAGGGTGTCTGAAAGCACAGTCGCTTCAGTTTCTTCGTCATCATCGGATTCGATTTCGTCAAAAATTTCTTCGTTCATGGTTGCATCTCCAATAATAGTAGTTTCCTTTGCTTCGCCGTCATCATCCGATTCAATTTCGTCAAAAATTTCGTGGTTCATGGTTACATCTCCAATAAAGGTGAAAAATCATCAAAATCGTCTTCTTCCTCTGTCAAACCTTCTGAATCGCGTAAACTTGGCGGGTAAACTACGCCCTCAATGCGTTGCAGGGGATCGAGAAATGCACCGTAAAGTTCTTGATATATTTCTCGAATCACTGAATCGGGATGCTTGAGGCATTCTTCTAAAATAATTCGCATCTGAACAAGCATACTGTCCCGCCCGGAGTCGGGTTTATTTTCAGTGGATTTAATAGCCCAAGCTGCATCGACAAAGTAAACTTGTACGGGACACCCATTTCGCATCCCGCGCCCGATGGTTTGCAAAATTCCCACCATCTGATTTGCCGTAAACGGTTTAAATAAATCTTCACCCAAACGGCTAGCCATTAGAGGTTCGCGCAACAGCCGATTCGCCGTTTTCCAGAGTTGTTTTCTCGACTGTTTCCAAGCATTAGAAATTGCTGGCAATTTTTCTGATTCAGTAAAAACTCGACTGTCAAATTCTTGGGTAGCTTTTCCGGCTAGGCTGTACAAAAGTTGTGTATCGTCAGTCGTGGGGTGGGGACGGGTGAGGAAATAAATTGTGCCAATCGCTGCATCGAGTTTCCTGGGGTCTTTGGTGAAAACAATATTTACGCCTCTACCGATCGCCAACAGTGGAAAAATGATAATATCGCAAGTTTCATCATCTCCTAAAGCCTCGCACTGAGCAGTTGTGACGAAATCAGTGGGTTGCTCTCCGTTTTTGAGAAACTTAACAACTGCTTTGGTTCGTTTGCCGATGTCTGGATAATAATCGTTGATAAATTTCTTAATGTTCCGAGCTTGTTCGTAGCTGTTAACAATTAAGGCAGCTTTGCGGTAAATACCATGTTGCACGTCAAAGTTGCGGATTGATTTGTAAATTTCCGATTTCTGATTTCCTCCCCGCACCAGCGCGTCTACCATTTTTTCTAAAATGCGATCGCGCCGATCATTGCCAGCACCGCTATATCGGAGAGGTTCATCGCGCCATTCGCGATCTGGCAGCCATTTGAAGCGGTAGATGCTCTTTTTGGGATCGTGTTCTGTTTGGCGCGGTTTCAGGAGATAATCCGGCCCCGAGTTAATGTGATAAGCAGGACTTGCTTCGAGAAATGAGGTAGCGGAAGTCATTAAAACTGTCGGCCCTGTAAGTTCGCCATCTGCCTCAAATAACTGATGAAAACGGTGCATTAACATCCGAGGCGCGCCCACAAAAATGATATAAAACAGTTTTACATTGCGGGCTTGAGAGCGAGTAGTTTGTGCCGATTCAAAACTGTATTTCACGCCAGAAAAAGACCCCAAAATATTCTCAGGAATCAGTTGTCGCAGTTCCGGCGTTGCCGTGGATTCGACAATCGGTTCCCGAATCAGTCCTTCTGCTACCATTGTTCTCGTTTCCGGTACGATCCGCTGATAGCCTAAAATTACAAAAGTGACGCAAACAAGTAAGGTAATCGTATCCTGAGCTTCGGCTGATGCAGTGCCATCCTTAAAACACAAAGGCAAAAACAATTTGGCAATTTCTTTGACAATTTTGTCGCGCCGTTCGATCAGATTCTCTGCTAAATAACGGCGAAAATAAAGAATCTGAGTTTCCCACTGCTGTTTGAGGGTATCGCGGTTGATTCCCAGCCTTTGAGCGCACAGATCCAGGTTGAGCCGATCGTGCGGTTCAATGCCAGTGCGATCGTAAAAAGCATGGTAAGCAGCCGTTTCCCAGAATTCTTTCAAGGCTCGACTTTTGCTAAATCCCTGTTTGACTTCCTCTTCGTCAAGGCGATCGCGTTTAGAAGTTTTCTCATAGCCATCCAACAAATCGCTGACAATTCTCAGAACGGTTAATAACTGATTCTCATAGCGTTTGCCGACTGGCGATGAGGGCATATTTTGAACGGCAGTAATTAACGATGTGTTGTGATTGCCAAATTCTGCTAGGTCGCGGCTATAAAGTTCTACATCTCGATCGAACAATCGATAATTTTCGCCACGAGCAAAACGATTGTGAATTTGTTCTTGAATGACTAAATGGATAGAATCGGCCGCACCCGAAAGTTTTAAAGTGGCTGCACCGTAAGCATCCAGATTTGATTGCACCATATCTGCTTCGTCAAAAACTACGACATCGAATGTCCGGGCAATTAATTCAAAATAACGAATGCGATCGCGAATAGCATGAGGTGGAACTTCAGTATCCATTGAGAGAACGTGGCCGACCCAAATATCAGCATCTACCAAATCGCGGGGTGCTTTGTGGCGGCCGCACATCGTCCAAACCGGACAAAGATACTTTTTCATTTGCCCTTTTTTGCCACCGCTTTGTAAAATTTCATTGCAGGGTGCTTTACCAAATTCCCACATCGAAGTATCAGCATTTGAAAACGCAGGCAAGACGCAATTTAAGCCAAAAGTTTCTGCCTGTTCCAAACTATAGGCAAAGCCGCCATTTCCCCCTGATGCTGCGATCGCCTCGGCAATATTGTCAGCGTGTCGGCGGCGAGTTCCATCGCTTTGACCGACTAGCATTCCCACTTTAATTTCGTGAAATGCCAGTTCTGCCATGTACTGTCTAGCAACTTCAATGGAGGGAAATACAAACATCGCTTTATAACCGCGTTTTCCCAACCACACAGCTATCAATACGAGCAAAGTTGTTTTGCCCGATCCAGGCAGTCCAATTAAGTGCTTGATGCCTTCTAATTCGATGACTGTTTCTTCCCGCAAACCCTTACCAGTTTCTGGCACTTTAAGCGCAAAATGTTGAAACCTTTTTACCCAGTTACCCTGTCTTTTTTCAGGGTACTTTGCTTCGCGTTCATCCATCTCAACTGCTAACTCGTACAGTTCCGAAAGGGGAATGCGGATTTTTGCTTTCGGCAAGCGATCGAGGGAATGGGTGCGGCGCGGCGCAAGTGGGGCTGCGATCGGCCCAATTGGCACTCTCGCGGCTGTTGTTTCTTCACCTAAAGCAACGGCCATTGGCTGGCGGGGATCGGCAAAGGTGGCGCTGTAAAATTGGTGTGCCAAAGGCTGGCCCAGAATTTGACGCGCTTTGGCAATTAAAGGGTCTTCTAGGGGGTCTGTGCGTTCAAAGTGAAGTGTTTCTAAGTTAATTTTATAGGTTCCTTGAGTTTTCTTGCGGTAGTGGCGATCGTTATAAATAGCAACTGCGTGTTTCACTGACTGTTCTGTCACGTAAGCCAGCGACATCAGGCGCATATTGAAAATGGCTTGGCGGGCTTTTGCCAACGCGGGTGCATTGATGATACTCGCCATTCCCGATATCGTTAAAGGGGCATATTCTAGGGAATTAGTCTCGATAAATTCTGCCATCAAGACACACAGCCAGCAAATGCGATCGGGCCCTGTCCAGAAATCCGGTTTAGTTCTCATATTTGATTGCCTTTAACAACTCAATGACTTGTGAAACAGACAGAATTTCGAGAGTAGCAGCATCGCCTTTTTTATCGAGCGCTGACTGGAAAGTAGAGAGGTAATCTGGCCGCTCCTCAATTAATTGGTCGCTGACGGCAATGATGCGGCGGCGGTAGTGCTTCAGCCCCCCGATGCCAGTGCGGTTGAGGCGCAAAGCAAGGGAGACAGGACTGGTGTATGACTTAGCATCAATGCCGATATTGCGACCGTTAATTGCTACATCGCAGAGGTCTGATTCTGGGTAAAGTTCGGCATCTAGTCCGTTTTTTATGGCGGCCTCAAAAATTGCTAATTCGTCGATCGCCGGCCCAGTCCAATAGGTTAAAATTTGCGGCCCGGCGATGAGCAAGCGGTCTTGGTTTGGGTCTAATTTCTCCGAAACTTTTGCTTTTGAGGAGTTGTGACCGAGGCATTGGCGAATCGGACATCGCCCATCGGAAAAAAGTTTTCGATCGGGATAGGGGCGCATCAGCGTACCGCAATACGCGCAGCGATGAGCGTGTCCGTCAATTAACCAGACATCCGGCACGCTATCAAAAAAGGTGTCAACAATCATTCCCTGTAAAGGGGTTAAATCGTTGTTACATAAGTAGTCTAAGAGTTGGTGTTCTCCGATAAGCGATCGGCGGCCAAATAGCGATCGCAAAGCCGTATAAGCTTTGTGCTGGCGGCGAATCCCCAATCGTTCCGTTGCCTCGCGCAACCGTTGGTACAGGCGGTGTTCGATCGCATTATCTTCGCCAAAAGTACCTCTGGAGTTAGCAATTGCTGCACAATCTTGGGTCGGGACTCGCAAGTCTGGATCGATCAGAATTACTTGACTTGAGTCAAAATCGGCGTGACAAAAAATATCTAAGCCCCACCGATCGAGGGGATATCTAGCACGTTCCAAAACGGTATGCACGCAAGCGGCGCGATCGCTTTGTCCGGATTCGATATACAGCCTGCCCAACTTGCACATAGCCCGATAAAGTTCCGATGGCATACTATCGTCTTGGCGAACGATGTCTCGATTGAGAATTCTTGTGTATTGTCGCAGAATTCCCTGGGCCAGCAATATAACAGTATCTTCAGCGAGATCGATCGTGCTGGCGTGTCCTGTGGGTAATGGCAATGTCGTTGTTTGCATTTGTGGCAACCAGGTTGGGTCTTGACCATCAGCCTCGGCAAGAATTTGTTGTTCCAAAGTTGCGTCGGGGAATGAGGGTAAAACTTGAGCGATCGCCGCCAGCGTCCAGCCCCGTTTCAGCAGCAGCGCCACTGCCAATCCCTCCAGAATCTGGCGAAATCTAAATTCTTGCCCTTTGGGTTGCGACAATAGCTGCTTCGATCTCCACAGCCGGACAGTTCGCACCGCAGGCGGTTCCACAGACAACCCAAGCTGCTCAATTTGGCGCTTAAGTTCCTTGGCGATCGCCTCAGCAGTTCCCTGCCACTGACGAATATCCTCAAAGTCCATGACTGTACAGCACCTATGCTTTTACACTTCCTATGTTAACACTAAACGATGTAAACCAAAATGTCAACCTGTTTTTCCGGTCTGTAGCGACAAACCGGTTAAAAAAGGGTTATTTGCCCTGAAAGCTTCTCACAGCAAAGATTCCAAAAGCGGTATAACTAAACAAATACCCATGATTAGCGTTAATCAGCGTTAATCAGCGGTTAAAAATAAAAAACTATTAACAAATGCTACCAACTGATTTATTAAGTCACCGCCAAAACGGAGAATCAATTATTCCTCTCCGCCTCAAGATAGATGCTAAAAACTTAGAAGTAGCTACCGAAACGATAAACTGCTTTCAAGAGTCGATCGGCAAAACCCAAGGCGAACTCGACGGACGGTTGCTAGAATTAGAAGGCGACAGCCCGGATTATCGGCTGAAACGGGGATTAGCGCACCTGCTGAAAGGCGGTTTCTGCACCTTAGAAGTCATCAGTCCCCTAGAACCCTCAGAGTTAAGACAGCGGGTTTTTGCATTGTCCGCGCTCACGACTCCCAGCCCTCAATCCACCCAATTAACCCTGGAAAAAGTAGCAAGTGAACTCAGCCAAGAGTTAAACAGAGAAGTTTTTCCTCACGAAATCACTACAGGTTTATACGCCGATTTAAACGAAAACAAAATCCTCACCGAGTTTAATGCACCAACACCCGAAAACTTGCTTCACAAATACAATCTTTCTCAAGTTCAAGGCATATTTTACCGAGCAAGTCAAGTCCAATTAACCGCCCACCGCAACGATCCAGGAGAATACAAACTCTTATTTCGCTATCTGAAACTATTTCAATTAATGACTTACATCGAAGGCGATGCAGACCACGGTTTTACACTGACAATAGACGGGCCTACAAGCTTATTCAAACCCAGCACCCGCTACGGCTTAGCCCTCGCGAAAATGCTGCCCGCACTGCTGCACGTCACCAAATGGAGTATGCACTCCACACTGCACACAAAAGATCCTTTTAGTGGCGTTTTGAAAACAGGTAAATTCACCCTCGATTCCGACTGCGGTTTAGTCAGCCACTATCCCCCTGGCAAGCCTTATGATAGTATGTTAGAAGCCGCATTTGCTGAAAGATGGAATTCCACAAAAACCGAGTGGCAACTAGAGCGAGAAGTTGATTTAATTCCGATTCCAGGTAGCGTGATGATTCCCGACTTTCGGTTAGTGCATCCCGACGGGCGAGTATTTTTATTAGAAATAGTTGGCTATTGGCGGCCCGAGTATTTGCAAAAGAAATTTGCACAAGTACAGAAGTCAGAATGCGATAACTTGATTTTAGCTATTTCCGAACGGCTGAACTTAGAAAAAGCCGGAGTGAATATAAAAGACGTGCCAGCAAAAGTAGTCTGGTTTAAAGATAAATTGCTGCCCAAATCAGTCCTGGAAGTCCTCCAAGAGTAACCAATCCGCCCATCAGTTGCAAACATCTTTCTTTCTTTCTCTCTCTCTGCGCCCTCTGCGCCCTCTGCGGTTCAAAAAAATCCTCCTCAAAAAACCTCCCACATTGCACGCTATACTAAAATAGAAATTCACCCAAATCCTCGCCACCGCTTACTCTCACCCTAAAACCGATAGAAAAATGGCAGACACAAGTATTGTCGAAAGAATCAAAAAGCTGTTAGCCCTAGCCACCTCATCCAATGAAAACGAATCGACTGCTGCGGCAGAAAAAGCTTCCCTTTTACTGGCCCAGTACAATCTCAGCCTTGCCGATTTAGGGCCAAATCACCAAGAAGAGATTGACGAAGACTCAGTTGAAACAACATCGAAATTTGTCACTTGGAAAATGATGCTGCTTTCGGGAATTGCCGACGCTAACGGTTGCAATGCCATGCGAAACATTTATACTGGCAGTATGTTTTTGGTGGGAACTTCTACAAACCTGATTGTTTGCAAACATCTGTACGAGTATTTGAGTTCGGCGATTGAGAAAAGGGCTAAATACCGCAAAGGAAACGGCAGGGGGTTGGCGTATCTGAATGCTTTTCGGGTGGGATGCGCGACGAGGTTGAGACAAAGATTGTTGGAACAAAAACAGGAGATGGAAAAGTCGGGGATTCCGGGTTCGGGGGATGCGGCGGCGACTCCAGGGATTGTAGTGCGATCGATGTTTGAGAAAAATCAACAGGCGATCGCGGATTATCTAGAGGGCCGAGGGGTTAAAATTAGAACGAGAACAGATTCTCAAGTCAGCAGCGCGGCGGGTTTTAATTCGGGGTATGAAGTGGGCGACAAAATTAGTTTGCACAAGCAAGTACAGCCGGAAGGGGATATGAAA
>Ga0216309_1000217_pt1 | contig 10732 bp, 5 predicted proteins | sample Total_DNA_C_FD_161284 | JGI IMG/M metagenome (GOLD analysis project Ga0216309, IMG submission 161284) | Terrestrial sediment cell enrichment communities for BONCAT metagenomics from Utah, United States - Total_DNA_C | ecosystem: Environmental > Terrestrial > Deep subsurface > Rock core/Sediment ...
GTGTAGAGGATGGCGAGGGCATTGATCAACTGGGCGACGTCTGGATGCGTTTCCCCAAGCACCGCCTTCCGGAGCGCGAGCGCATGCTCGACCCGGGCCAGGGCCTCGGGATAGTTGCCCGCTTCCCGGAACTCGATCGCCTCGTCAAAGGCGGCCTTCGCCTCCACCAGCCTCGTATCCGGCTTCTCCTCGCCGGCCCCCGCTCCCGCCGCACCGCAGAGGACCACCAACATCATCCAACCGAAAATCCGCTCAGGGCTTCGCGCCCTGGGCCTTGCCGGAGGCGGGCTCGGTCGCCGGTGCCGGCACGAGCCGCGCGATGCGATCCGGTCCGTTGAAGGCGACGTAGAGGTAGCCATCGGGAGCGCTCACGACGTCGCGCACCCGGCCCACGTCCTTGAACAGCACCTCCTGGTGCACCACCTTGCCGCCTTCGAGTCTCAGGCGCCGCACCTCCTGCTGGGCGAGCGCGCCCACGAACAGATCGTTCTTCCACTGGGGGAAGCGGCTGCCCGTGTAGAAGTCGGCCGCGCACACGGCGATGGACGGCGTCCAGTGCAACACGGGCTGCTGCATGCCCTCCCGCGCGGTGCGGTCGGTCATCGGCGTGCCGTCATAGTTCATGCCGTAGGTGATGACCGGCCAGCCGTAGTTGCGGCCTGGCTCGATGCGGTTCAGCTCGTCGCCACCCCGGGGACCGTGCTCCGTCTCCCAGAGCTCCCCCGTCACCGGGTGCCGCGCGAGCCCCTGCGGGTTGCGGTTGCCATAGCTCCAGATGCTCGGCATGGCGCCCTCGCGGCCGACGAACGGGTTGTCCTTCGGAATGCTCCCATCCTCGTGGATGCGGTGCACCTTGCCGTTGGGGCGGGACAGGTCCTGCGCATCCTCCTTGTGGCCCCGCTCTCCGATGGAGAAGAACAGGTGGCCCTTGCCGTCGAAGACGAAGCGCGAGCCGAAGTGCACGCCTCCGGGGCGGTACAGCTCGGCGGGGGCGCGGAAGAGCGTCTGCTGCTCCACGAACCGGCCCTCGCGCAGCTTGCCGCGGACCACCACCGTCATGGCGGTGTTGTTCGCCCCCGGGTCGCTGTAGGAGAGGTACAGCCACCCGTTCTTCGCGTAGTCGGGATGCACGGCGACGTCGAGCAGCCCGCCCTGGCCCCTCGACCAGACGTCCGGCGTGCCGAGGATGGGCTCGGGCAGGAGGCGGCCCTTCTCCACCACGCGCAACCGCCCGGCCTTCTCGGTCACGAGCATGCGCCCGTCGGGCAGGAACGCCAGGGACCACGGGGTGTCGAGCCCCTCGGTGACCGTCTCGAGCTTGAACGCGTGCAGCTCGCCGCGCACCGCCTTGTCGGCCGAGGGCTTCGCGACCGGGGTGCCCTTGCTCCGCCGCTCCTCGCCCTGCTCGCGGATGTAGATGACGAGCGCTCGGATGTCGTGGGCTGACAGCGCGCCCGAGAACGCGGGCATTCCCGCGGTGGGCTGACCCTCGCGGATGCTCCGCGCGAGGCTCTCGTCGTCCGCACCGGACTTCCAGGTGTCGTCGACCAGGCTCGGTCCCAGGGCGCCCTCCAGCTTGGGGCCGTGGCAGTTCGCGCAGAGCGAGGCGTAGACGTCGGTGACATTGCGCCGGGAGGACTGGGGGGCCTGGGCCCGCGCCAGGGAGGCGAGCGCGAGCAGGCCGCACGTCAGGGTGGTTCGGAAGGTGTTGGACATGGCGCGCGCACTGTATGTCGGGGGGGAGCAGTGCCGCGTGGAGAACAACGCCGCGTGTGTGACAAGCCGAAAGGCAACGCCCGCCATCCATTCCAGGCTTCCTCTCACTTCCCAGGATTGAGGAAGTCTCGAGTCTACCCCAGGATGAAAGGACACCGACCTGGAGGTTCACATGCACGTGTCCACGCGCTGGATGCTGGCGGGACTCTGTCTTGCCGCGGGTTGCTCGCCGGAGCCCCAGGACTCGCTGGAGGAGTCGCGGCCCGGTACCGTGGAGTCCGCGCAGATCGTCGCCAACAGTCTGACGCCCAATGGCCTCGCGATGAACGGCCTGGCCTTCAATGGGCTGGCCTTCAATGGGCTGACCAACCTGGGCCTGGCGACGGCGAGCTTCGAGAACTGGTTCAACTCGAACCCGGCGAGCGTCTCCCACATGGTGATGCAGTACCTCGTCCGGTGCGCCGTGCCCTCGGGCCAGAGCCGCACCTGGACCCATCCCTCCACCGGCGTGACGTACACCTGGACGGGGGGACTGGGATTGACCCCAGCCTGGGCCGGCGGCACCCCCGCCACCGAGACGGAGGAGCAGATCATCACCGCCTGCCTCGGGGCCCACGTGAACAAGTACGGCGTGAGCATGCAGATCTCCCTGGTGGGGCGAGACGCGCAAGGCACCCTGATTCCCACCACCTCCTCGGAGACCTCGAGCTACTCGCAGAAGGAGGCCACGTTCTACGGCAACGTGTTCCGCAACGAGGGCCTCTACGTCTGCAAGGACCCGCTCCTGAAGCTCAACGGCTCGCAGAGCACCCTGCGGGCCTGCGCGCTCGAAAGTCAGGCCTCGGGCACGAGCGTGGGCTGTCCCCCCATCGTCATCACGGGCACCTGCGGCGGTGGCACCAACTGCTCCCCGGACAGCACCAAGCAGTTCCATTCCACGTGCGCCTACAACGGCAACAGCTACAAGACGATCTCCGCGCGCATCCGGCCCGAGGACGTCTACACGTGTGGTGACGGCATCTGCCAGGTTTCAGAATCGTGTGGCACCGGCACGAGCCCCAGCAGTTGCCTGGCGGACTGTGGCGCCTGCCAGTAGGAGACTCCGGGTGATCGTCGAGGCCGACCTGTCGGACGCGCGCTCCGCGGTCTGGCGGGCCGGGTCGGGGCCCGAGGAGCTCACCACCTTCCTGCACGGCCTGCGCTCGTAAAGGGGTAGGGTGCCGCGCATGAGTGAAGCACCCCCGGTCCGTCCGCCTCGGACCCTGCCTCCCATCCCCGCGGTGATCCTCGCCGTCGTGAGCGTGCAGGGCGGCGCCGCCTTCGCCAAGGAGCTGTTCCCGGTGCTCGGCTCGGCGGGCACCGCGGGCATGCGCATCGGGTTGTCCGCGCTCCTGCTGTTCGCGGTGTTCCGTCCGCCGCTCGCCCGGCTCACGCGCGCGCAGTGGCAAGCGGTCATCCCGTATGGGGTGGTGCTCGGCACGATGAACCTGAGCTTCTATAAGGCGCTCGAGCGCATCCCGCTGGGACTGGCCGTCACGCTGGAGTTCGTGGGGCCCCTGTCGCTCGCGGTGTTCGGCTCCCGGCGGGCCTTGGACTTCCTGTGGGTGGTGCTCGCGGCCGCTGGCATCGCCTTCATCGCACCGTGGCGCGGTGGCGTGGGCTCGCTCGACCTGGTGGGGGTGCTGCTGGCGCTCTTCGCGGGTGCATGCTGGGCGGCCTACATCGTGCTCGGCGGGCGTGTGTCCCGGGTGTTCCCGGGAGGGCAGAGCGTCGCGACGGGCATGCTGTTCGGCGCCCTGGCCGTCCTTCCGTTCTCGTTCGCCGAGGGCCTCGCCGCACGCCTGACGCCTCCGCTGTTCGCGGCGGCCCTGGCCGTCGCGCTCCTCTCCAGTGCCATTCCGTACACCTTGGAGATGATGGCGCTGCGGGTGCTCTCGAGCCGCACCTTCGGCATCCTGATGAGTCTGGAGCCCGCGGTCGCGGCCCTCGCGGGTCTGGTGTTCCTGCGGGAGCACCTCTCCGTGACGCAGTGGCTCGCGCTGGTCTTCGTGAGCGCCGCCTCCGCGGGGGCCGTGCTCACCGCGCGCCGTATGCCTCCGCCGGTGGACGCCTGAACATTGCGAAGCAACTTTTTCCGCCCAGGTGGGATAATGGGGCAACGGATCGATTCTAGAATCAACAGGGGCTCCGAATGACCTCCATCACGCGCAACGTCAGCACCTTCAGCCCGGCGAGCACCGCCACCGTCCGCCCGGTCGCCGAGTCCAAGTCCCTGAATTCACTGGGGAAGGTGGGGGACCTGGTCAAGGGCGGGCTGGCGGACATCCCCCGCTTCGTGAAGATGGGCCTGGACGTGTTCGAGGCCTCGCACGGGGCCGAGCTGAGCAAGCTCTTCGGCGGTTCCTCCAAACCGGACCGGATGTTCGACGGGAAGCTCGTGGGCACCCAGGACCAGACGTTCCCGCCGGGCACCCCGCTGAGCCAGATTCCGGGCGTCACCCCGAAGAGCAACCCGAACCCCCAGGAGACCATCCTCTACGTCAACGGCATCATGACGCCGATGGACGGGCAGCTGAAGGAGATGCGGTCCATCGCGGAGACCTCGGGCGCCAAGGTGGTGGGCATCCACAACGCCACCCAGGGCCTGGTGACGGACCTGGCCCAGTGCGTGACGGACAAGCTGGACAAGGGCTCCAACCCCGCCGTGGACACGCTCGCCGACACCGTCTACTCGGAGCTGAAGGCCGGCCGGGACGTGCACCTGATGGGCTACAGCCAGGGCGGCCTCATCACCGCTCGGGCCCTCTTCGACGTGGAGAAGCGGCTGCGCCTGGAGGACGGGATGTCCAAGGCCCAGGTCGAGCAGCTCATGAGCAAGCTCAAGGTGGAGACGTTCGGCGCGGCCTCGACGAAGTACCCGGATGGTCCCCAGTACGTGCACTACGTCAACAACGCGGACCCGGTGCCCACGCTCACGGGCCTGGGCGGCAGCGTGGATCCACTCGACTTCCTGAAGGACGCGGGCAAGGGCGCCGTGGTGCACCGCTTCACCGACGGCAACCTCAACCCCATCAGCAACCACATGCTGGACACCCTCTACATGAAGCACCGGGTGTCCTTCGATGAGGCCCGCGCCGGTCGCTTCTAGAAGGCAGATGGAAGTGAAACCCAGGAACAAGGTACTCAGCCCCGTTTCCCGTCCGCCCTTGGGAGAGATCCATCCTCTTCCATGGTCGCTCCAGGCCACCAAGGTCTGGCAGCATCTGTACAACTCCGATGAGCGCTGGGATGGGTTGGTGGGCGCCGACATCCAGAAGCTGGTTCGAGAGGCCGAGCGGCAAGGATGCCCTCCGCCTCCCAAGACTCCTGGCCGAGGCAAGCCCAGACCCCGGCTGCCCCATGATGTGCCCCCCGCCTGCACGGAGTTGCTACGGCAGCACCACAACACCTACTACGGGCCCGCCTACCTGGAGGAACTGGCACGCCAGGAGAGCAGGGGAGGCACACAGAAGACGCCGCCCAGGCGTCTGATGTTCTACACGCCTCGCGGTGTGCTGGTGTCCGTGGGGTTGGAGCCGCCCGTGTCCGTCGTGACGGCCTTCCGTCCCGACCTGCCCACCGATCTGTCCAGCGGCGAGGGTTCGGAACCTCGGGATGAGGACTATCACCAGGAAGCCCGTAGCCGCTGGAGCAGGTTGGTCAAAATGTCCGACCAGGGTGCATGGAAGGCGGAAGTCCTCCGCGAGCTCGAGGAGACCAGCAGGCAGCCTCCTTCGCGAACGATGGAGGCCTGGGCCTGGATACGCGCCATCGGCCATGCCCGGGGGCTCGTCGCCCGGGAGCCGGAGGTGGCCATGCGGCTGCGGAGCGCCGAGCAATTGCTGGCACACCACCGCCCGGACGCCGTGCGGCTGTTGAAGGGCCGCCTCCGCGTCGAGCCGCTCCTGGCCAGGCTCGAGTCCTCACTCGAGGACGCACAATCCGAGGAGGCCCAGGACGGGTTGCTGGCATTGGAGGATCTCCTGGTGGTGGCCGAGGTGCTCGGATTCGAAGGGGAGGTCGAGCACCTCCTCGGCGAGCTGTCGCGCATCGCCTGGAGGTGGCGATCCTCGTTGGCCGACTTCACGCCGTGGGCGCGTGAGCGCCATGAGGTCTCGGGGCCCGCCGCCCAGCGGCTCTGGGACACCGTCATCACGGCGGCCACGGTTCCACCGCTCCCAGGCTTCCTCCAGGCGTGGCGTGAGTCCCTGGAGTCCTGGACAGCACATGTCCACCGCGTGCTGGAAGGGCTCGCCATCACGCATGGGGGGCTGGAGCCCGATGCCGTGCTCGGAAAGGGCCTCCCAGGGTTCTTCGTCGTCGTGGAGGGGCACTGCCCCGCCGGCTGGCGGCTCCGGCTCTTCATCATCGATGCGGCGAATCCGGCGGGTGCACCCCTGCTCGAGGGCACGGACTATGTCCGTCATGGAGACAGCTGGCGCCTCGCGCAGAAGGTGTGGCGTCTTCAAGGAGAGGAGGACGCCGCGCTCGTCGTCGCACTCGCGGCCCCCTCACTGCCCGAGACCGAGGAGTTGAAGCGGCTCCTGGAGGAGACCGCCCTGTCCTCCGAAACGCGGCTGGCGACGGTGCTCCTCAACCCGTCCACTGGACGAACGCCTTGACGGACCAGGTGCGCTCCCGGGCCAGCTGCCGCGGATCCACCCGGCCCAGTGTGGCTCCGCCCTCCGGTGTACTCAGCCGCCGCAGGGCCACGGAGACATCCTCGTGTGCGACAAGGGCCGCGAGGACGGTCTCACCTACCGCGATGGCGGGGTCCATTCGCACGGGCCACAAGGGCGCCACGACATTCCGGGCTCCGCACGCCAGCAGCGCGCCCGAGAGTCCCGCTGCCTGATGGAGCCAATCGCCTACCCGTCCCGTCTCGCATGAGAGGAGGATGACGGTGGCTCCCGCCACACGCTTCGGGTCCGCGGCGACGTGCTCCATGTCCAGGGCCACCAGGGTCCCGGAGCCGTCGAGCAGCATCAGCCGGGCCTGCCGGGGCCCGTCAACCTCGCCATGACACAGCAACACGACGACATCGGCGTCCGCCATCTCGCGGAGGACGTCCTCGGGAGAGGCGGGCCCCTCCACCAACTCCGGGCATGAGATCCCGAGCGCCTTGCCCCAGACCGCTCCGCGGCTCATGCGAACGCGCAGGGGCCGCATGGCCTCGGGGAGCAGCCGGGCCAGTTGTGCTCCCGCCTGGATGGCCCCAGGGAGCTCGCCGCGTGGGGCCTGGGCACCCAGCCCTGGATCGGCCACGGCCAGGAAGGTGCTTCGGGGGCGCTCCGGCGAAGGACGTGTCTCCAGGTCCATTCTCGCCGCGCACGTGACGGGAACCGAAGGCCACAGGTCCCCGGGGGCCAGCATCCGCAATGCCCCCGTGGGGATCCACAGCAGCTGCGAGGGGCTGCGCGACAACAAGCGCCGCAGCGGCGTGACGATGCCTGTCTCCGCCCAGGCCTGCAACGCACGGTACTCCTCGCCGGGCCCATCCGCGGTCACGCTCCGGGACACCGCGGCTTCATCACAGGGAGGCGGTGGGACCTCCAGCTCCGCCACGAGCACCCGGGGCTTGCCGTCATGCTCGAGGAGCGCGGCGAGCAGCCCCCGGGAGGTCTCCATCACAGCGAGGGCGGCGGAGCCCGGGCGCTCACGGAGCCATCTCCAGGTCCCCTCGAGCTCGGGCTCACCCCGGAGGAAGGAGGAGGATCCTTGGCGGATGGCATCCAACGCACGTCCGATGGTCCTCGCATCGCCCGTGCGGACCGCGGCGAGCCATGCTCCCCATGTGGGGTAGGGGACTCCTTCCGGACGCGCCATCCGGCCGGCGAGGCGGCGCTGGGCCGCGCCCGTTGCACGCACCATCCAGCGCAATACCCGCTCCGCCCTCTCGCCCGAGAGCACGAAGCCGCTCCCGTCCGAGACTCCCACCAGCCCGGTATTGGCGAGGCGGACCGCCAGGGTGGTGGCCACCTCGGCACCGAGCTTCGCTTCCACCACGCCGGCCTTCTCCTCCAGCAGCAGGTACGGCCGGGCCTCGTCGATGGCCCTCCAGGCCTCCTCCGCCGACTCCTCGAGCTCGGTCACCGAGGGTGCTTGCCGGGACAGGGAGAGCAGGGCGCTCGCGGACTGCATGATCCGATCGTGACTGCCAATCCGCCTGGCGGCCTCGAGCGCCGACTTCAAGGCCGTCCTGCCTCGCGCCCACAGCTCCCGGGCGAAGGGCGCCTCCCAGGAGATTCCTTCCGGTGGGGCGGCGAGCAATCCGGCGACCGTCCTGCCGATGTTCTCGCAGGTCTCCCAATGGTGCTGCGGGTTGTTCTCGAGGGTGCGGACCTGGAGCGCACGTTCCAAGAGGTCCAATCCCTCCATCACCTGGGGCAGGAGCGAGCCAGACTTGATCAACATGTCCGCGAGGTTGTGGACGGTATAGGCCCACTCCACGTCGGGAACGTCCGGGCCGAGTGAGGCCAGCCGCGCACGCCACAGGTTGATGGCGTCCTGCCTCTGGCCCTTGAGCTCGGCGAGCTCGGCGCGGCAGATGGTCTCGTAGTTGCCGGCTTCTGCCTTCTCGGACCGGGACAGGAGAGACCTGTCGATGCGCTCGAACTCGGTCCGGGCCTCGGTGAGCAGTGCCAGCCCTCTCTCCCTGGGGAGTTGGGTCCCTTGAATGGTCAGGGTGACAGCCAGATTCAGCCGGGCTCTGGCCTCCTGCTCCGGAGAGCTGGCTCGCGCCACCCGCTCCCTGGCCGCCACGAGACCGTCGCGCATGGACGCCGCATGATCTCCACCCCGGCGCGCGGTCCGGAGCTCCTCGAGGTTGCTTCGGGCATTGGCCGCCACGTCGAGCATGCCCACGGCCTCGTACTCCGCCACGCATTGCTCGTAGAACTGCTCGGCGTCCCGCCAGTGCGCCGCGATGTCCCCGTCCGTGCGGTAGCGGGTCGCACGTGCCAGGATCTGCAAGGCCAGACGGGCGAGTTCACCCCTCGCTGCGGCTCCCTCCCTGACTTCACGGGCAAGAGCCGCGGCCCGGCGGAAATCCCGGACGGGGTGACGCGCATGGTCCCGAGGCGCCCAGACCGGGGCCAGCTCGACCAGGAGCCACCCTCGGACCTTCGGGTCCTGTACCTGCCGGGCGAGTTGCTCGGCTTCCTCGGCGGCGGCGCGTATTTCCTCGGCACGGGCCAGTCCGTGCTCCGCCACATGCGACAGGAGCCGGGCCCGTCCCACCGCGGCCCCGGGACGCTCTCGCGGATCCTGGACCTGGGCGAACCGATCGGCGTGCTCGCGGAGCGCCCTCGGTAAGCGATCCTCTTCCTCATACTGCTTGAGGATCATGCGTATCCTGGCGGGATCGGCATTCAACCGCCGGCCCATCTCCTCGACCATCTTCGGATCACGAGGGGAGAGGAGACCGACGGCCTTGTAGAGACAGTGAAGCGCGGGATGGCGGAGCGCATGTCCGACGTCCTCCATCATGTCCCGGGGAACCGGACCCTCGACGCCGCGCAGGGCGCGTTCGACGGAGTCCGCGAACTCCGGATGGCGCCGGGCGAGCTCCTCCAGACGCCGTTTCAGGGCGGCCTCCCCGGGACTGCAGCGGACGAGCCGGGCGAGCACGATGACCTGCTTGCTGGCGATGCCCTGCCGTTGGTGCTGCTCCGCGATTCGATCGGCTTCATCGAGCCGCTCAAGCGCCCGGCGAAGGCGGACGGGCTCACTGCCCTCGGACACCAACATCTCCGCGCGCGCCGCCGTCAGCAACGACTCGACGCGCAGGAAGCCGTCCTTGCGGACCTTCAGCGAACGCTCCACCCACTCCAGTGCCCGACGGGCATCCCCGGAAGCACCTCGCTCGAGCAGGGTCTCCGCCATCACCCTTCCCAACCGGGCTTCCTCCGAGGGCGAGGGAGCACCCAGCGCCTCTGCCTCCTCATACAGCGCCAGGGCCCGAGCGATGTCCGGGTCCACACCCGTCCGGAAGGAATTGCCCGCGAACACCAGCAGGGAGAACAACTCCTTTCGCTCGAACCGGAGGCGGCGCGCCTCGTCGAGCGCCACCGTCATGGCGTCACGCGCGGCCCGCGTCAACGCCCGGCCTTGTTCATCCTCATGGGGATGCGCACGGAAGGCATTCATGCGCTCGACGCCCTTTTGTACCAGCGCCTCGATGCGCTCCTCCGGAGTCCGCGCGGCCGCGAGCAGCGCATCCGCGGCCCGTTGGTAGCGCGTGCCCTCTCCCCATTCAAGCGAGTGGTGGTAGAGGAGAACCCGCAGGTGCAGCAGCGGAAAGGTGGCACTCCGCTCGGCCATCCTCTCCACCAGCTCCATGAAAGGCTGGACCGACGCGCGTGGCGCACTCCCGGCCACGGAGGCAATGGCCTCGAGGACTTCCTCGCGAGCGTCCAGTCCGGCGAGCCAGGTCAACACCGCCTCGGCCCTGTCTGGCCGTACGCGGGTGATGACGAGCACGGCCTCGAGCTCCCGGCTCTCGGGGGCGGTGAGCCCCTCCTGGGGTCGGGTCCCCTGCACGAGTGAGATGGCCCACGCGGGGACTTCATCGAACGGACCTCGGAGCGCGGGCGGTGGGAGCGACTCCGCGGACGCTTCCGGTGACGCGATACGCGCGCGAATCCAGCTCAACCTCGCGAGCAGCCCGGGTGCATCGCCCTCGAGAGGCACGAGCCCGAGCAGCCGCCCGGCCACGGAGAGCGCCTCCGGGTGCGCGAGCGGCCCGGAAGCGAGCAGGCACCGAGCCGCATCACACCGGAACTCCGCGAGCTCGGGCCCGGGCAGGGACAGCCGGACCTCGAACCACGTGGCCAGCCCGGCGAGCGTCGCGGATGAGCCCAAGACTCCGAGCAGGAGTTGGTTGAACCGGAGCTTCGCCCTGATCCGTGTATTGACCTCGTGGGCACCCGGATCGTCTTCGAGCTGAACCGCGGCCCGATCCGCGTGGCGCAAGGCG
>Ga0216309_1000218_pt1 | contig 10730 bp, 12 predicted proteins | sample Total_DNA_C_FD_161284 | JGI IMG/M metagenome (GOLD analysis project Ga0216309, IMG submission 161284) | Terrestrial sediment cell enrichment communities for BONCAT metagenomics from Utah, United States - Total_DNA_C | ecosystem: Environmental > Terrestrial > Deep subsurface > Rock core/Sediment ...
GTTATTACCAGTACCGTAAAGCAGTACATTTAAGGACAGTAGTAGTATGCCAAGAATAATTGGCATTAGTATAATTAACAAGATTCCAACCAAGGCACTGAAGATTCCGACCGAGACACTATGCCAAACAATATTCCCTAACCCAATTAAAGCATTCATTGGCTTACCTTTAATTAGCAATAATTTGACCTTGAATATAAGTAAGCTGCAAAGATGAAAGAAAGGGCTTGTAGGACACTTTCCTATGTGTCAGCCCGAATTCCCTTGTTCCCAAACAATTCAAGGCTGTAATTGCGATAACTTAGGTTTTTTTACAAAAAACGATAGTGTGCCAGTTTAAAATGCTGCAAATGGGTATGCCTCGTAAACCGGACAGAGGCGCTCGCCAACTCTGTCACACCTATGCAACTGAAACTGATTTACACAGCTTAGACATTTAGACATGGGTTCCCAGGCAGAGCCTAGGAACCAGTAAACCAGACGAAACCAGACGAACCAGACGAGGCAGAGCCTCGCTTACATGGGTTCCCAGGCTCTCTCTGCCTGGGAACCAGGATGCAAGGGTTTTACTCGTTACCAGGCTGTGCCTGGGAACCAGGATGCAAGGGTTTTATACCAAATCCGGGTTAGATATCCCCTTTATTGCCGTATAGGGGGGGAGGGGGAGAAATTAGCGCCTGAGCTCAAAAAGGGGGTGAGTAACCCGGATTTAGTATTACTCGTTACCAGGCTGTGCCTGGTAACGCAGATCCAGAGGCTCTGCCTCTAATTTACCCTTGGCAGCAGTCCTCCGATAAACATTGCTCCACCCCTCCCTAATTGATATTCTAGGTTGAGAGGGCGGCTTAAGAGATCTGAGAGATTGACCGATCGAGGATCGTCGAAGTCCGACACGAGTAAACTTTTCTAGGGCGCACAGGCTAAGAAGAGAGAGTTACCTCATCGAGAGAGCCCGATCGTCCTCTGTCCCTATCTCACTAAGCTAGCCTCACTTAGTGAGGTATAGGAGAATAATGTGTAAAAAAGTGCTGTCTGGCGGTAGGTGAGGTAGGGTGAGGTCGATCGGACATTTAACGAGTTGATGTTTCCCAAGCGCCAGACACCAAATTCCGGAAATATGATTAATTTTATTTTAAGTATTGTTACCGCAGCGTGGTATTATTTTTCTGAGTTTGCAAAGCACTCGCCTGCTACCTGCATTAGTTTCTGAGCTTCGTGAACACGCAAAACACACCCACCGAACCCACACCAGCAAACGAGGATATTCCTCAAGCTGGTACAGTCTCAACAGTCTCGACAGTCTCGTCCCAGACAACCAATCCCATGCAAGACTTTTATCGCCTCCAACAAGAGTTGTTGGCGTACACCCTTGCTTTTACGGCGATTATTTTTATCTCCGTTTGGATTTTTTACTCGCTCAATATTGCCCTGAATTATTTGCTTGGGGCGAGCACAGGTGTGGTTTACTTAAAGATGTTGGCTAGAGACGTTGAACGAATCGGCAGCCAAAATCAGCGCATCAGCAAGACAAGGCTCGGTGTGTTTTTAGCGGTGATGATAGTAGGAACACAGTGGAATCAGCTACAGATTTTACCGATATTTTTGGGATTTCTGACTTACAAAGCTGCGCTGTTGGTTTACGTGATCCGAAGTGCATTAGCACTAGACTACAGGTAGGTCAGGCAATTCGAGCAAAACTCAACTCATCGATTTGTATGGGGAAGCCCGTTGAATGGCAATGCTTGACGTTCTAAACACCTTTAATCGTTTCCCCCTTGCCAATTTAGAAGTTGGCCAGCAGTTGTATTGGCAACTCGGCAATCTGAAAGTGCACGGGCAGGTTTTTCTAACCTCGTGGTTTGTTATTGCCGTTTTAGTCGTAGTTTCGATTTTAGGAACCAGCAAAATCCAGCGAATTCCCAGCGGAATGCAAAATTTTATGGAGTATGCGCTGGAATTTATTCGGGACTTGGCTAAAAACCAAATTGGGGAAAAAGAATATCGCCCTTGGGTACCGTTTATTGGTACATTATTTCTGTTCATCTTTGTGTCAAACTGGTCAGGCGCTCTAATTCCTTGGAAGCTAATTAAGCTGCCATCAGGTGAATTGGGAGCTCCTACCGCTGACATCAACACCACGGTAGCATTTGCACTGCTGACTTCTCTAGCATATTTTTATGCAGGTCTCAGCAAAAGCGGCTTGGGGTATTTCGCCCACTATGTTGAACCGGTGCCTTTCATGCTGCCGTTCAAAATCATAGAAGATTTTACTAAGCCTCTGTCCCTGAGTTTCCGTTTGTTTGGCAACATTCTTGCTGACGAATTGGTGGTCGGAGTGCTAGTGTTGCTAGTGCCTTTATTTGTTCCTCTGCCAGTGATGGTTCTGGGACTATTTACCAGTGCAATTCAAGCTTTGATTTTTGCAACCTTAGCCGCAGCCTACATTGGTGAAGCTCTAGAAGGCGGTCACGGCGAAGAACACCACGATTAACTCGCCGATAAACGACGAAGAATGAGGGAGGAAAAAAATAATTTCTGAACTTAAACTTCCTGCCGTAAAATCGGACAATTCTGTAGACTTTCGGCTCTCAATTTTGTACTTTAGATAAGGAAAATCATCATGAACCCAACAGTTGCTGCCGCTTCCGTAATTGCCGCCGCTTTGGCAGTAGGTTTAGCTGCAATCGGTCCTGGCATTGGTCAAGGAAATGCAGCAGGTCAGGCTGTAGAAGGGATTGCCCGTCAGCCGGAAGCAGAAGGTAAAATTCGCGGCACCTTGCTGTTGAGTTTGGCGTTCATGGAAGCGCTCACAATTTACGGTTTGGTCGTAGCCCTAGTGCTGCTGTTTGCCAACCCCTTCGCATAATAATTTGAAATTTTAGATTTGAGGTTTTGGCGATTCTAATCCAAAATCTCAAATCTAAAATCGATTAAGCGAATTAGATGGAAGCCGTCAAAAAATCATGATGCACTCGACAGTATTACTAGCAGTTGAAGAAGCGGCTAAGGAAGGGGGACTGTTTGATCTAGATGCTACGCTGCCTCTGATGGCGGTGCAGTTTTTAATTCTAGTCGCAGTCTTGAATGTAATTTTTTACAAGCCGCTGAGCAAGTCAATTGACGATCGCGCCGATTACATTCGCAACACTCAAGTCTCCGCCCAAGAACGGTTGGCAAAAGCTCAGCAACTAGCGCAGCAGTACGAGCAAAAACTGGGAGAAACTCGCAAACAGTCTCAATCAGTAATTGCTGCTGCTCAAGCTGATGCCCAAAAAATAGGGGCAGCAAAAGTAGCTGAGGCTCAACAAGAAGCTCAAGTCGCGCGAGAAAAGGCTGGGCAAGAAATAGAGCAGCAAAAGCAAGAAGCAATGCGCTCACTAGAACAACAAGTAGAGGCGCTCAGCAGCCAAATTCTCGAAAAGCTATTAGGGCAGTCGCTGGCCAAATAGCGAGACCGAAGAGTTTGAGATTTTTGAGGGAATCTCAAATCTAAAATCGGTTCACCCAATCTGCACGCGCAATTATGGAAGAGTATCATGGGGACTGTTTTATTGCTAGCCACAGAAGCTAGCGGCGAAGGTGGTTTCGGTTTAAATTTCGATATTTTAGAAACCAACCTGATTAACCTGGTCATTATTATTGCAGTGCTGTTTTATTTCGGGCGCGGATTTGTAGGTAAAATCCTGACAGAGAGGCGTTCGGCCATCCAAGAGGCGATTCAAGAAGCAGAAAAACGCCAAAAAGATGCAGCAGCAGCTTTAGCAGAGCAACAGCAAAAATTGACTCAAGCGCAAGCAGAAGCGGAACGAATTCGTGCCGCTGCTGAAGAAACTGCCAAGAAAGCAAAAGAAGCAATTCTAGCTCAGGCGGCGCAGGACGTTGAACGCATGAGAGCAACAGCAGGTCAAGAGTTGGAAGCGGAGCGGGAAAGAGCGATCGCCCAACTGCGCTCGGCGGTTGTATCTCTGGCATTAGCAAGGGTGGAAAGCCAGCTAAAAACTAGCTTGGACGACAGCGCTCAACACCAATTAATCGATCGCAGCATTGCGTTACTGGGAGGCTAAAACGTGAGTACAGTCAGCACAGAAGTCTTACAGCCTTACGCATCTGCCTTGATGTCACTGGCTCAGTCCAGCAATCTCTCAGAGAAGTTCGGCGAAGATATTCGTTCCTTGCTGAGCCTGCTAGAAGGTTCGGAAGACTTGCGTCAATTTTTAGGCAATCCGCTGGTAAAACCGGATGCTAAAAAAGCCGTGATTCAGCAAATAGCGGGTGACGAAATGAACCCCTTGATGCACAGCTTTCTGAAGCTATTAGTAGACAAAGGAAGAATAGTTTTTTTAGAAGGAATTGGCAAACAATACTTGGCAAGGCTCCGAGAACTCAACCAAACAGTATTGGCTGAAGTTACATCTGCAGTCCCGCTTTCAGACGCTCAACAGCAGACTGTTCGCGAGAAAGTGCAGGCGATGACCAGCGCTAGTCAAGTAGAAATTGAAACCAAAATAGACGCAGATTTAATCGGCGGTGTAATAATCAAAGTAGGCTCTCAAGTAATTGATGCCAGCCTGCGGGGACAATTGCGGCGTCTGGGAATTCGCTTGAATTCCTGATTTAAGGAAGCAGGAAGTTCGGCAACGAGCAATGTACGGGATGTAACGGATGTAACGGAGAGAAGGAAGAAGGAAGAAAGAAGAAGGGAAGAATCAAACAGGAAGTAGGAATAAATAAATTTCTGTTTGCGAGCGGTTATTCTCAAATGCTTATTACCAAATCCCAATTCTTTCTTGCCGAAAACATCGACTGACAACTGACAACTAACAACTGACAACTGACACATAATAACTAACATGGCAGCAATCAGACCTGACGAAATTAGCAGCATTATTCGCCAGCAAATTGAGCAGTACGACCAAGACGTAAAAGTCTCTAACGTCGGTACTGTTCTGCAAGTAGGCGACGGCATTGCCCGGATTTATGGCTTGGATAAAGCCATGTCTGGGGAATTGCTAGAATTTGCCGACGGCACTGTGGGCATTGCACTGAACCTCGAACAAGATAACGTCGGTGCAGTGTTGATGGGCCAAGGCCTCGGCATTCAAGAAGGTTCGGCAGTTACTGCTACTGGCAGAATTGCTGAAGTCCCCGTGGGTGAAGCAATGTTGGGACGGGTAGTTGATGCTTTGGCCCGTCCGATTGACGGCAAAGGAGAAATTAAAACTACTGAATCTCGCTTGATTGAATCTCCGGCACCGGGGATTGTTTCTCGCCGTTCTGTTTACGAACCCATGCAAACAGGAATTACCGCTATTGATGCGATGATTCCGGTGGGAAGAGGACAGCGGGAACTGATTATCGGTGACAGACAAACCGGTAAAACTGCGATCGCGATCGACACGATTATTAACCAAAAATCGGAAAACGTGATCTGCGTTTACGTGGCGATCGGTCAAAAAGCTTCTACAGTAGCTAACATCGTCAACGTCCTGCAAGAAAAGGGCGCGATGGACTACACGATCGTAGTAGCAGCCAACGCTAGCGACCCCGCAACCCTGCAATACTTGGCTCCCTACACAGGTGCTAGCTTAGCCGAGTATTTCATGTACAAAGGCAAGCACACTTTGGTCATTTACGATGACCTTTCCAAACAAGCACAAGCTTACCGCCAAATGTCTCTGTTGCTGCGCCGTCCTCCCGGTCGCGAAGCTTATCCCGGAGACGTGTTTTACCTGCACTCTCGCTTGCTAGAACGCGCTGCTAAATTGAGCAACGATTTGGGCGAAGGCAGCATGACTGCTTTGCCAATTATCGAAACCCAAGCTGGTGACGTTTCTGCTTACATTCCGACGAACGTAATTTCGATTACCGACGGTCAAATCTTCCTTTCTTCTGACTTGTTTAACGCTGGTTTGCGTCCGGCAGTAAACCCCGGTATTTCGGTATCGCGGGTAGGTTCGGCGGCTCAAACTAAGGCGATGAAAAAAGTAGCCGGTAAGGTGAAACTGGAATTGGCGCAGTTTGAAGAACTGGCAGCATTTTCTCAGTTTGCTTCTGACTTGGATAAAGCTACTCAGAATCAATTGTCGCGCGGTCAGCGCTTGCGGGAACTGTTGAAACAGCCCCAAAGTTCGCCTCTGCCGATGAACGAACAAGTGGCTGTAATCTATGCCGGTATTAACGGCTATATGGATGACATCCCAGTGGAAAAAGTCAGCAAGTTTACTGTTGGTTTGCGCGACTATTTGCGGACTAGCAAGCCGCAGTACGGCGAAATCGTTCAAGGCGGAAAGGCCTTGACTGATGAAGCTGAGAAGCTGCTGAAAGAAGGTATCGCAGAATACAAGCAAACTTTCTTGGTTTCTGCGTAAATCGAGTTGGAATTTTGAACCGCAGATGAACGCGGATAAACGCAGATTATCGGAAGTTCATCTGCGTTTATCTGCGTTTATTCGCGGTTTTAATTAAAAAGATGCGGGCAAGGGACTAAGGAGAAAATTATGGCAAATCTGAAAACTATTCGCGATCGCATTAAGTCGGTCAAGAACACTAAAAAGATTACAGAAGCAATGCGCTTGGTGGCCGCTGCTAAGGTGCGCCGCGCTCAAGAACAGGTGACTGCTACTCGACCTTTTGCCGATCGACTGGCAGAGGTATTATACGGTTTGGCGGAACGCTTGCAGTTTGAAAACCTGGATTTGCCACTGCTGAAAAAACGCGAAGTGCGATCGGTGGGACTGTTGGTAGTTTCGGGCGATCGGGGTTTGTGCGGCGGCTACAACAGCAACATCATCAGATACGCCGAAAATCGCGCTAAGGAAATCAAAGCTGAAGGCTTAGACTACAAATACGTGTTGGTAGGACGCAAAGCTACTCAGTATTTCCAGCGCCGCGAACAGCCGATCGATGCTACTTACGCTAACTTGGAACAAATTCCCACAGCATCGGAAGCGGCACAAATTGCTGACGAATTGCTTTCTTTGTTCCTCTCGGGAACTGTGGACAGAGTTGAGCTAGTTTACACCAAGTTTGTGTCGCTAATTAGTTCGCGTCCGGTCATTCAAACCTTGTTACCCCTCGACCCCCAAGGTTTGGAAACTCCCGATGATGAAATCTTCCGCTTGACATCGCAAGGCGGACAGTTTCAAGTATCGCGCGAGAAGGTTACTTCACCTACGAAGAGTTTGCCCAGGGACATGATTTTCGAGCAAGATCCGGCGCAAATTCTGGAGGCTCTTTTGCCCTTGTATTTGAACAACCAATTGCTGCGGGCTTTGCAAGAATCTGCTGCTAGCGAGTTGGCTGCGCGGATGACGGCGATGAACAATGCTAGTGAGAATGCTAGCGATTTGATCCGTAGTTTGACGCTGACTTATAACAAGGCGCGGCAAGCAGCAATTACTCAGGAAATCCTGGAAGTTTCCGGCGGTGCTGAGGCTTTGAAGGGTTAGGTTAGGGTTGACAATTTGTTGATTTTATGGTATGCGTCTGGGGGAACTCAGGCGCTTTTTTTATTTATAAAGTTGTTACAATTGACCACAATGTACTAACACAGCCAAACTCAAGATTTTTTGCAGAAACCGGGTTTATGAGCGTAAATCATACCTAATTGACATCCACCCCGACCTGAAGGTACGGGGATTCCCAAACCTCACGATTTGAATTTCTGCTTCTTCGCAACTGCCTCCACCCTAAAAGAGATTTGGTCTTATGTTCGCTCCACAGACTAACCCCGCAAGCCCTGCGGTTTTTACGTGTCGAATACCAAACGGAATTCTTCGTAGTTTTGATTCTAGGGATGTTTACCATTGCCCTATCCTCTTTTCCCGGTCTACCGATTTTGCTTCGCCGCCAGCACCTGGCTGAACTTCGCTCGTATAGGCTGTTTGATCCATCGTCTCGGGTGGGTCGTTGACCAATTATATTGTAATATAAAGCCGTCCTAAAAGGACGAGGTTTCTACCCAATTTTCTGATGACTTAAATTAACGCTCTGTAGCGTTTTTCGCGGAAAACGGCATTTATTGCACTCTTGCATTAGTATGCACTAAGGCATAGAGTTAAAATAATGCACCTGTATGCAAAAAGCTGGTTTTTAGGCAAACTACATAAAAATGTCAAAATGTATATGTTGTAAAGCCTTGAGCCTGTATGGATGAAAACAAGACTGTGGCTATTAGAGTAGAAATGCCGCCGGAATTGCGGAACCGATTTAAGTCGGCTGTTGCTAGGGACGGTAAAAATATGAGGGATGTTTTGCTGGAATTTATGGAGCAATATGTCATGAAGGCTGAGCAACCAAAAATAGAAGCAAGTCAAAACCAAAACAACACATAGCTGCTGTGTGCAGTGGTGGAGCGATCGCATACAGGGCAAGACATTTAGTTTTTAAACTGTAAGGGAAGTCTGAAGACAGGAGCTCACGCGTACCGAATCCAAAGCCAGAAAACGTACACCATGTTACAGATCCCGAACTCTGTGAAAAGATGGGCGAAAAATACCACTGGCGGTTAAAAGAAATCCGAGTGACTCGTAACACCCCCCCTGATGTGGCTTGCGTGTTTGACGGGGAACAAACCTCGTTTCAGGATATGTGGCAAGATTACCAAGATTAAAGGAAAGCGAGGAAAAATGGCAAAAAAAATCTGGATTGTCTACAAAACCGAAAGCATGAGTGCTCCGGGCTGGGAAAAACGTCAGCTTATGCCGAGGGGCGGTCTCACTAATATACTTTGGGAAAATTGGACTTGGGAAGAAAACCCAGAAATTCCTCAAGTAGGGGACAAAACCCGCGATTATGAAAATTTATCTGACCCCGGTAATGGAGTCACCCACGGGAAAGATGGAGATTGGGTAGTTACTCGCGTTCAGCAGTTTTCTGCTTCCGATACTGAGGAGCGAATTGTGGTGTGTTACTGTTCTTACCAACCTGTTACCTCGGATTGGGAAGCGCTACAACAAAGCGAGTCTGCCAATCAGATGCTAGCAACTGTCGAGCAATATTGAGTGGATAATTAGTTCCTAAAAGCGATCGACTATTCCTGCACAATCTCATACAAATCTTCGACCGGCAAATCAAAAGTCCTCGCTTTCCTTCTGCAAGGCCCTCACGTCAACTGTTGCTAATCCGGGCGATCGGGCATAGGTTCTCAGCTTGCTGTAGACTACGCCCGATCGCTCTGAAACTTCTTTCAGCGTCCAGCCTTTCTCAGCAGCCAACTCTCGAACCCGCAATCTAATTAAGCCCATAAGCTCTTGAGATGTGATTGATATAAGTCATGCGATTGTACTGTAAAAAGCGATCGCCTACTCTTTTACCACCTCAACCAAATCTTCCACCATCACGTCAAAAGTACGTGCCAACTTCAGCAGACAAGTAAAATCAACCATTGCCATTCCCGGAGAACGTGCATAGGTGGTGAGGGTGCTGTAGATGACTCCCGATCGATCAGAAACCTCTTTGATCGTCCAGCCTTTTTCAGCAGCCAACTCTCGAACCCTCAATCTAATTAAACCCATTGACAAAAAACTAGATTTACTCTGGGATAAAATTTTATCGTCAAAAGTGAGCGCTCACTCCTGCACAATTTCCACCAAGTCTTCAATCATTACATCAAAGGTGCGAGCCAATTTGTGTATAGAAATAAAGTCAATGGTTGACACTCCCGGACAGCGGGCGTAGTGTCTGACGGTGCTGTAAATGACTCCCGATCGTTCTGAAACTTCTTTCAGCGTCCAGCCTTTCTCCCTAGCTAGTTCTCTGACTTTTAACCTGACTAAACCCATACTTGACAAATGATGGTACACCATCATAGGATGGTTTTATCGTAAAAAGCGATCGCCCCAACGTCTGGAAAACTTAAAGACGATCGCCTATTCAAATCAAATTCCCATCAAGTGGGATGTATCAACCATTTAAAATTCCCATCAAGTGGGATGTATCAACCATGTTAGCAAGCTTTCGACCAAAATCAACCCCCAGACACAGATTGAGCCGGTTTGTGACGAAAGAGGCGATCGCGCGGCTGCTGAAAATCAAGGTAGAACAAATATATCGCTTCGAGTGCTGGGCGCATATCCTGTACGTGCACGCCAAAGGCATGAGTCGGTTTGTCAGTTATGCCGACTTTCCGCCTGTTTTGGGAGTGGAATCGCCCTCTGGTTTAGATTTTGGTTATTGGAAGCGCCGGATGGCGAGTCAGAAAGAGAGACACGCGCCGGATTTTTGGGTGGATTTCTATGCGGCGAGATTTCACAAAGCTGTTTGTGTTTCTGAATTGTTGGAGTGGGGGGAATTGGTGGGGGTGATTAAATTGATGTTGGGGGCGATCGCCCTGGAGTCGCTGCGAAAAGTTTACGCACAAGAGAAATCTCTGCTGGAACATTTCTAAGAAGAGCGATCGACTTAGTTCTGTGGCGCTGATGGCTGTTGTGACGCTGCAACTAGGAGTCGTTATAGCAGTCGCCAAGGCGCTTTGGTCATTGAACCCTTCGACTCCGCTCAGGGAGCGATCGCATAAATACCTTAACCACCTTGGCGGCTGCTATACTTTAAAAATACCAGATACCCCGTCGATCGATTTTCTGGGTTTAGCGATCGCGATTGTTACAGGTATTTTGGCAATTCGTTATTAAATCAATGTCGCCTAGCTGGTTTTAGGATCTGGTTTAATTGGATGGGTAAGTACACTCTTTGGATACATTAATTCTCATGAAAATCTACACTTTTAATGC